>Ga0315293_10000563_pt1 | contig 34759 bp, 48 predicted proteins | sample YL17G13_20_MG_FD_203071 | JGI IMG/M metagenome (GOLD analysis project Ga0315293, IMG submission 203071) | Sediment microbial communities from Yellowstone Lake, YNP, Wyoming, USA - YL17G13_20 | ecosystem: Environmental > Aquatic > Freshwater > Lake > Sediment | place: USA: Wyoming | collected... | reverse complement strand
ACCTCTATGCTTCCTATGCTCTCCACGGCCCTGCAGAATGCGGTCGAGTGGCAGATGTTGCATATGCCGCATACCTTCTCCGCCAGGCCCACTATCTGCACCGGATTCCTCCTGGAGCCCATCCATTCTATCCCCCTGTGCGCCTGGCTCAGCTCGAAATCCACGTCGGTTATCCTTTCGCCCTCTATCTTCATGTTCAGCCTCACGGGCTCCTTCAGCGCCGGATGGAGCGGGCCTATGGAGAATTCGAAGGAGAAGTCCTCTCCGCTCATGACTTCCCTCCCCTGTTCAGGTCCCTCACCAGCCTTCCGGGGCCTTTCTCATCCCTTCTCCACGGGTAGACGCCCCTGGGGAATCCGGGATGGAGGAACAGCCTCCTCGGGTCTGGTATCCCGTCCACCTTCACGCCGAGCATCTCCTGCATCTCCCTCTCGGATATCAAAGCGCCGGGGATAAGATCCGTGATGGTAGGGACCACGGGCTTTTTCTTCGGAACGTCCACCCTCATGCTGACCGAGATCTCGCCGAACCTTCTCCCGTAGTTCACCGAGAAATGATAGATCAGCTCCAGGCTCTTGCCAAGGTCGTGGCCGGAAATGACTGATATGTGCGGGTTCGGATATATCTTACAAAGGTGCCTCACAGCTTCCTTCAATGCGCCGGCTTCCACCGTGAGCCATATCCTGCTCATGGCGTTGCTGGTCCTAGCCTTGTCCGCCCTTTTCTCGATTTTCGCGTCCTTCATTCGATTCCCGAGCTTCTTCCTGAGCGCATTCAGGATGCCTTCCGCTTTCATCTTTTCACTCCCTTCTCCTCGAGCTTCTTCCATGCCTTGACCACGCCGTCTATGACGGCCTCCGGCCTCGGCGGGCATCCGGGGACATAGACGTCCACCGGCAATATCCTGTCCACAGGGCCCACGAGGTTGTATGAATCGTGGAATGCGCCCCCCGTGCTCCCGCAGTTCCCGATGACCATCACGACCTTGGGGTCCGGCATCTGGGCATAGACCCTTTTTGCCTTTGCCTCCATGTCCCTGGTCACCGGACCGGTCACCAGCAGCAGGTCGGCGTGCCTGGGCGTCCCGACCAGCCTCATCCCGAACCTCTCGACATCATACCTTGGCGTGAGGGCTGCCATTATCTCGATGTCGCAGCCGTTGCAGGAGCCCGTATTCATGTGGAACACCCAGAGCGCCCTGCTGAGATCCGCCGTGCTCATAGCAATCCTCCCATCGTGACCGCCGCAAGCAGGATGACCATTATCAGGACGAAGCCGTATACATAGTCATTGATTATTCCCGTGTGCATCCTTTGGAGCCACCTGTAATACCTGCCCGTGGTGACGAAGAACCCCCAATAGATGTTACCCGCCTTCACGTGCGTTTTCGGGGCCTCGTTGCCGGAGAAGAACGCGGCCGTCTGGTCGGTCCCGTGCCTGAACTTCTTCCTCCCCGTGGAGCGGATGAGCAATACTATGGCCAGGACTATGAGGAAAGCCGCGAGCCATACCAGCGGGCTCCAGAATCCAGCCCCTGTCATGAGCACCCCTGTCATAGCACGCCTCCCAGGTAGCCGATCCTGTCGAGCAGGGCCTGCGAAGCCGGCCCGACGAGGTACTGGACCACCAGATCGGGGAATATCCCGAACAGCATTATGAAAACTGCAAGGATGCCCATGGATATCCACATGGCCGGCGGCATCTCCCTCACGCCCCTGTATTCTGGGAGCTCTGGCCCCAGGAAGGCCGAGTGGAAGACCTTCATGAAGGACGCCAGCGTGAGTATGCTCGTGAGCATGGCGATGACTGAAAGGAGAGGGTTGAACCTGAAGACGGACTCGTATATCATCAGCTTTGATGCGAAGCCGTTGAACGGCGGCAGGCCTGATATGGAGAAGGCCCCTATCAGGAAGAATATTGCCGTGAGGGGCATCCTGTGCGCCAGCCCCCCGAGCTTGTTGAGGTCCCTTGTCCCTGTCCTGTAGATGATCGCCCCGGCTGCAAGGAAGAGCAGTCCCTTGTACATCGCGTGGTTCACGACGTGGAAAAGGCCCCCCTGCATGGCAGTGATCCCGAAGGAGCCCAGCGCCGCCGCGTTGCCCAGGACCGCCAGGCATACGCCCACGCCGAGCAGCATGTAGCCGGTCTGGGAGACTGCATGATAGGACATCAGCCTCTTTATGTCCTTCTGCGGGATCGCCATGGTGACGCCGATGAACATCGTCAGCATGCCCAATACGACGAGCGCCCATCCCATGATCTCGGTCGCGGCCGCCACGCCGAAGAGCGTGAAGCACACCCTGAAAAGGGCGTAGAGGCTTGCCTGGCTCGCCACCACCAGGAACGCGGAGACCGGGGCGGGCGCCTCGCCATAGGCGTCGGATACCCACATGTGCATCGGGACCGCGCCGCATTTCATCGCGAAGGCGGCCACCAGAAGCACAAGGGCGACCTTGTCAAGGAAGCCGAATCTCAGCATGCCTCCGATGGCCGCGAGGTTGAGCATGTTGTACTGGCCGTAGAAGATGCCGGCGGCCAGCAGGACCATCAGGGCGCCGATGGAGCTCACCACCATGAACTTGAAGGCGGCCTCCGAGGATTCGCCCCTGCGGGCATAGAATGCTATCAGCGCGCCGGAGGAGACGGACAAGAGCTCGAGGAAGACGAACATGCTGAACAGGTCGCCCGTGCAGACAAGGCCCATCATGCCCGCCGTCATGAGCAACAGGAGCGTGTAGTACTTGTCTTGGCCCCCCTTCTTCCTCACGTACTGCAGGGAGTACATGCAGACGAGAACGGATATGGACGCGCAAATCATCGCCATGAAGGCCGACATGGCATCGACCTCGATTATTATCCTTATCGGGTAGCCGGCCGGCGTGGTAAGGCTGGGGATGGCGGCCCCGAGCGCATAGACATGCGGATTGCCGGACATCACGTCGCGGCCCAGCAGCAGCACCAGGGATTCCGTGGCGAGCAGGGAGAGGAGCGCCCAGGCCTTCACGGCCCTTGCCCCGAGCCTGCTGACCATGGGCATGGCGAAGGCCGCCACGAGCGGGAGCGCTATCACCAGCGGAGGCGCATGCTGAAGAAGGAATGCCATCATCCGCTCAGCCTCCTCTTCCTAGAATCAGTGCTCCCGTAGTGCTTGTACATCAGGATGACGAATGACAGCATCATGGCCGTCACCGCAAGGTCTATGACTATGGACGTCAGCGTCAGCGCCTGGGGCGTCGGCAGGACCATCTGGGCAGCCGGCGCGTTGGTGAATATCGGTGCGACCCCGCCTTCCCTGTACCCGAGCGCCACGAGGAGCAGGTTGATGCCGCTGGCCGATATGCTCACTCCCATGACTATCTTTATCATGTTCCGCTTCAGCACGGCCGCGGATATCCCCAGCATTATCAGTATCATCACGGCGATGAACGGGAGGTCCATCATCTTTCATCCTCCATCGTGTATACGAACATCACCAGCGCTATCACAGACAGCGAAGCGGCCACCTCCAGCCCGACGGCCATGTTCATGGGCGGTATGACGCCGGCGGTCCACATGTATCCGGGGTTGACGCCGAACGGGATCCTCATGCCGAACAGGGAGCCGGAGTTCGCGAGCGCATTGAAGAAGAACGTGGTCCCTGTGCCGATGAAGCCGAAGAAGGCGAACAGCACAAGGCCGACGCCCCCTGCGAATGATATCATATCCCTCTTCAGGGCCTTGGCCTTCTCCTTTCCTGCGGCCACGAGGAAGAGGACGGTCAGCGTCGCGATCACGGCACCTCCCGGGAAGCCCCCGCCTGGCGTGAGGTGGCCATGGAGTATGATGTAAAGGCCCAGGATGGTTATGGGGACCGCAAGCACGTAGGCTGCCACCTTCACGATTATCGACATGCCATCGTCCATGCTTTTATCAGTCTTTCTTTTCATCCTTCCCCCTCCTGCCCAAGACCATGACGACCCCGCTGGCCGCCGTGAAAAGCACGCTCGCCTCAAGGAGCGTGTCCATGCCCCTGTAATCGAAGACCACGGAGCTGACGATGTTGTTGGAAGCCGTCTCCGCCTGGCCGTTCCTTATGTAGTAGTCATCCATGACCGTGTGTGCAGGGCTGCCGAACGGATTCAATTGGAAGGCCGCGGCCATCAGGAAAGCGAAAAGCAGGACCAAGGTCAAAGACCTAATCAGCAGCCCTTTCATCCTCCCACCTGCTTGTCTTTTTTATGGCTATCATATAGATTGCCGTGCTGAGGCCCGCGCCGATGGCCGCCTCCGCTATGGCGACGTCGGGCGCCTGCAATAAGTAGAACTCCACCGAAAGCAGAAGGCTCATGGAGCCAAGGAATATGACGGATATCAGCAGGTCCTTCGTCCTCACGGCCATGATGGCCGAGCCTATGATGCCGGTGAGCAGCACCGCCTGGATGATGTCGAAGAGCATCATCTCCTGTCCTCCTTTAATTTGTCAACGACGGCGTGCTTCGGCATGATGCCGCTCCTGTGTGCCGCCCTGGCAATGGCATGGGCGCCTACCGGATTGGTCAGCAGAATCATCGCCATGGCGACTATGGTGTGTATGGGGAGCGCTATGTAATCGCCCCTGCCGGATAGATAGACCATCATGCCGTAGGCTATGATGCCCAGATAGATGAATATGGAGCCGAAGGTCGTGCACTTCGTCGTGCCGTGGAGCCTTGTGTAGACGTCAGGGAACCTGAACAGCGAAAGTATCCCGAGCGCCTGGAATGCCATCCCTATAACCAGAAGGATATAGACCAGCCAGATCATGCCTTGTCCTCCAAGTATTTGGCTATGTACAGCGTCGATACGAACGAGAGCATGGCATATATCACGGCGATGTCGATGTAGATTATTTCCTCGAACGCCGCGCCCAGGACGACCATCATGGCGACGACCAGCGTGTTGGCAGCGTCCAGGGCGACCACCCTGTCCGGATTGGTCGGGCCCAGGATTATCCTGAGCAGGCAGGCCAGCGACAGCACGCCAAGGGATGCCGAGACCAGCATCAGCTCCGTGAAGATCGGCATCATTCCGCTATCCTCCTTGCCCATTTGGGGAAAGAGCCGCATATCGCCTCTGCGCCGGGCTCCTTGTCGGTGACGTTTATCCAGTGGACATAGAGGTCGTTCCCCTCACCCACTTCAACGGAGAGCGTGCCCGGCGTCAGCGTTATGGAATTTGCCAGGAAGGCCGTTGCGAAATCCGTCTTCAGCCCCGGCGAGATCCGTACTATCCCGGGCCTGATTCTGCCGGTGATGACCCGGTAGGCGACGTCCAGGTTGGCCTTTGCCATGGCAATGAAGAACGGGCCCGCCAGGTAGGCAAGGAATGCGAGCCACCTGACTGGGTTGAAGATTGACATCCCACGCCTTATCCCGAGGGCTTGCATGAGCCTGGCCGCCAGCAGCGCGGCAGGCAGTGAGAAGATTGCGCCGAACTCCAGCTCCTCGATGCTCCAGAGGCCCATGACATTCCCGGAGCCGGCGGTGAGAGCGAGATAGAAAAGCACCGAAAATACGAACGCTATCAGGAACTCTGTCATCAGCGCTGCCATATTAACTATTGCAGCGGGGAATTATTATTAATTAATGCAGCGATGGTCGGGAAAATCGTGCAGCGCGCCCATGAAAGGCGTTCACTTCAGATAAAGCCCGCAGTGGCAGCGGCCCGTCTCCCTGAGCTCGCTCCTGTGGTAGGCGCACGGGCAGATTATCTTCTTATCCTCTTCCTTGTTTCCCGTGACGATCCTGCAGGGGCAGTACCTTGCGCCGTATTTCTTCTGGTTCATCACGAGGCCGCTGACTATGGCCTCGACCATCTTCCTGTCCGGGTTGAGCCTGAAGCCGCACTGCTTCGCGTACTTTTCATATCCTTCGGCTATTTTCTTGATGTCTTCTTCCATTTCCCCCACTTCCCCATTCCTGAAAATAAAAACCAATGATCATCATTCTCCGCGGGATTTGAAACGCCTACTTCGCTATTGCCTCGACGGGGCAGGCATCTATCGCGTCCTGGATGCAGGGAGCCTTGGCGCTCTTCACGTGCGATTTGCCGTCGCCCTTCATCTCGAAGCCCTGCGGGCAGATGGATGCGCACGCTCCGCAGCCTATGCATTTCTTTGCGTCTACCTTTACCATTCTCAGCACCTCCAATCTTCAACATTATTGGAGCCGGTATAAAAATGTTTTGTAGATGATATAACTTACTTTGAATATAAAGTTTCTTTTTCATTAAAAGTGGGATGTGATATCGTCTTCCTTGACCGGGAAGCGTTATAGAACAAAATCGTTACTATGAGTAGCATAGAAAGCTTTATATACCTTTAAATACTACGTTTTAGTGGTGATTGTATGCAAGATGGGAACTTGGTACTAGTCTGCGACACGGATAAGGGCACGGAAATGCAAATGACGCAGTACTATCTCGGGAAAATGGGATATAGATTCTTCGGTGGGAAAAGAGAATATGTATGCACCAGCACTGGACTTACCATGGGGCAATGCAGAGGTATTGACATTCCTACATTTGTTCTTGATGAAAAATCGAATGCTGATATCGGAATCTGTTCAGGTGACGTGTTGGAAGAGTGCGGGGGAGCTGTTGCTGTTGTCCTGAAACTTCCTTATGGTAAAAGGACGCTGCTCGTGTATGCGAATGAAAAGATTTCCGGAAGAAAAAAGCTGGACGATTTTAAAGGCAGGACGGATATCGTTGTCCAAACGTCCTGGCCGAATACCGCAAGGAGATACTGCGATAGAAATGGAATAGTGGGGCAAATGTCAACAAGAAGCGGGCCTAACCCACTATTTTATGCTGGTTCCGATGAGCCCGAAGAAATCGGTATTCAGTTTATGAACATGAGCGAATTGTGGGAGGATCACTACGTTCTTGACAGTCAGGAAAGCCCTCCAGGGGCTTTGATCGCCAATCCGCGTTCATATGACCAGTATCGGGACAGAATTGATGGTTTTGCCCACAGATTACGAATGGCGATTACTGGCGAAGGATGGAGACTGCTGAAATTCAATGCCCCGGAAGGTGATTTGGGAGCGGTTCAGAAATGCTTGCCTGCAATGAAAAGCCCGACATGCGCGAAACTCTTGGGTGCAGAGGGCTGGTATGCTGTTGAGACCGCATTGCCAAATGGCGAGATAGAAGCTGTTATTGGTAGACTAAAGAAAGAGACGAGAGCCGGGGGTTTCTTGGACCTGGAGCTTGGCGGGGTTGAATTGTAAATAAAAAAAGTCCGCTTGAAATAAGACTATTTTTTCAGATTTGGGGCTCATTCCCCTGCCAGCATCTTGATTGAGACAATGAAGGCTATGCCTATGAGGAAGAAGGCGAAGGATAGCATGGCCTTCCTGAGGTCCGTCTCCTTGTGAAGCTCAGGTATGAGGTCCGAGGCCGCTATGTAGAGGAAGCCGCCTGCAGCGAGCGGGAGCAGCATCGAGGTGAAGCCCTGTATGCCTGAGATGAAGAAGCCGGCGACGCCTCCAATCACGCATGTGAGCTGGGAGGCGAAGTTGAAGAGCAGGGCCTTCTTTTTCTTCATCCCCCCGTAGACGAGCGCCCCGAAGTCCCCGAGCTCCTGCGGTATCTCGTGGCCTATTATCAGGAACGTGGTTATCACGCCGAAGGGGGCGCTGACCAGGAAGCTCGCGGCTATCACCAGGCCGTCTATGAAGTTGTGGACGCCGTCGCCGATCAGTATGAGGTATGTGAAGGTGTGCACGTCGCATTTCCCGTCGTGGCAGTGGTGCCAGTGCAGGAACCTCTCTATTATGAAGAACAGGGAAAAGCCCGAAAGCAGTATGATGAATGCCGTGTTCACGTCCATCATGACGATGGATTCTGCCAGCAGGTGGAACAGGCCGCCGGCCAGCAGCGCGCCCGCGGAGAACGCCACCAGAATCATCAGGAGCTTCTGCAGCAGCTTTTCCTTTATGAAAAAGGAGAATGCCCCCACCAGGGCTATGAGCCCGTTTATGAATGTCGCCAGCAGTATCAGCAGCAGAGTGGACATAACCATCTATTGTATAGTTTAAATAAAAACCGCCATGGAACCGGCGATATCGCTGTCACTGCATCAGGCTTATGAACTGCTCCTTCGTCCTGTAGCCAACGTAGACCCTGCATTTTATTATGACCGCGGGTATGTAGGCGGGCGCCATCCCCAGCTGGTAGATCCTCGTCCTGTTCTCCCTGGTGTCTATGTATTCGAACCTGTAGCCCGTCTCGTTCTGCACTTCCTCGAGGATTGGGAGGGTCGCCACGCAGACGGGGCACGTGGGCGAATGGAATACCGTCACCTGGCCATCCAGCCCCTTGGAGGCGCAGACGGCATCGCTGATTACATCGCCGTCGTTGAGGATCGTCAGGCTGCCGTTCACTCCCGTTCCGATGAGATACAGGGCGGCCATGGCTACCACGAAGACCAGAACGGCCAGCACGGCTGTGATCAGAACGGACCTTCTTGCCATGAAATCACCTCACGTGGTCCACCAGTATCTTAAGCCTTCCGTCAATGTATCTTTCCACGACCTCCCTCGCCGTCTTTCCCTCTGTCCTGTAGATGTCTACCATGTGGTCCCTCAGCGTGTGGAAGGATATCTCCCCAATCTTCCTCGCGGTCAGCACGTCGGCGCCCTGCTTGACGATCATGTCGAGCGCCTGCAGCCTCGCCTTCTTTGTCTTCTCAACCCCCGGATTGCTTCTTATGGAGAATCTGCTCATATTGCCTTTGTCGACGTCTACGAAAAGGATGTAATTCGCTTCGGTCAGTTTTTTGGCCGGCCGCGAATGCAGCCCGTTGTCATCCTCCACCGGTATGGCGATCCTGAGTCTCTTGCCTTTATAGGGCTCGACGTGGATCGTGAATTCCACCACCTCGCTTATCCTTCTCTTGATTTTCTGCTCTATCTCGTCTGCAATCCTGTGCGCCCTGTCGACGTGGGTGTGCCCCCTGATCCTGATGGTGGCCTCCCCGAACACGAACGGGCCGGCCTTCCTCAGCTTTATGCTGCTGGATTCCTCGACGCCCGCCGTCTTTCTGATGATGTTCTTGACCTCCATCCCCTTCTCGTGGCCCGCGCCGATGTCCATGAGGGCGAAGACGGCGCCCTTGACGGATATGACGCCGAGCCTGAGTATCAGGACGGAGATGATCATCGTGACTATGCCCTCCGCGTACAAGACATTGAAATAGCTCATGGCCACCGCCACGAAAACGGCCACGGTGGCCGCCACGTCGCCGAGCCTCTCCTTGGAATTGGTCAGGAGAAGCTCCGAGTTGATCTTCCTGCCCTCCCTCAGCAGGAACCTCGAAAGGCCGAATGATATGAACACTGAAACGAAGGATATCGATAGAGCGATTGCAGGCATCGAGATGGCGGGGGGCACGAACAGCCTGTTGTAGCCTTCGATCAGCAGCCTGCAGGCGGCGTAGAGAATCAGGAACGAAACGAAGAGTGTGGCGATTGATTCCGCCTTGAAATAGCCGTAGGGGAATTTCCCCTTGGGCTCCTTTTGCGATACCCTGAAGCCGAACCATGATGCCGACATGCCCATTATGTCCGCCAGACTGTCCAGGGCGCTCGTTATGAGGACAACAGAACCTGTCAGAAGCCCGGCGATACCCTTTATTATCAGGAGTGTCACAGAAACGCCTGCTGACACGACCGTTGCTCTCTCGCCCCTTTTCAGATTCTGCACAGGCTCCATAATCACCAACGTCTCCTTTTTTGCCCCGGTTCCTTTAATTTTATCGAGCGACTTAATAGGTTTTTGCACCGGTGCCCCCAGTCTTCCGGGGAAGGGGGTGCAAATGGTTATAAATTTGCGCTTCAAGATTTCTTATGCTCAAGGAAGGCTTCATCTACAAGGCGAGGGTGACCAGCTTCGGGAATGTGCAGAAAAGAGACGGCACGCGCGATCCCAGGGTGGAACTCCTTAACGGGGAAGGAGGCGGCTACATAGAGCACTCGAAAGACCCCCAGGCGGGCGCGATAAGCAACGGCATAAGGGGCGCCCTGAAACCCGGCGACATGGTATCGGTGAGATACCTCGGACGAGGTCATTGCGGCCATGAAGCGGGCATGTTCATCGCAAACGCGCACGGGACAGACCCGGGCCTGGCGAGGGAGATGGCGCTCGAGGACCCGCGCAGGTGCTTTGTCTCCGAAAGCGCATTCCTCGGGAGGCTTGAACACCCGGGAAAGAACCCCAACGAATGGACGGCATTCGTCTACGACAAAGACTGGACGCTACATTTCGGCGTCCTTCAGGAGAACAGGGGGCATAACACCATTAACAATCTGGAGGGAAGGGTTTACCAGAAAAGGGTGCACCCCATGCTTGAAGAAGGGGACAGGGTCCTTCTTAGAAAGATAGGCGGCCCGGGGAGGTTCTGGTTCTTCAATGTCCTGTTCTATGCGACAGAATCCGATGGAGCCTACCATCAGGGCAAACCGGTGGTGACGGGCATGAGGGATGGCTATGTCTGGGACCTGCCGGTCCACCTTATGTACGACCCGGACGGCGACCCATATCTCGGGGGGCTCTTCCCGACGGACTTCAGGACGACCGACTATCCCCACAGGTACGTAAGATTATCGGGCGACTACGAGCCGGGCCTTATTGCCCCTCCGCTGAGAATAACCGAGGACAGGAACGCGCAGATCACCGCAGCAATCGAATGATCCTAGACGAAGCTCTCCAGCCTTCTTATGGCGCCCAGCTTCTCCCTGTTCCCTATCTTCGCTTCACCGATTCCCGTCCTCAGGATTTCTATGGACTTGTCATAGGTCTCCCTGTCCACCGGGTAGGGAATGCCGTCCTTTCCGCCGTGCGCGAAGCTGTACTTAGCCGGGTCCTTCCAGCTCGGGGGCTTGCCGTACACGAGGTCGGATATCAGCGCGAGCGACCTCACGACCTTCGGCCCGACCCCGCCTATCGCAAGCAGCTCCTCGTAGCTCCTCGGCTGGATCTCATAGGCCTTCCGCAGCGTCTCGATGTTTATCCTTTTCATGTCCTTTATCATGTGCCCCGGCGGGAGGTGAAGCCTTGCATCTTCCTTTTTCAGGAAATCGTTCACGCTTGACTGCCCTGTGAAAAATTTCACGATCCTCGAAGGGCTTTCGTTTGCCAGGTCCACTGATATCTTCCTTGCGTCGGCGCTCTGCCTCGCCGTCATGTCAAGCGCCGCCTCTTCAAAACGCTGGGAGCATATGGCGCTGTGCGGCTCCTCGACGAATCCCTTCAGCCCGAGCGAGAGCCAGTGGTACCTGCGCGCGTATCTCTCCGCCTCGTTCATGCCCTGCTGGATTACGGCCCAGTCCCCCTTCCCGGTGAAGATGAAGGCGTGGTGATAGAGCTGGTAGCCGTCCTGCAGGGCCGTGTTGTCGACCTTGGCAGCCATCCTGCTGGAATACTGGAGCTCCGATATCTTCCTTGTCGGCAAAGAAAAGCCGTTTGAAATTTCCTCTATTTCCTGCGGAGACCTCCTCGATGCCGACCCCTTCCCGCCGGCGACCCCGATGCCGATGTTCTCCTTTTTGAGGGCCTCCTTGAGGGCTCCGCACGTCACCGTCGTCGTGCCGGAGGAGTGCCAGTCGTACCCCAGCACGCAGCTGAACGCCTGGAACCAGAATGGGTCGGAAAGCCTCTTCAGGAATTCGGGGCTGCCGTATTCGTCCACTATGACCTCGGTGATGCCCCCGGCAAGCTTCACCATCCTGCCGAACAGCCAGCGCGGCGCCTTGCCGGGATGCAGTGGCAGGTTCGCGGTGCCGGTCTTTCTCATGATCCTGTTTTTTGCGGAATGCAATAAAAAGCAGCGGAGAATCAGCCTTCCAGGATGCTTTCGGCCTCTTCCCTGTAGGCATCCATCACGTAGGGTATGCCCGAAATCTCGGCGGCGTCCTTCGTCAGCGCCATGAGGTCCTTTCTGGAAATCGTGGAAAGCCTGAAGTTCCTGCTACCGGCCATGAACTGCTGCAGCCCCGTCCTCATCTTCTGGCAGAACGAGTAGATGCCCACCGCGCCCAGGGGTATGTCCTTCATCCCGCTGCCGAACCTTTCCTTCAGCTCCTCGTAATGGGCGAATATCTTTTCCGGCGTGCTCCCGTATTTCGAGACCGTCACCGGGAGCTTCTTCTGCCTGATCCACTCGCCGATGTTCTTGCCCACCATGCCGGGTATCATCAGCGCCCTGCCTATGCAGACCGCCTTGACGTGCGGGCTTCCCATTGCCAGGGCCTTGAACACGCCGTCCTCGGTCGAGAACCCGCCGGCCACCGCCAGGTCCGGGACCCTCTTGCCTTTCTTCCTCAGCTTCTCGGAGAACCGGTAGGCGAGCGCTTCGAGGTAGAACGTCGGTATGCCCCACTCGTTCATCATGGGCCAGGGGCTCATCCCCGTCCCGCCGGGGGCGCCGTCTATGGTCAGAAGGTCCAGCCTCGCATCGGAGCCGTACCTGATGGCCATCGCCAGCTCGGCCTGCGAATAGGCGCCCGTCTTGAGCGTTATCCTTTTGAATCCGAGCCCGCGTAGCCTGTCCACTTCCTCGAGGAACGCCTCCCTGCTGACGAAGCCGAGGCGAGAGTGTCTCTCGAACTCCCTGAACGCCCCGGCCCTGAAAGCCTTCTGCACCTGCGGCATCGCCGGGTCGGGAAGGACGATGTAGCCCCTCTTCTTGAGTTCCAGCGCCCTCTCAAGCGTCGGCACCTTTATCTCCCCGCCGATGCATTTCGCGCCCTGCCCCCACTTCAGCTCGATGGTCTCCATGTTGTGCTTCGAAGAAACATACTCCGCCACGCCGAGGCGCGTGTCCTCCACGTTCATCTGGACCAGCATCTCGCCGAAGGCCTCGTGGAACTTCCTGTAGGTCTCTATCCTCCTGTCCATCTCCGGTGAGGATGTTATCTTCCCCCTGCCGTCCAGCTTCAGCTGCGGGTCCACGCCGCACACGTTCTCCCCGCATACCAGCGTTATGCCTGAAATCGCCGCGCCTATCGCAAAGTGCTCCCAGTTCCTCCTGGCGATCTCTGTGGAGCCGAGGGCGCCCGTGAAGATCGGGAGCCTCATCTTCACCTTCTTGTCCCAGCCGTAGGCCGTCTCCGTGCTGACGCTGTGGAATATCGCAGTGTCGGGGCCGGCCTTCACGCCTTCGGGCAGGCCCTTCGCACCGGCCGCATAGCCCTGTATGTTGAGGTGGGAGAAATCAACGGGATAATTCTTGTCGGCGCCAGCGCTCACTTGGCCGAACGGGCCGGGATAGAGCACCTCGCGCCCCCTGAAAGAAGCGAGCCACGCCTCGCAGCCGCCGGTGCAGCCGTCAAGGCAGGTGGAGCAGAGCCCCGACATGGGGACGACGCTCCTCGACCTGTTGAAGGTCCCAGTCGCATCGTCCGCGTTCGGCTTCCTCAGGTTTGCCATAATATCCTCATTCTCTTTATCCTTATGGTTTAAAAATATTCTGGTCCTGGCGGCTTTGCTAATGAAGTCATTTCTGCTAATAAAGTCGGAAGCTTTACCATTTCATTTTGTATTTTGGAACCCAATACCAAAGATTTACTGCTATAGGTATCATTGTAATAATGATTGCCAAAATAACGAAAGGTAATGACACTTTCTGATGTATATGAAATACTATCAGATCTGTAATAGCTACGACTATTGTAACTATTATGAGAAATCTTTTTGCAAAACTTAACATAAATTCCCTCCAAATCAGTTATTATCTGAAGGCGTATAAAGCAGTTATTTGCTAATAAAGTCGGCTGATTTTAGCCTTTTGTTAGCAAAGCCGGTCCTGGCGCAGGGAATCTGCTCATCATATTCTTATTAAACCTTTCTCCAAATTCAGACTATATCCGATTATCGTGATTTTGCATACAGGCGATTGACATGAGATTCGCTCACCTTTCTGACACGCATCTGGGTTTCAGGCAGTACGGGCTCTCGGAGAGGGAGGAGGACTTCTACCAGGCCTTCGAGGAAGCGGTGGCTAAGATAATCCAGGAGAGGCCGGATTTCGTCATCCACTCCGGCGACCTCTTCGACTTCCACCGGCCGCAGCCCAGGGCGCTCTGGGTCGCGCAGAAATGCTTCTCCAGGCTGAGCGAGAAGGGCATCCCGGTCTATGCCGTGACCGGGAACCACGACGTGCTGATGAGGAGGGGGACAATGCCCCCGCATGTGCTCTTCGGCAGCGTTGGCGTCAGGCTGATAACGGATGAGGAGCCGTTCCTCATGCACAAGGGGGTCTTCATAGGCGGATGCCCCTACACCTCGGGCTACTATTCAGCCAGGCTCATCGAGACCCTTTCCATCCTGTCAAGGAAGGCCAGGGGCTCCAAGAAATCGGTGCTCGTCCTCCACCAGGGGACGGACAGGTTCCTGCCGCAGGAGTTCGAGCTGAAGATGGAGGAGATCCCGAAGGGCTTCGACTACTACGCGATGGGCCACATACATTCGAGGATAATCCAGAAGTTCGGGAAGGGCGTCCTTGCTTATCCGGGCTCCACCGAGATGTGGAGCGCCAATGAGTATGACGATTACAAGGCCAAAGGCAAGGGCTTCTTCATCGTGGACCTCGACGGCGACGAGCCAAGCGTACAGGCCGTAGACCTGCAGCTTAGCAGGGAGATACTCAAGGAAAAGATAGCTGCGCGCTCCATCGACGAAAAGATAGAAAGCCTGAAGGCCGGGCTTGCCAAGCTCGCCGCCAAGCCGCTCCTTTACCTCGACGTGGACAGCGGGGATTATGAAAGGAAGGCGCTGCACGAGAGGATAATGTCGCAGCTTTCCGGCCTTGCCCTCAGCATGAGGGTCTCCTACACGACCCCGGCGGAGAAGCAGGCGGCCAAGACGCTGTCCCGCTCCTTCAACATCCCGGAGATGATAAAAGAGGCCGCCAAAGACCCGAAGGAGGCCAGGCTGGCGGCCCTGCTCTTCGAGGCGCTGTCGCAGGGCGAGGAGGAGCGCGCGCTGAAGGAGGCGGCGGACTTCTACAGGGATGAGATGGGCGGGAAATTCGAAGAGGACGGGAGCGGCTGAGCGGTGGATGCTGGTCTGTGTGATGTCATGGTTATGATAATGCTTCGGGAAAGAACGGGCCGGAATGGTTATTGATTGAATATCAATGGTGGCATGAGAATGATAATAAATTCGGTGAGGATGAGGAACTTCAAGTCCCACGCGGACACGAAGGTCGGTTTCGGGACGGGGATAAACGTGATCCTTGGCGAGAACGGCGCAGGGAAGACGAGCGTCCTCGAGGCCATATCCTTCGCGCTGTTCAAGGAGTACGAGGGCAACCTGGAGAACCTTGTAAGGAGCTCCCAGAGCTCCATGAGCGTCGAGGTCGTTTTCACAAGCCACGGGAGAACGTACAAGGTGCTGCGGAACAGGACGAAGAGCGGCTCCGACGCCAGGCTGTTCGTCATCGAAGACGGCAGGGAGAAGCTGCTGCAGGAGGGGGACAGCGGGGTCGACAGGGAGATAGAGGAGATACTTGGCATAGACAGGTACCTGTTCACCAATGCCGTCTATGTCAGGCAGGGGGAGATAGCGTCGCTGCTCGTGGCAAGGCCGTCGGACAGGAAGCAGCTCATAGGCAGGCTGCTGGGGATAGACGTCCTTGAGAAGGTATGGGAGAGGATGAGGCCCGTGGCCGACAGGTTCAGGGATGCGAAGATCCGCCTCGAATCGGGCATCGCCGCGGAGGACCGGGTGAATGCGCAGCTCAGGGAAATGGACGCCCAGCTCTCCGACGTCAGGGCGAGGGCGGGCAAGACGGAGAAGAAAATGGCCGAGCTCTCCGCGTCGCTGGAGAAGGCGGAGGCACATGAAAAGAAACTGGGCGAAGCGGAGAAGAAGCATCTGGAGACCGCCGGCACCTATGTTTCCATAAAGGCCATGCTGGAAAGGGAAACCGGAAGGCTTGCGTCCGCCAGGAAGCAGGCGGCAGAGATATCCGCCGCAGAGAAGGAGATGGAGGCGATGAAAGAGAAGCTCACGCCCGGCTGGAAGGAGGAGCTGGAGAGGAAAATTTCTGAGGGGCGGAAAAGGATGAGCGCGCTCGACGAGAAGATAGGGACGCTGAAGGGCAGGATATCCGAGATGGCCGGGATGGGTGAAAGGCTGGAGAAGGCCGGCGACAGGTGCCCGCTCTGCGGCTCGCCGCTGACGGAGAAGCACAGGGGGCAGCTCATGAAGGAGCGCGAGCACAGGCTGGCCGAATCGGAAAAGGAGGCATCGGGGCTCGAGGCGGAGAAGAGGCATGCCTCCGGGGAGATCGAATCCCTCGCGGAGAGAAAGGAGGAGATGGCCGGCCTCGAGAACAGGCGCAGCGAGCTGAGGGGGGTCATAAGCAGGGGCGAAACGGCAAGGAAGGCCGTCCATGACGGCGAAGCCCTGCTGGATGAACTGAAAGGTAAGGCAGCTTCCCTTCAAATCAGGATGAAAGAGAGCGGGGGGAGCAGGGAAGAATTCGAGAAGGCCAGGGGGAACACCGTTGCCATCAGGTCCGAGCTGGGCGCCCTGAGGGAGGCCTACGGACGGCAGCAGGGGAAGCTACAGGAGCTGGAGAATTCCAGGGAAAGGCTTGCGAAGGAGGCGGAGGAGATCGGGAGGAAGAAGAAAGAGCACGGGAAGCTGGCGAAGTTCGTCTCCATGCTGGATGACATCCGGAAGCTTTTCGACAAGTCGGGGCTGCAGAAGGACCTCAGGACGAGGTCAATCCCGGTCATCGAGATGTACACGAAGGAATTCTTCAAGGAGTTCAACTTCGATTATTCCGACCTCTCGCTGGACGATAACTATGACGTCACTCTTTATGGGCAGGGCGGCGAGAGCAAGACCGAGATGATAAGCGGCGGCGAGAAGATAGCCGCGGCCCTGGCGATGAGGCTGGGGATTGCGAGGACCCTTGCCGGGGGCTCGGCCGATTCGATGCTCCTTGACGAGCCGACCATATACCTTGACAGCCAGAGGAGGCAGGACCTCATAGCCGTCCTGAAGAGGCTCACCGTCATGCCGCAGCTCATAGTCGTCACCCATGACACAGCGATGGAGGAGGCCGCGGACAAGATAACCGTGATAAGGAAGGAGCGCGGGATCTCCTTTGCGGAAGATGCGTAATCAGGGGGGATTTCTGTTTGCGACTTCGAGTATTCGCTGCACTTCCACCTCCCTTGTAAGTGGAATCACGTCATTGCTGAAAAAGGTCTCTGCGAAATCCGGGTCGATTCCATTTTTTGCACCTTTTTCCCTCACCCTCGCAAGGACCCTTGACTCCTGCTCAGGATTTGTGACCATACCCCTCGTCTCGGTTTTTGCGCGGCTGTCACCCATTCTGGCCAAATCCCTGTATCTGTCAGGGTCCCCCATGAATTTCAAATCCGCTACCCATATCCCGCCCCTCTGAATCCTCGCTATCAATGAGTCAACCGCCACCATATCCGACAGTGCCGCCGAATCCCATTCTCCGTCATCGCCATCTGCGCAGAGCTGCCTTACGGCTCTCATGTAAGCCTCATTGATGGACCTGTACGTGTTTATTCCCGTCGGGCCCATCGGGTATCTCCTTCTCCAGGCCCTTTCCTGGACAGGCCTGCCTCTAAAAATAGGAACTTCGTCTATGATGTGCAACTTGCTTGATGGGCTTAAAAGCCGCTGCCTTAGAAAATGCTCGAAATGGCTGGCTGGAGAACCGGGGATCCCTGCAGATCCGGGCTCGTACATACTTTGATTGGCGGCGGAACAGGAGCGCATATAAAGGTCTGTTAATATGTAATCCTCCATCTTACCCAGAAACCCTCTGACTCCATCCAAAGTGGCTGCATATGCAGACATGGTATCGTACAAGACAATCCCGCATATGATGTTCTTGGAAAGTTTTAAAAATGGGAAATCTGGAAGCTTATACCTGCACTATCTGCACATGCGGGGTTTCGCCCATCCAGAGGATGCAACCCTCATCGACGAGCTTTCTGCCGACCAGCAGCTGGACGATATCCTTCCCGACGACGTTCACGATTCCGGCCTCCTTGACCTTCTGGATTATCTCGCTGGCGCATGCCTGCTCCGTGCCGTAGAAGTATTCCGAGACGTGGAAGTCCAGATACTTTGACTTGATGGTCTTCCCGGCAAGCCCGGCGTCGCAGACCGCAAGGATGGTCTTCCCGCCTGTGCTGTGCATCCTGTAGCAGAATATCTTCTTTTCTATCGACATAATTATCTTTGGCTCCCCTGGTTTAACAACCTCCGGTCTTCATCATCCGTCATAGCCCCTGGCCTGCATGGCCAGCGCCATCCTTTCCGAGCGTTCAAGGGTCTTGGCGAAGAGCGGGACAAGGACAGGGAAATATGTCCTGAATATGTTCGCCGAGCGGAAGCTGTGGCCCCTGGATTTCTGCGCGTTGATTATCTTCTCGGTCAGGTCGGAGAGCCTTGGGAGGAGGGCCAGCGTAAGCACCATTGTCTGTGAAATTGATCCCGGCAGGAAGTCGAAGGCCTCGGCTAGCCTGGACATGCCGGTCGTGTGGACGAATATTGCTATCAGCGCCAGCAGCGTCACGAACCTGGCCGCATAGAGGATGCCAAAGAAAACCCCCTGGGCGCTGAATGCGAAGATCGGAGGCGGGAAGCTTTGAAGCAGGATTATCGCAGCTGCCATCAGCGACAATGGCTTTACCCAGAGGAAGTAATTCCTCTGGAGCCTGAAAGCGAATATCAGCGACACAGCCGCTGCCGAGGCCGCCAATATGATAAAGGGCTCGGTGAAAGCGAATATGCCTGCCGCTATCAGCAGGATCAGCAGCAGCTTGAGCTTCGGCCTCATTTCACCAGACACCCCGGAACCTTCACTCCCAGCCTGTCCAGCATCCTCTTCTCTGACAGGACCTTGCTGGTCTCCCCGTATCTCACTATCTGCCCCCTGTCCATGAGCATGGTCTTGCCTGAGAATTCCGCAAGCAGGTCGGTGTTGTGCTCTATCACGATTATCGTCTTCCCCTCCCTGTTCAGCCTGCGCAGTATATGGTACACGTTCATCATGCTCCTGTAGTCCAGCTGCGAGACGGGCTCGTCCAGGATTATCACCTCGGGCTCCATGGCAAGGACGCTCGCTATGCACAGCTTCTGCTTCTGCCCCTGGGACAGCCTATAGGGCTCCGTTTCTTCGTACCCCTCGAGGCCCACCATCCTGAGCGCATCCCTTGTCCTCTTCTCTATGTTCCCCATCCTCAGGTTCTTCAGGCCGAAGGCTATCTCCTCCCTGACGGAAAGCGTGAAAAGCTGCCAGTCGGGGTCCTGGAAGACCATGCCGACGGTCTTCGCAAGCTCCGCTACCTTGTGCTGCTTCGTGTCAAGCCCGCAGACCTTCACTGTGCCCGAGAAATCCCCCCTGACCGCATGGGGTATGAGGCCGTTGAAGCAGCAGGCCATGGTTGTTTTGCCTGAGCCCGTGGAGCCTGTTATGCCCACGAAATCCTTCTTCCCGATTTCCAGGTTTATGCCCTTCAGCACCGGCTTTCCGGGGTAGCTGAAACAGACATCCTTTGCCTCTATCACCATGCCGCGAACCTGTCAAGCCTAAATCTGAAGACGAGAAGCCATGCGACTATGACCTCTAGCGCGCCCTGTATGACGTTAAGGCCGAACAGCAGCCACCACGGGAGAATGGACATGGCCTGGGCCGGGGAAACGCCGACGAGCGGGAACGCCACATAGTAGTCGGCCGGCAGAATTATGGCGCCACGGATGAGCACGGCCAGGATTACCCAGATGGCGAGCACCCTCACCTTCCTGAAGTCGGCAAGCTTCATCCCGGAAGCCCTGTGCCATATCCAGGGCAGCAGCCACATGGGCAGGGTGGCCACCCATTTGATGGGCCCGCCGATTAAGCCGAACGGCGTGAACAGGATTATGAGCAGGGCCGCGACCAGAGATACGACAAGGGCAGACCTGCCACCGTACAGGAAGAATGCGACTATCCACGGTATCGCCACCAGGTCTATCCATATGTAGGATACGGAAACCCCGATGTGCACCAGCTGGAGGGATGCGGATATGGCAGCCAGGGCGGCGGCCGATGTTATCTCGTAGCTCTTCATCTCAAAGCTGCCCTTGATCCCCTTGCGGATATCTGCTATGCAGCACATCTACTTCGCCTCCACCTCGACCCTGATGCTGTCCCCGTCCGAAAGGTGCAGCTTTTCCCTGAGATTGTGCGGGGAGATTATCTCGAGCATCTGGAACCCGTAATGGCTGCGCTCCGGTATCACTACGGCCCCCTCCGCTCCCTCAACCCTGCATGAAAAGCATCTTATTGCGCCGAACATCCTCTTCCCCTTCCTGAATCCCCGGACCTCAACCCCTTTCATGGCGCAGAGCCTCTCGTTGCATTCCATGTCCTCGAGCGCCCCCAGCCTTATGTTCAATGTGCCGGGGAACGGCCTGAAGCCCATCCTGGACTTGATCTTCTCGCTGTAGCCCGCGAGCCCGATGTAATAGCCACCCTCCATCATCCCGGAGACCACGGTGCCACGTATAACTAATTTATCGCTCTCCATTAATATTTCACCCAGTTCATTCCTCTTCTCTGTCATGTATTTCTTTCCCCTCGGCGTTATCTGCAGAAGATAGCCCCTTATGCCCTCCTTCCTGGAGATCATGTCCTCCTTCTGCAGGGTTATCAGCCACCTGCTGACGCTCTGCTGGGAGATGCCGAGATCCCCGCCCATCCTTGGGGTGCTCACTGTTATGTGCCTCGAAAGCGCCCCCTTCCTGCCTAGGTAGATGAGTATGTCAAGGATTTCCATTACCTTATCTTATCACCCATATTTAAGTATTTTACCCAAAATTTTGTATTAACACGTCTTTGTACGGTTTCCCGGTGCCGTGGGAAAACTGAAAATTATTTATCCCTTCCATCCAGTCTATTATCATGCCGATCTACTCGCACTCCAGGATTTCCTGCTTCGGGAACTGCCCTTTCAAGTACAAGCTGAAGTACATAGACAAGGTACAGCCCGAGATCGAGCAGACCATCGAGGCGTTCATGGGTTCCGTGGTCCATGCCACCCTGGAGAAGCTCTACAGGGACCTGCGCTTCCAGAAGCTGAACACGCTGGATGAGATGCTGGCCTTTTACAATGAGCTGTGGAAGAAGGACTGGAACCCCGGCGTGCTGGTGGTCAGGGAGGATTACACGCCGGAGAACTACAGGCTGATGGGGGAAGGCTACATAAGGAGCTTCTATGAAAGGCACCATCCCTTCGATTCCTCGAAGACCGTGGGGCTCGAGCAGAGGGTGAAGGTAGACCTTGACAGCGGCGGAAGGTACGTCCTGCAGGGCTACATAGACAGGCTGGCATGGGCGGACGGCGGCGTCTATGAGATACACGACTACAAGACCAGCAACTCCCTTCCGCTGAATGAATATCTCGCGGACGACAGGCAGCTCGCCCTGTATGCGCTGGCCGTCATGAACAGCTACCCCAACGTGGAAAAAATAAAGCTCGTCTGGCACTTCCTGTCCTTCAACCAGGACGTGGTCCTGGAAAAAACGCCGCAAGAACTGGAGAAACTGAGACTGGAGACCATAGAATCGATAAAGAAAATCGAAAGCTCCAGGGAATTCCCGACGAAGGCATCCAGTCTGTGCGACTGGTGCGAGTTCCGCCGGATGTGCCCCGAATGGGCCCACGTGGCGAAGACCGAGGCGCTGACGCTGGACAAGTTCCTGAGAGAGCCCGGCGTCAAGCTCGTCAACCGCTATGCAGAACTCGTGGAAAAGAAGGGCGAACTGGAGAAGGAGATGGAAAAGGCCAGGGATGCAATCTTCCAGTTCTCCCGGGAGAACGGCGTCAGCGTCGTGGCGGGCTCCGGGTACAACGCCAAGGTCTGGAGGAGCGAGAAGCTGAAGTTCCCGGGCAAGGACGAGGAGGGCAGGCGCGAGCTTGAGGACTTCCTGCAGAAGGCCGGGCTGTGGAAGGACGTCGCTGCGCTGGACACCTTCCTGCTTTCAAAAATGATGGAAAATCCCCCGTGGCCTAGGGAAATCGCGAAGGCCGTGGAGAAGTTCGGGAGGAAGGACGTCATAGAGCGCCTGTACCTGAGGAAAAGGGAAGCGGACGGCGAATAGCCGGAATGCATGGATTTCCGGTTCTGACCGGAAGGGAAGACTCCTTCTAGTAATTTGAAGCGGCATCCAAAGTAAAAGAGACTGGGATGATGCCCAAAGTTTCTTTTATTATTCCTTGTATTTTCCTGCGCCGGAAATCTGGATAACTAGAAATAAGCGATGTCCGATTTCCCCGGCCCCGGTATCCCCCGTGCTGCCCTATCGGTGCACAGTCACGTGCTGGGGCACGACCAGGAGCCAGTCCTGCTCGACGCCGACCAGGTCGCCATTCTGGGCGAGGATAGTCCTCTTCAACCTCTCGACCGCCCTCTTGAGCTCGCTAAGGTCCTTCTCTCTCAGCGACTTTATCTTCAGCATCACTATGTCGCCTTCCCTCATGAACTTGAGGACCTTCTCGGTGTCCCCGAACTCGGCGATGCTCTCTATCCTTATGCCTATCTTTCCCCTGGCAGCGCCTGGTCCGGATCCACCAACGTCAACCTCTACGTATTCCTCTTTGTCGCCTCCGGCTGATGCCCGGCCGGTTGCAAGACTCTTCTTCAATTCTTTCAGTACCATATTACCTCCTATGTATTATCTGACTTAAAAATTTTTATATGCCACCTATTTCAGGGCCTCGAGCTTTGACACGGCATCCCATAGCAGTGTGCGGGTATAAACAGAAAGGTTCGGGTCGGTCCCGACCTCGTCCAGTATGGAGACGCTCTCGGCTATCTTCATGCTGTTGGCCTTCGGGTTCTTGAGGACCCTGAGGGCCTCATCGACGCTGCTCTTGACGTTCTTCGGGACGCCCCTGTCGTTCATTATGGTTTCGAGCAGGGTTATCACATCTTCCTTCTTCACCATCTCACTCACCGGATTTGGACAGCTTCTCCTTGATCTCATCAAGCCTTTCCTTGAGCCTGACCTCGGTCTTTTCCAGCGTCTTCATCCTCAGCATGACGAGCTCCTTCTTGGATTCAAGGTCATGCCTGGCGTCCTCCCTTTTCGCTTTCACCATTATGGGGCCGACTATCCTGTAGACGTCGTCCTTGGCGGGCTTGGCGAGCTCCTCTATGGCCTTTCCCGCCTCGATGAGCTGCATGTTCAGCGCCTCCTTCTGGGCCGCAATCATCTGGGCCTGCTGCTGGTAGACCTGGGCCTGGGCAATGAGCTGCTGCAACTGTGTCGAGACCATATCAAACCGCCATGACCTTCTTGACTACCTTCGGCCTGTCCTTCTCCAGAATCCTGTAGCCGCACGAGGGGCATATTATCTTGTTCGCCGTCTTCAGTTCAATCTTCACGCCCTTGCCGCAATAGACGCACTTGTACATAGACCACCGGAGATATATTTAATAACCTAGCTCGGCTTATAAGCTTTTCCCGTGAACCTGTGGCCGCATGCTGTGCAGTACCAGATGCCGGAGCATTCCCTTTTGACGGTCTTCTTCATGCACACGGAGCAGGACCACTTCTCCTGCTTGAGCTTCTCTATCTTTCTGAAGTTGTCCTTTAACCTTTTCCCGTATCTGGCTCCGAACCTCCCCGCGACGCCGAGCTTCTTTGTCCTCATGTTAACACCTATTATCCGGCCGAAAATTTATAAATGGCGGCCTATTTCAGCAGCTTCCTTATCTCTTTTCCCCTTTCGACCGCCACGTCAAGCGCATGCTCCACGTCCGCGGATGACAGATGCCCTGTGCCGCCCTTCTGTATGGCGCAGAGGTTCCCGTCGTCCCTTGTGGACAGCGTCAGCCTGCAGCTCGATGCTTCCTCTTCTTCCAGGTTCGGGTCGAGCAGCATGTGGTTGCCTATCTTCGCGAACGTGCATGCCACCGCCGTGTACAGCACCGGGAGCTTCTTCTTCGTCTTCTCCGTTGCGATGACCTTCCCGTCCTCGTATTTGGGGAAGACGCACTGGTTCAGCGCCACTGCGGATGCCATCGCGGACGCGTCTATGAGGTTGCCGAAGTTGTCGAGTATGTTTATGTCGATGCAGACCATCCACACCTTCTTGCCGTCCTCTATGCACAGCTTCTTCGTGTCTATGGCCCCGCACTCCCTTATGCCCCTGTCGACGATCCTTGCGAGCTCTATGCTGTTCTCCCTGGGCGGCCCCTGCTCGAAATCAGGCGACGATATCGGCGAGAACTCTGCCGATGTCATCAGCACGCCATCGTTGGGCTTGTCAGGGAACGGTTCCCCGACCTCGAGCTTCACGCCGGCTATCACCTGGGTGTTCCCGAGCTTCACCAGCGCTGCGCCCTCGGCCTTCTCGATGATCTTGTCATCGACCACTATCTTCCTGACCTGGTCGAACAGCCTGCCGTCTATCCTCTTGTTGCTGGACGCCAGCTTCGTTATGAAGTTGTTCTGTATCATCATTTGAACCACCTCTTCCTCAATGCCTCTTTCTGCAGTTCGGCGATCTTGACGCAAGCCTCTTTCGCTATCTTGACCATGTGCTTGACGTCATCCTTGGAAAGGTCGCCGTCCATCTGGAGCAGCGTTATGCTGCCTTCCCTCGGCATGCATGCCACGGGCATGTCGCAGTCGCTGAGCTCTTCCTCCGGCCCAGCCAGATCGACCACGTATTTGCCGTCTATCTTGCCCACGGCCACCGACGACACAAGGTCCCTCATGGGTATCCCCGCGTCCGCCAGCGCGACGCTGGCTGCGTTTATGGCCGCAGTCCTCGTGCCCGCGTCCGCCTGTATTATGTCTATGAAAACGTCTATGGCAGCCTTCGGGAACTCCTCAAGGAAAACAGCCGGCTCGAGTGCATTCCTTATGACCATGGTCAGCTCCTTGCTCCTCCTCGACGGCCCGGGCCTCGCCCTCTCGTCAGTGGAGAATGGCGCCATCATGTACCTGCACTGCAGCGAAGCCTTCGCGAACTCCTGCAGCCTCCTTGGGAACATCTCCCTCGGGCCGAACACCCCGGCTATGGCGATGGTCCTTCCCATCTTCACCATGGCGGAGCCGTTCGCATTCTCAAGCACGCCCGCGGTTATCTCCATCGGTCGCACTTCCTCCGGTTTCCTACCGTCACTTCTTTTCATGTACAACACCTCTCTCTAGAATTTTTTCAACCTCATTAGTGAGCCCCTCCATGTGGGACTTCTCCTCTATGAACCTTATGACGTCTATCACGAACGCCTCCCTTTCGCCCTCGAGCCATACGAGCCCGTTCTGGCCGACGACGACCCTCGTGTCGGTCTTCCTCTTTATCAGGTCTATCATGGAGCCGTTCCTCCCGATTATCCTCGGGACCTTCGCCGGGTTGACTGTGATAACGCGCCCGCCGGCGAACTTCCTGCATATCCTGTCGAACATGGATATGTGGATGGACTTCGATGCTGTCACCATGTTTATCTTGCCGTAAACTATCTCGCCAACGTCATAGATCTTCGAAATGTCCGTCTTGTTGGTGTCTATGAACCCCCTGACCCCTGAAAGCGGCAGGTAAGCGTCGTACGGCGCCTTGATGTTTATGACCCATCCGTTGCCCTGGATGTCCGTCACCTCACCGATCACCATGTCCCCTCTCACCGGCATGTAGACGCCGTTCAGTGGAATCACGGAAAGGACCCTGCCCTCTACGCTGAGGAGGCCTATCTTCTTGGAGTATATCCCATTACCTTCCCTGAAGCAGTTCCTGCCCGGGAGGAAATCCATGCTCTCAACCAGCTTCTCGCCGGGTATGACGAAATCCCTCTCCTTCTTGAGCAGATGCGCGTTCGCATGCGCTGCGTCGGCCCTTGCGCGCGCCTCAGCTTCAATGTCAGCGGCCGCGCCCTCGCCGGCGTTGACGTTCGCGCCTTCCTGCGCTTCATCCAATATATAGTCTTCTTCCATATCCTCATTCATGTGTTCGCTCATGTTTTCACCAATCCTTATATTTTTTAATTAAAATGACATTCCCTGCATTATTGCATGCCTGATATCATCTGATGTTCCTCGCTTTTGCTTAAGATGCTCTTCACTTTTGTTTAAGCTTTCTCCTAATAAGCTTCAAAAGGCTTTAAAAGGCTTTCCTGCCTTTCATGCCTCTCTTAGCTTTCTTGAGTTTCTTGCTTTTCTTGCCTCTTTTAGCTTTCTTGCTTTTCTTAACTTTCTTGAATTTCTTGAATTTTTCTTGCTTAAGCTTCTTTTCCAAAGAAGCTTATATCTTGTACTCCTTTACTATCTTGACCTCCACCCTGCCTGCCGTGAGCTTGTTCAGGCTTTCGTATATGTCCGCCTGCATCCCGGCTGGTATCTCGAGCACCGCTATCCATGCGTCGTTCTTCCACTCCTCGCTCTTCACCGGGGCTATCTTCCTCACCTCGGCGTTCGCCCTGCCGGCGAACTCGATGGGAACCCTTATGGCAATATCTATCCTCTCAAGGGAAATGGCTATTATCGGCTGTATCTTTGACAGGACCTCGTTCACCTGGTCCCTCGCCGGCCTGAACGGGTCGATGCCGACCTTCGCCTGCTCCATGGCATTCAGCACCCTCTGGGGCGGATGCGGCAGCTTGGTCCTGGGGTCCATGCCCTGCCTGGATATGATGTTCGCTATCTCCTTCTTCTTCTCCTCGACGAAGCGCCTTCTCTGCTCCGTCGTCAGCTGGATCTCGCCGTGCTTCAGTATGCTTGTGACGACCGTGGGAAAATCCGTGGTGTTGAACACCTTCATCAGGTTCTCCCCCTTCGCCCTTTCGCCCTTCCTTGCGTCGGCGAATATCTCCTGGGACGCCAGTATGTTCTCTATGCTTATGGGCTCACCCTTCCTGAAGCGCAGCGCCAGGTCTGGGTCCACCAGTATCTCGAAGTTATGGCCGGCCTTGGACAGCCTTGCCATGGTAGCATGCTCTACAGAAACCATATTCTCACCGTTTATCCGAAAGAAATTATGCGTAGCCTTTGATCTCTTCAGGGCCGAGTCTCTTGAAGCCGTCTTTCTTTATCAGAGCTATCTCAACGTCCTCGTTGCCGTTTTCCTTCTCGCCTGTGCGGAGCGCCTTCAGAATAAGCTTCACGCCTGATTCCACGTCCATGCTGTCCTTGTAATCCTTCTGCAGAACCTTTCTGGCTTTGTCAGCGCCCCTTCCTATCGCCTGGGCCTTCCACTCTATCATGGTGCCCGACGGGTCAGTCTCGTAAAGGATGGGCCCTTCGTTGACGCCGCCGATTAGCAGGCCCACGCCGTATGGCCTGACGCCTGCGTACTGGGTGACCATGTGCTTCCTGTCGCATATGGCCTTTGTCAGCGAAGCCACAGATATGGGTTCCCCGTAGGTTATCACGTTTATCTGGGCCTTTACCCTGCTGAACTCAACCAACTCCCTCGCATCGCTCAAGAGGCCGGAGCTTACCAGGCCTATGTGCGAATCTATCTCGTAGATCTTCTTGTAGGTTTCCGGAACGCCAAGTAGTGCCGTGATTTTCGTGGCACCGAGTATGACAGCGTCCTTTACTTTAAGTCCTACGGAGGTGGTTCCCCTCTTTACGGCTTCCCTGGCATACTCCACCTGAAGCAATCTGCCGTCTGGTGAGAAGACCACGATGGTCCTGTCGTATGCCATGTAGTTAGCGCCTGAAGGTATCGTTTGCATAAAACCTCCTATATTAATATGATGTTAACCGTCTGATTATCTATAATCTTTTAGACTTTAGTATTATAAAAAGATTGGTTTTATAAATAGTTTCCGCTTTATTCCGGCTCCAATGGTGCGCCCCAGGGAGGGATCCCATGAGTGCCGTAGACAGGTGCCCCGGCAGCGACAGGTTCAGGTTCTGCAGGACTCTTCCCCAATTCCCCGAGCTCCCCGGCCAGATAGTCCCTGAGTTCGGCCGGAGTAGGGACCTTGTCCCAGCGGTGCACCTCCGCATCGCCCCTGGTCACGACGACCTTTGGCTCCCACGGGTCCTCGACTATTGCAGAATCCGGCTGGTATTCCAAAACCACCTTGTCCGGCCCGTATCCCCAGCGCCTTATCAGTTGCGAATATCTGCCGAATGTCCAAACGCAGCCGCTATCAGTTCCGCATCCGTGAACGACTATCTTCAATGCCCCTTCGCCTGCCATCCATATTATTGCAGGGGGAGATTTAAATTGCTGGAATTGAATTGGACCGGTGCCGGCCGCTCGCGAAACCTTTTTTATTCCTTCCCGTGTATGTTTATGCATGGAAGCGGGCAAACGCGACAGGATTGTGGTCATCTCCATCGACAGGGACAACGACCTCGGAGACAAGGCCGGCGTGGATGGTCCGGTCATCGGCAGGGAGAAAGTGTTAGACGCCGCCACCAAGCTCGGGCTCAAGGACGCCGAGGACACTGACTTCAACAGCATGTTCGAGGCCATAAGGGTCTACGACGAGCTGAAGAAGCAGCACGATTCCGAGATATGCGTCCTCACGGGCGACAGGGACGTTGGCGTCAAATCCGACATGAAGATAACGCATCAGCTGGAAGGCGTCCTGAAGCACTTCAGGGCGAACCTGGCCGTACTGGTGTCGGACGGAAGCGAGGATGAGCAGGTCATCCCGGTCATCCAGTCCAGGATCCCCATACTTTCCGTGAAGAGGGTGGTCGTCAGGCAGTCCGAGGAGCTGGAATCCACCTACTTCAAGATCAAGGACTTCATAAAGGAATCCCTTGATAATCCCAAGATGTCCAGGCTGGTCTTCGGCCTCCCGGCGATAGCGCTTCTGCTTACGGCCATATTCGGGTCCGAGGGATGGAGGGCGGTCATGGGGCTCCTTGGCGTCTATCTGCTGATAAAGGGCTTCAGGCTCGAAAGCTATGTCATGGGAGCCACCAACGAGCTGAGGGACTCTTTCACCAGGAAGAGGCTGGCGTTCTTCCTTTACATGCTTGGGATTGTCTTCACGGGGCTTGCGGCATACAGGGGGTATGCCGCAGTTGCCGACTGGCTGGTCATGGGCTTCTTCGAGACCGCCGCGGCCTTCCTCTTCGCATCCGTTTTCCTGTTCTGGGTGGCGGGCACCATCGCCTGGGTAGGCAGGGGCATAAGCAAGGGCAGCCCCGTCAGAAATGTGGCGCCCATCCCGATATTCGGATTCGCCATGGCCATGGTAATCAGCAACGGCTCGAACCTGATACTGCAGCCGGAGCTGCCCATATACAACTTCATATTCTCCATAGTGCTTGGCTTCATCCTGCTGTTCGCGGCGGTCTACATAGAGAAAAGATGATATTTCCGAGAAAGCCGTCCGCATAACAAAGAAAAAAATAAAATTGGGGTCGATGGGACTTTCACACCGCCTTTTAGAGTCTGCCGGCTTCTGCCAAAAGGCGGTGGAGCGAAAAACCCTTGATTTTATCTTGGATTTCTCATTTCTGCTCCACAGCTCTTGGTGGAAGCGTCAGCTCCCATAAAGAGCTGTGCTTTGAACCCATGTATGCGGGTTTCTTCCTATCATCTGGGAATCAACAAACCCGTCTGTTCTCCAGGCACTAGGACTGGAGCCCGCTAGGATAGCCAGACTACCTCACGACCCCTTTGAAAATTATGATATTTCGCGGCCTATAAATATATATCTATCTAAACGCCTGACTGCAGGCCCCTGACCCGCCTGTACTTCACCCTCTTCCTGTACCTGGCCCTGTACTTCTTCTTATCCTTTCCCTCGAATGCTTCCAGCTTCTCTTCCCCCGCAGCCATGATAATCCCTTCTCCGGCGCCGTTATAAAAAGCCCTGAAGACCCTGGTGTGGGCAGCCCGCTCTTCCTTTTTAAGGAACTCGACAAGAATAGATTATGAAAGGCGGAAAGGGCAATTTCATGGTCATTGTCGGTTTCCTTGTGCTTATCATCGTTTTCCTGCTGCTCATCATGCTGATGAACTGCACCGCGAATGAGGCCAAGGGCTCTGCCCTCTGCAAGCCCATGGAGCCGCTGATCTCCATCCTCCAGGCGCTGATGAAGAGGTGATTTCTTCCGCCATGCGGCGCAAATCCAGCCGGATATTGCAGGCATTTTTATATATGATACCATAGAGTGATGATATATCGATAAGAGGGGGTATCCTAAGTGAATCTGCTAATATTCCTCATACTTTTCCCGATGCTGGCCGCGCTTCTCATGCTGGCCATCCCGCGTGACAGGATAAGGAGGGCGCTCGGTTACGCAGCCGCGGTTCTGATTCTGGCAGCCTCGCTCTACCTGCTTTATGAGAACTTCAGCAGCCAGGCCGTATACTATGGGACAGGTTCCGGCCTTGCAGATGAAGCGATGCTCATAGCAGAGGCATTGATAGCATTATTCATTGTCTGCGTAAGCCTGAAGTCCAGGAAATACTATCCTTTGATACTGGTGGTGCTGCAGTCGGCCGCCATCTTCTATTTCAAGCTCACGGAACCGCCCGGGGCGGAAATCGCGGCCGGCCTCTTCCTGGACAGGCTCTCGCTTACGATGGCGCTCATAATAGGGGTAATAGGAAGCCTTATCTGCATCCATGCGTTCGGCTATATGAGGGACTTCCACAGGCACAACAAGGACGTAAGGGACAGGCGGAGCGTTTTCTTCTTCTTCATGTACGCCTTCCTCGGCGCGATGTTCGGGCTTGTGTTCTCGAACAGCATCCTCTGGATATTCTTCTTCTGGGATCTGACCACTATCTGCTCGTTCGTATTGATCGGCTACACGGGGACCGGCGAGGCTGTCAACAACGCGTTCCGCGCCCTGACGCTGAACCTCCTCGGGGGGCTTGCCTTCGCGCTCGCGATAGTCTACCTGGGGGCGACCGGCAGCCCGCTGGCGCTCGACAGGATATTGCTCATGGACAAGGCATTTGTCCTGCTTCCCGCAGTCCTCATAGGCTTCGCCGGCCTGACGAAATCCGCCCAGATGCCGTTCTCTTCGTGGCTCGTGGGCGCAATGGTCGCGCCGACGCCTGTTTCAGCGCTCCTCCACTCGAGCACGATGGTGAAGGCGGGGGTCTACATGCTGGTGAGGTTCGCCCCGCTGTTCGAGGGAACCACGCCGGGATTCATGCTTTCCCTGGTCGGCGGCTTCACGTTCCTCCTCGCTTCGGGGATCGCGATCTCCCAGAGCAACGCAAAGAAGGTCCTCGCCTACTCCACCATCGCCAACCTCGGCCTCATCACGGCATGCGCCGGCGTAGGGACGTATCAGGCGGTATGGGCTGCGATCCTCCTCATGATATTCCACGCCACTTCCAAGGCCCTCATGTTCCTGTCGGTCGGGACAGCCGGGCACAAGCTGCGCAGCCTGGATATCGAGGACATGGAAAGCCTCATAACAAGGATGCCCGGCATGGCGTTCATGATGTCCGTAGGCATCGCGGGTATGTTCCTCGCGCCGTTCGGCATGCTGATCAGCAAATGGGCGACGCTCGAGGCATTCATAGGATCGAACCCGGCGCTCGTCTGCCTGGTGGTGTTCGGCAGCGGCATGACTGTCTTCTTCTGGACCAAGTGGCTGGGCAAGATAGTTGCCGTATCGAGGACCAGCAAGGCGATCGCTGAGAAGGTGAACAGGGACGAATTCCTGGCCCTTGCTGTCCTGACTGCGCTGACCATAGGGATCTGCCTCTTCTTCCCGCTGGTCTCGCATTATTTCGTCGAGCCTTTCGTGCTTGAGGTCTACGGGGCCACTGCGCAGCTGGGCCAGGACAACCTGACGATAATGATCCTAATGTTCGCCACTGCCATGGTGCTGCCCTTCAGCATGCTGCACTTCAGGAGGGAGAGGAAGCGGCTGCCGGTCTACATGGGCGCAAGGCCTTCGACAGGGAACCGCTTCGCAGGCACAGCCGGAGTCGAAAGGGAGCTGTCCCTCGGGAGCTATTACCTGGAGAGGATGTTCGGGGAGGCAAAGCTCATGAGGATCGGGATGATGATCTGCGCTGCGCTCATCGCCGCGATGTTCCTGCTCACCGGGCTGAATTACGCGGGGGTGCCGATATGAACCTGCTGTACGGCCTGGTCTACATAATCCTTGCGCCGGTGATCGGGGGCATCGCCATAGGGCTGGACAGGAAGGTAACGGCCCGCATGCAGGGAAGGGTCGGCCCTCCGGTGCTCCAGCCGTTCTACGACGTGCTGAAGCTCTTCGAAAAGGAAAGCGCAGTCGTCACCAGGTCCCAGAACTTCTTCGTCTTCGCCTACCTGATATTCATGGCGCTCACCGGGTTCCTGTTCTTCTCGGGAGGCGACCTGCTGCTTGTGATATTCGCCATGACCCTTTCGGAGATATTCCTTGTCCTCGGGGCATACTCGGTCAACTCCCCGTACAGCTTCATAGGCGCTGAAAGGGAGCTCGTGCAGATAATGGCCTTCGAGCCCGTGATACTGCTTTCAGCCGCAGGGATGTATCTCGCCACCGGAAGCTTCTACGTGGGCAGCATCGCCAGGTCTTCTAATCCCCTGATTCTGCTGCTGCCGGGGCTGTTCATCGCGCTGCTCTGCGTCCTCACGCTGAAGCTGAGGAAGTCCCCGTTCGACCTTTCCACATCTCACCATGCCCACCAGGAGCTGGTGAAGGGGGTCACGACGGAATTCTCCGGTTCGACCCTCGGCTCCATAGAGATAGCCCACTGGTACGAGACCGTCATGCTGCTGGGCTTTGTATACCTGTTCTTCGGCTTCAGCCCGCTGCTGGCGGTGGCAGCCGTCATGCTGACATACCTGCTGGAAATCTTCATAGACAACACCTTCCCGAGGTTCAAGCTGGACCTCGCGCTGAAGAGCTCCTGGGCCGTCACGCTGATCCTGGGGATGGCGAACATGCTGGTGCTGTGGTTCTACGTGAAAGGGGGGCTGTTGTGAATGCCGCACTTTAAAAAATCCCCGTGGATAATTCATTACGACGGCTCAAGCTGCAACGGCTGCGACATAGAGGTGCTCGCGTGCCTCACCCCGCATTACGATGTCGAGAGGTTCGGGATAGTGAACACCGGGAACCCGAAGCATGCGGACATCCTGCTCATAACCGGCTCGATCAACGAGCAGAACGTGCAGGTCGTGAAGAACATCTACGGCCAGATGCCGGGGCCGAAGGCTGTCGTCGCAATAGGCATCTGCGCGACGTCCGGTGGGGTCTTCAGGGAATGCTACAACGTCATGGGCGGCGTCGACAAGGTGCTGCCAGTCGACGTCTACGTCCCGGGCTGCGCCGCGAGGCCTGAGTCGATAATAGACGGGATAGCCAAAGCCATTGCGATACTTGAGAGAAAGAAGAAGTGGATGAAGGTGAGGAAATGAGATGGGAGAGCCAGCCGCTCAAGAAGATTGCGCCGAAGGAATTGCTCGCGGGCGTCGGGGGGCTGCGCAGGCGTGGCTGCAGGATAGTCCAGATCTGCTGCACCAAGATTGACGGCAACAGGTTCGAGCTGACCTACTCCTTCGACAAGGACTACAGGTTCACAAGCCTCCGTGTCACGATTCCGGCGGAGGCCGAAATCCCGAGCATAACCGGCATTTACGGGGGGGCGTTCCTTTATGAGAACGAGATAAAGGAGCTCTTCGGCGTCAAATTCAAAGGGATGAATGTGGATTACAACGGGCACTTATACAAGAAGAAAGCGAAGGCCCCGTTCAGCGTTGAAACGGACAAGGAGGGTGAATCATGCCAAAAAGGATAGTCATACCATTCGGCCCCCAGCACCCGGTCCTTCCGGAGCCCCTTCACCTGGACCTTGTCCTCGAGGACGAAAAGGTGGTCGACGCGCTTCCTTCGATCGGCTACGTCCACCGCGGGCTCGAGAAGCTCGTCGAGAAAAGGCAGTTCACGGAATACGTGTACGTCATCGAAAGGACCTGCGGGATATGCAGCTTCATACACGGGCTTTCCTATTGCCAGGCGATCGAGGAGATAATGAAAATCGAAGTGCCTGAGAGGGCCCTTTACCTGCGGACGATCGGCTCTGAATACTCGAGGATGCACAGCCACCTGCTCACACTGGGGCTGCTCGCCGACGGGATGGGCTTCGAAAGCCTCTTCATGGGGCTCTGGAAAGTCCGGGAGCGGATCGTCGACAGGATGGAGGAGAGCCTGGGCGGCAGGGTGATCCAGGGGACCTGCAAGGTCGGCGGCGTGAGGAAGGACATCGATGGCGAAATGCTCGGGAGGATGATGGCCGAAATGGATGATATCGAGAAAGAGATAAAATCCTTGACGGGCGTGCTGCTCAAGGATGGTTCGGTTAAGCACAGGCTGAAAAAGGTCGGCGTCATCAGCAAGGATGACGCCTATGGGCTTGGGGCCGTCGGGCCTACCGCAAGGGGGAGCGGGGTGCTCAATGACATGAGGAAGCTCGGCTACGCCGCCTATGGCAGGATAAAATTCGCCCCCGTCCTTGAGGATGGGGGGGACTGCTACGCAAGGACCGCGGTCAGGGTCAGGGAGCTGTTCCAGTCCGCGGACATCATCAGGCAGTGCGCGAAAAAGATACCCGACGGGCCCGTCGAGGCCAGGTTCGCCGGCTGCCCGCATGGGGAATTCTTCTCCCGGGTCGAGCAGCCTCGCGGGGAAGCGATACATTATGCCAAGGGTAACGGTACGCCCTATCTCCAGAGGTTCAGGATAAGGACTCCCACCTTTGCGAACATCCCGGCGCTCGTGCACATGCTCAAAGGC
>Ga0315293_10000561_pt1 | contig 34897 bp, 30 predicted proteins | sample YL17G13_20_MG_FD_203071 | JGI IMG/M metagenome (GOLD analysis project Ga0315293, IMG submission 203071) | Sediment microbial communities from Yellowstone Lake, YNP, Wyoming, USA - YL17G13_20 | ecosystem: Environmental > Aquatic > Freshwater > Lake > Sediment | place: USA: Wyoming | collected... | reverse complement strand
TCGAGCTCCCGGTACGCCTTTGAATTGAGATGAAGCCCGTCTTTGCGGGCGAACGATTCCTTGAGATGCCGGTCCTTGGGGCTGATGCGGACGGCCGCCTCGAGGTCGATGAGCGTGAGCCCCTCCTCGGCGGCATACTCTCGGATCCAGTCGTTATAGGCGATGATCCCTTCGAAGGTACCCTTCGGGTACAGAAATTTTCCATGGAGGAGATGGAGCACGAAGGTCCGAAATGGATACGTCCGCGTGACGGGAACGACCGTCGCGAGGATGGGAACGACGCTCGCGCGCCTACACTCGTCAACCCAACGCCGCATGAGCCCCTGATACTTCGCGAGATCAGCGGGAAAGAATGCGGCGCACTCTTTGATGATGACCGCATCGGGTTTGTCCTGAGCGCGGCTCAGAATCGCCTCGAGCTCGTCGCTCTTGTTGAAGCGGTATTCGGTCACCGATTCGCACGTGTAGTCGCCGCCGCTCACCCGCGCCGGGAGGCCCGGAAAATCCCAGGCCTTGCCGACCGAGGCGCCGAGGAGTACGATATGCCTTTTCATCTTCGCCCCCTGAATGGGCATTGAATTCCCTTGTGCACGAGCTGCACTCTCATATGATACAAGAATCGTTCCAAATGACAATATGGCGAAGCCGATCGCTAACCTGTTGATGGAAATACACATATGCCCCCTGATCCTTACCGTTGAAGCTCTATCTATCCAGCCGCATTTCACAATTGCGAAAAGGGAGGGGCAGCAGGCGCCCGACGAGGCTTATACCTTACCAGGCAATATAATAAACCGCCGCGGCTCGAATTGCAAGTTGATAATGGTTCTGGTTCCCGAGCAATGTCCCGGCCTCCGCCCGGGGATGTGATTTTACCTCCATTCAGAAGAGCTATTGAGAAAAAGGCCGAAACATGCTATTTGAATGATTATGGGTCGAAGCACGGCTCGCCTCTCCACATCCACCTTCCGTCGGGGGAGATATTTGCTTTGATATCCAGGAGATCCATCAGAGTGCATTACGCCCTCGTGAGAAGCTACGTCGCGTACGCCTTCAAACGGACGAGACCGCCTCTGCCGTGCCTCTTCAACATCGATCCCTCGAACGCCTGCAACCTCAGGTGCGTAATCTGCCGTCAATCGGATCCGCCGGAGAACATGAAGTTCGGCGTGATGGAATACGAGCTGTTCGAGCGCATCGTTACTGAAATAGAGCGTTCGACGATCTGCGCCGGCTTGTCGCTCTTTCTGGCCGGCGAACCGCTTCTGAACAAGAAGCTCCCCCGCATGGTCGCTCTGGCCCGGGAACGGCTGGACGTGCCGCCCCAGATCGCTACGAACGGGACGCTCCTCACGCGGGAAGCCGCCGAGTCGCTTATCGAGGCCGGAGTCGGGAGCTTTCTCATCGACTTCTGCGCGGATCAGGCCCACTACGAGTCGGTCTGTCCTCCGGGCAGCTGGGAACGCGTCAGGGACAACATTCGATCGCTCGGCGACGTCATTCGCAAATCGGACGCCGACGTGAGCGTCCGCCTCAAGAATCTGGACTGGCGGGGCAAAACAGGCGAAGAGCGGCGGCAAAGCATGAGCGCGCTTCAGAGCCTCTTCGGAACCGCGCCCCCCTTCAGCTACATGGAGTACAAGCTTCACAACTGGTCGGGAGAGTTCTCAGCCAAGGCCGAAGAGCGGCACGCATATCGTACGAGCGCCGACGGGAAAAAGCTCAGATACAACCCCTGTACGCATCTCTGGTTCATGATGAACATCCATTACGACGGGAAGGTGTCCATATGTTGCCGCGACACGATGCAGGGGGGGGTAGTCGGAGACGTCGCTCAGAGCTCTCTCGAGGAAATATGGAACGGTCCCCTCATGGTCCGGATGCGCGAGCTCATGGTCGCGAAAAAGTACGGCCAGATACCGATATGCGCGCACTGCGACAGGGTCTGGACGGGAGGCTACACCGGCGGCAGCCCGCTTCGAATGGCGAAGATATTCATAAAGGGCACAATTCACCGGCCGGGACGGGAGCGCCGCGGCAGGCACGGGCAACCCCACGGCTGAAAGGCGCGCCATGGGAGAGAGCAACGAATACAGAATAACGAGTCCGCAGAACGAAATGATAAAGGCCGTCGTCCGGCTCTCGAAGAAGAGCGAGCGCGATGAAACCGGCCTCATCGCGATCGAGGGAGCGCGGGAGATCGCTCAGGCGATCCGGGCGGGGGTGGCGCTCGAGGGAGTCTATTATTGCCCCGAGATCATCGCGACCGATGAGGAGCGCGCCCTCCTCGTGACGCTCAAAAAGCGGAACGTGCCCCTCCTCTCAGTCGCCGCGCCGGCGTTCAAGAAGATCGCCTACCGCGAAGATTCGGGAGGTTTCGTCGCCGTTGCCGAGAAGCCGCACCAGGGGCTCGACGACCTGCGAACGGACCCCGGCGCGCTCTTCCTCGCGGTCGACGCCGTCGAAAAGCCGGGGAATCTCGGCGCGCTCTTTCGGTCGGCGGATGGAGCGGGCGTATCGGGGATCATCATCAGCGCTCCCAAGACCGATCTCTACAACCCGAACGTAATCCGGGCGAGCCTCGGCACGGTCTTCAGCGTCCCCGTCGCGGTGACGAGGACGCAACACGCGATCGGGTGGCTCAAGTCGAAAGGCATCGCGATCATCACGACATCTCCCGAGGCGGATGCCCTCTACACCGCCGCCGACATGGTCTCTCCCTGCGCGATCGTCGTCGGGAGCGAAGATACGGGGCTCGGCCGGGAATGGCTCGAGGCATCGGATCTCTCGGTGCGGATCCCGATGAAGGGAACGGCTGATTCCTTGAACGTCTCGGTGACGGCAGCGATCCTCCTGTACGAGGCGTTGAGGCAACGGGAAAAGCGCTGATCCCGCGTTCCCGGCACCGGTGCCGACGCTGCTCCGGCGCCGCGAGATCCCCTGCAATTGCTCTATACCTTCGGACCGGATTCGGCTATACTGCATTCGTTCAATACAAGGAGATATCCCATGGCAATGGAGGCGATTTTCGCCCGACGAAGCATTCGAACCTACACGGGAGAGCCGGTGAGCCGCGAGGTGATCACGGAGCTTCTCGAGGCGGGCATGGCGGCGCCCTCGAGCAACAACCGGAAGCCGTGGCATTTCATCGTGATCAGGGACCGTGCGACCCTCACAAAGCTCGCCGAGTCGCATCCTCACGGGAAGATGCTGAGCGAGGCAGCGGCGGCGATCGCGGTGTGCGGAGACACAACGGTCTCCCCCGACTTCTGGATTCAGGACTGCGCCGCGGCGACCGAGAACATTCTCGTCGCCATCGCCGCGCTCGGACTCGGCGCCGTTTGGCTCGGGTGCCATCCGCGCGAGGATCGCGTCTCCGCGATCAAGGAGGTGCTCGGCGTACCCGAACATATCGGCATCCTGAGCCTCCTCTCGATCGGCCACCCGGGGGAAAAGAAAGAGCCGAGAACGCAGTACGACGCGAAAAGGGTCCATAATGAAAAATGGTGAATCGCAGCGCTCGCGCGGAAGCGTGAAGCGCCGCGCGAACCCCGAGGGAGAACTCCTCCGCGACGAGTTGTTCGAGACGATCATCGGCCACCTCGAGAACCGCTTCGACTCCCACGATTTTATCTTCGAGATGATGCGTCGATTCCCGCGCGAGTACACATTCTTCCTGTACGAATGCAGGCGTTCGAAAGATCCGATCCAGACGCTCCACGCGAAGATAGGCCGCAAGCTCCTCGAGTTCTCCGACGTTATCAGGAAGGCCGAGCGCACATCCTCGCGGAACGTCAGGGGGCTCCCGTCCGGCAACCATCACTGGGAAAAGATCAAGGCGAAACAGCCGTGAGGTGCATTCGATGAAAGAGTCGACCGAGCTGCGCGCGACGCGCATGGCTTACGTCGCTTCGTTCCTGATAACGACCGTGCTTTTCGCGTTCCTCTCCTTCACGCAGCCGATCAAGTCCAACATCGCCGCCGGGTATCTCTGGGGGATCTTCCTCGTGCTCGGCACGGTCGCGATCGGCGCCTGCAGGGGAAAGCGTCATGGGCTCCTCGGGTTCTTTCTTTTCGCCGCCATTCTCAACATCGTCATCGTGCCCCCCGAGATCTACCTGAGGCTCAAGGGCTTCCGGTACGAGACGCAGATCCAGTTCGGCTACCCGCGTCCGTACCAGCTCAGCGCCGCCGAGCGGGACGAGACGCTCTTCTGGACGTTTCCCCGGTTGCGGCCCGGCGTCAACTCGTACGGCTTCGAGGAAGCGGAACCGGCGCGCCCCAAGCCGGCCGGAGCGTACCGCATTCTCTACCTCGGGAACTCGTGCACGCAGCAGGGATTCCCGGCCATGACCGGGCTCATTCTGCGAGAAACGCATCCCGAGGTCGAAGTCTTCAACTTCGCCAACCCGGGCTACTCGAGCTATCAGGGAAAGGTGATCGCCCGGAACTATCTGAAGGAGCTCGCCCCGGACCTCCTCGTCGTGTCGTTCGGATGGAACGATCGCTGGCTCGCGTACGGGGCGCCGGACGAGGAGAAGAAGATCGCCGCGGATGGCGGAGGGGCGGCGCGGCGCTTCCTGGGCGGCATCTATACGCGGTGGAAGCTTCTGCAGTTCTGCCGGAAGTCGCTCGCGCCCGTTCTCGGGAACGAGGAGCCCCTCGACACACCCCGCGTTCCCGCCGGTCAATTCAAAAGGAATCTCGAGGAGATCGGGGCCGCGGCGGACGAGCTCGGCGTCCCCGTGATCTTCGCGACCGAGCCGAGCTCCCATGCGGCCCTCGGGGTGAGCGATGATGTCATCGCGAGCACGTACGCCCGATCGAAGGAGGCTTCCCTCGCCCTTTTCAGGGAGTATAACGACATCACGCGGGCGGTGGCCGGCGAGCGGAGCTCCTGGCACTGTATCGATCTCGACGCGCTCGTGAGCTCGCGGAGCGACGTGCGGGAGATTTTCACCGGGGAAGGCATATACTTCAGCAAGGGCGGACAGGCCGTCATCGCCGACATCGAGGCGCGATACATCCTCGGCCATTTCCTCGCACGCCATGGAACATAGGAGCGGCGCCTACCCCTCGTAGCCGGCGGGAGAGCGCCCGCCGCTCGACCGGGCGAGGAGAAGTGAAATGATGCAGCGATCGACAGAATCGACGCGAAGGGTGCCGCCATTTCCGCTCCGCGCGAACACGCTCCCCGTTCTTTTCGATGAGACCGTCAAGCGCAGCGGCAGCCGCATCGCGATGAAGCGCCGATGCGGCGACGATCTCGAATCGATCTCCTACGAAGAATTCGGGAGGCTCGTCTCGCATCTCGGCACGGGGCTCATCGCGCGGGGCCTCGAACGGCGCGATCGCGCGGCGCTCCTGGCCGAGAACGGTCCCGAATGGGGCCTCGCGTACGCGGCCGTGACTTCATGCGGCGGCGCAATCGTGCCCCTCGATACGCAGCTCAAAGCGAACGAGATCCGGCGCCTCCTCACTCACTGCGGGGCGAAATTTCTCATCGTCTCCCGGAGCCTGTTCGACGAGAGCATCGGAGAGGGGACGCTCCCCGGCGTGCGCACGATCATCATCGGAGATTGCGCCGGTGTCCCGGGGTCGATCTCGATCGGCGATCTGATCACGGAAGGCGGAACGCTCTTCGAGCGCGTCCCGCGGATCTTCGAGGAGCGCGCTGACCGGGTCGAGCCCGACGATATCGCGGCGATCTGCTATACGTCGGGAACGACGGGGGAGCCGAAAGGGGTCGTTCTCCTTCACCGCAACCTCGTCTCGAACGTCGAGTCGTGCCGGAGAAGGATTCCATTCCTCGAGACCGACACCTTTCTCAGCATTCTCCCGCTGTTCCATACCTACGCGACGACATGCAACCTCCTCAGCCCTCTTTCGACGGGCGCCGCGATCTTCTTCGGAAGGTCGATCAAATCGCGCGACATCCGCGGGGACATCGAGCGGGAAGGGATAACCATCATGTGCGGGGTGCCTCTCCTTTTCGAGCGCATGGCGAGAGCTCTCGAGAAACGCCTCGCGGAGCGCCCGGCGCACGAACGGTTCCTCTTTCGCGCGACGGCGCCGGCCATCGCCGCGCTCGGGCGCATCGTTCACACGAACCTCGCGCGGACGCTCTTCCGGAAGAAGCTCGCCTCGAGCGGACTCGGCAGCGTACGCTTCTGCATCAGCGGGGCCGCGGCGCTCAAGGACGAAGTCGACCGGACGCTTTTCTCGGCCGGGATCAGCGTTCTGCAGGGCTACGGCATGACCGAGGCATCCCCCGTGATCAGCGTCAACCCGCTCAAGCGCCCCCGGCGCGGCACGATCGGACCGCCCCTTCCCGGCGTCGAAGCGCGCATCGACGGGCCGGACGGCGAGGGTATCGGCGAGATCGTCGTCAGGGGGCCGAACGTCATGCAGGGATACCTCGACAATCCGCGGGCGACGGCGGACGTCATCAGGGACGGTTGGCTCCACACGGGGGACCTCGGAAGGCTCGACCGGAACGGCTACCTGACCTTCATCGGCAGACAGAAATCGGTCATCGTGACCGCGGGGGGCAAGAACGTGTACCCCGACGAGCTCGAGGCGATGTTGAACGGCGGCTGGTGTATCCTCGAAAGCATCGTGCTCCCGACAAGGGACAGGAAGGACAACGAGCAGGTATCCGCGATCGTCGTTCCTGACCGCGAGGCGCTCGCCGCGTCGGGCGAATCCGCTGATAATCTCACGGACGCCCGTGTGATGGAGCTCGTCACCGCCACGGTGCGGAGCATCTCCGCGGAGCTGCCCGAATACAAGCGGATCAGGGACTTCAGGATTCGAAACGAGGAGTTTCCGAAAACATCGACCCGCAAGGTGAAGCGGCACCTCGTGCACTGGCCGGAGGAATAGATCTCGTGGAACTGCGAGCCGAGAATTTCCCGGGGCGCGCGAAGGCCGCCGACTACATCTTTCTTCTCCGTCCGATGATCCTTATCCCCGTCTGGACCTTCTTCCTCCTCGGCGCCCGCCATGGAGCCAGGTCCTCCGGCGCGGCGATCGACTCCGTCCGCCTCGGCGCGGGACTTTTCTCGTTTACGGCGCTCCTCGGCGCGATCTACATCATGAACCAGATCGCGGACCGGGCCGCCGACCTCGAGGGAAACAAGCTCTTCCTCATACCACAGGGAATAATTTCCGTGCGAGCCGCCTGGATCGAAACGGTCGCGCTCGTTGCCGCCGCCTTCGCCGCGGCGATTGCGTTCCTGCCTGCGCTCTTCACCGCGATCCTCGCCGCAGGCCTCGCCCTCGGCGCGGCGTACTCCATCGAGCCCGTAAGGCTCAAACGGCGGCCCGCGCTCGACGTGCTCGCGAACGCCGCCGGGAACGGTTTTCTCAATACCCTCGCAGGATGGGTCGCCGTCGGTGCGCCGCTCACCGGCTGGACGACGCTTGCCCCGTACCCCATGGCCGTGGCATCGGTCCATCTCGCGACGACGCTCGCCGATATCGAAGCTGATTCGAAGATGGGGTTCAGGACGAGCGGGACGGCGCTCGGAGTCTCGCGCGGGCTTTTCGCGTCGACGGCGCTCATGGGGGGAGCGGCAGTGGCGGCCTATATCGCGGGCAACAGCATCGCCCTCGTCGCTTCGATTCTCTCTCTTCCCTTTTTCCTTATCCCGGCGCGATCCATCACGGGGCCGGCGAGAAACGCCGACGCCCTGATCCCCGTGAAAACGGCGACCCTCATTTTCTCGGTCACCGCCGGCTTCCTCTTTCCGCTCTACCTGCCGTTCCTCGCCGTCGCGATCCTTCTCACCCGGCTCTACTACAAGCGACGTTTCGGGATCGAATATCCCTCGCTCCGCAGCGCGTGAGCGTTTGCTATTTCGGGAGTTTGGCCTTGATCGCCTCGTAGCCGGCCGCGTTGCGGACGGGGCTCGCAAGCTTCGGGAATCCGGCGATCTCCGTCTCGATCTTCGAGAGCCGCTCGCCCGTCGGCGGATGCGTCGCAAGCCACACCTCGAGCTGGCTCGGCTCGCTCGTTTCCATCTTCCTGAGCTTGCCCATGAGCTCGATCATCCCGTTCGGATCATAGCCGGTGGCGTAGAGGTAGTTCGCGCCGAGCTCGTCCGCCTCATACTCGTTCGCCCTGCTGTACCGGAGGAACCCTCCCGTCGATACCATATCCGTGACGAGCTTCGCGTAGCCGTTCGGATTCTCGCCGAGGATGAGGCTCACGAGGAACTGGTACCCGTACAGGGCGGTGAGGCGCTCGGTGGAGTGGCGCGCCGTCACGTGACCGACCTCGTGCGCGATGACGGCGGCGAGCTGCGACTCGTCGTCGATGTCCTTCATGAGTCCCGTGTACACGTAGATGTAGCCCCCCGGCAGGGCGAAGGCGTTGATCTCGTCCTTCTTGATGACGGCGAAATGGTAGTCGATGTCCCTGCGATCGCAGTGCTGCACGACCTTGTTCCCGACGCCCTGCACGTACGCCGTGATGGCCGCGTTGTCGTAGACGTCGTACTGTTTCGCGACCTCGACGGACATTTCCTTCCCCATCTTCACCTCTTCATCGGTCGTGATGATGTTGAGCTGCCCCCGGTTGATCCCCGTCGTCGCGCATCCGCCGAGAACGAGCGGCAGGAGGGCCACGGCGAATGCACCGAAGACAACGACTTTTCTTGCGTGTGCGGAACTCGACATTGCAACCTCCTGGTTGGAAACGGAACGTGAGCATGAGGCATGAGCAAAGCCCGCATCCATTCTATTTCGAATCCCTGATCTTTCCCGTCATCGGCACGAATCGAACCGGAACGACCGAGAGAAGCTCCAGGCCGGAGGACGTCTTCTCGTAGATTTCGAGATTCTGATTCTCCTCACCGACCGGAATGACGATGCGGCCTCCGGTCTTGAGCTGACGGACGAGCGGCTCCGGAACGTGGGGCGCCGCGGCGGTGACGATGATGCCGTCGAAGGGCGCCTCCTCCGGCCAGCCGAAGAAGCCATCTCCCGTCCGCACGTTCACGGCGCGGCAGCCGAGCGAATCGAGGATTCGCCGCGCCCGCTCAGCGAGCTCGGGGAGAATCTCGATCGTATAGACGCTGTCGGCTACGTCCGCGAGGACCGCGGCCTGGTAGCCGGAGCCCGTACCGATCTCGAGCACCTTAGCGTGTCCCTTCAATGCGAGCGACTCGGTCATAAGGGCGACGATATAGGGCTGCGATATCGTCTGATCGCTCCCGATCGGCAGCGGGCTGTCCGCGTACGCGAGAGATCGAAGCTCGGGAGGGATGAAGCGGTGCCGCGGCACCTTCTTCATCGCCGCGATGACGCGCGCGTCGGATACCCCGCGCGCGACGATCTGCGTCATGACCATGTTTTCCCTGAGCCGCGCGTAGTCCTTCTCGCCCCGCGAGCAGCCCGCGGGCGCCATGCCGGGAATCAGGAACGTAATGATCATGATGTAGAAGAGTCCCCGTATCATTTCCAGCCCCCCTCGAAGGAGACGAAAAGATGTTTGAACGCGAGCGATTTTAGGCTTACATTATATCGATTTCAAGGCATTTCCTGGAACCCACGAAGGCGGGAGCATCGATGAACATTTTCAAGTCGTTCATGAAGGCGCCGCTCCACACGAAAATCCTCATCGGGCTCCTTGTCGGCATCCCGGCGGGGCTCATCCTCGGACCTCGCGCCGCGGCGATAAAGCCGATCGGGGACATCTTCATACGGCTCATCTGGATGATCGTCGTGCCCCTCGTGTTCGCGTCGATCTTCGTCGGGACGGCGAGCCTCGGCGACCTGCGGAAGCTCGGGCGCATCGGCGCGAAGACGATCGTGTACTACCTCGTCACGACCGCCATCGCCATCACGATCGGGCTCGTCATCGCGAACATCGCCAAACCGGGCGCCGGCCTCAACCCGGAAGTCAAGGCCCAGCTCCTCGAATCGTACAAGGGGGAGGCGACGAAGGACCTGAGCCTCGCGAAACAGGCGCCCCGCGTCATCGACGTGCTGACGGGGATCGTCCCGAAGAATCCGGTCGGAAGCCTCGCCGCGGGGGACATGCTCCAGATCATATTTTTCGCGCTCATGCTCGGCGTCGCCGTGACCATGGTCCCCGGGGGCAAGGGAAAGATACTGATCGATTTCTTCGACGCCCTCGCGGATGCCATGACGCAGATGGTCCACATCGTGATGAAGATCGCCCCCCTCGGCGTCTTCGTTCTCATCGCCGCGGTCGTCGGGCAGTTCGGGGCGCGGATACTCCTCAACCTTCTCAAGTACTCGGCCGTCGTGCTCGCGGGGCTCGCGATCCACATGGGAACGATCTATTCGCTCGCCGTCTGGGTCTTCGCGCGGATGAACCCGCTCTTTTTCTTCAAGGGGATGCGGCCGGCGCAGCTCATCGCGTTCTCGACCTCATCGAGCAACGCGGCGCTCCCCGTCAACATCCAGTGCGCCGAGGAGAACCTCGGCGTACCGAAGGATATCGCGAGCTTCGTCCTCCCCCTCGGGGCGACGATCAACATGGACGGCACCGCCCTCTACCAGGGGGTGGCCGCCGTATTCATCGCGCAGGTCTACGGGATGCACCTGACCATCGCCAACCAGCTCACGATCGTTCTCATGGCGACCCTCTCTTCGGTCGCGACCGCCGGCGTGCCGAGCGTCGGGATCATCACCCTGACCATGGTGCTCACCTCGGTCGGGATTCCACTCGAGGGAATCGCCCTCATCCTCGGCGTCGACCGGATCCTCGACATGTGCAGGACGATCGTGAACATCACCGGCGACGCATCGGCCGCCGTCATCGTTGCGGCGACCGAGGGGACGCTCCGGCGTCCGGGAAAGAGCGCATGAAACGATCCTGGATCATGCTTCTAACCGGGCTCATCGCGCTTACGCTCCTCGCGTCGTTCTTCTGGAAGAGCGCGCTGTGGGGATTGAGCGCGTGGGGGGCGATTTCGCCTCTCGCCGCCCTCGCGTGCGCGATCATCATCGTTCCTCAACTCTTCCTGAAAACGGGGGGCGAAGCGTTCGACCGAATCCCCCGCGTCACGCCGCGCTTCCTGCGCGTACTCTTCGTCGTCGCCTTTTCGGCCGCACTCTTCTGGCTCCTCCGGTCGCGGCACGAGCTCTGGGGGGAGCGATTCACCCTCGGCACCGCCATAGAAAAGGGCCCATACCGCCCCGCCGCACCCCTTGCGACGTTAGTCCAATGGGCTCTCTACCGTTTCATGAACGGGGTATTCCTGACGAGCGCGGATTCCGTCCTCACCTTCTTCAGCATCGCGGCGGGCACCCTGTACGCGGTGCTCGCCGTACGCGTCGCAGATCTTCTCTTCGGCGCGGAGGGAGCGGGCGGCGCCGACCGGCTCGCTGCGGCCGTGCTCCTTTCGGGCGGTTACGTGGCGCTCTTCTTCGGCTTCGGCGGAAACGTCCCGATTGCGCTCGTCGCGGCGCTCGCCTTCATCACGGAGGCTCTGCGCTTTCTCAGGGGAAAATGCACGCTTGCGCCGAGCGCCATTCTTCTCGTCGTCGCGATTCTTTCGCATCTTTCCGCGGCGTACCTCGTGCCCGCGTTCGCGTTTCTCGTCGCGCGCGGGCTCCGCGCAAGGAGCTCGCGCAGGGAATCGATCGTCGCCGGCGGACTATTTGTCGTGTTTTTTGCCGCCGCGGAGCTCGTCCTCGTGCGGTTCGTGGGGAACTCGGGGCTTTCTCGAACCCCGACGCTCTCGCTGAACCTCTCCCTCGATTGGGCGTCGTTCTCGAACGCGCTCAACACGCTCCTGATCATCGGTCCCGCCTCCGTCGCCGCGGTGTTTCTCCTCGTGAAGAATGTGCGGGGACGCCCGGCGGATGTATCGCGCATCGGCGTCGCCGCCGCGGAGCTCGCGTTTCTCACCGTGTGCGCGATTTCGGCGCTCGTCGCGTTCGTCATTGGAGGGACTCTTCCAGACGGGGGGCTCAGGTGGCATCTCCTCGCGACGACGGCGCCGGCGCTCTCGATCTACGTCCTGTGGGCGCTGAAAAGTGAATTCGCCGAGGCGGCGCGCTTCAGGAAAATCGCCGCGGCGCTCGCCCTCATCGGCGTCTTTCAGACGCTCCCCCTCGTCCTCGTCGGCGCGATCCCGCGAGCGGCCGAGAGACGCCTCCTCGACCTTTCGCTCGCGCCGGGCCGCGCCGAGATGATCATCGCCGATCGCGCGCTCGAGAAGGGGGATCTCGGCAAAGCCCGCACGTGGTATCTCGCCTCGCTCGGCAAGAACAAGACGAACGAGCTCGCGGAAGTCCGCCTCGGGATGATCGCGATGAAACGGGAGGAGTATCCGGAAGCGATAACGCATTTCCTCGACGCCCACGAGCTCAAACCCCGCGAGCCGCGCTACCGATTCGAGCTCGCGGAGGCGCTCATCGCAAAGCAGTGGTTCCCCGAGGCGATCGCACAGCTTGAAACGCTCACCGTCGCCTACCCCGAGAGCGTCGCATTCTGGAGGAGACTCGGCTTTGCCCGAAATAACGGCAACCGCTACGAGAGCGCAGTCGCCGCCTACGAGAAGGCGCTCGCCCTCGAGCCCGCGAACGAGGAAAACCTCCGCAACCTCGTTTCGGCGCTCCTCAACAGGGCGGCGGAGCTCCAGACCGCGAAAAAGTACGGCGACGCCCGGGCGCTCTACGAACGGGTGATCGAAACGTACCCGCGAGAATGGAGGTCGTACAACAACCTCGCCGTCATCGAGATGAACCAGGGACGCCTGATGAAGGCGTACGAGCTCCTTGACGGGGCGCTCAAGCTCTATCCGTACGAAACGAGCCTGCATTTCAACATGGGGATCGTTCTCGAAAAGCTTGGGGATTACAAGGAAGCGCTCGCGCACATGCTGACGGCCCGGGATCTCGACCCTATCTATTCGGCTGCGCCGATGCACATCGAGAGGCTCGAGGGGAAGCTGGGGATATGGAAACAGGCTCAGCGCGACTCCCAGCGAAGCCCGCTCAACAGCCCCTGAGCGATGTTCGTGAGATGGTCGCCGATCTTCTCCAGGTAATCCACGAAATCGAGGTATACGAGCCCCGAGAGCACCTTGCATGAGCCGTCGTTGAGACGCTGTACGTGGGTGTGCCGGAGCTCGATCTGCATCCGGTTGAGCTGGTCCTCGCAGTGGAGCGCGCGGTGGGCGTGGGAATTGTCCCCCGTCTCAAGGCCGAGGACGACCTCGCCGATCATCTCCTGGACCGTTTCTATCATCCGCTTGAGCTCCGCTTTCGCATCCTCACTGAAGGGGAGCCTCTGGTCGATCTTCCGCTGGGCGAGCTCGAGAATATTCTCCGCGTGGTCGCCGATCCGTTCGATGTCGTTCACCGAATGAATGAGCACCGGGATCTGCTCCGCTTCGTCCTCTTCGAGCTGCTGCATGGAAATGTCAATGAGGTAGCGCGTTATTTCGGCCTGGAGGTTGTCGACCGCTTCCTCCTTGCGCTTTACCTTCTGGACAAGATCCCACTTCTCGGTGAAAAAGAGGGCGAAGGAGTCGCGCAGCGCCGAGTCCGCGAGCTGGAGCATCCTGATGATCTCCTTCTTGCTTTGATCGAGGGCGATGACCGGGGTCTCGAGCAGCCGCTTCTCGAGATACTTCGGCTGCATGCTGATGAGCTCCTCTTTCTGAGGCACGATCCGCTCCACGACCCGCTGGAGCAGCCTCGTCCCAGGGAGGAACACGATCGTGTTGGTAACGTTGAAGAGGCTGTGCGCGAGCGCGATGTGCATCATTATGTTATGCTCCGTGATGCCCGACGGGAAGAACGACTGAACCAGCTTCTGGTACCATCCGAGGTACACGAATACGAGCATGTAGCAGACGCCGAGAACGTTGAACATCGTGTGCGCCCATGCGACCCGCTTCGCGCCGGTGTTCGTCCCGATGGCGGCGAGCTGCGCCGTGATGGTCGTCCCGATGTTGTCGCCGAGAATGATTGAAACGGTCGACGGGAAATCGATGAGCCCGCGGAAGGCGAGCACCTGCACGATCGCGATCGTCGCGCCGCTGCTTTGGAGCAGCATCGTCATGGCCGTCCCGACGAGCACGCCGAGAATCGGATAGCGGCTGAAGTTGACCATGATATCCCGGATATGCTGGCTCGCCTGGAGTGGCGCAACGGAATCCTTCATGAATCCGAGCCCAACGAGGAGAACGCTGAATCCGAAGATCGCGCCACCCCAATTCTTCACGTGCGGGCGCTTCGGCACCTCCATCATGAGAAAGCCGATCGCCACGAGAGGAAGCGCAAAGGCGAAAATGTCGAGTATCGCGACGAAGCTTACGATCCACGCCATCGTCGTCGTGCCGATGTTGGCGCCGAAAATGACCGGAATCGCCTGCTGGAGAGTCATGAGCCCCGCGTTCACGAAGCCGACGAGCATGACGGTCAAGGCACTCGAGCTCTGTATCAGGGTGGTGACGACGATCCCCGTGAGCAGGCTGATGAACCTGTTACGGGTGAGGAGCGCGAGAACGTTCTTGAGCCGATCGCTCGAAACCTTGCGGAGGCTGTCCGACATCACGCGGATGCCGTAGAAGAAAAAGCCGAGCCCGCCGATCAGCGCGAAGTAGTTCTGGTAATTCAACGGGGGCCCTCCCGGCGACGATCCACATACGGACGAAACAAAATCGCGCCAATTATAGGGGGAGGAACAGCTGTTGTCAAACGGCGAATGCAATTCCGGTCATTGGGCGTGCGGGGCCGGCGCCATGGCGTCGAGCCGCGCCAGAAGCCCGGCGGCGCGCTCTCGCTCGCTCGCCGCGGCCGGCAGGCCCGCGCACCGCTCGAGGATCTCCCGCACCCCTTTGACCTTCCCGAGCTCGAGGCGGCTCTCCGCGAGCGCGAGGCAGACGCCGGCCCGGTTCGGATCGTACCGGTAGGCGAACGCGGCGGCTGCCTCCCGGTCCTCGCCCCGGGCGCACCTCGCGTAGAGCTCGTCGAGCGCCTTCCAGGCGGGATAGAAATAGAACACGTGCAGCGCCTCGACGAGGACACTCTCCCCGTCCCGCTCCGCCCCCCGCAGGATGAGCGCTCTCCCCCGCGCCGTGAGCGCGTATATCCGCATTGCGGAATTGTAGAACTCCTTTATGTCGCCGCTCCTGCTCCAGAGGAGCTCTTTCTCGTAGAAGAGCGGGGAGCGCGGCCAGGCGCGCGCCCCGGCGTGTCTTCCGACGCGGAAGAGACGGTACATCTCGTTTTCGTAGACGAGATCGAAGCGGACGAGCGTCTCGGGCTCGAAGACGAGGGCGTACGCGGCGCAGCCGGGCGGCATATTGGTGAGCCCCGCCTGATAGAGCGGGGATTCCTTTGTCGCGTCGCACCCCACGGCGCAGCTCACGAGGAGGTAGTCGCTCGACTCCTCGGCGCAGAACCGGTAGAGCCGCTCCTCGCTCGAGTAGAGGAGCGTGAGGAGCCGCTGCGCCTTGCGTCTCAGCGCCGGCGATTCGAAAAAATCGTTGAGGTTCGTCGCGCGCCCCGTGTAGGTGAGCACCTGCGGGGAGAGATAGTGGAGCGACATCACGACGGCGTCGGACTCGACGTTTCCCCGTATCCACGCGAGAAGCTCCCCCTCGACGTCCCGTGCGTACGGATAGATCACGAAGGCGCTCCGCGCGGGGACCTTGATCGTGCGCGCGATCCGGCGCCAGTAATCGCGGCTCCCCTCCCACCCGAAATCCTGGAAAAGAAAGATCGCGACGGCGGCGACCGAAAGGAAAAGCGCGGGGCTCGCGATTTTCCAGGGTTTTCGGCCCTGGAAAAACTCGAGCACATTCCCCCCCGCCGCGATCGCGGCGAAGAATCCAAACAGGGGAAGGAGCCTCTGCATGAGAAGAAACAGAAAGAAAAAGACGAGGAGGAACACGAGCGTGAAGAGGGCCCCGAAATCCTTCTCCCGCGCCCGCCGAAGAAGGACCGAAACGGGACCCGGCAGGAGGAGCAGCATCGGCAGCGCGAATACGAAGAAATGGAGCGCGTCGGGCGAGTTGAAGGGCCCGACCCAGAAGGCGCGCGCGTCGAACGGCAGAAGCCGCGGATCGTCCGGTTTCTGGAAGTATCTGAGCTTGTACACGACGAGGTCGAAGAAGTGCGAATAGGACGCAAAATGCTTCCCCGAAACGACGCCGGGCAGGATAACGGCGGCGATGACGAGCGCGGCGATCGCTTCATTCACGGCTCTCCGGTTCACCGTGCGCCGCCGGACCGCTCTGGCCGAGCGCGCCGCCGGCCTCGCCAGTACCCTCGGCGCGATAAGATCAACCGCGAGGACGGCCGCGGCGAGGGAGGCGGAGATCGAGAGCAGGAAGAGCCCTTCCCGCAGGTACGGAACGATCACGCCGGCGGCGGCGAGCGCGCAGACGAGCGCGCGGGCCGCACGGCGCTCGCGGGGGCTCACCTCGGCGATGATAAGGCGCGCGAGCATGAAAAGGAGCAGCGGCACGAGATAAAACTGCGCGCCGTGCCAGGACGCGAGAGCCGCAAAGAGAAAGACCCCCGAAAGGACCGGGAGCGCAACGCCGCCCCCCGCGCACGCCGCGACGTAGAAGTACACATGAAAGACGATGAGCGGAAAGGTGGTATTCTCCCTGATGTACTCGAAACCGCTCGAGCGCGCGACGAGGGGAAGCGATACGGCGAAGACGACCGCGGTGAAAGCGCCGGCCCAGAGGCTTTTCCAGAGCTTCGCCGAGAGAAACGCGAGCGGGAAGATCGCGAGCGAAAAGAAGAACGCAGTGCCGTACCGGATAAAGGCGGCGAGATTGCCCTTCGTGCCGGGAACGAGCCGGTAGGTCCAGCCGAAGAGATACTCCATGGCGGGGGACGCCTCGCGGAACACGCGAAACCCCTCGGGCCACTGGGCCCGCGTGTCGAGCGAGGGGATCGGCTCCCCCCGGGCGACCATCCCGGTATACCGGAGATAGGCCGCTCCCTCGGCCGCGAAGCGCGGCCGCTCGACCTTTGCGCGGTATGCGGCGCGCGTGACATTGGAGAGGCAGAACAGCGCCACGATCAAAACGATGAAGAGCTTTCGATTCAAACGGTTCCCCCCGAAACGTATTGTCATGGCCGTTTCATTCTGACATAATGGGCACTCGCACTCAAGCACTTGTGAGAGGAGGAGCTAATGAGGGCAAAGGCGTTCATTCTCATCAACCTGGCGGCGGGAGTCGCGCAGGACGTGTACAGCCGGATGGCCGCAATGCAGCACGTCGAGGTCGTTCACGCCGTCTCCGGCCCCTACGACATAATCGCCGTCGTGGACGGGTCGACCTTCAATGAGATCGGGAGGTTCGTTATCGAGAAGATCCAGACGATCCCCGGCGTCCAGAGCACGATCACCTGCAACGTGATCTTCCTCGAGAACTGAGGAGACCTCATTGCGTGAGAGAACGAGGATTCTCATCCTTTCCCTCGTCACGCTCGCCGTCGTCATCGCCGGTCTCTTCATCTTCGCCTACATTCCGGACGACACGTTTATCACGCTCCGCTACGCGCGGAACGTGCTGGGCGGGGAAGGGTTCGTATTCAACCCCGGCGAGCGCGTCGAGGGATACACGAATTTCCTCTGGCTCCTCATTCTCGTTTTCGCGGGAAAGCTCGGATTTCCACTCGTCATGAGCGCCCGCGCGCTGAGCTTCGCGTTTTCGCTCGGCACGCTCGCGCTCGCAGGCGTCGCTGCGCGGCGCGAAGCGGGACCGGCCGATGGACCCGCCGCCGCGGGGCGCACGGGCTGGGATGAGACGATCGGGATCTTCCTTCCTCCGATGCTGCTGGCCGCTTCGCCGCCGTTTCTCGTCTGGTGCACGAGCGGTTCCGAGATGCCGCTCTTCACCTTTCTGCTGCTTGCGGGCTTCATGCTCCTCGACGCCGGGAAACGGCCTGGAGCGGCCCTCATCGCATTCGGGCTTCTCGGACTCGTCCGTCCCGAGGGCACGCTCTTTTTCACGATCGCGTTCCTCTATCTCCTCGCCCGGAGCCCGCGAAAGGTATCGATCGCCCTCATGGGCCTCGGGGTCATCGCGGTCTTCTACGCCCCCTACCTCCTCTGGAAACGGCACTACTTCCACGCGCTTGTCCCGAACACGTTCTATGCGAAGACGGGGCCCCTCGGCCTCATGCTCCGCAACGGCACGCGGTATCTCTTCGGCTTCTTCTTGAGCTACGGCTACCTCCTCGTCGCGGGAATCGTCCTCCTTCGCGCCGGAGCTCAGCCGAGCGGGCGCTACATCCTTCCCTGTGTCCTCGCGAGCGCGTGTGGGGCCATCGTTCTTCTCTTTGGCGGCGACTGGATGCCGCATTACCGGCTCCTCCTGCCGGCGCTCCCCTTGATCATGCTCATCGTTTCGCGCGGGGTCATTGCAGCGGCGGCGCGCACGGCCCGATCGAGCGTGTTCGCGCTCATCCCCGTTTTCCTCGTCATGGTGCCTGGCGTTTTCGGCTACGAAATGTTCACGACCGAACGCCTCACCGTTCGCGCTTTTGCTCATCTCGGCCAGCGCCTCGGCAGCATCCTCCCGCCCGGAACGAGCATCGGATGCGGATCGACCGGAGCGATAGGGTATTACACGGGCATGCCGGTCGTCGATATCCTCGGCCTCACGGAGCCATACATCGCGCGGCACGGCGTGGTCGTCGGCACGCAGCCAGGGCATCTCAAGGCCGACGGCGCATACGTGTTCGCCCGGAGACCCGACCTTCTCCTTTTCGGAAATATCCAGATCCACCGGGGGGAGCGCGACCGCGGCAAGATGCGCCTCAAGATACAGGAACGCCCGGTTGTGGAGCAGCCCGGGTTCGAGGAAAGCTACGATTTCGTGAATATCCCGCTCGGCGGCAATTTCTATCTCTCATGCTTCAAGCTGAAAAGCTACTTTCTGCCGCTCGGAACACCCGCTCCTCGGGATTCCGTCAACGCACCGCTCCGGTAGGCGTATTCGGCGATGGCCGGCAGCACGAGCATGAACCAGAAGATGATATCGTACGCGACGGGAATGAAGAACACGTCGACGAGCACCGCAATCTGCTGCATGAGGAGCGCGCGACCGATCGTGGCGGCCTCCGGGTCGCCGCGCCGCGCCATCATGCGCCGGATGATCACCGCGTTGTACACGATGATCCCGATAAATACCGAGAACGCGAAGAATCCGAGCTCGGCGAAGATCTCGAGAAAGGTGTTGTGCACGGCGAGCCTGAAGGGAATGAAGTGCGCCGCGTGGTAGAGAAAGTTGTCGATCCCGACGCCGAGGAACGGATTGGCGAGCCCGAGCCGCAGGGCGGTCCGCATTGTTTCGAGGCGGGTTGTGAGGGCGAAATCGCTCGTCCGTTTCGCGGCGAAATCAAAGAGCGAAGCCACCCGCTCCCAATACACACCCGGCATGGCGATGATGCCCGCCGCGACGAGCGCAAGCCCGAAGAAGACGAGCGTCGCACTCCTCCGCTCGACCACGATGAGCGTGAGCAGAAGGCATATGAGCCCGACGAACCCTCCCCGCGAGAAGCTCAGGACGAGAACGCCGATGCTCGCGAGAATCGAGAGCATGAGGAAGGGACGTACGACGCCCGGTCTCCGGTACACGCCGATGAAAAAGACCAGTATGGGAATGAGAAAGAGCTGGTACATGGCGAATGTGTTGGGCTCGAAGATGAAGCCTTCGTACCGCACAACGCCCTTGTTCCAGAGCATCGACATGCTCGCGAACTGCGTCGGCGGCCGCACGACGAAGGGAAGGAGACCGGACAGCAGAATCCCCACCGCGATGACGAGGAGAAAACGCCTGAATTCCCGCCGGTCCCTCACAAACTGCGTAACGATCGCGATCGCGGCCAGCACCTTAAAGAACGATCCCAGCTTCCGCACGGCGACGTCGTACTCGCGCGCGACGGAGAGGGACTGAAAGGCGAGGATCGCGAACGCGGCGAGGAGCGCGACCAAGAGCGGATGGTGCGTCGCGATCCGCCTTCCGGTCGCGAACGCGAGCGCAAACGAGGCGAGGATGAGAATAACAACGTACCGGTAGAGCCGAAACGGCGCATACACGTCGAGATTTGAAAAGAGGATGAGGATCAGAAGATAGAAGATGATCGTCGGCCGGTCAATGGATAGAAAGATGAGCGGAACGGCGAGGACGAGCATAAGGGCGAGCCGCGCGATACTCGGCGGCACAAAGAGAATCGCGGCCGCGGCGAGGCACGCGATGGGCGCCGCGACGAACAGCATGAACCGCTTCAGATTGACCGCTTCCCCATAAAGCTCGAGTCTCATCGGTCAACCGCCTTCGCTCCCCGCTTCGGACCCATTCCCCGGGGGAGCCCCGGCGGAGGCGCCGCGTCCCGGCCTGAACGCCCCTTCCTTCCAGCGCTCCCGCACGAGTAGAAAAAAGCATCCCCAGAAGAACGCGGCGGCGGTGGAAACCAACACGATCTGCTTTCGCCTCGGCCAGGACCGGCGGTCGGGCGCCGCGGGGGGGTCGAGGACCTTGAGCACGCTCACGCGGTTAGTCGCGGAGACCTCGGCGTCGGCGAGCTTCAGGCGAAGGTACCCGGAAACGAACTCCTGCATCCGCCGCTCGCTCATGAGCTGCAGATAGCGGGAGCTGATCTCGGGGAGCATCTTGAGGGGCGGGAACAGGCTCGGCACGGCGCCCTTCTCGCGGAGAAGGAGGATCTGCTCACGGAGCTTGTTCCACTCGAACTCGACCCTCCCGAGCTCGTCGCCTCCCGGCTTCATCGTCAGCTCGAGAAGCTTCTTCTCGATGTCGAGGATGCTGAGGCGGCTGCTCAGATCGGAAACGATGTCGAGCATCGCCCGCACCTGCTGCTGCATCTCGTACAATCCGTACCGCCCGAGGTACTCCTGGAGAAGCGAATCGGTGGTCTCGATCGCCCGTTCCCGCCGCGCGATCTCGCCGTTCAGAAACGCGATGCGGTCCCGCGAGTTCTCGATGGTGAGATTGATGAGAATGCTGTCGAGCTGCGCGACGTATGCCTCCGTGACCGCAATCGCCCGTTCGCGGCTCCGGTCCTCGAAGCTCAGGACGATGACCCCTTCGTCCCGTATGACGACGCTCGTGTGCTCTCCGAGCTTGCGCCGCGCCTCCTCGGCGTCGGCGACGCGATACATCTCCCGGAGGTCGAATCGAGCGCCCATGAGGTCGCTCATCCTGCGGCTCCGGATCAAGTAATCGATAATGTAGTTCTTGCGCGCCCGCAGGTACTCCGCGAACGATTCGCCGAACGATCCCATCGGCGCGAAGAAATCCTTGAGACCCGTGATGTCTTTCTCGACCCCGGCGGGGGCAAACATCGTCGAAGCGACGAACCGCGGAGGCAGAACGAGGCTCACGGCGGCGGAAATCACGAAGCCCGCGGCCGTAATGAGCAGGATCGCCTTTTTGTGGCGGAATATGACGGACAGAAGAGAAGGCATCGCCGCGGGAACCTCACCGTTTCACTTCTACGCTGCATGAAGGCGCCGGGACCGAAGTCTTGAATGTATCACCCTCCCTCGGGCCCCGGCAAGCGTAAAGGGCGCTCATCGCGCGTTCTCGAGCGTCGTGATCATTTCGACGAGCCGCGCGTCATCCGGGGTTATCGCGAGGGCGCGCCTCACCCACGAGATCGCCTCTTCCCTCTTTCCCTCGGCGAGCGCCGCATGCGCGAGGAGCCGGCACGCGAGGACCTTCTCCGGCGCCTGACCGGTCGCGAGCGCGCGCAGGTACAGTCTCCTCGCCTCCTCGCGCCGTCCGAGGATCTCGATGACGGAACCGTATTCCATCGCGAGATGGGGAAAGTTCGGCATGATCCCATAGGCGCGCGCGTAGAGTTCGGCTGATCTTTCAATCTGGTTCTGCCTGCGAAGAATCCGCGCGTAATTGATGATCGCCTCGACGTGGTTCGGATCGAGCCGGTACGCCTCGGCAAAGGCCTCGGCTGCCTTCGCTTCATTCTTGTTCGCCATGTAGTAGTTGCCGATGAACGCGTACGCGGCGCTGTGGTTTACCTCGACCATGGTCCGGTTCGAAACGAGAAAAAAGAACGCGACGGCCCCGGCCGCGAGGATCGCGACGAATCTGAATCTCCTCCGCGAGATCTCCCGTGCGGCCCAGACGGCAAAGAACGCGGCGAGGAGGATGAGGATCGGAACGGCCGGCAGGCGATAGCGCGTGTTGACGTAAAACAGTACGACCGAGGCGAAGGCGCACCCGAGAAACAGCGTCACAACGCTTCGATTCCGCCCGCCCCTGAAAAGAACGATGAGCCCGCAGATGCTCAGGGGCGAGATGACGGCGAAGGGCAGGAAGAGAAGCTTGAGACTGCCGCACGATTTCTCGAAGAAGAAGTTGTTCGGGACGGATGGAACCTCGGCGCCGTTCCAGAAGAGGAGGATTTTCTTCCCCATGAGGACAAGCCAGCCCGCGGGGTGGGCCTTGATCGCCTCGAGCGCGGCATGCGTGTAGAAGTCGGATACCTCGGCCTCGGTCAGGCTCCGGCGCGTTTCCGCCTCCGCGATCGACTTCGCATCCTCGATGAGACCACGCATATCCGCTCGCATGTTGCTCGGAGGCTGATAGACGCCCGTAGTCCCCGGTTTGTTTCCGATGTAGAAATTGACCCCGCCGTGCGACGTCACGGGAACGAAACGGCCCGTCGCCCTCGCGTTGTGAATGATCGGGGGCACAAGGAACAGGGACGCTCCGATGAGCACGCCCGCCGCGGGAACGAGCCCCCGGCGCGTCCGGCGATTCCTCACGACAAGCCAAACCGGCAGGGCCACGACGACGAGAAGAAAGAGATTGGGTCTCCCGAGCGCCCCGGCTCCGCAGAGGGCGCCGACGAGAAGGCCCGAAACCCAGGACGGAATCCGCCGCGCGCCGAGCTTCAGCGGACGCTCCTCTCCGAGGTCCTCGTCGAGCGCCAATGCGAACGCGAAAGAGGCGGTGAGGCAAAACACCTCGAGCGTCGAGGCGAGGATCAGACCCTCGTGCAGCATGAATTGATTGTAGAAAACCGCCATGAATGCCGCGATGATCGCGGTTGTCTGTCCCGACGGCCCACCCTTCCGGGACCCGTCGACCAGACGCATGCCCGCCCAATAGATGAGCGCGATTGTGAGAAGCCCGACGGCGAGCTGCGCGATTCGAGGCGCGAGAATCCCTTCGCCGAAAAGCTTGAAAACAACGACGAGAAACGCGGGATAGAGTGGATTGAAGTCGAGAGCGCCCGCCCCGAGCGAGCCCCCCGTCGAGAGGTCGTGCGCGAGGTCGTAATAGAACCGCGAATCGAGCGCGAGGGCGCCGCCGAGCCCGGATCGTTCGAGCTGAACGAGGAAGACCCCCCGCATCACGAGCGCCGCGAGGAGCAGCGCGGCGAAGATGAGCGCCGGGCGAATGCTCTTCCTCTGCAGAGCGGACTTATTCATGGACCCTCATTCCCCTCGCGACGCGCGGGAGGGCGCGATACAGCAAGGCATACCCTCGCGCCGCCGCTCGCGCTCTCTCCGTCGATCCCGCGGCAAGAGCGGAGCATAGCCGAACGGGCGGCTCGATTGCAACCGTCACGAGCATGAGCGCGATCGCTTCGATCCTCCTGAAGTGCTTGAATGCATAGAGAATGCGGCTCGAGGTCGAATAAAAGAGGCGCTCCGCTTTGACCTGCTCCGAGACGCCGCCCCCCCGGTGGAACGCGCGGGCCTCGGCGAAGTAGTAGCTCTTCCAGCCTGCGAGCTTTGTTCGATACGAGAAATCGAGATCTTCGAGGTACACGAAGAACCTCTCATCGAATCCTCCGAGCGTTTCAAAAACGGCGCGCCTGACGAAGTAGAAGGCGCCCGACACGTGGTCGACTTCCCGGCTCGCGCCGTGATCCCATTCATGCATGATATACGAGGGGAGCGCGTGCGGCCACAGCCGGTAGAATCCGAGCGAGCGCGAAACGCATCGCCCGAGCGACGGGAAGGCGGCGCATGAACGGCTCACGGCGCCGCGCTCGTCGACAAGCTGGATGCCGGCGATTCCGATCCGTTGATTCTCCGCGCTCTCCATGAACGCGACCGGTTTCGAGATCGAACCGGCGAAGAGCTCCGTATCGGGATTGAGGAACAGCAGATAATCGGCGCCGCTTCCCGAAGCGCCGCGGTTGCATGCGGCGGCGAAGCCCTCGTTGTCCGCATTCCGGAGGATCGCGAGCGGGAGCGCCGGATAGTCGAGCCCTCCCGCGGAGCCGTCGCATGAGGCATTGTCCACGACAATGACCCGACTCAGATCGAATCCGCCGCGCTCCGTTTTCGCGAGGGAATCCAGACAGCGGCGAAGCTGTCCCCCCGCGTTCCAGTTGACGATGACGACATCGAGACTAGCCATGGTAGACCTTCTCGAGCACGCCCTCGAGCATCGAGGTCAGGCGGGCGCCCTCGTACCGGGTGACGTCGAATCCCGGGCGCGCCGAAGCCCCGCCGCGCCCGGAGAGCACCTCGGCGAGCACGGGGCGAATCTCTTTTTCGTCGTCCCCCGTGACCGCGGCAGCGTGTCCGGAGCTCTCGAGGAGCCTCCGGGCAGCCCCGTCCGGCACAACGCCGAGAATCCGCCTGCCGGAGGCGAGATACTCGTAGAGCTTCCCGTGAACGTAGTATCTCGCCTCGCGATTGGGATCGTACAGAAAGAGGAGATCGGAGCGCAGCATGATCCTGAGGGCTTCGATATGCGCGACCGGGCCGGTCATCGAAACGAGGCCGCCGAGATCGTACCCGGCGATGAGCCGCTCGGTGTCCGGGTTCATGCCGCCCGCGAGAATGAGCCTGAAGGTGTCCGGCGATACCACCCCCTCCCGCGCAAGATTCCTGATCGCCTCCAGGAGGCCACTCGGGCAGGCGGGCACATCGGTGTGGCGGCAGAAGGTGCCCACGTGGCTCATAACGAATATCTTTTCGCCGATGTCTTTCACGATATCGCTCCGGGATATCGACGTCCTGGCCGCTTCGATCTCATCCGCGTCGTATCCGTTCGGTATCGCGTGGACCTTCCGTGCCCAGGCCGGATAGATCTCGCCGTACCGCCCAGCAGCCTCCGGTGTGGACGTAATGATCGCATCCGCATATCTGAAGCAGAGCCGCTCGAGGCGTTTCTCGAGCGAAAGCCGCGCGCCGCCCGAACGCAGGTACCATGCGAGCGGCTCGAGCGTCCAAGGGTCCCTGAGATCCATGATCCAGGGCTTTCCCGTGAGCCCCTTGAGCTTCAGACCGAGAAGGTGCGCCGATGCGGGGGGCGAGGTCGTGAAGATCGCGCCCGCGCGGCCGCGGAGGAGCGCGCCGAGCGCGGGGAAGAACGCCATCGTCGCCCACCGGACGTGCTTGTCGGGGATGAGGAGCCACTTCTCGGCGAAACGGATGAGCGGACCCCGAATCCCCGGGGGAGCTGAGACGCCGGCGGTACCTCCCGGCGCCCCGGATCCCGGGCGAGGCGCCGCAGCGGCTCCCGTGCGCCTCAGGAGTTCCCCGACCCGCACGACCTCCTCCCCGGCCCCGCCGCCCTCCCCCCACCGGCTCGTCGTGAGCACGACCGGCGTCCAGCCGCATTCGCTCAGATGCCGCGCGAACCGCGCGCTCCGCTCGACGCCGCCGCTCACCGCGGGAGGATAGTGATAGCAGAGCATGAGGAGCTTCTTTTGATCCCTTCCAGCCATGGCTCACGATTCGTTTTTTCCGGATGCCGGCCGCGCGATCGAGGCGAGTGAGCGCAGGGGAACGATGAGCGCCTTCGACATCATCCATGCCGCCTCGCGCGTTCTCGGTGTGATGAAGCACGCGAAGTAGCCCGCCGCCGCGTACGAGATCACGGTCGCGATCGCGGCGCCGATGCCCCCCCAGCGCGGGATGAGAACGAGATTGAGCGCCACGTTCACGACGGCGCCGATGCCATTCGAGATGAACGAGAACACGAGGAGGTTCTCCGTGATGAACCACCGTCCGAGAGCCTCCCGGAGGAAGTAGAATACGCCCGCCCAGGTGAGGATCGCGAGCATCGTGCCCGAGCGGGCATAGGGCTCGCCGAAAATGAGCACGACGGCGAAGCGCGCCGCGAAGCTCATGATGACGGCGACCCCGAGCGACACCCACGTGAGAAAATCGAACAGCTGCTGGACGCGCGCGCGGTATACGGCCTCGCCGAGGGCCTTGCCCTGCACGAGAAACGGAAAGACGGACATCGAGACGGCGACGGGAACGAAGAACCACGTCTCGGAGACCCGCACCGCCGCCGAGTAGATCCCGACCTCGCTCTGGCCGACCATCTGTCCGAGCATGATCTGGTCGATCTTGAGGTACACGACGGCGAACGAGCTGGCGAGGATCATGGGCCAGCCGACGCCGAGGAGCTGCCTCGCTCGCTCCCAGGTCACCCGCCATTTCCTGACATCGAGCCCTCGCACCCGGTACGCGATGATGAGCCCGGCCGCGGCGAGGATCGTCTCGAGCGCCCACGCCCACGCGAACGTCGCAAGCGATGCCCGGGTGATAATGAGGAAAATCAGCACGAGGCTCTTGATGATGAGCGCCGCGCTCTTAGCGTAGACGGCGTATTTCGATTGAACCTCCGCCTGAAACCAGAGATCGATCGCGTCGTATGCCTGGAAGATCATCCCGAAGGAGATGATCGCCGCGAGCGTTCTCGTGAGGGCGCCCCCCTCCGGACGCATGAGGGTGATGGCGAGCAGGACTATTGCCATGCTGGCGATGCCGCCGAGGAGACGCAGGAAGAAGGTCGTACCGAGGATTTCGTCCCTGCTCCCGGGCGCGCGAACAATCTCCTGGACGACGACCGTCTCGAGTCCGAGCCTCATGATCGGTCCCACGAGGACAACGAAGGCGATCGCGTAGTTGAGAATCCCGTACTGCGCCGGCCCGAGGTACCGGGCCAGCCAGGCAGTGACGAAGAATGCAAAGGCGATGCGGAGCAGCTTCGGGACGAAGAGCCACCCCGTGTTGACGGCGATGCTCTTGAGGGCGGAACCGATTCTGAATTTTCCGTTCATTGATCAGACTATATTGAGTCTCAGCGCCGACCAGTCCTCATCGATGGCGATCTGCGCAACCGCCTGCATTCCAATCGTCTTCGCGTACGAGACGATGCTGTCCCGGTTGACATCCGTCGAAACGCCCGACGTCCCTTTGTGGTACGTTACCCAGAGCACGCCAGCGGGGTTCAGCACGGGTTTCAAGCGCGGCACGTGTTCCTCGAGCTCCTTCCTCGAATGAACGAAGAGCTGGATGAAATCGACCCTGCCCCCGATCTTTTTCACGACGAAGACCCCCTCGGGCAGCGCGCCGAGCTTCGCTTCGTAGCCTTTCGGCGCATTGACGAAGAGCGCCGTCCGGTTGGGCTTCATCTGGAGCTTCTGGGCGATACTCTTGTCCGGCATCACTGGTCCTTTCTCTTGAGGTGCGTCTCCCAATAGACCTCGAATTCCCCGCCGGGCGGCGCGAGCTTGAAGAACTCGATGAATTCGTCGCTATTGATGATCTCGAATTGCTCCTTCGCCCGCCAGCCGGGCGGAACGTTCTCAAGGTGTTCCGAAGCGAAGACGATCGTCGTGCTGTCGGCCGAGAGGCTGTCGAGCAGGTATTGGTTGACGAATCCCTCACTGTGAAACTGCCGCATCACAAGGGTCTCCCGCACCCGGTCGTAGCTGAACAACTCCAGACCCTCATGGGTTTGCCCATCCGGCGACTGCCTGCTCGCTTCGTACACGTGCCGGCTCTCCGCTTGAAGAAACGCGCCGTCGAGAATGAACCGGTACTCGCGCTCCGCCGTTCCAATGCCGGAACGGCTCGCCGCAGTACCCTCCCACGCGCCCACGAAGAACTTCAGGGGAGCCCAGACGTTCTGCCGCTCCCCGGTCTGGGCGGAGAGCATGGCCGGCAGAAGCGCAATGATGAGAATTGTTTTGCGCATGATTTCCGTTCCTCCTTCGACACGGGTCGCGGGAGGGTCGATTGTATCAGAGTCGTCGCTTCCAAAGCAACGGCAGTTCAAAACGTCGCAGGCCCCTTCCGAGCGGCATGGGGACGATGCAGACGCTCAGCATCGGCCGGCACTTCGCCGGCCGGGATATCAAGCCGGGCCGGGAGTTTTCCGATGTGCTCCTAAAGGCGTTCGTCGACCCGTTCTCCAAGACGGCGGCCGCAGGCGGCGCGCTCATACCGTAGTATTTCGTGAAGGCGTGGCATGGAAAGCCCGCGACGAGAGCGCCAGATACGAGCCGCAACGCACCCGGATCGGGGTTGCAGCCCAGAGTCCATATCAACGCCCAGATCGAGACGGACCAGGATGGTTCGGTCATGTAGCTTACGATCGGCCTCAATCCGAAAAGCGCCTGGTGGCACCGCACGTAGGCCGCGAAGAGAACGACGCTTGCTGCGCCCCACATCACGAGATGCTTGACCGGAGCGCGCGACGCAGCAGAGAGAGCCGTAGATCTCCTCCTGGGGAATCAGGGCGATCGCGAGCCGCGGGAACACGAGAGCGCCGAAGATGAGCGGCAAGAGCGGCGGAAACGATCCCCCGTTGTCGCTCAGGCCCGCGGCCCCGTAGTCCCCCCGCAGGACGATGAGGACAGCGAGCGGAAGGAGCCAGAGCGGTCCCCTGTTCAAGGGACCCTTTCTCACGGTGCGCGCGGTCCCTTGAGCCTCCATCGCCGGAGATTGCAACGCCTGAAAGCAGCATTTGTCAACGCCCGCACGAACTGCTATAATCAGTTATACAACAGTCTCTTTCGAGGAGAAGCGTGATGCTGCGCAAGCTCATTTTCGCCATTACCCTTTTTGCGGTCGTCTCCCCCGCCCTCGCCCAATCCCCGTTCGAAAAGATCCACGGGGATATCTTCAAGAAAATGGACGCGCGAAAGGCGCGGAGCTCCCCCGCATTCCAGCCGCTCCTCGCGCCGCAGCCGACGCCGAACCAGCTCCTCTACAACGTCATTCACTACACGCTCGACGTCGCGATCAATCCGACCGCGAAGCTCATCGAGGGGCGCGTCCGGGCCAGGATCACGCCGCTCGCGGGAACGCTCACCTTCATCGATCTCGACGCGGACGACGCGCTCGCCATATCGGGAGTGCGAAGATCCGCCGGTGATACCCTCGAATGGACCCGCCCGTCGGGTCTTGTCACCATCAACATTCCCGCGGGCGTCTCCGCCGGCGATACGATCAATATCGAGATACTCTACAGCGGAAATCCGGGCCTTGCGGCCGACCCCGGCCTCTTCTTTGGCAGCGCCGCGGGCTACCCGCTCATCTATTCTCTGAGCGAGCCGTGGTCCGCTCGAGCCTGGTGGCCGTGCAAGGACTATCCCGAAGACAAGGCGACGTTCGAACTCTACTTTTCGGTGCCCACGCCTCTCTTCGCCGCCTCGAACGGCACCTATCTCGGGTACGTCAACGAGACGCGCTGGAGCGCCCCCTACCGGCGCTACCACTGGCGCGAGGATTACCCGATGACGACGTACCTCGCCTCGGTCACCGCGGCGAACTACGTGAGAATCGACGACGTTTTTCCCTACGCGCCGGGCGATGCGATGCCGGTGACGCACTACGTCTACCCGGCGCTCGAAGCGAAGGCGAGGACCGATTTCAGCATCACGGTCCCCGCGCTGAGCTTCTTTTCGCAGACCTTCGGTCTCTACCCGTTCATCGCCGACAAGTACGGCGTCGCGCTCTGCTCCATCGGCGGCGGCATGGAGCACCAGACGCTCACGAGCTACGGCGGCACCCTCGTGCGGGGGGATCACTACTACGACTGGGTCTTCGTGCACGAGATGGCGCACATGTGGTTCGGGGACATGATCACGTGCGCGGACTGGCGGCACATATGGCTCAACGAGGGGTTCGCGAGCTACGGCGAGGCCCTCTGGTTCGAGCACCTCGAGGGCCCTGAGAAGCTCAGGACGTACATGGAATCGCAGGACGCCCCCTACAGCTGGAGCGGACCGGTGCTCCGCGATCCCGGCGTCATGAGCTGGGAGTACTACTTCGACGTCGTCGTCTACGACAAGGGCTCCTGGGTGCTCCACATGCTGCGGCACGTCGTCGGCGACGGAGCCTTCTTCCAGATTCTGAAGGACTACTGCGCCGATCCTCGCTGCCGCTTCTCCTCGGCGGTGACGGACGATTTCAAGTCGATCTGCGAGGCGCGTTACGGCTCGCCGCTCTCCTGGTTCTTCGACGAATGGCTCACGCGGGAGGACCGGCTCAGCTACCGGTGGTCGGACAAATCGTACCGGCTGAACGACGCCTTCAATCTCACGATCGTCGTCGACCAGATGCAGCTCGCGCCGTACACGATGCCCGTCGACTTCAGGATTACGACAGCCGCGGGCACGATCGACACCGTTCTCTGGGTTGACGACCCGCACGAGGAGTTCCACATCGCCCTCGCCGATTCCGCGCTCGACGTTCAGCTCGACCCTGGGCACTGGATTCTCTGCGACAAAACCGGGCTCGCGCCGACCCACGCGACAGCGCCATCCGTCGCATCCCTCGACCAGAACTACCCGAACCCGTTCAATCCGGTGACGACTATCCGCTTCAGGCTGAAAGAGCGCGCGGCCGTATCCTTGCGGGTTTACGACGCGGCAGGGAGGCTCGCGCGGGTGCTCGTCGAAGCGTCGCTTTCCGAGGGAACCTACGCGCGAACATGGGACGGCACGGACACGAGGGGCGAGCCGGTATCGAGCGGCGTCTATCTCTACCGCCTCGATGCGGGCTCGTTCTCGCAGACGAAGAAAATGATCCTCCTTCGCTGATCGGCCGCATGCACATGAAAATAAAACCTGTCGTAAAAGGGCTTTTGACTTTCATCCCCGGCATGACGAGAATTCTGCCGAGAGGACACACCGGCGGCACCAACAAGGCGAGCTATTGCCGCGACGTGTGGCTCAAGCATCTCTCGATGCTGCAGGCGAACGGCATGCGCTCGCTGCCCCACACTCTCGCCGAGCTCGGACCGGGAGACTCGATCGGGGTCGGACTCGCCGCTCTGCTGTCCGGCGTCAATCGCTACTATGCCCTCGACGTCGTGAGCTTCTCGAATACCGGCTTCAACCTCGCGATATTCGACGAATTGGCGGCATTATCGAAGGCTCGGGACGCATCGTTGTCCGAAAATAGAATTTCCCGGATTCGAAACGCGATCACCTCCCCGGGATCCGAGCACGATGGCGTGACGATCAAATACATTGCGCCAGTGTCCGACATTCGCAGTATCGAGGCGGACTCCGTCGACGTCATCGTATCGCACGCCGTGCTGGAACATGTCGTCGACCTTGAAAGCACCTATCGGGCCCTCCATCTGTGGTTGAAGCCGGGAGGCATGATGTCCCACCAGATCGACTTTACATCCCATGGCACCGCGGAGAAGTGGAACGGATACCGCGCGTATCCTGAATTCCTGTGGAAAATAATCGTCGGCAGACGGCCCTATTTGATCAACCGACAGCCGTGCTCCGCGCACGTCGATCTTCTGAAAAACAGCGGCTTCGAGATCGTTTCGATGAAGAGAATAGACAGGACCGATGGAATCCGAAGATCGCAGCTGTCCTCACATTGGAAAAACATCTCCGACGACGACCTCGTGTGCTCCGATCTTACCGTGCAAGCGCGAAAACGATGAATGACGGCGCGGACGGGACAATCGAGGCGTTTCCCTCGGGAATCTATTTGTGCCGTTTGAGAACGCCCACGCGGGACATCTCGCGCACAATGATCCTCGCACAATAGCGCACGTCGTCGGCCTTTGGCATAACGATCGCGGCGAGCCGGACACCCGTCACCCGCATGAAATAGATCACGATCACCACGGCGTAGAGCGAGTATGAAACGCTCGAAGAAAGCGCCGCGCCGTTGATCGCGATACGCGGGATCAAAAGGACGTTGAGGATCACATTCGAGACGACAGCGACCAATCCGGCCCACATGCTCGCCCGCGGATAGCCCCGCGCGGTGAGATCGCTCGTGAGGATCTTCGAGAGGCTCATCATGAAAATGCCGGGCAGCAGCAGGAAAAGCGGCGTGACGGCGGGCAGGAACCGGTCCGAATAGAGCAGCCTCACGAGCAGCCGGCCCACAAGCAGGATCGCGAGGCACCCCGCGCCGATGATCAGGACGGTCGTCCGCGAGACCCGCGTCGTGTCCCGGTTCGCGTCGCTATCCTCCCCCGCGTGCGCGACGCGCGGGTGAAGAACCGCCGAAAGGATGTTCGGCAGGTACCAGAGCTTCTCGGCGACGAGCACCGAAATCGAATAGTAGCCGACGTACACCGGACCGAGAAAGTAGTTCACGAGAAGCATGTCGAAACGAAAGTTGAGAAAATCAAGCAGATTCCCGAAGTTCTGCTGGACGCCGAAGCGGAGCGTCTCCCTCACGAGCGCGCCGTTCCAGCGGAAGGAGAGCTTCGTGAACCTGCGCATGAGAAATACGGCGCCGAGCCCGGCGATGACGTGCGAAGCGAGATAACCCTCGATGGAGGACCGCAGAAGTCGTCCGGGCAGGAACACCGCGCACGGCACAAAGAGCAGGAAGAAGGACACGGGATCCAGGGCCTCGATCACGTTGAAACTGCGGAAGTCGTTGTTCGCCCGGAACAGCATCTGAAAATTGTACACGAGCATGGAGAAGGGCACGCCGAGGAGCGCGATGACGATCGCCCAGAGGGGCACCGATGGAACGAGCCGCGGCGCGAGAACGGGTGCGAGCGCGAGCGAGACCGCGAGCGCTCCGATTCCGATCAGGACTGAGAGGCTCAGCCAGTTTCCCGCGAGCTCTTCGAGGGACGCTTTCTTCCGCCCGAGCATGAATCCCGACGCCGGGCCGACCCCGAGGTTCATCACGATGAAGACGATACCCGCGGCGAGAACGGCGAGCGAGAAGACCCCCTTCCCTTCGGGGCCGAGGGTGCGCGCCATGATGACGCTCGTCACGAGGCTGACGAGGATGAGCGCGATCCTCGTGGCGAGGGTGATCGAAACGTTACGGGCGAAGGTCAATCGGTTCCTCCCGGGACCGGCACGGTGGCGTTCGAACCGGGCTCTCGCGTGCGGCACTCATGATACCAGAACGTCACCGAACGGGCGACCCTCTTTATGCTTGTTCAACCCGTGCCTCTCCCTGTACGTTTGACGCGAAGCACAATCGAACCGAAGAGGAGCATATGAAGAAGGCCGAACCGAAGATCAGCTGGAGCCGGTACCGCTCGGAGTTTCCCGCCGCGAAGCGGTACATCTACTTCAACCATGCCGCGGTGAGCCCGCTGTCGAAGCGCGTCCTCGATGCGATGAACGCCGTCGCAAACGGATTTCTCGAGAGGGGCGTCCTGTGCGAGGAAGAGGTCTTTGCCCGGGTCGAGACGGCCCGCGGGGCGGCGGCGCGGCTCGTCGGCGCCCGGAGCGACGAAATCGCCTTCATCAAGAACACGACGCAGGGGGTGCTGCTCGCGGCGAACGGAATCCGCTGGAAACGGGGGGACAACGTCGTAATACCGGCGATCGAGTTCCCCGCGAACGTGTACCCATGGCTCGCCCTCGAAAAGCGCGGCGTGCGGGTCGTCCTCGTGCAGCCCCGCGACGGCAGGGTTACGGCGGAGATGCTCGCCGGCGCGTGCACCGCGCGGACCCGCTGCGTGACGGTGAGCTTCGTTCAGTTCTCGAACGGCTATCGCATCGACGTCGCGGCGCTCGGGAGATTCTGCCGCGACCGGGGCATCTTCCTCCACGTCGACGGCATCCAGTCGCTCGGCATGCTCCCGTGCGACGTCCGCGCGATGAAGATCGACTTTCTTTCAGCGGGCGCTCACAAGTGGCTCCTCGGCCCCTCGGGAACGGGATTCTTCTACTGCCGCGGAACGCTTTTCGATGAGCTCGATATCTGGAATCCGGGCTGGCTCGGCGTGAAAAACGCGTGGTCCTTCTTCGATCACGACCCGACGCCCCGGCCCGGCTCGCGGAGATACGAGGAGGGCTCGCTCAACCTCTACGGAATCGCGGGGCTCGGCGCCTCGATCGAGCGCTTTCTCGAAATCGGCATGACGCGCGTGGAAAAGAGGATCCTCTCTCTCACGGACACGCTCGAGAAGGGCCTGCGGTCGCGCGGCTACCGGATCATGAGCCCCCGCGAAGAGCACGAGCGCTCCGGGATTCTCTGCTTTTGCCATCCCGCCAAGGACGCGGACAGGCTCCAGATGAGACTCACCGCCGCGCGTGTCGTCGCAAGCCTCCGCATGGGCGCGATCAGGCTCGCTCCGCATTTCTACAATACCGGCGAAGAGGCCGCTCGGGTGCTCGACCTTTTGTGAGGGTTACCTGAGGATCACGATCTTCCTGACCGCCTCTTCCGCCCCCGCCCTGAGGCGCAGGAAATAGACGCCGCTCGCGAGCGGCCTCCCTCCGTCGTCCTTTCCGTTCCACGCGCGGTCGAACACCCCGGCGCCCTTCCTCCCCCGCTCGACGAGCGCGACGCGCCGTCCCGAGACATCGAAGACCGCGAGCTCCACGTTCGCCGGGGCGGGAAGCGCATAGGAAAGGGTCGTCCCCGCATTGAAGGGATTGGGGTAGTTCTGGCCGAGGGCAAGCCGCGGCGGGGGCGCCTCGTCCGGCAGGAGCCCCGCGAGAATCGCCACCGCGCCGAGCGCGGTCTTCGTGCAGACCTCGAAAAAGCCGTAGTTCAGGTGCTCCGCGACGTCCGAGCAGGAGTGATAGTACGGCGTCAGCTCGCCGCTCCTCCCCTCGATCAGGAGCGCGGCCGGAATACCCACTTCCCAGAACGCCATGTGATCGCTCGAGAGGCGCTCCCCCTGGAGCACCGAGACCGCGAGATCGAGCCCGAACGAGTCTA
>Ga0315293_10000559_pt1 | contig 34952 bp, 32 predicted proteins | sample YL17G13_20_MG_FD_203071 | JGI IMG/M metagenome (GOLD analysis project Ga0315293, IMG submission 203071) | Sediment microbial communities from Yellowstone Lake, YNP, Wyoming, USA - YL17G13_20 | ecosystem: Environmental > Aquatic > Freshwater > Lake > Sediment | place: USA: Wyoming | collected... | reverse complement strand
AGTTTTTAACTTGATAGACAGGGAAATATTCGTTTCAATAGCCCCGCTTTTAGCAGCTTTTGCTCTAGTAATAATTTTGTTTGACGCCGGTTTGGAGATGAATTTATACAAAGTAATAAAACAGTTTCCTAGAAGCATTTTAATATCAATTGTTGGAATTTTTCTAACAATAATAACAATAGCCTTTGTTTCAACCTTCTTATTCAATTTTGACTGGATAAGAGCTCTTTTGTTGGGATCAATAATAGGTGGTCCGAGCTCAGCTATAGTCATATCAATTTTAAAAAAACTCAAGGTAAGGGAAGATGTTCGTACTATTATGGATTTAGAATCTATATTCACTGATCCTATTGATGTAGTTTTAACAATTGCGATCATCCAAATTTATATTTCAACCTTGCCCTTTTATTCAATAGTTGGAGACATAATAAGTGCGTTTTCTATAGGAGCGGTAATGGGATTTATAGCTGGTGTAGTTTGGCTCGTATTACTAAACAAAATAAAAGATGGTTTTGATTATATTTTGACTTTGGCAATCCTACTTTTGCTTTATACTTTTGTAGAAGCTGTAGGAGGAAGCGGTGCAGTTGCAGCTTTATTATTTGGACTTGTTTTAGGCAGCGGTAAAATATTCTCAAAAATTTTAAGATTTAAACACGTTGCAACAATAGATCCCTCGTTAAAGAAGTTTCATGAAGAGATAACCTTTTTTGTCAGGTCTTTCTTTTTTGTTGCTATGGGATTGATAGTCTCGATAAATTCAAACTTTGTTTTACAAGGTATAATAATAACACTTTTCATTGCTTTAGCGAGAATTCTTACTGTAGCAATATGCACATATAAAATGAACCTTAACCCTGTAGAGAAAAATATAATGAGAGTTGTCATACCCCAAGGTTTAGCTACAGCTGTTATGGCTTACGTACCTTTAATATACGGCATTAAGGATGCAGAAATATTTTTGAACATAGCATTCATTGTTATTCTTGCAACCATAGTTTATACAACTGTAGGTGTTAAAGCAATATACATGTTTCAATTCAAAAAAGAGGCTAAGCTAAAGGAATCTGCGTAATCTCCTTTGCTATCAAGCTCAAGGATCTCAAATCCTCTCTGCTTAATTCGTGAATGTTTCTCTTACCGCAAGCAGCTGCAGCCATCTTGACCTCTTCTGTGCATGCTGCTAGGAAGTTTGCAACATTCTTTGCTGCTTCGTCTACAACTAATTTTGCCCTCAGTTCCGGATCTTGGGTCGTTATACCGAATGGACATTTGCCTCTATAGCAGAGTTTGCAATAAATGCATCCCATTGCTACTAGACAAGGCATTGCCATATAGACTGCGTCAGCTCCTAAAGCCAAAGCTTTTGCAACGTCAGAACCTTTACTCAATCCGCCAGCGATTATTAATTCTTGTCTTGATTTGTTACCCATTATTCTTCTTGCTTTAACAACAGCAGATAGAGTAGGTATTCCAAAATCATCCAGCATAATTCTAGGCGCTGCTCCAGTTCCGCCTTCCATTCCATCAATTGCTATTGCGTCTGGCTCAGCTTTCAAAGCAAGCTTAACATCATTCTCAACATCACCAGCTCCGAGCTTGATTATAATCGGTTTTCCTCCTGTTATTTCTCTTAACAGTTTTACTCTCTTTTTCAAATCATCAATAGTAAATATGTCTGGATGAGCTGGTGGTGAGTGAACGTCCTGTCCCATAGGAACATTTCTAACCTTTGCTACTTCTTCTGTTACCTTGTCTGCAGGTAGCAAACCGCCTTGGCCAGGCTTTGCGCCCTGTCCTATTTTTATTTCAATTGCATCTGCAGATTTAAGATAATCGTCAGTGACTCCGAATCTGCCTGTGGAATACTGAGCTATAAGAATGTTTGAATACTGTCTCTCTTCTGGAAGCATGCCGCCTTCTCCTGTGTTCTCAGAAGTGCCAGCTATACTAGAAGCCTTTGCCAGTGCTGTTTTTGCCTCTTTGCTCAAGGCTCCAAAACTCATAGCACCTATCATTATAGGTATTTTTAACTTCAATGGTTTTTGAGAATTTTTACCTATTATAGTTTCAGATATTATTTCTTCTTTGAAATAATCTATAGGTCTTCCATTCAATTGTTTAGGAATAAAAACTAAATCATCAAAACTAATCTTTCCCAATTTATTTGATCTTCCGCCAGAGACAAGCGGTTTTCCTGTCAGTGCTCTCTGCTTTGTTTCGTTTACCCAATCTTCCACAAAACTCACCAATTTAAACAATTGAGCAAAACAATATTTAAACTTTTTCTAAGATAATCTTTTTTGGATTGCCTTGCTTGTTAGTTCTCTTATAGCATCAGATGCAATCCATTTAGCACTTTTGGAATCTATTTTCTGTATATTTCTAGCATTTTTTATCGCTTCTTTATTTAATTCTTTATTACGTTTTCCAATCTGACGCAGTGCCCAATTGACGGCTTTTCTAACAAAGTTCCTCTCATCAGTAGATTCTCTTTTTATTATCGGTAAGAATTTCATAAAATCTTCGTCTTTAGCTTTCTTATCATGCACAGCTAATACTGCCATCAAAACAAATCCTGCTCTTTTTACAAATTCCTCTTTTCTCTTGCTCCATTCAAAAGCTTTTTTGTATGCAAACTCTGTTTTATCAAACAAGTTCATACAGACCTGATCGCAAACATCCCATGAGTCGAAGTCTTTCACCCAATCTTCCATCCGTTCTTCATTAATTAGTTTTGGATCGTCAATTAGACCGGCCAATATTCTAGCTTCATGAATTTTCGAATTCCAAAGCTGTTGTGCAAGATCATGGTTCTTATTTAATTCCTTACCCATTTTTCTAATGTTTGGCATTGAAACACCATATGTATTTTTGGGGTTAATGCCAAATTTTGCCATACCTTCTACGTTCTTAGGATTAGACAAAGATTTTAATTTTCTAAGAACATCATCATATTGCATTAATTCATCTTTATTTGTTCTTGAAAGCAAATCTTGCTTTGAAATGCCTTAGCGGAAGATTTCTACCATAAACAACTTCTACGCCAGGAATTTTATCTCTATTCTCATGCAAAACCTTTACAGATTCTGCAACAGACTCTAAATCCTGTTTCTCATATCTTAGTCTCGGAATAGCGAACCTCACGAAGTTTACTTCAGGGCATGCTTCATTACCATTGTTTTTATCATAATGCCCGAATGCAAAATAACCCAGTTCGCATGCTCTGTGGCCATATTTGGCTAGCAACAAAGCGGTAAGTGATATCCCTCCAAAATCCTCAGGCTTCATTTCAGTGTCTTCAAAGAACTTGTTAACATCGAGATATATTGCATGGCCGCCTGCAGGCATCAAGATCGGCAGTCCTAGCCTATGCATATGTTCTCCAAATTCCTGTACCTGTCTTATCCTATGAGTTAGATACTCCTCTCGTGTAACCGTTTTCAAACCAACTGCAATAGTCATTATATCTCTGCCAGAGATACCGCCGTATGACGGGTTGCCTTCAGTGGTTATCTGATGGTTCAATATCATTTCTGGTATATTAGGATATTTTCTTATGAAGAAACCATTGTTTTTTAGGAACAAGCCTCCACCCATGTTTGCAAGCCCATCCTTTTTGAAGCTTATGGTAAACCCATCCACATATGAAAACATTTCTTTAACAATGTCTTTTATAGTTCTATTTCCATAACCGACTTCATATTTTTTTATGAACCATGCATTTTCTGCAAATCTACAGGCATCAAGAAATAGAGGTATATTATGATCATGAGCAGCGTCTGAAACATTTTTTATGTTTTCCATTGAGACAGGCTGGCCTCCGCCAGTGTTGTTTGTTATTGTTAAAAATGCTAGAGGTATCTTGTTTCCTGACTCTTTCAAAAGCTTTTCAAATTTAATCATATCCATGTTGCCCTTGAAATGAAAGTCTGAACTTTCATCCTTTAGTTCAGGAGAGAATAGATTCAATGCCTTTATTTTGTTTGCCTCTATATTTGCTTCTGTTGTGTCAAAATGGCCGTTGCTGGGTATTATCAAACCAGAACCTAACTTTCCTATCATAGTAAACAATGCATTCTCGCAGGGCCTTCCCTGATGGAACAAGAATGCATTAGGTTTGCCAGAACAAAGGGGATTGAAGAAGCCCTCTCCGAAAGTTTCCTTTATCTGGTCCATCAGAATAAAAAAACCCCTGTTAGATCCGTATGCCACATCCCCCATATGCAGAGCAGACCACTGCTCGTTTGTCATTGTTGTGGTTCCAGAGTCAGAGAGAAAATCACAGCCTGTTACCATTTCTGCTGGGAAGAAGAAGACATTCATGCCAACACCTTCCAGTACTCTTGTTCTCTCTTCTTCTGTAAACTTCTTTTTTAATTCTATAGAATGATTAAAATATGGTCTGGTATGTGCCTCAAGGTTAATTTCATCTTTAAATTCCTTTAATAAAAAAGACAGGTTCATTGCTAAATATTAGATATGATAAACTTAAAAATACTTCTACTGCTTTATGCCTTCATTCTTATATGGAGGTAAGAAATCAAAAATTTTGACAAACACAGGAATTCCCCTACCTGCTTCATCATATTCTGTTGCCACAGGCGTTAAATAATAACGAGGCCAATGAAAAGATAACGGGTCTTGTTTTACTGTTTTTCTAAAACTATGAGAAAATAATCTTTTTAAAACTCCTTGAGTGGCTTCATCTAATGTTTCAGGTAGTTTTGGTTTCCGATCTTCATCTTTCCCGAATTTATTAAAAACTTGCGCAAACGTAACCCTATACAAAGCATTTTTATTTTTTCTTTTAATACCTTCATATTTTTTTCTTATAAATGCTGAAGAATTACCTATTACATGTGCTGCATCTTCATTTCCTGGAATTATACCTCTTTTCTGTCGATTGATAACAGCTTTCATGAACTTGTAATCGTTTCCTCCTAGATTCAAATCAGAGTATCTAACTATTCTGTTTAAAATAGAACCATCTTTAATCTCTTCTAAAAATTTATCTTCCTCACTTTCCATAATACAGAATTAAAAGAAAAATTTTATAAACTTATAAAAACCGTTCTTTATTATTAATATAGTGGTTGTATGGATTACGATATTATAATAATCGGTTGCGGGCCTTCAGGTCTAGCTGCAGGCATCTATGCTGCCAGAAGAAATCTTAAAACATTGATTCTTGGTGAAGTTCTAGGCGGTCAGATGTCATGGGCACCTTCTGTTGAAAATTATCCAGGAACAAACCCTATATCTGGCATGAAACTTGCTGAAAAAATGAAGAAACAAGTAGTAAAGTTCGGTTGCAAATTCAAAACTGCAAAGATAGTAGGTTTGGATTTAAAAAACGAAGTAAAAAAAGTTAAAACAACTGAAGATGAGTATTCAGCCAAAGCTGTTATAATCGCTACCGGAAGTCATCATAGGAAACTGGAGGCAGAAGGTGAGGACAAGTTCATAGGTAAAGGTGTCTCTTATTGCGCTATATGTTTACATCCAGAAGAAGGTGTAATAGCCAATAGTAACATAGTTCCAATACAGGATTTAAAAAATGAAACAAAAATTCTAACTTTGGACGGAAGATATCATAAAGTTAGAGAACTAAATAAGAGATGGTATGATGGAAATCTATTGTCCATTAAAACTAGATTTTCTTCAGAAGAAGTTTTATTGACTCCGAACCACCCAGTTTTAAAGTTAAACGTTTCAAAAGGAACAGGCTGTAACTACTGGAAAAATTTTACATTCTCCAAGCCTGAATGGATAGAAGCGGGTAGTTTACAGAAAAACGATGTTCTAGTTTATCCTATCATAAAAGATACTAAGGATGTAAAAAAAATAAATATTTCAGAATTACTAGATGTAAATGTCGCCAAAAAAACTGTCTTTAATAACATAGAAACTCACTCTTCAGTAAGAATTCCAGACGCAATAAAAATTAATAATGAATTTTTAAGATTAGTAGGTTATTTCTTGTCAGATGGTTGTATAATGAAACAGGGTGTTGTTTTTTATTTCAACAAAAAAGAAGAGAATTATGTTAATGATTTAAAAAATATTGTAAGAAAATTATTCAAATTGAAGACTTCAATCAAATATGTAAATAACGTATGCAAAATATCAGTCTACTCTACTATTATAAGAGATATGTTCGAAAAATTATTCTGCAAATACTCTTATAACAAATGCTTACCACAATGGATTATCACATTACCTATAGAAAAACAATCAGAGTTGATAAAAGGATTTTGGAGAGGCGACGGTGGTATAACAAAGAAAGAATTTATATTAGTTACGAATTCTAGAAAACTTACATATCAACTGAGAGACATCTTACTACGCTTAGGGATCATACCTTCCATTCAAAAATTGAATAAAGAAATTTTAAATGAAAAAATCCATAAAATTGGAGAAAGAAGAATAGAATTCAAACATGATAAATACCAAATCTATATTGGAGGTTGTTCTTTAGGTATCATGAGTAAAATTACAGGAGTAAAACATCCAAAAATAGAAAATAGAAAAAGAATATGTCGACATGCATGGATAAAAGAAGGCAAACTTCTTCTTCCTATAAGACAAATTAAGAAAATTAACTATAATGGATATGTTTATAATGTCACTTTAAATGGAAATCCTACATATGTAGCTAAAAATTTTATAGTTCATAATTGTGATATGCCCCTGTTCAAGGACAAGAAGGTCGCTATCATCGGTGGCTCTGACACTGCTGTAAAGTCTGCAATATATGCAAGCGATATAGCTTCCGAGGTTTATCTGATTCATCGTAAGGATCAATTCAGAGCTGAGGAAAAGAATGTTGAGAACCTCAAGAAGACTAAAGTTAAGATCATATGGAATTCTATTGTAGATAAAATAGAAGGAGATAAGCTCGTCAAAAAAATAATAATCAAGAATGTCAACACAAATGAAACGAAAGAATTGGAAATCGACGGAGTTTTCATAGAGATAGGAGAGATTCCGACAACGGAAATAGTTAAGGCTGCTGGCATAGAGATAAATGAAAAGAATTTTATAAAGGTTGATAATAATTTCCAGACGAACATTTCTGGAGTCTTTGCTTCAGGCGATGTTTCAGGTTCATTGGCGCAGATAGTTGTTGCAGCAGCTACAGGTGCTGAAGCAGCTACTAATGCTTATTTATTTCTTAAAGGCGGGTTTTACGGTGAGAAAAAACCTCTTGATTACGGTGAGAAAAGATGAATCAGAAGAAAAAGAAACAACTCATCACAGTAATAATCCTGTTTGTTTTGGTGGGCAGCAGCTCAATAGGAATTCTTATCTATGCTGTTCCTTCAGAGAATCAAGTCCAGACTGATTGGAGAGCCTTATTATCAATAAGAATTTCCAATGAAGAATATCCCATACCAGCTGGTATTGGTTATACTAATACAAGCAGAGCTAAATTTTTCACTATCAATACTGATAATATAATATACAAAACTGGCACTGAGGATGCTAAGCTAGTAGAGTTCTTCAATATCTGGAACGAGACTTTTAACAGTACCTGCATCATAAGCTATTGTAACACAAACACCAGCACTATTAGAATGTATGTTAATAACGTAGAGAGTTACCTATATGAAAACTATGTCATAAAGAACGGAGATTTTATTATAATTGATTATAGATAACTGCGCTAGTTCAAATCATGCCCTCCGCACATCTCATTCTCTTCACAGATAACAAGAGTTCAGCAATAATGATTTAAAGATTAGTTTTCTACTAAAAAGTATGGATGTGCCTTACATATCACCCAAGTTAAGTGTTGAAACAGAGCTTGATCCTAAAAGCGAAGGTTTTAAGGAAACAATAGAATTTCATTTGGCAGTTCCAATTGGAGAATGTGATCTATCTCCTAGAGATTTTGGTATGATTGTTAGGAAGCCTAACTATTTTCATAAACCAATACCAAGACTTCTTTGTTTTCATAACTATGAATCTGCTGAAGGTTTCGATTTAGACTATAGAGAACTTCCAATAGACAGAAGCAAAAGATATGTTTTATCAGAAATTTTAATCTTTCTAAATCCTAGAGCACAAACTACAATGATGAGTCATGAAGGTGAAATCTTTGAGGCTGTTGATGTCATAGGGCCCGGTGGTTTGACTTTTAGAACAGCAGATGTTATAGGAGGTAAAAAGACTAGTAAAATGTTCCAAGCAGGAGAATCTTTTTTTTCTGTTAGACCCAAATCACATTATAAATCAAATCAAACAAAACCAGCTAGCGAATCTTTTGATGGTTTTTATCACAGACTTGAAAACCCAGCTAGTATTTTGAACATATCACACATTGCTTTGATGGCTGAGATGAGAATGGCAATGAATAATGTAGAGTTCATGAAGTATGGAATAAAAAGACCTCCAAACACTTGGAAAGAATAATCTAAAGGAATATTAGTTTCTTATTTAGTAATGACTGTTTGACAACCTTTCCAATTCTTTTTTTACGGGTTTCATCTGTCTTCGCACCTTTAATCCAACCAACATACATGTTCCTATAACTGTTTGCAAAATTCTGAAAGTTATCCCAAGCTCTTTTGTCTTTCATAAGAGCTTTTTTCAAGTCAATAGGTATTCTTTCTCTTTTTTTATTAGTGTACGCATTATTCCAAGAACCTATTTTCTTTGCTTCCTCTATCTTGATTGAACCAGCGTTGGTCATCTTTCCAAGTTTTATCATCCTCTCAGTCCTTTCTTTATTTATTTTCGACCATACACTGTTTGCTTTGCGTGGTGAATATCTTAAGATAAATTTCTCAGAATCAATTCTTTTCAATTTACCATCTATCCATCCAAAGCATATAGCTTCTTCTACAGCTTCTTCATGAGTAACATTAGACTTACCAGAATCTTTCTTATAATGAATTAACCAAATTTCCTTTTCTCTATTATGATTTTTTTCCAACCACTTACGCCATTCGTCTCTATTCCTAAAAAATCTCATAATGATTCTATTAACTTATTCAATTATAAATTTTTAGAAATCTGATCTTATTCTATAAGAGGATAAATTCTTTCATTTTCGTAAGGCAGATCTACTTTGTTAATTTCTAGCAAACTACTTAGATCATTCATCTTTACCATCTTGCTTGAAATCGTGTAGAGAACATTATCGATGTACAAGGATCTTCTTATCTGGGATTGATAATCATAATAATATTCAGTCTTGTTAGTTTCGTCCGAGTGGGTTATTCTTCCTTTGAGTACAAAACCATTATTCAGGTCAAGATTGAACACAAAGGCTCCATACCAGTCTTGTTGGTAGTTTTTTTCTGCTAATGATACAGGAATAACCAAGAGATTCTTTGTTATGCTGAAGAGGAATGCCTTGTGATCATTCAAAGCTTCTGAGTAAGTTCCAGATTCGCCAATAATATACTTTGAAACTTCTTTTGGATTCGAGACATCACTCACATCGAACAAGGATAACTTCAAACCTTTAACTCTGCCTTCTTCAGTTGCATCTCTTCCAACGCCTATGACGTGGTTTTCATCGTAAGGATGTAAATATTCAGACACGCCAGGTATCTTCAGATAGCCTAAAACCTTGGGATTTGTAGGATCGCTCAAGTCAATAACAAACAGTGGATCAATCTGTCTGAACGTAACCATATAACCCTTATTGCCAATAAATCTAACAGAGTAAATCCTCTCGCCGTGTGCAAGGTCTTCTAATTTTCCAACTACTTGCAGGTTTCCATCAAGAACATAAACATGATTCAATGATTCTGCTCTCCAATTGCCAGTTGTAGTGGCTATCCTGAAGTTATCACCTTGTTCATCCATAGAAAACTGATTCAAAACATAACCTGGAACCTCTCCGTTCGTTATGTATTCTATTCTTCCATTATCAATAGAAATCTTATGTATAATAGTCTTCTCCATCTGTTTTGATATCTCCTCTCTTACAGTTTTCATCTTCTCCTCTGCTCTCTTCATTTCAATTGCTCCAACTTCCGGGCCTAAGGATTTCATATAATCATTAAATAATTTTCCTATCTCCTGCATCTTCTCATATTTGCTCACGTTAGAATTCCTCACCTCTTCTATCTTTCCCTGAGTTTCTGACGGAACAGCAGGAATAATCACATCATCAATTATCTTGTCGTAGAAATCATATTCGTTAAGTCTTCTTGTATAAACAACATATATGTTCGTAGGTGAGACGTACATATTCTCGCTATAACCCATCAAAAATGTTTTTGTTGTCACATCTTCCACATCATTCTGCGTATTCAACGAAACGACATTTGTAAATATGTAAGAGCTATCAGGATAATCAAAATAATATACATCAGATGCTTTTACAGTTTCTATCATATCGTTAGATTTTACCATCGGCATGGATATTGGTTCTGTTCCTACCATCTCGACATTCTTATTGACTATAGCGTAAACATAATCTCCTATCATCCTAGAATCATAATAATTACCATCTATCATTATTGTTCTCTTTAATATCGGGTTTGATCTATCGGTTATATCGTAAACCCTTATGAAGGTCTGTTGAGTGTAGTACCTCGGAGGCATTATTCCGATCTTTGATGCTGCAGTTTCCTGTGTGTAGTAATCTTCCCATCCAAAGACAATCAATTTATCTTTGTTCAAGAATATCTCTTGAGGTGTTCCATTCAATTCTATTTTTGATATGATTTTTGCATTCTCTGCAGGATAGGCATCGACTATGACAATCTCTTTTCCAGAAACAGTGTAGATATATCTTCCATCATTCTTCACAATATCCGCTTCGTCTACGCCCTCTACCTGTATGTTTGTTTTTGAGTAGTCGCTAACTGATGGACTTGGGGTTGCGCTTTCGGCAACTTGTTTAGTCGCACCAGTGGCAGCAGGAACTGTTGTTGTTTCCATTCTAGTATCATAAAAACCGCCAGAATAACTCTCTGTGTTAGTCTTCACATAGTTCTCTAGCTCTTCATAAGAAGAAAATCTCTTTAGATTGTTATTTGCCTGTGAGCTTGGGTAAACAACAGCTATCCCGATAAGTGACACGAGAAGTACTGTTAAAACCGCGATTATAATGTTTCCTTTTTTCATAATGAGATTTAATCATGATTGTTTAAATATAGTTATTATTTTGTTAGGTTTTTGCCTAAGTTTTTCTAATTAAGTAACCAGACATAATAATTTAGAAGAGTTGCGATCGTGACCCATATTATATAAGGTAAAAGTATTAACGATGCTCTCTTTGAGATTTTGTAAAAGCTGATTATTGTGGCTAATATTGAAATCCATAGTATAATTATTTCTACAAATCCGTAGAATTTTTCTTGAAGACCGAAGAATATTATGGACCACAAAGTGTTTAGGATTAATTGTATGGAAAATAGTGTCAAAGGAAGTTTGATTTCTTTGTTCTTCAAGCCCTTTCTTACTACAAGATACAATGATATTCCCATCAGAATGAAGAGGGTAATCCAGACAGGGCCGAACACAAAATCTGGTGGAGTGAAAAAAGGTTTCTCCAGGTTAATATACCAAGTTGCGATTGAGGATATAGTAAATATAGAACCGACAATACCTGCTAACTGACAAATCAAAATGCAGACTATAAGTTTAATCCATTTGTTCATAAAAATAATGAAGCTTTTTCATTTATATTTATTGTAACAGGATTCTTATCAGAAAGATTATTTAAAGTTTTTATTATATAGATTTGATATGAAAACAGCAGCTTTGTTTGATCTTGACGGAACACTAGTATTTCAAACTAGAGCCTATAGGGAGCGTACTGTTGGAAAAACTGTTCGTGAACTAGGTTTGACATGTGATGAAAATTTTGTGGATTATTTTTGGTACGGTAACGGTGATAGGGATAAATTAATTGAAAAAAGTCTTGGAATAGATTATATGTCGTTTTGGAGAGTTTTTTGGAAAAATGACAGTCCAGAAGAAAGGGTGAAACATACAGGTGTCTATGATGATGTTACTGCTCTGAAAGAATTGAAGGAAAGAGGAGTTAAATTAGGAATAGTGACTGGGTCTCTTTCCAAAGTTGCTGATGCCGAGATATCAAAGGTTTTATCAAAAATTCAAGGTTGCAGCATTGATTCAATAATATCGAACGATGGTTGCATGAGACAAAAGCCATATCCTGACAGCCTGCTTACCTGCATTAAAGAGCTGAATGTTCAAAGCGCTGATGCTGTATATGTTGGAAATGCGAGAGAGGATGTTAAAGCTGCACGAGCAGCAAGAATAAAACCGGTTGTTATATTAAGGGAACCTATAGGAAGAGTGAATTACGGCTCTTCTGTCGAAGTTATTAATTCTTTACATGAGGTTGCAAATATTATTTAAAATTTCTTCCATATAAGTTTCATTTTTTAAACTTCTCAAAAGCTTCTTTTCCCTTATCCTTCAAAGGTCCGCCACCTTTGAACTCGTTTCCAGAACCTCCTGCAGAACCACCCATTATCTTTGCAATGTCTTTAACAATCTTTTCAATATTATCTTTACAACCATCGCCTTTAATTCCAAACACAACTCCTCTACCAATTATAATAGAATACTTACTAGATTCTTCTTTAACACTTTCCTTGGCAACAGTTTCTATTTCTTTCATATCTTCCGTATCTATGTAATTAATACCTAACAATATTTCAGGTTCTTTTTTCAATTCCTTAATCTTATTTTTCTGTTCCTCAATTTCTTTTTTCTTTTTCTCTGATCTCTCTTCAGCTATTTTCTTTTCCATTTTAATTTTTTCTCTTGTTTCCTTAACCAATTCCTTTCCAGCTACATACTCTACTCGTATGACACCGTCCTGAACTCTCTTCGTGTTGAATATGAATAATTCTTCTATCTCTTCTGTGTTGTCAACATGCAGACCGCCACAAGCTTCAGAATCTATACCCTTGATGCTTATGATTCTTAATGTAGTTTCTGGAATAGAACCACCTTGGTATATTACGAATCCGTATTTCTCTTCCGCAACGTTTCTAGGAAGAACTTCTTTTACAACTTTTATTTTCTTTTTGATCAGGTCATTTGCAAACTTCTCAATCTTTCTTACCTGTTCTTCTGTTAAATTCTCATAGTGGGTCAGATCTAAATGAGCTTTGTCTATGTCTTTATTTGATCCAGCCTGCCAAATATGGTTTCCTAATAAAATTCTTGCAGACATGTTAATAAGATGTGTAGATGTATGATGCTTTTTAATCTGCTCTCTTCTTTTGGAATCAACTCTACAGTTTACAACGTCTCCGATTTTGAAGTTTGGATTCTTGGTCCTATGGAATATGACATTATCATAAGGTTCAACATCATAAACTTCACAATTGTTTATAGAACCTAGGTCAGGTTCCTGTCCGCCGCCCCTCGGATAGAAGGCTGTTTGATCGAGAATAACATTCTCTCCGTCTATTCTCAAAACTTTCGCCTTGAATTCATACAACTTCTCATTATCATAGTAAAGTTTTTTTGTTTTTGTAAGTCCTGATACATCTACCTTTTCTTCTTCCTTTCCTCTCTTCTCCTGCAGATGCTTTTCAGTAACCTTTGTATAGAAGTCAGCTGGTATCTTTATCTTCATTTTATACTTTTCAGCTGTTTCCTGCAACAATTCGGGTGTTACTCCCTGAGAATCGTATAACTCTATAAGTTTCTCATCATTTAACTCAGTTTTACTCTCTATCAAAGTTTCTAGTGTGCTCTTCATTCTGCTTCTGGTTTCTTTGTATTTTTTCTTTTCTATGTCAAGTATTTCGTTTATATGATCAAGATTCTCAGTTAACTCAGGTTCAATTTTCTTCAGATATTTCGCATGTTCTTCGACCACCCATTCTATATCAAAAGGATAATTTAATTTCTCCAAGAAGTTGAGGGCTCTTCTAAAAATAACTCGTAAATTATAACCGCCGCCCACGTTCGATGATAAGCCGCCATCTGAAAGAGCATACAGCAAAGCTTTCGAGTGATCAGCAATCGAGTAAAGCGCAACAAGGGATTGAATCTTCTCTATTAAATTTTCTGTTGAGACGCCTAGTATGTTTGCCACTTTTGCCATCTCTGCATTCATGTCAACAACTTCATCCATATTCAATACTCCAGAATATTTCGAGTACTCCAAAAAGAATTTTTCATCATATTTGATTCCTGATTTGGTTTTCATCTTTTCAATAACGGGACCATACATTACATCATAGTTCGTTGGTGTTCCCTGAGTAAGCCAGCATAATCTTTGCTGACCGGCTCCCATATCTATGACCTTTTCTTTCATCTCCCTGAAATTATTCAGGTCACCCTCGAATTCTGTGAAGACTGCATTGCCAGTCTCGAGACCTTTTACGAAAAACTCTAGAGAATAACCGAATGCTCCATAACCAATCCATGCATCTTCGATGAATGTGATATCTTGTTTCTTTATGCCGAACGCTTCTGTTAATAATCTGAAATCTAGTTCTATGCATTTATCCTTCCAATAACCATTCTTGCCGTCCCATAGAGAACTTTGCTGGATCATATCAAAGCAAGTGTTGTGCCTTCCTGTGATGCCGACATTCGGTATGTCATTAAATCTTAAACAGGGTTGAGATAGTATAACAGGGTTTGCAGGAAACTCGAACGTTATCTTGCCGTTAGCGATTCTATAGAAATCAACAATGCCTGCCACTGTAAAGAACAGTGGGTACCATCTACAAATCGTTGGATACCTCTTTATTGAAGTATGATCGTTCTTCACAAAGAACTTTTCAATAGTTTTCCAAGTTTCTATATAGTCTAGCTTCTTCTTGGTTGGAGGATTACCCAAGAAACCATAAGGAACGCAAGAGCTATCTCCGCATAATTCAATATCAGAATCAAGAGTCCAGAAGAATTTACCGCAGTTCTTGCACTGTTTCCTGACAAATCCATTTTCCTTGAAAAAATCCAGATACCAATATTTTTTCCAATCCTTCTGGAGTTTCTCGATTAATATCTTCTTATCTGAACCCATTGCTATCACATTATAAAAACTAAATAGAATTACAACTACAAGAATTTAACTATTAATAAATCTAATAAAAACAAGTTAAAATGAAAAATAAAAAAACTATTGCTTGGGCTTTCTAAACCAAAGTTCCCAAGCTATTAGCACTAATGCTGCAACTGCTATTATCACAATTCCAAGATTCAAAAGATTCTTTGAAAGACCTACAAGGCCTGTTGGTGCAGTTCCTAATGTGAGTGTAACATTCTTTGCGATTGTTACGCCTTCAATTGAGCTTGCTAAAAGATTCATATTTCTTGTTTCAGTTTCATTTGAAGGAACGCTTAGTACAATCAAAAAGTCTCTTGATGTTCCAGAGTCTATTGTGATTTTGAATGGATAGATTGTCACCCATTCACTTGGAACTCCTGTTACTGTTAAACTTACATTTGTTAGTATATTTGTACCAACATTGTTTATCGTTGCTATGAATGTTTCATTGGAGCCAGGTGCAATTGTTAGCGAATCCTTTGTGTCCATGTTCATTTCATTTAAAGGTTTCGGTGTCGGAGTTGGAGTCGGTGTAACATTTGGCGTAGGTGTTGGCGTAGGCGTTGGTGTCGGAGTCGGCGTTGGTGTAGGAATCGGTGTAGGTGTCGCACCTTTTACGACTGTTAATGTTGTTCCATCTGTCATTGAATTGTAAGAAGCTATTACAGTCCATACTCCTTCATTACCTGTAGTATAAACATTCACATTCCAGCTTCCACCAGCTTCTTTGTCTATGCCCCATTTTGTATCCTTTGTAACATCAACCCTGTTTTCATACTTATCTTTTGAAAGAACTGTGAACTTTACTGTGCTTCCAGGACTAGTTTCAGAATCTTCTGGCGTTATTGCTATTGATACAGGACTTCCAGCTTCTACCTTTGTCCCATCAGATTTTAGAGTTATTTTTGCACTCCAATCTGTAACACTAAAGGTTTGAATTCCAGTTGTTTTATAAGTTACAAAGAAATCCTTTATACCTTTATCTGAAATGCTGAAAGTATAGTCTTTTGGTAATATTGCTCTTATGTCAGTCGATGTAAATTTTATTGTTCCTTTATAATCAGTTTTCAAGTTATTGTCTTGTCCGTATACTTTTACAGTTACTTTCATAGTACTTCCAGCTGATGCTTTATCAGGAACTCCAGATATCTTGAAATAAGACACAGTTGCCATTGAGACTCTTGTTGTTGATTTTCCAGGAAATGATACACCATTAGAATCAGTTGTTATCCAGTTCCAATCATATGAACCTGAACTTGGTGATGTTACAGAAAATCCAAAATTTACAGAATCTCCTGCTTTTATTCCATCTCCAGTTGTTGTCCATATTATCTTTTTAGAAAACTTTTGGTTTTTCCATCCTGAAGGTTCTCCTACATCAGTTATAGTGTATATAGGACTTCCATCTGAGTTCAATGGAACATTTATTTCTACTTGTTTTATAGCGTCTCCATTAGCATTCTTCACTGTTAGATAAATATCCTTGTTAGTGTTAGCAGCCCACTCAGAAGGACTTAATAGAACTTCTGGTATGTGAGTTGCTCTGACTACTGTCGCTGCAAAAATCAGTGCTAAGACGATTATTGGAATTAATTTTATCAATTTCATACTTACTATTTGGATGATAAAAAGATTTAAAGTTTGTTGAACCTTAGAAGTGTAATTGATGAGCACTACAAATCAATCTCTAGGTCTGTAATAATATGCATATGATTGACGAACAGCATCAGAAATTGATGGTGGAAATTTTTGAACAGCAGCCGACAAAGAGCTTTTTTCTCCTCTTCTTAAAACTCCTAATGCTTGAATTTTTTCAATTATTGTATTAGCAATACACGGCTCTTGTCCATGTCTATATATTTCATCATTTTCAATTAGAAAAACAAATTTCGGCCCATCTTCAAGCGGACTACTCCAGTGAGTGCGCCTGATTCTAAGCAATTTTCCCTTTTTTTCTAAAGCGTTTACACGATTTAATGATATTCTAGCATTTTTTATATCTGCTAAAGTCATTGGTTCGGTTATTGCATCTAAAATTTTATTTTCACCTTTCATCCCATTTTTTTTAAATTCCTTTTTCGCAAATTCTTCTTGTCCTATTAAAAAATATAATTTTCTACCTCTAGGTCCGATTGATGTAACTTTTCTATTTCCCAGCAGCGCTTCTGAGTGAAATCCTTTTACACCATTCTTAACCTCTTTAAAATAACTAGGTTTTCTATCAAGAAATTTTTCTACACGCTTCTTAGCACTATTCTCAATTGTAAATTCAAATTTATCTGCAAGTCCATAACTTGTTAACATGCCTCTATACGTTCTGATAGTAGACATTTTTTTTCCAAGTGTATCTGCCATTTGCTTTCCAGTTTTATTTTTGTCAGTTAAAACATCATAATTTTCTATTTGAAGAGCTGATTTTAGGCTACTAGCATCATTTAAATCACTCATACCTAAATAGCCAAATAGCCCTATATATGTCATTGCTCTTAAAACTTCTAATTTCTCTATTTCAACCATGCTATTACTAAATTTTAAAAGAATTTAAGATTAGGTTTGTGGCATTAAAATTAGAAAAATGCTTAGAGCTAAGCTACGCTAAGGTTAAGCTGAAAATAAAAATTAGCCGAATAAACCAGCTAAACCTTCAACAGCTTGCTCTGCTCTCTTCTCAGCGTCTTCCTCTTTCTTTTCTTCTTTCTTCTCTTCCTTTGCTTCTACAGGTGCAGCCGCTGCTACTGGCATCGAAGCCTTGCTTATGGCCTCGTCAATGTTCACACTTTCAAGTGCAGCTATCAGTGCTTTAATTTTAATTGAATTAGGTGCTATCCCAGCTGCATTCAATATCTTGTTTACATTTTCCTCATTTATTGGCTGCTTTGCTGTGTGAAGCAAAAGTGCTGAATAAATTAATTCCATATTTTACACCTTTATTTGTTTAATTATATCCTCCACTTTTTCCTTTAAACTTATTTCATCATCAATCTTGTAATATCCCTCAATTCTTCCTATTGCTTTTCCTTTGAAAAATATCATTAAAGTTGGTATCGCATTTACATTATATCTCTTTGCTATCTCAGGATTTTTCTGAGCATCAATCTTTCTAAACTTGAATTTCAAATCTTTAAGTTTCTTCTGATACTTCATTATTTCTTCTAAAACAACTTTTTTAGGCATCATTGATTCCAAAGGTATGGAAAATATCCTGCATTTCATGTGGGGTTCGTCCCAAAAATCAACAATCACAATTCTGTCATTTTCTAAAACCTCTTCGTTGAAGTTCTTCATTGTAACAACCAAGTTTTGATCTGTTGGAGCTACACCGTATCTATCCTTTAACAAATCTGTTCTAGTTCTAAAATCATCTTCAACTTGTTCCTTGATTTTTTCAAGTTCTTCTTCTTTTTTTGCAACTAAAATTGCTCCTGGCACTGGGCAGGCTTTTGCACAAGCACCGCAGGATGTGCATTTTGAGTTATCTATAATCAAGGTTCTTTGCTTTTCATCCCAAGTTATTGCCTTTACCGGACAAACAGGTATCCCGTTACATTCTGCTGCGTTATCGCAGATTTTGAAATTAAATATTATTGGCATATCAACCCTCTATCTTCGCTTCAGTAGCAAGTTGTTTAGCCTGCATGTGAGCTTTAGCAATCATGAATCCTATAGTTTCCTTTATCGGGTAATTAGCATTGATTGAAAGGTTGAACACATTTTGAATCGCTCTTTGAATATCATTAAGAGTTTTTTCTTCATCTACCAACAATTGTTCAGCCTTGTAAACCGTTCCCTTTTCTTGCATGACAAGAACATTCAAACCAATTTCCATTGGTTGCAATTTTAACAGTTGCAATGCAGACGCTATATCTATTGAAATAACATCGCCTGCTTTACATATCACAAAATCTCTCATAACAGCAATCTTTCCACTTTCAACCTTTGCAGGTATTTTGACTTTAGTTAGAGTAGATATAGCAGGTCCTGGCATCAGGTCTGTTGGACCAGCCTTTATCTCTATGTTTTTGACTACTATATCTCCAGCCTTTGCAGATGCAGGAATCTTTTTCTTTTTCAATAGATTATAAATTTTGAAAGGATCAATGTTGGTTAAAATCAAAGCAGGATATTCCTTGATAAATTCATTCAGGTTTTCCTTTCCAGCCTTTTTGAGAACTAGCAATAGTGCGCTCTTCTTTGCAACCTTTATCACTGCTTTCCCTCTTAACATCGTCTTCATTTTTTGTAAAACAGAAGCAGGAGTTTTGTATAGGTCTAAGAAACCTGTTACACTATAACTATTAATCAGATTAGTCAAATCTTCTACACCTTTTATTTTTTCAGGCCTTACTTCTTTTCTACCTTTTTGCATGAAATCACATCTTAAACTTAACAGGTTTGCCCATTGTTAGTTTTACAACAAAATTCTTGACCTGTTCCTTACCTTTTGGCAATTTAGGTACTATATTCTTGATGGCAGCATCAATATTTTCAGCAATCTTTTGGTCTTCCATATCTTCTGTTCCAATTATTATATGAATCGTTGGAGAATCTTTCAATTGTACTTTCAGAACACCTCTCTTTTCTTCAACCATCGACACCAGGTTTGCATTAACAGGGATTGGTAATGGCATCAAGTTTCTAGGCGCGAGTATCTGTCCTAGGAATCTTCCTACAAGAGGCATCAGAGGGGTTTCAGCCAAAAAATACTTGCACTGCTTGGCAAGTTTCTTTGCCTCTTTTTTATTTCTTCCAAAACCTTCCAGCTGTTCCTTTTTAATTATAACAACATTTTCTATTTTACTTGCCTGTGGAAAAAGAGAATCGACGATTACTCCTATTTTTGTTTCCTTTCCTGTGCCGTTGGGCAGTTTTATTTCAGTCTTAACCTTGTTCTCAGGTTTCCTTAGGTCTATGTTCTTTAGATTAATGGCTAGATCAAAACTCTGCTTGAACTTCCTCTGTTTATTATCTCTAGCTTTCTTAATAGCTTCCATTATCTTTTCTTCGACCATACAATCAGCCAACGCACTATGCTACTGTCGAAACAGTTATGATTAAGTTATTTTGATAGATATTTAAATCTTTAGTTCCGAACTTTCAACTAGTGGACTTTCAATCTTTCCAATATACATTTTATCATTTCTTTACTAGACTCCTCATATTGAGTTGGATCAATACTAATTTTCAAATTTTCGTAGGAACCAAAACCTCTTCTTGTCTTTAATATAATGCCACTGGACATCTTTTTACTAGATACTATTGTTATTGGACTTCCTTCTATTCTATATCTTTTTTCAAATTCATCTCCTCCAGAAACCATCATTTTAGGTTCGGTTGACCTAAATCCTGCTACTATTCTATCCAAACGTCTCAACTCTTCTTTTGTACGATGGAAGGATATTTTTGTTTTTAAAACCAAAGAACCTTCAGTTTCCTTAAAACCTTTTATGAGGTCTGCTGCTTTCAAGTCCTGAGCAATTTTTACTATTTTTTCCATGCCAGTTTCTTCTGAACTTTCAGCAGTTTGAATTCTAGCCCCTCTTTTTTCAACAGATTTTATTTCAGTTTTTTTGACAGGTTCTTTCCCAGGAATATCAGTCGTATACTTACTCCCAACTCTATATCTAACTCCATAAGATATTTTTTCAGAATCCGTTCTTACAGGTATCAATTCTATGTTGGAAGCACCTTCTTTATGTTTTTCTTTCAAAAGTTCTTGAAGTGATGAGCCGTATGTTGTTAGTTTACAGCCATCAGAGGTTTCTTCTATAACCCCTCTTTCTATAAGGTGATCTACAATGGTAGGTCTGACATTAACAAGCTCTCTCCTAGCGTCAGAACTCCATCTATGTTCCTTTGCATAAATTATATCTCTCCGCTTAACAGGTTCCTCGCTAGTCAGTCTTAGAAACCTTTCTATATCAGAAGTTTTGTACATCATAAATAGAATAAAAAACTTAAAGATTTAAACTATTCTTCTTCATCCGTGTTCTCGTCTTCAACATACACAGTTTCTCCAATTGAAAATTTTTCCCCAGGGTTTTCAAGCTTTTCCAGCCTCTTGCCAAAACCTTCTACATGCTCAGCTAGATTATATCCAAAGCTGTTTATCTTCTCTTCAAGCTCCAAAGCCTTCCTAGACATTCTATCCAAGAGGTAATTCACATCTTCCTTTTGCTTGCTTATCTTTTCCTCTATTTTCGCGATTATAGAATCGTCGCTAGAACTGTTGAGTATGTTCTGACAAACCTTCTCTATATTCTCTATTTTCGCCTTTATCTCACCGCTTACATCCTGTAACGACTTTTTCTTACCCATCTCCACTATTATTGCCAATGCTATTAGGTCGATTACAAGAACAATCATAACAGAATCTAACAAATCGTATCCTCTTAACAATAATATAAGAGAAATAACAGTCCATGCAAGCAAAAACCAAAAGGCGATTTTGTACATGAGGATAATGTAAAAGTTAAAAAATTTAAGCTTATCCCAGCTTCATTTTTCTTAAGAATCTTTGTAATGTGCCTTCGGATTGGTATGTCTCCCCGATTATGTGAGAAGCTAATCTGATTATCTCTTTACTTGCAATAGTGTTGGGTTTGAATGTCACGACAGGGGTCTTTAGTGCGAGACTCTTGTGAACGTTCATATCAAAGGGAATCTTGGCTATAACAGGAAGTCTTGTCAGTTCCTCTATTTCTTTAGTGTTCATCTCATGCTTTTTGTTATGAACCATGTTAAGAACAATTCCTATTGGCTTTACACCTATCTCGTTGACGATTTCCTGATTTCTTACTATATCCATTGCGAAAGGTATGAAAGGGCTAGTTACATATAATATCTCATCACTTGCTTTGAGGGTTGCTATGGCCTCTCTTCCTAAACCAGGGCTTCCATCCAACAGTATGATATCATTTTTATCAAAGATTGATTTGATGCTATTCCTTATCTCTGTTATATCTATTCCTTCTAAATCAGACAAAGACAAAGAAGCTGGTATTATTTTCAATCCAGTGTGATGATGTTGAACAGCTTCCTCAGCAGTGTATTCTCCTCTAAGTACCTTATTCAATGTTATAGGGCAATAATACATTCCTAAATATAATCCTAAATGAGAAGTTGTAACATTACAATCGACAATGGTGACGTTCTTTTTGAAATGATGAGTCAATGCTGCTCCAAGATTCAGACCGATAGTGGTTTTACCTACACCGCCCTTACCTGAAACAATACCTATTACTCTTACCATTTATCCACCTTTTTGTGCTGTCCCCGTACTCTCTCCCTCTAATACTTTTTTATCCGGAATCTTTTTAAATAGACCACCTAATGCCCCCCCAGCCTTTTTCTTAAGAAAAGGAAAACCGGTCATAGGGTTCTCCACAACAGTATAACCCTTAGGTAAATTATTTATGGAACCTCTAGGATCTTTTGAAAAATAATACAAAATGGCTTTTCCATTCTTTCTCATATGTAGCCAAAACTTCTTTTTGTTCTTGTTCTCATATATGTAAGGTCCAAGTAAACCCATAATTATATCATCCTTATAATATTTTTAATACTATGTTTCCTCTTCTGTAAATTCTTTTATTATCTTCGGTCTCTTTTTCTTCCTTTTTTTATACAATAAATAGAATATTATCAAACCGATTATAATCATCAGCAACAATATCAGTATCAGGAAAGGACTATATGCAGGATAATAATAAACCTTGAAAGAAATGGTAGCTAACTCAAAAACAACTTTTTCCAAGTATTTCTTAACTAAATCCAAAACATCTCTAGCCTCATCATACTTCCCTTCATTAAACAATTCCTTTGCTTTTTCCAGATTCTTTCTAGCATTATCCAAATATGTTTCAGCTCTTGTTGTGTTGAACCCATCCAAAGTCGCTAAATAGATTTCATGATCAAGTTCCACTATTAGATATTCATAGTTCAGTATGGTATCATTAATTTCTTCTTTTAATGGTTTCGCCTGTGCAATAGAAGTTACATTTAATTTTATGGTTCCTGATTTTCTAATCTCCTGTCCTATCATCTCAAAGAAGAAATCATACTCTCCTGGTGGAATGTCCTTTGATAGTTCTAAAGATATTAAAAATATTTTAGATTCTTTCGACTTCAATTCGTATATCTCTTTGGGATTTACATCAAAATTTATGTATTGTGTAGTAGATGAAAAAAGCTTCAAACCATGCAAATTGATCGTTCCAGTGTTTTTGGCTGTTACATCTATAAGAACCTTTTGTCCAGGATACAAATCATATTTATTTTTATAACTTAGATCCAGACTAACAATAATAGATTCTTTTTGTGCTGGTATGGTTCCTCCGCCATAAGATGTTACTACATGAATTATTTGGGGTTCTACATTATAATTCCATGTAACAAAAAAACTTCCCCAAATCTCTGCTAACCTAAAACTGTATGGTACCCTTGCTTTGATATAATATACTCCTACTTGGTTAGGCAGAAAAACCGTATTAAAAATCCTCCTTTCGCTTGGGTTTAGAAAAACACTACTGTCGTAATAGGTTGCTAACCACTCCAAGCTTCCACTTGTATTGTTATACATGTAGATTGTGAGTTCTATCCTAGCGCTATAATTAGTAGACCCTGTGTTAATAAATTCAACTGTGATATTTTGCGTGTCAGTTAGATTAACAGTTGAATTATAGTTCAAAAGTATGTTCCCCATAATTCTTTCTTTTACTGACACGTCAAATGCGTTAAACCCTGTGATTCTACCTACATTGTAATAGAAAAATAATAATGTTACCACTAAGAATATGCCTATCAAGAACATCTTATTCATATAATTAGTTTTTTTCTTTGGCATGTTTTTCATTTATTATATTTTTTGTATATCATTACCGAAGCTAAAATTATTGTTAAAACAACAAAAAAATACAAAAAATTCTTGTCTACAGAACTATAATTTTCATTTACACCCTCTACTTTACTTTCATTTTTGAAATCAATATATTTTATAGAATTTTCTACTCTCTCATAGCTAGGTTCAACAACACTCTTCAAATTAATTTCAAATTTAAACAATCTTTCAGGAATTATATTCATGTCATTAATCTCATTTTGAGCTAGTTCAGTTTCTGCTTTAATAACAACAGAATAATTACCAGGTTTACTATTTTCAATAGGTTTGACAAAAATATTTACAACCTTTGCTCTTACGTTTTCATTTAAATAAGGTAAAGTTATATATTCTTCCCCAATAGATTTATTTAAAATAAATTCTGTAGGGTCAGTTAATATTATCCAATCTTTTGGGGCATCTTTTATGCTTAGCCTTATATTATAAGATTCATTTTCTATGTTCCAGAAAAGCATTGTAAACTTTGCTGATTCAGTGTTTGTTATTTCAACAAAATTGTTTTTTACAACGCTTCCTAAATTTATTGCATATATCTTTGTAGGCAATATGATAAATAATAAAATAATTATCAATATCTTGAGAACACTGTTAACCATTTTTAACACCTGTTATTGTTATATTTCCATTATAATAGCCAGCATATATGGAAGGAACATTTATCCAATACCAAGTTGTAATATTTGTGTTTTTAGGAACATTTGATTTAACAGCGGTAGATATGGTTGATAAATTATATGAACTGGCATAACTATTACTAGTGTTACTCCATGTTACATTTCCTACGCCAATGTTAGAATTTAAAGTTGTGTTTACTAAATTTGTCCCAGATATATAAAAATCCAAATTACAACTTCCAGAATTGACAGTTATATTATAGCCATTGTCCGAGTTTCCAGGAGCTTCATGCGGTCCAGTATCAGGATTTAGCAAACCAAACTTTATAGAATTCCACTGTAAAGTAAAATCTTCAGTACAAGGAATTATAGAAATCGTTGTATTTAACGTGTTGTTATTTTGCATGTCGATATAAGAAGAGTTAAACAAAATGCCAATCTTCCATTGACTATTTACGTTGCCTGTAGCATTAATAGTCCAATTGAGCTGGCAAGAATCTCCAGAATACATTATTCCGCAGGATTTCATTGTATAGGTAGGATATTCTTGAATGTAAAAAGGTTCATCTCCTTCTGTAATATTTATAAGTGTATCTGGATTTGATGATGTCAAGTTATATCTAATTGTTCCGTTTACTTCTCCACAGGGTCCATCCCTACAAACTATCGTTGCATTTACATTAAAGGTTTGATTTTGTACAACATTAAACGGTGCTGAAGGATCTGGTTTTGTTAGATTTACTTCCAAATAACTTGGATATCCAACATAATATTGGACGTAATCTTCCTTTAACAAACCAACATCGCTATCAACCGTTGAGTTTATCCTTATTCTTACTTTTCTATTAGAGGAGTTGTAGTTCATTGGATTGGACGTTATGTTACACCACCATTGAGTTAAAACAAGAGGTGAAACCGTACCTGACTGACAATTTTCCCATTCAGAATTTGTCCAATCATAGATTTGCAACGAATAATAATCAGATATATTTGTTGTGAAGTTTATTGTGGCGTTAATAAAATTTATATTACCATCATAAATCTGTGAAGAATTGTGCCAGACTTCTAGTTTGTAATTACCATTATCTAATGCTTCGGGAACATCATAAGTCAAGCCCTCTCCTAAAACATTCAAATCAGTATAATCACCGGAGGGCGTATCACCATAAGCAATGTAAGGAGAATCTGTTTGATTGTATTGAATTATAGGGTCTGGTTTATTTTCATATGATATACTTTTTTTAACCAAAAGAATAAACATAAAAATAATTATAATTATTTGCAGTAATGTCTTAAATCTTTTTTTCATTTTATCATCGTCTAAAAATTCTTTTCATTCTATCTAGAAAACTAGACTTGTATTCAACACCTCCAAGTTTAGCAGCTATCTCAAAAAATGCTTTGCTTGAAGAAGAATTTTGGTTTGAGATCGTTGTTAGAGTTTTTTTATTCACACTCTCTAATATTTTCTCATCTTCTGGAACAGTTCCAATAATAGGTAGTTCTGTAAACTGCATTATTTCATCGTTTTTAATTTCATAGCTTTTGTTTTTGACTCTGTTAACAACTATGCCTATAGGTTTTGGCTTATTTTCTAACCTATTGATTACTTCATTGCATTTGGCTATATCTACCAAAGATGGTATGCTAGGATTCGCGACATATAAAACTTCATCACATGATTGCAGAGCTATTAAAGCTTCTTTACCCAAACCCGGTGCAGAATCTAGTATAACAATATCATAATTAGAAAAAGTTTTTTCTATCATGTTTCTCAGGTAATTAACATCAATATCAATAATGTCTTTGAGTTTTAAAGAACCTGGAACAATTTTCAAACCAGATTGATGGTTATAAACAGCATCTTCTAGACTTGCTTCATTTCTCAAAACATTGTTTATGGTTATGGGATGAGACTGTATTCCAAAGAATAAGCTAAGATGGGATGTTGTAAAATTAAAATCAATAACTGCAGTTTTTTTATAAAATTTCTGTAGAGCTATTCCTAGGTTAGAAACTAGAGTAGTTTTACCTACACCCCCTTTCCCAGAGCATACGTCAATTATCCTTACCATTTTCATCACCCACGTTAGATTTAAACAATCCTTTAGAGAATTTCATGAAATTAGGAAACTCTGTCAAAATAACTTTGTCATAATCGTTATTTTGGTTTTTGGTTTCTTTTTCATCTTGTTTGATTATGTTTTTAATGTTAAACAGAAAGACTTTATTATTTTCCTTACCACTTTCTTTAATTTTTCTTTTTTTCAAAACTATCGCTAAGGAAAAACAAACGATAGCAAATGCAACAATATAAATTATATCTAAATAATTAATCTCAGGAAGCGTAATTCCAGTAACAAGCCCTGTAGTTGGTAAAGTCTCATTTTTACTTTCGTTCTTTTCTAAAACACTCAAACCAAACACTTTTTCTTGGCTTATATTATTACCTTCAATTTTTAGCGTAGCACTAGAAATTCCACTTTCAGCATAGAACGGAATAGAAAATTTCAAATCAAATGTTTTTCTTTCTTCGGATTTAAGGCTTACATTTTCAGAAAAATTATAATAACTTTCTGGTATTCCTTCGAAATAAATTTTTAGATTGTTTATGTCTGCTTGTCCATTGTTCATAAGACTAAATGCCTGAGTGAAATTCCCGCCCTTGGCTATTTTTATTGTGTCTGGAAAGTCTATAAGAACTGACTTGCTCTTGGTAAGCTCGAATATCTTGCTCTTCTCAAAACTGTTATAGGGTTGTTTTCTCGCTTTTAATATCAATTCATATTCTCCTTCATTTTTAGGTGTCGGAACATCTAAAGAAAATATTCCATTATCGTCTGTTGTAATTTTAGAACTTATTTGTGTGTTTTTAATATATACATCTATAGTGGCATTACTAACACTGGTTCTGTCTTCATCTTTAACTATTCCCTTAACCTTTATTACGTCGTCAATATTGTACTGATTCTTATCAAGATTAAAATCTGCATTTAAACTTTTTATCTCTCCTATAACAAATGTTGAAAGAGAAGTAGAGCTTATCCTGGCCTTATTCCTTATCCTATCCATTTCGCTGCTCATCTCTATCCAATTTGAATTACATGTTTCTTTTCCAGAGTTCCAGTTTGAACACTTGAAAATCTTTAGATTATCTTCGTTCAAGACATTTCTCTCAATATAATTTATTTCTATATCGACACTGGAATAAGAGAAAGCTACCTCATACACAAACAAACCAGCATTTCTTATACCAGGAATAGCAGCATTGTCAGAATATCTGTATTTTATAGGATCGTCAAAACTATTAATGACTGCTTGATAAAAATAGAGTCTAGACTGAGGAAAAACGACCTCAACATCATAAGTTCCTGGAGGTAAAAAACCAGAATAATCACCATAAGAATCTAGAGTAATCTCTAGTTTTGTCTGATTATTTTGTATAAATTTAATCTGTGATCCTGTAACAACATTTCCACTTAAAGAGACGACATAGTTTACCGTTGAACTGTCCGAATATGTTAAACCTTCATGATAAAAGTAAGCAACCATGTCATAAGTTCCGGCAGATATGTCGGGTGCAACAATTTCTGCATTGAATGAACCATCACTCTGCTTGTACAAACCCTTTATTTCAGCGTCTGTAGAACCTATTTTGATATCAACAACATTCTTGTTCATATCAATTATGTTTCCATTCTCCAGGAATTTTAGGTTAACAGTTATGTTATCTTTACCAACCATCTGGCTGGTAATCTGTCCTCCTTTCTTTATCGAAAGGATACTGAATTCAGTTTTGTTCCTAACTTCAATATTATCATAATCCGATACGTTAGCTCTATCATAGAATGCTGTTACTTTCAGATTATACATATCAGCTGGATAGGGTGTTGGTATTTTCAATAACCAACCTCTTATATAGTCGTAAGCAGGTTTTACAACCAGATTTACCAAGTTGTCATTCAGAGACACATTGAAATTCACATTCGAGCTTAACCTGTTCTCATCTTTTTTTACTATAAAGCTTATCTCTATTGTATCTCCAATATAAGCAGGCTTCGGATTAATCTCATTTATGTAACCTGAGAGTCTTGAAACTGTAATACTCGTAGAAGTCTGATTATTTTCTCCTACGCTGTTCTCACAATATAACAATGCATCAAAGTTTCCAGTTCTATCCAGATATTCTTTATTAACAATTAATGTGTAATCGTTTCCATCGTCTTTTGTAAAATACATAGTAGGAATAGTGACGTTAGGTCCTGTTATGTTAGCATAAACCTTTACTATATCATTCCCGCCATCATCAAAACAGTTCAATGAAATAGTAGAATACTCACCTAACCAGACTGATGAAGGTTGAACAGAGACATCTTGAATTATTGGTGTGGCGAAAGCTGAATTTATCATCACTAGGAACAAAAGAATGACTAGAAAAATGATTTTATTCATCTTTTGACCTCCTGGAAACAACAGTATAAACGTTTGATCTGCCTATCCTATGGAATTCTAGCTTTCCCTGGTTTTTCAAGGCCTCGCAATATCCTGTCGCAACATCTCTTCTTATCCCAAGTTTCTTGGAAATCTGAGAAACAGATAACAACTCCTTGCTTAACAAGTCTAAAATTTTCTTCTCAAAATCATTGCTAGTAACTTCCCCTTTCAAAAAACCCCTCTTGGACATTCGTCAATATAGATATCATATAAAGTCTATATATAAATATTTCTATATCATTATAGATACTATATTGCGGCTATAGTGTCTAAGAAAAAATAAGATTATTTGAACAAGGTCATTCTCATACTGTCTACTATATAGTAAAAAAGCCAAGCGAGGCCCTCATTCTTTTTCATTTCCACTGTTTTTTCAGTAAAATATTTCCCATTATCAGAAGCTATTGCTAAAGTTATATTGCTTGGCATCCATAAGGTCGGATGGTACGGAAGCACAACAAGTTTTAGGCCGCCTTTAGTTATGTTTCCTATTTTCTTTTGTTCAAAGATCCAACCAGAAACGTACTTGTTAGGTATAGCTATTGCATTTTTAACATCCTCTTTACTCTCAACATCAAATATAATGTAATCATCATATGTTCTCAGATTCTTAATTTCAAATACATCTTCAGGTAATATGGATTTGTTGATTAAAAAGTCAAACTCTTTATATTCTCTGATTTCATTGCCAAAATAAGCTTTCAACTTCGAAGAATATCTTCCACTATAATTTGTGTACCAATAAATATCGAAACTGTTTCTTTCTCCTGGTGTGAAATTCTTTTCTATACTCCAACCATTGAAAATAAGTTTACTATCATTATAAATCTCATTCTTAATTCTAGTTTTGTAAGGAACACTACCGGTGTTGTAGAACTCTATTGAAAACTTCACAATGTTAGAGTAATTATCATACGTTATAGAACTAACATTTCCCTTTATCTCTTCAACCACGCCGACATCTATAACCGAAGAGTAAGCAAGTCCTATCAAAATTAAAAAGCATGCTATACAAAAAAAGAAGATTCTTTTCATTATTTATGATATGGGTAGAAAATTATAAATAGGCTTCTTAGCTATTAAATCTATTTCTCCGGTATAATTTCCATTTTTAAAATCTTTACTATAAAGAAAAACATCAATAGTGACTTTTTCATTCGGTTTCAAAATAAAATCATTTTTACTAAAGACGACTAAAGGAGATATATTTCCATAAGCTTTCAGAATTATTTTGATATTTCTTTCTTCTAGGTTGGATAACTCAATATTTCTCTTTACAAAACTTCCATTTCCTGGAATAATACCAAAATTTAAATTCCATGTGTCTGTTACAAAACCCAACATAGTTCCATTAAAGTTTTCTAGTGGCATTATTTCTATACTTGAAGGATATCTTAATGTTTCATACTTAAAAAATAAGTTAGAATAATTAGCAACAGTCTTGTTTTTCACAAATTCCTTTGGTTCTGGAGGTTCTTGAAAGGTATTTAAAATGAATAGAGAAATAAAAATCAAAACTACAACTATTAAGAGTATTTTTCCCTCTTTTTTCATTTTATTCTCCTGTAAATTATTAATGAAATGATGAAAATAGCGATTATAGCAATAACTAATATTGTAAGCATACTTTCTTCATGTTTTGTTGCCAAGGCTGTAGGTGTTGGAATAGTTAATTTTATTGTCGAACTTTTCTCCGTGGAATCAGTCGTATAATCAATAACAGTATAGACAGTATAATCTCCCAAAGAAAGTCCACTTGTTGGCAAAAAGCCTTTAAAAACCTTTATTTCTTTTGGTTTTACATAACTTCTCCCCAAATAAATTTCTTTTACAAGTTTACCATCTTTATCATAGATTTTTTGTGTTCCACTAGAAGCAATGGTAACAGTACCAATATTCTGAAAATAAGTGCTTATTTCTAGATTATTGCCTGTATAGCTTCCAGATTCTACATCAAGAATTGAGCCTTTTCTTACAACATCTCCAATAACATTCAAAAAAACCCTAAAAGAGATTATTGAAACAACTGCGCTTCCAACAGGACTACTTGTTTCGCTTATCTTTGAAGGTACAGGGTTTATATTTACAGTATGATATCCTGGTTCAGCATCCTCTGGAACATCTATCAAAAAACTTATTTCTCTCTGGCCTTTTACTCCCAATGCTTTTAAAGTTTCATTGACAGGTTTAAGTTCTACTGGATTATTTATTATCTTTACCCAAGAGGTTATATCCTCTTCAGAAAAATTGTTCATGTTCTTATTTCCATACAAATCAACCATTTCAGGTTCTAACTTAATCAGTAAGGTTTCATCAGAAGGACTTATAACATAAAAATCTACTAATTTTGTTGAACCCTTCTCTACTTCTCCCAAGTCTGTTTTTCCAGGCGAAACACCGACATTTTGTGAAAAAGACATTACAGAAAAAACAGCAAAAAGAACTATAAAAGTAATGATAAAAAAACTAAATTTCATATTTTTATTATATCTACAAAAGTATAATAATGTTTATATACGCCTCTGATTCAATTATTATTTATTAAAATTATAAGGTGTAATATAACATGAATAAAAAGCTATTAGTTTTAGGGGTTTTGTTTATTGTATTCTTAATAGCGATTTTTGAGTTTCCAGTGATTACAGCGGCAGACACGAATAACAATGTAACCTTGGATGTAAACGTCACAGCAAGTGCTTCAATAGTAATAATTCCAAACTATTTGAATTGGACAGGAGTTCAAACAGGAACAGCAGCAGGCTATAAGAACTTAACTGTAAAAAATGCAGGGTCTGTTAATGTCTCAGCGATCTATGCATATATAGATACACTGATCGACGAAACAGCAAGACCGTATGGAAGCGACGATCCAGCATCCTTTGCAGCAGGCAGTGTTATAACCATAAGGAATGAAACAGATACGAAATACTACTTTGTTGGAAGAATAGAATGGAACTGGACACAGGACATACCAAACCATGATTGGACAGCTGTAACAAGTCCAAGATCTTGGGGTTATTTCAGAAATACTAGCAGTGATTATGTATGGGTTCTAGGAAACGCATCTGATGGATTTTGTAATACTACAGGTGCACAGTTCTCTATAGAATCTGATGTAGACTTAGGTAACCTAGAAACTAGAACGCCGGCTAACACATTTTCACTAACAGCAAGTGCAGGCAGTCCTAGTCTTTGGTCTTATGCAAGCATTACAAGTGGCCCATTAAACTTTCATTGTGTAGCAGCTTTCAACGATTGCTCTAAGATATACATATACGACTTTGACAAAAGAACAAACTTCACTGGATGCACAGGCTCTGATTATATGTTTTCAGGTAATCTTGCTCCAGGACAGACATTTATGCCAAGAGTCGACGCATGGGTTCCAAACGGTATTCCTAGCGGAAACATGACAACAGCTACGCTAACATTTTATGCAACTTCAACTCCATAAAACATTATTTCATTTTTTTATCAATTTCATTTAGTTTTTCTTCTAAATTCTTCTTCATTTTCTCATAACTACTAGAACTTATCATTCCTTCATTCTTTTCTTTCTCTAAGACCATAAGCATTCTATTTATCTTATCTCTTTCATTCTCCAAATTAGTTTTATCAACTTCCTTCCTCTTAACAGCCTCTACCAACCTGCCGAGTGGTATTATATAAGACCTTATTTTTTCTATCTTCTTTTTCTTCCAGAGATAAAGTATAGCAAACACAATACCAGCTATTATAATGATTATTATCAGTACTATCCATATTGGGAATACTGCTGCTTGACCTTTCTCAACCTGCAGTCCGCTCAGCATATCTCTAGCCTTTTTAATCAGGTTGATAGCGTTCTGAACGTTGTCCAGGGCAGATTCTGTGTTATTATTTTCAAGTTCTGTTTCAGCATTGCTGATTTGTTTATCTGTTTCATTTACAATCAATAGAACATTCGAGACGTCTTTCCCGTCACCTTTTGCAATCGTTGTATCAATTTTTAATTCTTCTACATCTTTTTTCAATTTTTTTATTTCATCTCTTAAAAGCTCTTCTATGGTTTGATAAACCGTTATCTTTATGGGTTTTTGGTCAGTAACAACTCCAGAACTTGCTATCAAATTCGCATTATATTCTCCTGTTTTAGCATCCTTTGGAATGTTAAATTCAATTAAGAATGCAGAAGAGTTATCAGGTTCTAGTTCGACGTATTTTTCAGGGGTTATATTAAACCAATTTGTAGAAACTCCTATTAAGAAAAGACTCACATTTGTCAGGTTGCCTAAACCATTATTTGTAACTGTCACACTCTCCATTTTTATGATTCCTCTAGCCAATGTTATGTTGGTATTATATCTGCTTATCAAGATGCTCGGTTTTGTCTTCTCTGTAGGCTGTGGAGGATATGTTGTTACAAAACCGCCTGATGGTCCATAGACATATATAGGAGGAGGAGTAGGAGGACGTGGTGGATATATTGGACCCTCTCCAGTTACAACTACAAAGCTAGCGTTAGTAACGATAGAGGGTGTAACGCTGGAATAGGTCACCCTCGCATTAAGATAATATGTCCCTAAAGGTTGATCAGAATAAATGTATGCGTTTCTCGTGAAACTCTGATTAGACACTGCAGGAGTATAAATCGCTTCTGCGGCAGAAGAGTAAGTTACGTTGTTAGAAGATGATATCCAATACTCTACAAAAACATCCTGTGAAACTTCTCCTTTATTTTCAACTACCAGCTCGAAATTTAGGTAATTACCTTGAGGTATCTCATGTTGAAGCAGATTTATCCTAACGTCGTAAGGTCCTCCCTGAGAAACTCTGAAGGCCTTGAGTTTCATCGTATTAAATGTGTCTTGAGACACGTTCAGTACTCCTAAGTACATTCCAACAGCAGTGCCAACTCCCATAGCATGGGAATACGTATAATAACCTGTTGCCTGTCTAGTCATGTTAGATATATTTATGTTGAAATAGACATTGTTTGCAGGATCATAAACAGTAAAGTTCATATTGTCTGGATCAGTAGGTCTTCCTTCACCATTATAAACCAGAATCCCAAACCTCATAACATTATTTGGATACCATGTAACAGCAGTTTCAATGTCAGCAAAAAGGCCTGTGACAGTTACAGTTCTGGCGTTGACTAAGAAGGTGCTGTTTTTCTGTATTAATATGCTTTGATTTAAAACATCATCATAATAAATGGAATTTGCAAACAAAGTATAATTACCGGTGGGGGTATCGGTTGCTAAGACAAAATTAGGCAGCGGGTAAATATTTCCTTCGGAACCTGTTTGGCTAGCCAAAGAATATGTCGTATTGTTGTTCGAGTCTTTTATATAAAATGTTACATTTATACCGCTTATGGGAATTCCGCCAGCATACTTTGCTGAATAATATATTGAACCTATATCTCCCTGAAGATATGTGCTTGATAGCGTTGATGATGTTATCGAGAGTTTTGAATAAACTGATAGGTTTCGGGTCAGATTACCAATGTTTCCTATGTTATCAATCGCAGTTACGGTAATGTTATAAATACCCCTGAAACTTGTATTTCCTAAACCATCCGGATAAGTGAAATTCCATTGAGAAAAGTTTCCGCTAACGTTTACAAGGGTCATATTAGTCTGATTTATGCTTCCATCAGGAGCTGTAACACTTATATTAACCCAGGCCAAACCGCTGTTAGACCCGTCGGTTACGTTTGCTAAAATTACTACAGAATCATTTTGTTCTATTGAGTTCGGTGTTATTGTAAAGTTGATTATAGGCGGCAGGTAAGGATATAAAGTCACGTTCAAAGTCATGTTATCAGGATTAGAGTTTGATTGACTGGCGTCTACAATAAAAATAGAATTATAAATAGCTTGAGTAACATTAGTCATGTTATAAGTCACATTAAAAGTATAATTTGTCCATTTGTTTATGGAAAAAT
>Ga0315293_10000558_pt1 | contig 34958 bp, 35 predicted proteins | sample YL17G13_20_MG_FD_203071 | JGI IMG/M metagenome (GOLD analysis project Ga0315293, IMG submission 203071) | Sediment microbial communities from Yellowstone Lake, YNP, Wyoming, USA - YL17G13_20 | ecosystem: Environmental > Aquatic > Freshwater > Lake > Sediment | place: USA: Wyoming | collected... | reverse complement strand
CCTCTCCGTTCGCCGAACGGAAAATTTTCCGTTCGGCGAACGGAGAGGTGGTATAAAATATATGAAATTTAAAGGCAAGGTCTGGAAATTCAAGGACAATGTTAACACGGATGAGATAATTCCCGCGAGGCATCTTAACACGATTGACCCGAAAGAATTAGGCGCTCATTGCATGGAAGACATTGACCCTGAATTTTCAAAGAAGATATCAAAGGGAGACGTGATAGTAGCCGGCAGGAATTTCGGATGCGGCTCTTCAAGAGAGCACGCCCAGATTTCTATAAAAGGCGCGGGTATTTCATGCGTAATCGCGGAGAGTTTCGCCAGGATATTCTTTAGGAATTCAATAAATATGGGCTTGCCTATACTAGAGATAAAGGATATAAGCGGGATTAAGGAAGGGGATTATCTGGAAGTTGATTTAAACAGCGGTTCGGTTTTGAATTTGACAGAGCACAGGGAATATAAAGCAAAACCGCTTCCAAAGTTTATACAGGAAATAATCCGTTCAGGCGGGCTTTTAAGATGGATAAAGAGGAGGAATGTGAAAAATGCGAAGTGAGCGAAGCGAACGGAGTCCCGGGCGACCAAAGGGAGTCCCGAGCGCAGTCGAGGGGCGGCCGAAGGGAGTCGAGGGGCGAAGGATAGCGGTAATAGGCGGAGACGGGACAGGGCCTGAGGTAGTGAGAGAAGGCTTAAAGGTATTAGAGGCAGTAAGCAAAAAGCAGGGTTTTAAATACGAAATAATAAATTATGATCTTGGCGGAGTCAGGTATTTAAAGACAAAAGAGCTGGTGCCTGATTCTGTTTTAAGAGAGCTGGCCAATGTGGATGCCATATATCTTGGCGCGATAGGCCATCCAGATGTTAAGCCGGGCATATTGGAGCAGGGCATTCTTTTAAAGCTCAGGTTTTCGTTGGACCAATATATCAACTTAAGGCCTGTAAAACTTTACAATGCTGATTTCTGCCCGTTAAAGGACAAAAAACCCGAAGACATTGACTTTGTGGTAGTGAGGGAAAACTCTGAAGGGCTTTACAAAGGGCTTGGAGAATTCCAGAAAAAAGGCACAAAGGACGAGGTGGCAATACAGATTTCCCACAATACAAGAAAAGGCGTTGAGCGCTGCTTGAGATACGCGTTTGAGTATACAAGAAAAAGAAATAAAGATAAAAAGCTGACGCTTTGCGGAAAGACAAATGTTCTCACGTTTGCATGGGATCTGTGGCAGAGGACGTTTAATGAATTGGCCGGCGAATATAAAGACATAACCACTGATTACGCCCACGTGGATGCGACTACGATGTGGTTTGTAAAAAATCCGGAATGGTTTGACGTCATCGTGACTGATAACATGTTCGGGGATATTATTACTGATTTAGGCGCTATGATACAGGGCGGCATGGGCATTGCCGCTGGAGGGAACATAAATCCTGAAGGCGTCTCAATGTTTGAACCCATAGGCGGTTCAGCCCCGAAATACACAGGTAAGAATGTAATCAATCCCCTGGCGGCTATCTGCGCGGTAGGCATGATGCTTGAAAATTTAGGAGAAGAAAAGGCCGGAAAACAGATAGAAGATGCAGTAATAAAAATAGTAAAGACAAAGTTAAAATCGCTGGCAGCCGGGAAAATGGGATATTCAACAACCGAGGTAGGAGACTTAGTAGTAAAAAATCTTTAGAGCAATAACCAAGTTTACACTTCTGACAATGACAGAAGTGTAAACTTATATTGATAAGGGGATATATGAGCAAAAAATATAATGTCGCGGTTGTGGGGGTAGGCGTAGTCGGGATAGAAATGCTCAGGGTCTTAAAAGAGAGAAATTTTCCCATAGGTAAATTGAGCGTTTTGGCGCGTTCAGGAAGAAATATAAGCGTAGACGGCGCTGTGTATTCCGTGCAGGCTATTTCTAACGAGGCCTTTGAAGGGATAGACATAGCTTTGTTTGCTGGGACAGAAGGAGAAAAAGGCGCGGCCACTGCTTACGCAAATGAGGCAGTCAGAAGAGGCGCGGTTGTAATTGATAACGGAGCGGACTTCAGGATGGACCCTAAGGTCCCGCTTGTAGTGCCGGAAGTCAACGCTAAAGACGTAAAAAAACATAAAGGCATAATAGCGAATCCTAATTGTTCCACAATACAGATGGTAGTTGCTTTATGGCCTATTTATAAAAGAGCAGGTATAAAAAGAGTAATTGTGACTACTCTTCAGGCTTCGTCCGGCGCAGGCAAATCAGCTGTTGAGCAATTAAAAGAAGAGAATTCAAAAATTGCGGAAGGTGGATATGTCAGCGTGCAGGCAAAGGCTGATAACATGGCAATGCCTCAGCAGCTGGCGTATAACGTGTTTCCTCACATAGGAGGATTCAGCGATTCTGATTACACCAGCGAAGAGTGGAAATTAGTAAAAGAAACTCACAAGATCATGCACGATGACAAAATAAATATTTCCGCGACCACTGTCAGGGTGCCTGTAAGGACAGGGCATTCAGAAGCCATTTATATTGAAACTGATAAGAATATTTCTTCCGAAGAAGTTAAAGACATTCTGTCCAAATCCAGCGGAATAATCCTAATGGATGATCCTCAGAACAATCTGTATCCTATGCCGAAAGACGCGGAAGGCAGGGATGAGGTTTTTGTGGGCCGCGTAAGAAAAGACCCGTTTGTGAAAAATGGACTCTGGCTCTGGGTAGTGGCTGATAATCTGCGCAAGGGTGCAGCTACAAATGCCGTGCAGATCGCAGAATGCGTAATATCAGACTAATAATTGAATACGACGGCACAGGTTTTAACGGCTGGCAGACACAAGAGCGCACAAGCGCGCAAGCGCACCCCATACCACAAGGGTACGGGGCAGGCAAGGGCACAAGTAAAAGAGTAAAAACAATCCAGGGAGAGATAGAAAAGGCAGGGAAAAAACTTCTTGGTAACAAAATCTCTCTTACAGGCGCTTCCAGGACTGATTCAGGCGTTCACGCAAAAGCCCAGGCCGCGAATTTCAGGACAGATTCAAACCTCCCTCTCTATAACATCAAAAACGGTTTAAATAGCCTGTTGCCGCGCACCATCTCAATAGTTTCGGCAGAAGAAGCTGCTCTGAATTTCCACTCCAGGTTTGATTCCAAAAGTAAATTATATAAATATACCATAGTCAGCAGAAAGTCTCGGTCGCCTCTACTTGAGAAGCACGCCGCTTATTTTTCCTACGATCTGAATATTTCCGCAATGAGAAAGGCCTGTAGATATCTGTTAGGCAAAAAAGATTTCAGATCGTTCCAGACCAGCGATAAAAAAGAAAAAGATTCAATCAGGACTGTTAAAAAAATAGAGATAGTTTCAAGGCCCCCGCTTGTAGAAATTTATGTCCAGGCAGACGGGTTTTTGTATAATATGGTCCGCAATATCGCGGGCACACTGATGGAGATAGGAAGAGGCAGATTTAAACCGGAAACAGTAAAAGAAATTCTGGAGAAAAAACACAGGCCTTCTGCGGGCCAGACCGCGCCTGCCAAAGGATTGTGCCTTGAGAGGGTATTTTATTAATGGGATATGAGACTGCTTTAAAAAAGGCATGGGATGCGGTTCAGGCTGTAGATGCAGAGCAGGGGTATCTTAAATTTCTGAACAATGAGTATAGAATAGATTATGCGGAGAAAAATATTATTTCCATATCAGGCAATGTCCCTGCCAAAGATTATTATAAATTGCTGATCCTTCATTATCTTGCAGGCCGGAATAAAGTTTCAGATAAAATCAGTGACAGCTGGATATCGTTCAGGGAACTGGACGGAGGAGAGGCATATTTCCCAGCGTTTAAAAAAAGAGCGATAGGCCCTATCTTAAAAAAATATGGAGACAATCCTTCCGCTATATATGAACGGGCTGGGCATTTCAGCGCGGAGAGAATAGACACAGGTACTGCGGCCATATCAATAAGCGCTTTTCCGAAAATAAAAATAGCAATTATACTCTGGGCGAAAGATGATGAATTTTCTGCGGACTGTAACATGCTTTTCAACCCGGAGATAAAGCGTATTTTTCCAACCGAAGACGCGGCTGTTCTTGGCGGCATAATCGCGTCTTTGCTGTAAGTTGACACTCTGACATTGTCACAGTGTCAACTTTGAAAGGCAGTTGGTATGTGTATGGAGAAAGTTTTTTATGAAATAGACCCGTTTAACAGGCTTATTATCGGAAGCCTGCCAGGCGGCAGAAAGTCCGGGGTTAAGAAATTCCGCCAAGTGATTAATGGAAGGTTCAGGACAGATGAGAATAACGCGCTTTTCTACGAAGTCAATAAATCCTCCGGCATAGATATCCCGCAGAAAATAAAATTTTCAGGCAAATATTCTTTGGATAAAAACCATGATTTTATCATCACGCTGAATAAGTGGAATAACCAGTGCGAAGGAAACAGGCTCGCCTTAAAAGCCAAGCTCATGGATGCAAAAAGCAACGAGATTGCATTGCTGGTGAATTCAAAGGTCAGCGAAAATAAAAATTTAACTTATATAATAAAGCTTTATGGCTCGTGGCAGGCTGATAAAAACAACAGGCTTACTTTCGGAGTTGAAAGAGATCAAGGCGGCATAGATGCCCTGACTTTATTCGGCGCGTGGGAGATAAATAAAAGTAATGAAATAAGTTACAGGTACGGCAGGGATTCTCAGATTATCACGTTCAGAGGTTATTGGGATGTTGCGGATAGATGCAGGCTGAATTATATTTTGGACAAGAAAACTAATTCAGGATTTAATTTCAGATCTTCTATCGGGACATTGGCTCCGGGAGGAAGGGAAACATACGCAACTTTTGACGTAGGGATAGCTATGCGGGGCGTAAAAAAGCTGCGTAGAAGAATTATTTTTTCCGGCAGGTTAAAGATGGGTAAAGGCAAAGAGCTTATTCTGGAAACGTCGGATGCTGAAGAAGGCGGGGTATCTTTGAGATTTACAAAAGAAATGTTTGACAAGAGAGGCATGGCTTATATAGAATCTATAGTTAAGGATAAGGAATATTTTGTAGGAGGGGGCGTAATCTTCAAATGGTGAAAGACGAGGGGGTAAGATGAAGAAATTATTAGTAGTGTTTTTCAGTTTGGTTTTTTTAGCAGGCATTGCAGAGGCAGGGCCTAAAGAGGCAAGGTTAAAACACGCGGATAGGAATAAAGACGGCGTAGTAGACGCAAAAGAGATGCATAGGGAAAAGAACCGGGAACACAAGCAGAAGGAAAAGGCAAAAAAGATATTCAAGGAAGCTGATGTCAATAAGGATGGGGTAGTGGACGAAAACGAAATAAATACCTGGAAGCCTGGAAAAAAGGCAAATTCATGGTGGAAGAAAAAAGCAGATACAAATAATGACGGGACAGTAAGCGAAGAAGAGCTTGTAGTATGGAAAAAACTCGCGAAAGATAAAATGGACTTGAACGGGGATGGGGTCATAGACCATAAGGAAAAGAGGATGTGCTGGAGGCACGCAAAGAGCAAGGTCAATACAAAAATTGAAAAACAATATGATGCGAATGGCGATGGCTGGCTGGATGAATCAGAAGTAAAAGCTATGCTTAGGGCCAAACATGAGATGATAAAGACAAAAGGCAAGGCAAAAGCAGGCACTGAAATAGAAAAGGAATATGACGCTAATAAGGATGGCATGATAGATTCAGAAGAAGCTAAAACAATGGAAGAAGATGCGGGTAAATAAATTGATTAAAGAAAATAAATCCGGTTTTACTTTACTTGAGCTGATGATAGGAGTCGGCGTGCTCATCGTGGCGCTTGTGGGGCTTCTAGGCGTTTTTGCCCATATGATATCTCTGAACGAAAACTCCGGCAAGCTTAGTCTGGCTGTAGCAGCGTGCCAGGCAAAGCTGGAAGAGATGCGCAATTCAAGTTTTACGGATTTATATACAACTTATAACGGGACAAGTTTTGACCCGAATGGATTTTCTTCAGGCGAGGCAAAAGGCGCTATTTCAATCAATAATTCCAATCCTAACCTTTTACAGGTTTTTGTCAGCGTATCCTGGAGGACCCGTTCGAACAGGGTTATAGGAGAAGACAAGAATCTTAACGGAGTCCGTGATGCAGGAGAGGATTTAAACGGAAATCTGAGACTGGATTCTCCCGGCCAGATCGCTACCTTAATGGCTCAAAGATGATAAAAAAGCATAAAGGCTTTACTTTACTTGAAATAATAATAGCCGTATTTTTATTTTCTATAATCTCTGCCGCTATTTTCAGCGTATTGGCTACTGCCAGGAATTCATTGAGCGCGGGCGAATCACAGGTAGGCGTACAGCAGGCATGCCGCAATGGGTTAGACGCCATGGTAAATGAGCTGCGTCAGACAAGCGCATTAAAAATAGCGGATGTTCCGGCTAATGGAACAAATTATAGCGCAATAACATTTCAAATACCCGCTGGAGATATAACAGCAGGTATTACGTGGTCCAGTAATATTCAGTATTCTCTCGGCGGGCTGAACGGAAAACAGTTAATAAGAACACAGTCAGGAAGCCAGCGTATCCTGGGAAATAATATTTCAGCAGTGAGTTTTAATAGAAGCGCTGCGAATCCGAACGTGGTTAATATAAGCGTCACTGCGCAGAAAAATACCTTCCCAGGTTTTACGGCAAGGCAGTCTACGATAACTATTAATTCACAGGTGAGGCTCAGGAATTAAGCATGCTGAATTTGAAGAATAAAAAAGGGTTCATATTGGTTACGGCTTACATGGTGATAGCGGTATTGGTAATACTTGCTACCAGTTTTTCCGCCAGGACTATCGGAGAAAAAAGAGCGGCTGACAAAGAAAGAGATACTGTGCAGGCCCTATGGCTTGCAGAGGCAGGCGTGGACAGGGCTATCGCTGAATTGCCAAATACATCCCCCTTGTCAGGAACGCTTGGAATAGGAGCTTATTCTACGCAGACTACTGCGTTGACTTCCGCGAAATATCTGATAAATTCTACAGGAGGAGTGCCGGACACAGCAGTAAATCCCAATACCTCTATCCGCAGGATAAGCGCTATAGCGGAGCGGCCGTTGAATCCCGCCAGCCCGGGAGACATTACTTCAGCTATTACCGCAAACGGTGATGTTACTATAAAAGGGAGCGCAGAAGTCAACGGAGATATAGACCGTAATAATGTAATTTTTGATTTTGAAGATGTTTTTGGAGTGTCAAAAGATGTTATGAAAAACAGGGCTGTTCATTATTACGCTGATCCTGCGAATAATATAACGCCTGTGGATCACGTTACATGGGTGGATATAAACTCTCTGGCAGAGATGAAAATAACAACGAGCGGATGGTCAGGGAGCGGGATTCTAGTAGTAAACGGAGACCTTAACATAACAGGCGGACATTTTTCAGGAATAATCTGGGTTATAGGGACATTGAAAGTGAGCGGAAACCCTGTCATAGACGGAGCGCTATTTGTAGAAAGCGGCGCTGAATTTGAAACCACTCTCACCGGAAACCCTACTGTAAGTTTTGATTCCAGCGCCGTAAACAGCGCATTTGGTTTTATCCCATCCGCAACCGCGCCATACATAACAAGCTGGAAAGAAGATTGAGATAAGCCGCTTATAACAGGAGAAAAACATGAATAAAGATAGTTTAATAAAACCTGATTTGCAGTTTTCTATCGTGTGCGACAGCATAAGAAGGGAAGATAACGGTAAAATGATGTTTATAGGTATATTTGAAGTGATAGGCGCCAGGACTTTTCCCGCAACCCATCACGAGCTATTCATAGCCAACAGGTGGATTAAAGGCATGGGCAGTTTTACTGAAAAGGCAAGGATTACAAATTCAAAAGACAATAAGGTTGTAGTGGAAACAAGAGATGTGAATTTCGAGCTTAAAGGCATAGAATCCAGCCATACTGTAATATCAAAATTTGTGAATATCGTATTCCACGAACCTGCAACATATCAAGTAGAGATTTTATTAAACGGAGAAGTAGTAAGATATTATCCTTTGATAGTGACGCAAGAACCGAATTAGACCGCACGCAGCCTGCGCTGTTAATACAGTGTAATACTTTCAATGTTTGGTTAAACCTTTACTCTGCCCGACCCAGCAGTTTTCGAGGACGTCCGCCACAGAACTTTGGCGGGCTCCGTTTTTCCGCTCGCTCATCTTTCTGGCTGGCAGGCCTGAGGAAAGCATCGTTTTTTGGAGCGGGCATGGTTCGCCCTTGTACCCGCATATATGCGAGAGCGACAAAAAACAATGAGCGAAGGCCGCCTCGCTGGGGCGGCCGAGCGTCTTTTTGAGGGCCTGCCAGCCAGAAAGACGCCGTGCCCGCTCGCCCCGTCCCAAATCTAAGTGTTGCCTTAAAAAGATTCGCGTAGATTTGGGACGGGGCTCACGGAAAAGAGGCCTTTCGTCCTGCTGGGCTGGGCAGAGTAAGTTAGTTTTAATTGTAACCTGACTATTCAAACAGTACAGCGCTGTTAATACAGTCTCTTGATTATGTCTAAAGATTATGATAGAATTACGCCATTATGCGAGTAGGAATGTATTATGGAAATAACGATGTGCGGGTTGAAGAAAAGCTAAAGCCAAAGATAGGGCCGGGCGAACTCCTCGTAAAGGTAATGTCAAGCGGCATATGCGGCACAGATGTAGTTGAATGGTACCGCCGCAATAGGGTGCCGCTTGTATTAGGCCATGAAATAGCAGGAGAGGTTGTAGAAATAGGAGACGGCACAAGGCGGTATAAGGCCGGCGACAGGATTTCTGCTTCACACCATGTTCCGTGTAATACCTGCCATTATTGTTTAATGGGCCATCACACAGTCTGCGATACCCTCCGCAAGACAAATTTTGATCCAGGCGGTTTTGCAGAATTTTTAAGAATCCCTGCAATAAATGTAGAAAAAGGAGGAGTCTATTTATTGCCTGAGGAAGTATCTTTTGAAGAAGCGACCTTTGTAGAGCCATTGGCCTGCGTCTTGCGCAGCCAGACTCAGGCAGGTTATAAGAAAAACCAGACTGTTTTGATTATAGGCAGCGGCATAACAGGACTTCTGCATATTCAGCTGGCAAGGGCGCGTTCATTTGGAAAAATAATAGCCACTGATATAAATGATTATAGGTTAAAAATGGCTTCTAAGTTCGGGGCGGATCTGACTATTCATGCAAAGGAAAATATCCCTGAAGAGGTAAAGAAATTTAATGATAACAGGCTGGGTGATCTGGTTATTTTATGCACCGGCGCAGCATCGGCTATTGAACAGGCGTTTAAATCAGTAGACCGCGGCGGGACAATATTATTTTTTGCTTCAACTGAAGAAGGGCTTAAATTTTCATTATCTATAAATGAATTTTTCTGGAAAAATGAAGCTGCGCTTATGTCCAGTTATGCGGCAAATCCTCAGGAGCACTTGGATGCGCTTGAGCTTATCCGCGATAGAAAAGTAAATGTGAAAGATATGATTACGCATCGTTTAGGCCTGAATGAAATTCAAAATGGTTTTAAGCTTGTCAGCGAGGCAAAGGAATCGATAAAGGTTATAATAGAACCGCAAAAGGGGGTTTAAAATGGATTGGGGAATGAAGAATAGGATTTCACGGATAATAAAACCTGAAACAGGCAGGACTGTAATGCTTGCGGTTGACCACGGTTATTTCTTAGGGCCTACAACAGGACTTGAAGAGCCCCGTAAAATCATTGCTGAACTCTTGCCTTACGCTGATTCGCTTATGCTTACCAGAGGCATATTGCGTACATCAGTGGACCCAAAAGCTTCTGTACCTATTGTATTAAGGGTATCAGGCGGGAATAGTATCATAGGCGATGACCTTTCTAATGAAACAATAACTGTTTCAGTAAAAGATGCTGTTCGGCTTAATGTCAGCGCAGCGGCGCTTTCCATATATGTGGGCGGAAAATATGAGCATCAGACCTTGAAAAACCTTGCTGCGCTTATAAGCGAATGCGAGGAATACGGCATTCCTGTTTTGGCTGTAACTGCGGTAGGCAAGGAAATGGCAAGAGACGCAAAATATTTGAGCCTTTCGTGCAGGATAGCGGCAGAGCTGGGCGCGCGTATGGTAAAGACGTATTATTGCGAAGATTTCCAGAAGGTAGTAAAGAGCTGTCCTGTGCCCGTGGTTATAGCGGGAGGCAAGAAGATACCTGAAAAAGATGCGCTGGAGCTGGCATATAATGCTATAAGAGACGGCGCGGCCGGAGTTGACATGGGCAGAAATATCTTTCAATCTTCAGATCCCGTGGGCATGATAAAGGCAGTCAGAAGCATTGTCCATGGAAATGTAAGCGCGAAAAAAGCCTATGAGACCTTAAAAATATAGTATAACTTTACAAATGTTTTATAATAAAAATCTTGACAATATTAGATTTTATGGTAAAATTTGAATTTCTTGGAGCATAAAATATGAAGACCAGTATAATAACAAAAAAGGAAATAGACAGGAAACATTACCTTATAGATGCCGAGAATCAGATTCTTGGCAGGCTTGCGGTAAAAGCGTCTTTGCTTTTGAGCGGAAAGCGCAAGGTAGATTACACTTCCAATGTAGATAACGGAGATTTTGTAGTTATTGTAAACGCAGCAAAGGTAGCTGTGACAGGCGATAAGCTTACGGCAAAGACATACACGAGTTTTTCCGGCTATCCAGGAGGATTTAAGATAAAGACCCTGGAGCGGGTTTTAAAGACGCGGCCTGGTGAAGTTATAAGACACGCAGTAAAGGGCATGCTTCCGAAGAACAAATTGGGTTCCAGGATGATCACAAGATTAAAAATTTACGCGGGCCCTGAGCATCCTCACGTTGCTCAGAAACCTGAGAAAATAACAGTAGGGGATGGTTTGAAACCGTCCCCTACAAAAGATAAGGGTTAATTAAATGACGGCACAGAATGTGATATGGGCAACAGGAAGGCGAAAGAGGGCAATTGCCCGCGTCCGGTTATTGGCGGGAAGCGGCGAGATAGTAGTCAATAAAAAACCTCTCGAAGAGTACTTTGACAGGCCTACGCTTAAAATGATTATCAGGCAGCCCATAGAGGCTGCAAACGTTGGGAATAAATTCAACATAATTGCGACTGTCAAAGGCGGAGGCAAATCCGGCCAGGCAGGAGCATTGAGGCACGGGATTTCCAGGGCCATAGCGCTTACTGGCGAAGAGTTGAGAGTTTTATTGAGGAAGAAAGGCTTTCTCACAAGAGATCCAAGAAAAAAAGAGAGGAAGAAGTACGGTCAGAAAGGGGCTCGCAAGAAATTCCAGTGGACTAAGAGGTAAGTGAGGATATAAGTTACGGAGGACAAAGTCCGACGTAACTTATAAATCCGAACTTACTCCGTTCCAAAATCTTTAAAGCGTATCGCATAATAAGTTCGTAGCTGCTATGCAGTTAGTTACGCTAAGCCAAATAGAGAATCTATTAAGATTTTGGAACGGGGTCTAATTCGCACAATCAGAGAAATGATTCAAAGCAGATTCGGTTACGGCAACTTTAGCTGCCGTAACCGAAGTGCTCATCAGACGCCTATCCGGTCATTTTCCGACGAGAAATAAATTGACAGGATAGGCGTTTTTGTTTATAATCTTAATATTGCACACGATGGAGGATGATATGTTAAAAGTAGGAATAATGGGGGCAAGCGGTTTTGCCGGAGAAGAGCTTATAAGGATATTGCTCTCCCATCCTGAGGTTAAGATTACAGCGCTGGCGGCAAAGATAGAAAAGACGCACGTGTCAAAGTTGTACCCCTGGTCAAAGGCTATGCTTGACCTGGATTCTTATGACATGTCCGCGGAAGAGGTCGGCAAGAAAACGGATGCCGTGTTTCTCGCGCTGCCTCACAAGGTTTCAATGGATTTTGCTCCCGTGCTTTTGAAACAGGGCAGGAAAGTAATAGATTTAAGCGCTGATTTCAGGATAAAGGATAAGGCTGTATATGAAAAATGGTATGAAATAAAACACGAATGTCCGGAGTATTTAAAAAAGGCGGTATACGGGCTTCCCGAGTTATACAGAAAAGACATAAAGAGCGCGGATTTAATAGCGAATCCCGGCTGCTATCCCACAAGTATTATTTTAGGCTGTGCGCCTATATTGAAAAAGAAGATGGTAGAGACGGATTATATTGTCTGTGATTCAAAGTCAGGCGTGAGCGGGGCAGGCAGGACGCCTACGCAGGCACTGATGTTCACTGAAATAGCCGTTAATAGTTTCAGGCCGTATAAAGTTAATTTTCACAGGCACATGCCTGAGATAGACCAGGAACTGAGTAATCTGGCAGGCGCAAAAATAGGCGTGAATTTTGTCCCGCACCTTATTCCGATAGAAAGAGGGATATTGAGCACTATTTACCTGAAACTTAATAAAAAGATAGATACAAAAGAGGCGCTTGAGATTTACAAGGATTTTTATAAAGGCGAATATTTTGTAAGGGTTTTGGAAGATGGGCAATTGCCTGACACGAAAAATGTCGTCAGGTCGAATTTTTGCGACGTAGCCATAAAAGTTTTTCCTGAGAAGTCATTGGCGGTAGTGATGACCGCGATTGACAACCTAGTAAAAGGCGCGAGCGGCCAGGCAGTGCAGAATATGAATATAATGTACGGCTTTGAGGAGAAACTAGGATTGTGATTCATGACCGTATTACGTTCGGCGAACGGTAAAATTATACTGTTCGCCGAACGTAACCAAAAGTATGCTAAAATGAAAATAATTAGAGGTGGAGTGACAGCTCCAAAGGGCTTTTTAGCAGGGTCTACAAGCTGCGGAATAAAGAAGAGTGGTAAAACAGACCTCGCGTTATTATATTCCGCTGTGCCATGCATGGCAACCGGTACTTTTACAACAAATAGAGTGAAGTCAGGCTCTGTGGTTTTGTCTATCCAGCGGCTTAAAAAGGGCATGCCCCAGGCAATGATCGTTAATAGCGGCAACGCCAACTGCTGTGTCGGCAGAAAAGAAATAAAAGACGCCATAGAAATAACAGGTTTAGCAGCTGAAAAACTGGCAATAAAAAAAGAATCTGTTTTAATAGCCTCCACAGGCATTATCGGAAGGCCGCTGCCGGTAGATAAGATTAAAAAAGGCTTGAATAGGCTGATTAAAGATTTATCAGAGTCAAACGGCACTAATTTTGCAAAAGCGATAATGACCACAGACACTGTTTATAAGGAGATCGCCGTTAAGATAAATATAAAAGGCAAGGTTGTTAAAATCGCCGGCGCTGTTAAGGGGGCAGGCATGATATGCCCCAACATGGCAACCATGCTCGCGTTTTTTACAACAGACGCGGCGATACAAAAAGAAGCGCTGAAACAGGCATTCAGGGAAGCCATTTATGATTCATTTAATAAGATTACAGTTGACGGAGACATGAGCACCAATGACTCTGCCGTAATGTTTGCGAACGGCATGGCAGGAAATAAAATTATAAAAAAGAACGGTAAGGATTATGCGGTTTTTCTTGAAGCTGTTAAGTTTGCCGCAAGAGAGCTTTCGAGAAAAATAGTCCTGGACGGAGAGGGCGCCGCAAGATTTATTGAGATTATAGTAAAAGGCGCAAGGACAGAAAATGCGGCAGAGCTGGCGGCCAAGAGGATTGCTAACTCAAGCCTTGTAAAGACAATGATAGCGGGCGGAGACCCTAACTGGGGAAGGATTGCCGCGGCTGTTGGATCGAGCGGGGCTGATATAAATCCCTGGCGCATGGATATTTATTTCAACAGAGTTCCGGTAATGAAAAACGGGACAGGGACAAATGCGTCAAGGAAACCGCTTTTGAACATATTTAAGAAAAAAGAGATAGAAATAACTGTGGACCTGAAATCAGGCAAAGAGTCCAGCAGAGTATGGACGTGCGATTTGACCGAAGAATACGTGAGAATAAACGCGGAGTATGAAACCTAAATGAGGACATGACTTACGGAAACCAAAGGTTTCCGTAAGTCATTTGTCCGAATTTACCCCGTTCCAAATCTATAAGATAGCTTTAAAAGATACACACAGATTTGGAACGGGGTGTAATTCGCGCAAACAAAGAAGTAATTCACAGGAGTTTGACTTACGTCGTCCTATGGACTCCGTAAGTCAAGTGCTCATTACATGGAAAAAGCTATTAAAAAAGCCGATGTATTGATAGAGGCGCTGCCATATATAAAATCTTACAGCGGAAAGATATTTGTCATTAAGTACGGCGGAAGCGCTCTTATAAATCCTGAAATTAAAAAAAGGGTGCTTGAAGACATAGTTTTCATGAGTTATGTAGGTATAAGGCCTATTCTCGTGCATGGCGGGGGCCCTTTTATAAACGATGAATTCAGAAAACTGGGCAAAAAGGTTGAATTCACAGAAGGCCTCAGGGTAACTACCAAAGACGATATAACCGTGGTTGACAGGGTTTTGAGTCAGGTAAACGAAGGCATAGTCAGCGATATCAAAAAAATAGGCGGCAGGGCAGTGAGTATGAATACGGCAAAAAAGAATGTTATGAAGGCAAGGCCTCATAAAGAATCCGAAACATTGGGATTTGTCGGAGATGTAGATGTTGTAAATGTAGACGTAATAAGAAATGCTGTAAGGCCCAGGGCCATACCTGTCGTATCTCCGGTCAGCATCGGGGAAGATAATGAGCTTTATAATATAAATGCGGATGATGCGGCTGCAGAGATCGCGATGGCTTTAAAAGCGGTAAAACTTGTTTTGTTGACAGATGTAAAAGGCATAATGAGGCATAAGGGAGACGAGAGCACTCTTATCTCTACCCTTGCGATGAAGGATGCGAATACACTTATAGATAGGAAGATTATTCAGAGCGGCATGATTCCGAAAGTAAGGGCCTGCATGAATGCCTTAGCCGCAGGCGTATCTAAAACGCATATTATAGACGGGAGAATCCCGCATAGCCTGCTGCTGGAAATTTTTACGGATAAAGGCATCGGGACAGAGATAGTTAAGGATAAATAAGATGAATACGAAAGAAGTAATAGCTCAATACGATAAGTACGTGATGTCTACTTACGGCAGGATACCCATTGTAATTGTTAAAGGAAAAGGCCTTAAGGTGTGGGACCTGGACGGTAATGAGTACCTGGATTTTTTCCCTGGCTGGGCAGTTACCGGGCTTGGACATTGCCACCCAAAGGTGGTAAACGCCGTTAGAAATTATCTTAAAAAGATAATTCATGTGTCGAATAATTATTACAACATGCTTCAGGCTAAGCTGGCGCAGAAAATAATAGAAAACTCTTTTGAAGGAAAGGTTTTTTTCTGCAATAGCGGCGCAGAGGCGAACGAAGGCGCGATAAAATTAGCAAGGGCTTACGGTAACGCCAAGGGCGGCAGGTACGAAATCATTACAATGGAAAATTCGTTTCATGGAAGGACGCTGGCTACCATAACAGCTACTGCTCAGCCAGAATATCAGAAAGGTTTTGAGCCATTGCCGTTAGGTTTTAAATATGTGAATTTTAATGATTTAAAAGCAATTGAAGCCGCCATTACTGATAAAACAGCGGCGATAATGCTGGAGCCGATCCAGGGAGAAGGCGGTATAAATGTTGCGGACGAGAGCTATATAAAAGCGCTCAGGGATATTTGCGACAAAAAAGATTTGGTTTTGATTTTTGACGAAGTACAGACCGGCATGGGCAGGACAGGCAAGATGTTTTGTTTTGAACATTATGGGATAATGCCCGATGTCATGACCCTCGCCAAAGCCCTGGGCGGAGGATTGCCCATAGGCGCGATGGTTGCAGCCAAAAAATTCGCGGATGTTTTAAAACCAGGCATGCACGCGTCTACGTTCGGAGGAAGCCCTATCGCCTGCAGCGCCGCGTTGGCTGTTTTTGAAGCTATTCAAAAAGAAGGATTGCTTTCAAATACGGTTAAGATGGGAGAATATCTTGCAGGGAAGCTTGGTGAATTGAAAAATAAAAAGTCTATTATAAAGGAGATAAGGGGTAAAGGCCTTATGCTGGGCATGGAACTTACTATCCCGGGAAAAGAGATTGTGGAAAAATGTTTCAAAGAAGGACTTTTGATAAACTGCACGCATGATAAGGTGCTGAGGATAATGCCCGGCATGATAGTGACGAAGAAACAGATTGATAAAGCAATAGGAATTTTAGATAAAATAATATAATGCAAAGGCTGGAAATAATTTTGTAGGGGAGGGTTTTAAACCCGCCCCTACGGAAACCGAGCCAAAAGGACAGCATGAAAAAGGATTTACTGGAAATTAATGATTTGAACTTGAGCGAGATACACGAAATATTCAAGCTGGCAGGCGAGTTAAAAGAAAAGAGGCAGGGTTTTGGCGAGCCCCTTAAAGGAAAGACAGTGGGCCTCATATTTGAAAAACCGTCTAACAGGACCAGGGTTTCTTTTGAGGTGGGTATAACAGAGCTGGGAGGCCATGCGATATATCTCGGCTCGTATGAAATAGACCTTGGGAAACGCGAATCTACAAAAGATGTGGCAAGGGTTCTTTCGAGGTATTTACATGGCATCATTGCCAGGACCTTTTCTCATAAGACAGTTGTGGAGCTCGCGAAATATTCTTCAATACCTGTAATAAACGGGTTGACTGATTATCAGCATCCCTGCCAGGCGTTGAGCGATTTGTTTACCATAAAGGAAAAAAAGGGCCTGGACGGCATTACAGTGGCTTTTATCGGAGACGGCAACAACGTGTTGAATTCGCTTTTATATATCTGTCATAAGATGGGTATAAAGATTCACGCTGCGTGCCCCAAAGGATACGAGCCAAGCAAGGATATGCTGAAAGACACAGCAGTTTCCGCGTCAATATTTAGTTCTCCGGCTGATGCCGTAAAAGGCGCAGACGTAATCTATACAGACGTTTGGACAAGCATGGGCCAGGAAAAAGAATACAGGAAAAGGTTAAAGGTATTTAAAAAATATCAAGTGAATTCAGAACTCGTGAAACTTGCGAATAAAGATGCCATAGTCATGCATTGTCTGCCAGCGCACAGGGGCCAGGAGATCACGGATGAAGTAATGGACAGCGCTGCGTCTGTAGTATTGGACCAGGCAGAAAACAGGCTTCACGTGCAAAAGGCAATATTGGTAAAATTATTAAAATAGGGCATTACCTCCGTTCGCCGAACGGAAAACTTTCCGTTCGGCGAACGGAGGTAATGCGAGGAGATAAGATGAATAAAAAAGTTGTTCTTGCGTATTCAGGGGGATTGGATACATCCGTCGCGGTGTCATGGCTTGCCGACAAGGGCTATGATGTAATTGCCTACATGTCTGATGTGGGCCAGGGCGGAGATTATGATAAATTAAAGAAAAGGGCGATAACAGCAGGCGCTTCAAAGGTTATCATAGAAGACCTTAAAGAGGAATTCGCAAAAGATTTCGTATTCATGTCTTTAAAGGCAGGCGCGGTTTATGAGTCTAAATACCTTCTAGCGACTGCTCTTTCCAGGCCCATTATCGCAAAAGGCCTTGTGGAAGCTGCGAAAAGGGAAAAGGCTGATTCTGTCGCGCATGGTTGCACGGGCAAAGGAAATGACCAGGTGAGGTTTGAGGTTACGGTCATGGCCCTCGCCCCTGAATTAAAGATAATCGCTCCTCTCAGGGAGTGGCATATGTATTCAAGGGAAGAAGAGATAGAATACGCCAAAGAGAATAATATACAAATAGATACTACGAAGAAAAGCCCTTACAGCTTGGATAAAAATATATGGGGCATGAGCATAGAGTGCGGCATCCTGGAAGATCCGTGGAACGAGCCGCCTGAAGACGCTTATCAGATGTCGATAGATCCGAACAAGGCGCCTTCAAAACCGACGTATGTAGAAATAGAATTTGAAAAAGGCGTACCTGTTAAGATTAACGGGAAGAAGCGCAATCCGGTTGATCTGATATTAAAATTAAATGAAATAGGCGGCAAGAACGGAATTGGCAGAACCGATTTAGTGGAAAACAGGCTTGTCGGAATAAAATCAAGGGAGATTTACGAAGCCCCGGGAGCATGGATTTTATATCATGCCCATAAGGATATGGAAAGCCTTGTGCTTGACAGGGAACTTTTGCATTTCAAGGAAATCATCGCTTTGAAATATGCGGAGCTTGTTTATTACGGTTTATGGTTCACGCCTTTAAAAAAGGCATTGGACGCATTTATAAACAATACGCAGAAACAGGTGTCGGGCGCTGTAAAAGTGAAATTATTAAAAGGCGTCGCAAGCGTAGTTTCCAGAAAATCGCCATATTCATTATACAGCAAAGAAATGGCGACATATGATAAAGGCGATAAATTTGACAGGTCCATAGCAGAGGGATTCATAAAGGTGTGGGGCATGCCGTATAAAAAATAAAGGCAAATGCTGTGTAGGGGAAGGTTTAAAACCCTCCCCTACAATATGCCAAAGGTGAGATATGAAAAATAAATTGTGGGGCGGAAGATTTAGCAAAAAGACAAATCCTTTAGTGGAAGAATTTACAAGGTCAATACAGTTTGATAAAAAGTTAGCTGAGCATGACTGCGTGGGCAGCATCGCGCACGCCAGGATGCTGGGCAAGTGCAATATCATACCTAAAAAGGACGCGGCTAAGATTGTCTTTGGCTTGAATTCAATTTTAAATCAGATTAAAAAAGGCTCATTTAAAGTGGATAATTCCGTAGAGGATATACATACCGCGATACAGAATGCGTTGGATAAAAAAATAGGAAAATCCAGCGCTATGCTTCATACCGCGAGGAGCAGGAATGACCAGGTGTCTCTAGATACCAGGATGTACTGCAAAGAAGAGATAAATTCCATCCTGGCTCTTTTAACCGGGCTCAAGGTATCTATAAAGGAATTTTCAAAAAAGAATATAGATGTTATAGTGCCGGGGTTTACCCATCTTCAGAATGCCCAGCCTGTATTATTGAGCCATCAGATGCTGGCTTATTGCCAGATGCTGGGCAGGGACATGGACAGGCTTAATGACTGCAAAAAAAGGGTAGATGTCCTGCCTCTTGGTTCATGCGCGATAAGCGGCACCAGCTTGCCGATAGACAGGAATTTTGTAGCTAAAGAACTTGGTTTCTCAAAGGTATCTTCAAACAGCATGGATGCTGTGAGCGACAGGGATTTTGTCATAGAAATTATCGCAAGCCTCGCGATTATAGGAATGCATCTTTCAAGGCTTTCAGAGGACCTTATCATATGGAATTCCCAGGGTTTCGGCTTTCTGGACATAGGGGATGAATTCTCTACGGGCTCGAGTATGATGCCGCAGAAAAAAAATCCGGACGTACTGGAGCTTATCAGGGGAAAATGCGGGACGCTTTACGGCAGCCTTGTAGAGGTCATGACTATGATGAAAGGGCTTCCGCTTACATACAACAGGGATATGCAGCTGGACAAGGAACCTTTGTTTAAATCAGTGGAGACCATAGGAGGTTCCCTGAAGATTTTAATGGCCCTGTTTAAATGTTTGAAAGTTAATAAAGAAAAGGCAAATGAACTTTTAAATGACGAAGCTATTTATGCGACGGATATAATGGAGTATCTTGTAAAAAAAGGCGTTCCGCTGAAGGAAAGCCATGATATCGTGGGCAGGATCGTGGCGTACGGCCTGCAGAGGAAATTAAAATTATCAGAGATCTCATTAAGGGAATACAGGTTCTTCAGCCCGAAATTTAATAAAGACGCTTACGAGCTTTTGGACGCTAAAAAATCAGTGAGCCTGAAGAATTCTTTTGGCGGAACAAGTCCTAAACAGGTGATTAAACAATTAAAGTAGCTCTAACTTTACAAATGGTGTTAGGCGGCACACCCCGTCCCAAATTTACGCGAATCTTTTATAAGTAACCACTTAGATTTGGGACGGGGCACAAGCCTTAAACAGGTCAGGAGACAATTAGAAAATGCATGATTTTAATTACAGGCATAATAATCTTTATTGCGAGTCGGTAAATATCGAAGGGCTTGCCAGAAAATACGGCACGCCGCTTTATGTCTATAGCCGCAATACGCTTATAAGCCATTACAGAAAAATAAAAGAGGCTTTCAGCCAGATTAATCCTATGATATGTTTTTCGATGAAGGCCAATTCAAACCTGGCTATATGCAAAGCCCTGGTAAGAGAAGGCGCTGGTTTGGATATTGTTTCAGGAGGAGAGCTTTACAGGGCATTTAAAACAGGCGTGTCTTCTAGAAAAATTGTATATGCTGGCGTCGGAAAAACTGAAAAAGAAATAGAGATAGCCATAAGACATCATATATTTTTCTTTAACGTAGAATCAATCCCTGAGCTGGAACTGATAAATAGAGTGGCGGGAAGATTGGGGATACGGCAAAAAGTAGCAATACGCATTAACCCTGATATAAAAGCCAGGACGCATAAATATATTACGACAGGACACGACGAGAATAAATTCGGCATTGATTTTAAAACGGCAAAGAAAATATTTCTGAGAAAAAGCAGGTATAAAAACCTTAACATGTCCGGTATCCATATACATATCGGCTCGCAGATAGTGGATGCCGGGCCTTTTGTCAGGGCCATAGAGAGGATAGCGGGTTTTATAAAAGATCTGGAAAGCCATGGAGCGGCTATAAGATGGCTTAATATAGGCGGCGGGCTTGGAATAATATATTCCAGGGAAAGGCCTCAAACTGCCAAAGAATACGCAAAAGCAGTTTTGCCTGTCCTTAAGAAAGTGAAAGCCAATATAATCCTTGAACCGGGAAGATTCATCGCGGGCAATGCCGGTGTTCTTGTCACAAGAATTCAGTATATCAAAGAAACCCCGAGCAAGAATTTTGCGATAGTGGACGCTGGGATGAACGACCTTATAAGGCCGAGCCTTTACGAGGCATATCATGAAATATTGCCGGTGAAGTCGAGCTCTTATTCCGGTTCAAAGGAGATCAGGGTTTTTGACGTGGTAGGGCCTATATGCGAGAGCGGAGATTTTTTAGGCAAAGACAGAAAATTCATAAGCCTTAGAGAAGGGGATTTATTGAGCGTTATGGGCGCAGGCGCGTACGGCTTCAGCATGTCCAGTAATTATAATTCGCGGCCTCGCGCCGCAGAGGTCATGGTAGAGGAGTCTAAAACAAAGCTCATAAGGCGCAGGGAAACGTACGAAGACTTAATACGCACCGAAATTTAAACTTGCATAATGGCGGATTGATGGAAAGATTGAATTTTACGAAAATGGTAGGCGTGGGGAACGATTTTATAGTAATCAACGCCGGGCCCAAAGAATTGAGCGTGCTTGCAAAAAAGATATGCGATAGGCAGACAGGAATAGGAGCTGATGGGGTTTTGGTGATTGAAAAATCCAAGATGGCGGATTTCAGGATGCGTGTATTTAATGCGGACGGCAGCGAAGCAGAGATGTGCGGCAACGGATTGCGCTGCGCTGTTTTGTTTTCCGGGATTAAACAAAAAGTTAAAGTAGAAACAAAAGCAGGGATATATGAGGGTGAGATAACAGGCGAAGACAGGGTTAAAGTAAAAATGGAAGAACCGAAAGACATGAAATTAAATTTTCCTTTGAAAGTGAATGGCCGCAAAATAAAGGTGAATTTTATAAATACAGGCGTGCCTCACGCAGTGGTGTTTGTGGAAGGGCTTGATAAGATAGCGGTAGATATAATAGGTTCGGCAATAAGGTATCATGATAAATTTAAACCGAAAGGCACTAATGTAAATTTTGTAGAAATAATAGATGAAGATAATATAAAGATACGGACGTACGAAAGAGGCGTGGAAGGCGAGACGCTTTCGTGCGGGACAGGCTCTGTGGCTTCGGCAGTAATAGCAAATTACAAATCACCCTTTGACTGCTCCAGGGGCAAACAGATCACGGATTCAAAAATAAATGTTCATACGCAGGGAGGGGTTTTGAAAGTGGAGTTTAAAAGGGTTATCAGCGAAGTCAGAGATGTTTATTTAGAAGGAGAAGCCAAAATAGTATTTGAGGGAGGTATTTATGTTTGAAGGCTCGATGGTGGCATTGGTCACGCCATTCAAAAAAGGAAAAGTCGACGATAAAAAATTAGCGGAACTCGTAGGATTTCATATGAAAAACGGGACAAGCGGTATCGTGCCTTGCGGTACAACAGGCGAATCCGCGACTCTTTCTTATGAGGAGCATGAGCGGGTCATAGAGGTCGTGATAGAGGCGGCGAATAAAAAGATACCTGTTATAGCTGGAACTGGTTCAAATAGCACGGCTGAGGCATTGATGCTTACGAGGCACGCAAAAAAAGCAGGCGCAGACGCTTCGCTGCAGGTCTCTCCGTATTATAACAAGCCCACCCAGGAAGGTCTTTATCGGCATTTTAAGACAATTGCGGAAGAAGTTGACCTTCCTATGATTGTATATAACATTGCCTCAAGAACAGGCGTGAACATTGAGCCTGAAACAATGGCTAGGATAAGCAAAGTAAAAAATATAGCCGGAGTCAAGGAGTCAAGCGGAAGTTTGGAGCAGATGTCCAGGATACGTTATTTATGCGGCGATAAATTTAATCTTATATCAGGAGACGATGCCCTTACGCTGCCATTGCTTGCGATCGGGGGGATAGGTGTTATTTCAGTTGTAAATAATATAGTGCCCAGGGATGTTGCGGATATGGTGGCAAAATTCAAAAAAGGCGACTTAGAAGGCGCAAGAAAACTGCACTATAAGCTTTTACCTTTAATAAAAGCAATATTTATAGAAACAAATCCGATACCCGTTAAAACAGCGATGAGCCTTATGGGTATGATAGAGCCGGATCTGAGGCTGCCTTTATGCTCGATGTCTGAGGCGAATCTGGAAAAACTCAAACAAGCTCTAAAAGACTATGGTTTACTCTAAATAAGTTGACATTGTGACATTGTCACAATGTCAACTTTGATTTAAATATGAGGAGAAAACATAATGATTAAGATTATTATAAGCGGGATATCGGGCAGGATGGGTACAAGAATCGGGGTGCTTGCCAGCCAGGATAAAAATATTGAAATAGCAGGCGCTCTTGAAATTTCATCCAGCCCTGCGATCGGCAGGGATATAGGAGAATTTATCGGGGTCAAGAAGATGAATAAAAAGATCGAAACTGATTTTAATAAGATTGTATCTTTTTGCGATGTTTTAATAGAATTTACAGGCCCTGCCGCTACGCTGGAACATCTTGAAGCCGCGGTTAAAAATAAAAAAGCCGTGGTAATAGGCACTACCGGGTTTTCCAAAGACGAAACCGAGAAAATTAAAAAAGCATCCGGCAATATACCTATTGTATTTTCTCCGAATATGAGCATAGGCGCGAACCTGATGTTTAAAGTCACCGAGCAGGTAGCCAGGGCGTTAGGCGGAGATTATGAGGCAGAGATAATAGAAGCTCATCATGACCAGAAAAAAGACGCCCCAAGCGGGACCGCTAAAAGATTGGGCGAGGCCATATCTAAAGTGAAAGGCAAGATACCCCCGATGCATTCTGTGAGGCTGGGCGATATAGTCGGCGACCACACAGTTATATTTGCGGGCAATGGGGAAAGAATAGAGCTTACGCACAGGGTTCATTCCAGAGATGCGTTTGCAAAAGGCGCGTTGGATGCGGCGAAATTTTTAGCCGGCAAAAAACCGGGGCTGTATACAATGGCAGATGTTATAGGGGTGAAGTAAAATGGGATTCGAATTTACTGAGAGGTTAAAGAAATTACCCCCTTATTTATTTGTCGAGATAGATAAGGCGAAAAGAAAAGCGCGTGCCGAAGGCCGCGATATTATTGATCTTGGCATAGGAGACCCTGACGAACCTACGCCGAAAGAGATAATAGAATCTCTTTATAAAGCTGCCCAGGATTCAAAAAATCATCATTATCCTTTGGACCAGGGGAGCTCTATTTTTAGAGACAGGATTGCGAAGTGGTACAGGGAAAGATTCAATGTCGTCCTGGATCCTGAAAAGGAAATCCTCCCTCTTATAGGTTCAAAAGAAGGCATAAGTCATTTGCCGCTCGCATTCATTAATCCCGGAGATGTTTCGCTGATCCCTGACCCGTGTTATCCTCCGTATAAAGGCGGGACTATCCTGGCCGGAGGCGCTCCCTGCCCGATGCCTTTAATAGAAGAAAATAATTTCCTGCCGGATTTGAATAAGATAAAAAGGGCAGAGCTAAAAAAAGCGAAAATTATTTATATTAATTATCCCAATAATCCGACAGCCGGCATTTGCGAAAAAGATTTTTTTGAAGATGTCGCTGTATTTGCGAAAAAATACAACCTTATTGTAGCCAGCGATGCCGCATATTCTGAAATAGTGTTTGACGGTTATAAATCTACCAGTTTTTTAAAAGCGGAAGGCGGCAAAGAGACAGGGGTGGAATTTCATTCTCTTTCAAAAACCTGCAACATGACCGGATGGCGCATAGGTTTTGCGTGCGGCAACGAAAAAATTATAGCGGGGATAGCCAAGGTAAAATCAAACATAGATTCCGGGGTATTCAATGCGATACAGATGGCAGGCATGACCGCTCTGGATATCGCGGATAAGCATCTTGAAAAGATGAACAGGGTGTACCAGGAGAGAAGAGACATCCTGGTGGACGGATTGAATAAATTAGGGTGGGTTATAAGAAAACCAAAGGCCACTTTTTATGTATGGGCCAGGCTGCCCAAAAGGCATAAATCATCCATTGAATTTGCAGGGTCGGTTCTAGATAAAGCGGATATTATAATAACCCCCGGCATAGGTTTCGGAGAAAACGGAGAGGGCTATGTAAGATTTGCGCTCACTGTTTCTAAGGAAAGAATACAGGAAGCAGTCCGGAGATTGGAAAAAGCGCTTTAGACATGCTTTGTTATATAGGTATAGGATCTAATTTGGGAGACAGGAAGAAGCATATAGAAAATGCGATTGAAAAATTAAAAAACATAGAAGGCGTTGAGGTAAAAAGGGTTTCCGGCATCCATGAAACAGAGCCGGTGGGCGGGCCGAAACAGGGCAGATATCTAAACGGCGCCATAGAGATTGAGACCGGCCTTGGACCAAGGGAGCTTCTTGGAAAATTACAAGATATAGAGAAGGAGTTGGGCAGAAAAAAAACGGTTAAAAACGGACCGCGCACGATAGATCTGGACATATTATTGTATGGAGACAATAAAATAGACGAGCCTGATTTAAAAATCCCCCATCCGAATATGCGCGGACGCGAATTTGTGATGAAGCCGTTAAAAGAGATATATGAAGGTATATAGAGATCCAAGTTCTTTGATAAAAAAAGTCAGGGAAATAAAAAAGCAGGGATATAAAATAGGTCTTGTTCCGACAATGGGATTTCTTCATGAAGGCCACATGAGCCTTGTAAGGAAGGCCAGAAAAGATACGGATTGCGTTATCGTGAGCATTTTCGTAAATCCTGCCCAGTTTAGCCCGGGAGAGGACTTTAAAAAATATCCAAGGGCTCTAAAGAAAGATCTTGTGCTTTGTGAAAAAGAAGGCGTTGATATAATTTTTGCTCCGGAATCAAAAAAGATGTATCCCCGCGGTTATAGCACATATGTAAATGTGGAAAAAATCACAGATACATTATGCGGCGCTTCCAGGCCCGGCCATTTCCGGGGAGTGAGCACGGTTGTTGCGAAGTTTTTTAATATTATAACGCCGGATATCGCGTATTTCGGCCGGAAAGATGCTCAGCAGGCAATTGTAATCAAGAGAATGGCGGAAGACCTTAACATGGGCGTAGAAATAAAGGTCATGCCTATAGTGCGCGAAAAAGACGGCTTAGCCATGAGTTCAAGAAATGTTTATTTAAACCGGAAAGAACGCAGTGAGGCGCAATGTATTTACAAATCTTTAAAATCTGCAAAAAAATTATTTAATAGCGGAGAAAGAGATTCTAAAAAAATAATTAACAAGATAAAGCGGGTTATAGACAGCCAACCTGATACGAAGATGGATTATGTAGCAATAGTAGGCACAAAAGATCTCAGGGATATAAAAAGGATTTCAGGCGAGGCGCTTGTCGCAGTGGCGGTTAAGGTAGGCAAGACGAGGTTAATAGATAATATAATGTTAAATTAAGGAGGTAATTTATATGATGTTCAGGACTATTTATAAATCAAAGATACAGGGGGCCATAGTCACAGAGGCTAATCTGGAATATGTCGGCAGCATTACTATAGACGAAGATCTTTTGGACGCAGCCGATATCATTCCAAATGAGCGCGTGCAGATAGTTAATCTGAATAATGGAATCCGGTTAGAGACTTATGTGATATCCGGCAAAAAAGGATCCGGCGCTATCTGCATGAACGGCGGCGCAGCTCGGTGTGCTGTAGTAGGCGATAGAATTCTGATAATCTCTTATGCAATGATGGAGGCAAAGGACGCAGTTGTATTCAAGCCAAAGGTCATTTTTGTTAATGATAAAAATAAAATAGTGAGTAAAAAATGACCCCTCCAAGACTTTTTTCGTATAAAGGGGTCATCCTGAGCGAAGCGAAGGATCTCTATGGCATCGCACCCTTATAAAAAAGAAGATGATCTAAAGTATAAAGAGAATCTCAAGAAAAAGATCCTTAAGCTTAAAAAGGAGAAACACGCTGTAATAATAGTGCATAATTATCAGCGGGATGAGGTTCAGGATGTGGCTGATATAAGCGGAGATTCTCTCGCGCTCAGCCAGGCGGCGGTAAAAGCGGACGCAAAAGTCATTGTTTTTTGCGGAGTTGATTTTATGGCGGAGAGTGCGTCCATACTCAACCCGGATAAAATAGTCCTGTTGCCTGTCAAAGAGGCGGGCTGCCCGATGGCTGATATGGTTACTGCCGAAAGATTAAAAGAGAAAAAGAAAGAGTACCCTGAGGCGGCCATTGTTTGTTATGTAAATTCATCCGCCGCAATAAAGGCGGAGAGCGATATCTGCTGCACGTCTTCAAACGCCATGCAGATTGTCAAGTCCCTTAAAGATTACAAAGAGGTCATATTTATACCCGATAAAAATCTGGGGAGATATGTGCAGCAACATACGCCTGATAAAAAGATAATTCTATGGGACGGATTCTGCCCTACTCACATAAGGGTTTCAAAAGAGGAAGTATTAAAAGCAAAAGAGGAACATCCTGAGGCTGAAGTATTGGCGCATCCGGAGTGCAACCCCGATGTCTTGAATGTCAGCGACCACGTCTGCAGCACGGGCGGCATGTTCAGCTATGTTAAATTATCAAAGTCAAAAGAATTTATTATAGCGACTGAATCCGGCATGCTTTATAGATTGAAAAAAGACAACCCTGATAAAAAATTTTACATGGCTACGGATAGATTGATCTGCCCTACAATGAAACTGACCACTCTGGGGTGGGTTGCTCATTCGCTCGAAGCGATGGAACACGAGGTTAAGATATGCGGGGCAATAAGAGATAAGGCGTATAAGGCGCTGGAGCGCATGCTAAAGGTTTCAGGGGAAAAGTCAGGGGCCAGTCTGGCAGGTTATTAGAATGGTTAAAAATATAGGGATAATAGGTTGCGGCGCCATGGGTTCTGAGATAGCAGAGTATATATTCAAGAACCTAGGGGATAAATCTAAAGTAGCAGCTATCTGCGATATCGATCCTAAAAAAGCAAAAGAGCTTTCCGAGAGGATAAAACCGGCGCCTATAGTAACAACAATAGACGACTTGATAAATAAATCAGACCTGATAATAGAAACGGCTTCTCCCGAGGTTTCCGGAGATATAGCGGAAAAGGCAGATTCTTTAAAAAAAGACGTGCTTATAATGAGCACGGGCGGACTTTTAAAAAAGCAGCACCTTATTGAAAAAATAAATTCAGGCCATTCCTATATCCATATCTCCAGCGGGGCCATATGCGGCCTGGATGGTTTAAAATCCGCAAAGACAGGCGCAATAAAAAGCGTGACCCTCACCACTAGAAAACCTCTAAAAGGTTTTGCAGGCTCTCCTTATTTAAAAGAAAAAAATATAGATATAGAAAAAATAGATAAGGAAACGCTTATATATTCCGGTACCGCAAGAGAGGCAATCAGGTATTTTCCGCAGAATATAAACGTGGCTGTCACGTTGAGTATATGCGGATTAGGGGCGGACCGCACAAGCGTAAGGATATTTACTTCTCCTGAATACACAAAAAATACTCACGAGATAGAGGTGGAAGGCGAGTTTGGCAGGTTTTGGACAAAGACCGAGAATGTGCCTTCCAAGGCTAATCCGAAGACAAGCGAACTCGCGATATTTTCAGCAATCGCTAAAATAAAAGAAATTCTTTGATTTAAAATCATAAAGAGGGAGGGGGTGATTAAGGATGGAAAAAGTAATGAAATGCGGAGTAAAGAAACAAAAGGGATATCTTTATTTCATTGACAAGCACGGAGATATCTCCAGAGCGAAGATGGCTCGCGGCGGAAAGAAAAAGAAAAAAAGATAAAAGGTTTAATTCGCGTCCCGCCACTTTGCTTTGCAAGGTGGCGGGACTCCGAAAATCACCCCTCACCAAAAACCCTTGATATAAACTCTGGGATGAATGTGGTTGGGTTGGTTCGGGATTCGCTTAAGCGAATCCCGCAGTAAAAGATGCCACGGCTGTCCTTCGACAGGCTCAGGATTGTTCGAAAGATGGTGAGCGAAGTCGAACCATAAAGCCGCGGAGCTTCACAATTAGATAAATGCGATTCCTGGTTTTAATCCTGCTTTTCACGCTCCTTGTTGTATCCCAGATAAACACCATAGTTGATTCTGATTTGTGGTGCCATTTCAAAACAGGCGAATATATCATAAAAAATTTTAACGTCCCACAAGTAGATATTTTTTCATACACGCTGGAAAATAAACCATGGATAGATCACGAATGGCTTTCCCAGGTTTTATTCTATGCTGTTTTTGCGAAATTCAGCTGGTTAGGAATTAATTTTCTTAAAGCCGTTGTTATATCTTTATGTTTTCTTGTCCTTCTATTTTTTATAATTTCCAAATATAAAAAGTCTATTTACGCGATATTCTTTATATTGATTTCTGTATTTGCGTTTGGATACAGGTCGTTCGCAAGGCCCGAGATATTTTCTTATTTGTTGCTATGCCTGTTCTTTTATATACTTGAATATGAAAGAAAAGTTTACATATTGCCTTTTCTGCAGATCTTATGGGTAAATCTGCACGGATATTTTATATTAGGGCCTATCCTGATATTTTTATACTTGCTGGGAGAGTTGATTTCAGGCGAGTCAGCAAAAGCTAAAAGATTGTGCGTACTTTTTGCCATAACGTGCCTCGCATGTTTAATAAATCCATATTTTTATAAAGGCGCATTCTATCCGATAAAAATATTAGCGGGCGTTTTTGCCGAACAAAAGCTTTACCTGCAGAATATTCATGAATTAATGATGCCTGTAAGTGCCGGCTTAGGAAGATATGCATTCTTCTGGATTTTAGCTATTCTATCGAGCGCCACTTTTCTGGTGAACCTTAAAAAAGCCAGGGTGCAGCATGCTTTGATTTTTCTGGGTTCATTCATGGCTTCTTACGCGGCAATAAGAAACATGCCCATATTTATATTCATGGCGATGCCCTTGTCCGCTATTAATTTAAATGAAGCAAAATTGACTAAGGGCATAATCGAGAAAAAATATTATACTCTTTCCGCGTTAGTTATCCTGTCAGCCGTATATTTTTTTATTTCCGATAAATACTATATATTCACAAAACAATCTTCATTCAGAAAAACAGAATCTAAAATGACAGAACTTCTGACGCCTTCCAAGGCCTGCGATTTTTTAGAAAACAATCATATAGAAGGCCGCATGTTAAACAGCATTGATTTCGGGCATTACATATCGTATCGATTTTATCCGGAGAAAAGGGTGTTTATAGATGCCAGAACAGAGTTATATAGCTACGATTTTTATAGGTCATATCAGAGGGCTCAGAATTATCCCGGAGATTGGCAGGCGCTTCAGAGGAAATATAATTTTAATATCGCGTTTCTCCGGCATTTATTCAGCGGCACGGAACGGCTGTTGAAATATTTATATAATAATAAAGAATGGGCCCTGGTGTATTATGACGAGGATTCCGCTATTTTTTTACGCGATGCGCCTGACAATAAAAAGGCTGTGGAAAAATTCAGAATTGATTTTAGTAAAAAGAAAATAGAAAAGCCGGACGAGACTTTGAGCATAGCCGGGTTTTTTGAAAAGATAGGCGAGCAAAAATTAGCAGAGGAAGATTATCTTAAACTTTTAGAACTCAAGCCTGATTTTTTAGAAGCGGGCAACAACCTCGCCGTTATTTATATAAATACAGGAAGGATTGACGAGGCGCTCAATGTTATAAATAAATTTTTAAAATACCATCCTGAGTCCGCAGAGCTTTATTGCAATAAAGGGACAATCTATTTACGGATGGGTAAAAAAGAAGAAGGTTTGCTGATGCTGGAAAGATCCGCAAAATTAAGCCCTTATTTAAGACAGGCCTCTTATATGCTCGGTCTTGTGTATTTCGAAAAAGGCGATACGGATAAAGCAATGAAACAGTTTGTAAAATACTTGACATTGGATCCTTATAATATAGGCGGGCATAGAATTTTAGGCGATATCTATAGGCAGAAAGGGTTTTTAAAAAAGGCCGAGGCAGAATATGATGAAGCAGATAAATTAGAGGGCAAATAGCTTCACTTCTCCGTTCGGCGATCGGAACCGCGATAGAAATAGTGTTCCGATCGCCGAACGGAGAAGTAGGTAATATTATGGAAAATAAGTTACTAAAATATATAAGATGCAATAAAAAATATGTAGTTAATTTAGTTTCTAAATTAATAGAAATTCCTACCGTAAATCCTCCGGGCGAGAATTACAAAAAAATAATATGTCTTCTCGAGAAGGAGTGTAAAAAGCTTGGTTTATCCACAAAAAAATATGTTACGCCGGAGAAGGTGTTGGATAAATTCGGGATAAAAAAGGGTTCCGAAAGAATAAGTTTAGTGGCTGATTTAGATGCAGGAGCAAAAAAGACATTTCATATAAATTCGCATTATGATGTGGTGCCTGCCACTGATAAGTGGAAAACAGATCCTTTTAAGGCTATAGTTAAAGGCAATAAGATTTATGGCCGCGGTTCAGAAGACATGAAGGGTAATATTGCGAGTATATTGTTCGCATTGAAGTCATTAAAAGATTGCGGCATAAAGCCAAAAATAAATATACAGCTCTCTTTTACGCCGGACGAAGAAATAGGCGGCAGGACAGGTCTTGGGTATCTGGTTAGTAAAGGCCTTGTAATGGCAGATTATGCAATGAGCGAAGGTTATTCAGGTAATTATATTTCAATAGGCAATAAGGGCGTTTTATGGGCAGAGGTAGAGGTTATAGGCAAATCAACGCACGGTTCCATGCCGTATAAAGGCGTAAATTCTTTTGAAAGAATGAACATACTTGTAAACGAGTTGGGAAAATTTAAAACCAAAATCTTAAAAAGAAAGACGCGGCATAACATGCGGGATTCTATTGCTAAAAGACCGAGTTTTGTAATGGGAGGGCTTTTAGAAGGAGGAGTAAAGGTAAACGTTGTCCCGGGTATGACAAAATTCAGCATAGACAGGCGCCTGATACCGGAAGAAAACATAGAAGCCGCAAAAAAAGAAATAAAAGATGTAATTAAAAAGTTCAATGCCAGATACAAAGATTCAAAGGTTAATGTAAAATTTGTTTCTCAGGAAGGCCCTGCTATATCCAGGAAGGATAACGCATTTTTCAAGATAGTTGCTGATTCAATAAAATCAGTTACAGGAAAAAAAGCAAATTTCAGTGTGATGCCCGGAGCCACTGACATGCGGTATTTTATGTGGAAAGGCATCCCTGCTCTTGGTTACAGCGCGAGCGGCGGAGAAAAATGGCATGGCGATAACGAATTTGTTTATATAGATAGTCTTGTAGACACAGCCACGGTTTTTGCATTAATTATGAGCAGATTATTTTAAATAAGTTTACACTCTGACATTGTCAGAGTGTAAACTTTGTTTTGGTGAGGAAGGGCCGGGTTTGTTATGGAAGAAAAGGTTATTAAAATATTCGGGGCAAAGGAGCATAATCTCAAGAATATAAATCTTGAGATTCCCAGGAATAAACTTGTGGTGATTACCGGGCTCAGCGGATCAGGGAAGTCTTCGCTTGCTTTTGACACGATATACGCAGAGGGGCAGCGCAGATACGTTGAGAGCCTGTCAGCTTACGCAAGGCAGTTTTTAGAGCAACTTGAAAAGCCGGACGTAGAGCATATAGAAGGTTTATCCCCGGCTATTTCCATTGAGCAGAGAAAGGCAGGGGGGAATCCGCGTTCCACTGTCGGGACAACCACGGAGATATCTGATTATCTGAGGCTTCTTTTCAGCCGCATAGGGGAACCTTATTGCTATAAATGCGGCCAAGAAATAAAACAACAGAGCCATGATGAGATAATAAACAGGATTCTGAAATATCCTGATGGTTTGTCCATATTGATACTAGCGCCTGTTGTAAGAGGCAGGAAAGGCGAATATCACAGCCTGTTCAGCGAATTGAAGAAACAGGGATTTGTGAGGATAAGGCTGGACGGCAGCGTAATTTCTCTTGATGAGAAAATAAAGCTGGACAAATTCAAGAAGCATGACATAGAAGTCGTTGTGGACAGGATTGCGATTGGAAAAGACATAAGAGAAAGATTGGCCGATTCTGTGGAGACGGCATTAAAGGTGGGCAAAGGATTGATGCTGGTTGCTAAATCTGATAAAGAAGACGAACTTTTCAGCGAATTATATTCATGCCCGAAGTGCGGGGTGAATTATGAAGAAATCGAACCCAGGATGTTTTCTTTCAACAGCCCTTATGGCGCTTGCAAGGCATGCGACGGCCTGGGCACTATAATAGACATAGATACCGATCTTGTTATACTTGATAAGACGAAATCTTTAAGAGAGGCAATAAGACCCTGGCGCGTGGGAGGGATGAGGATAATACTCCACTATAGAAGGCTTTTAAGGAAGCTTGGCCAGGAATATGGCTTTGATATAGACACGCCTTTTAACAAAATTCCGGAAAAAATAAGAGATGTTATCCTAAATGGCTCAAAAAGAGAAGAGTTTGGCATGTATTTTGAAGGGGTCGTGCCGAATCTATTGAGAAGATTTAAAGATACGGACAGCGAATTTATGAGAGCTGAAATAAATAAATATACAAGTCTTTCTGTGTGCCCTGAATGTAAAGGCAAAAGATTAAAGCCCGAAGCGCTTTCAATAAAGATAAACAGCATGTCCATAAGCGATGTATCGAGCTTTTCAATCAGGGACGCGAAGAGATTTTTTTCAGATCTAAAACTTACCGAAACGCAGGAAAAGATTGCGCATCAGATTTTAAAGGAGATACAGGAGAGGCTTGGTTTTATGGCTAATGTAGGGCTTGATTATCTGACTCTGGATAGGATTAGTTCCACTCTTTCAGGCGGAGAGGCGCAGAGAATAAGACTGGCGACTCAGATAGGCGCAGGACTGGTGGGCGTGCTTTATATCCTGGATGAACCGAGCATAGGGCTTCATCAAAAAGATAACGCGAAGCTTCTTGATACGCTCAAGGCATTAAGGGACCTGGGAAATACGCTGATAGTCGTAGAACACGATGAAGCTACTATAAGAAATGCGGATTACATCGTGGACCTTGGCCCCGGAGCCGGAAAACACGGAGGTTATGTAGTTGCCAAAGGCAAGATCGAAGACATTATTAACTCCGAGAGATCTCTTACAGGAAGTTATTTAAGAGGAGAATTAAAGATAGATGTCCCAAAAAAGAGGCGAAAGGCAATAAAAAATAAATTTATTGTCATAAGAAACGCGAAAGAGCATAATCTTAAAAATATAGATATTCAGATTCCTCTTGGGCTTTTTGTGTGCATTACGGGCGTGTCCGGTTCGGGAAAAAGCACGATGGTGGATGATATTTTGTATAAAGCCTTGGCAAAGAAACTTTATGGGTCAAAGGAAAAACCGGGCGGCCACGATGGAATTGACGGAGCGGATCAGATAGATAAGGTTATCGTTGTAGATCAGTCGCCTATAGGCAGGACTCCGCGTTCAAATCCGGTTACGTATACCGGGGTATTTTCTTTTATAAGAGATATATTCACAAAGCTACCGGAGTCCAAAATGAGAGGGTATAAGCCGGGCCGCTTCAGTTTCAACGTTAAGGGAGGCAGGTGCGAGGCGTGCCAGGGAGACGGGATCAAGCAGATAGAAATGCATTTTTTGCCGGATGTTTTCGTGACGTGCGAGGTCTGTAAAGGCAGGCGGTATAATCATGAAACCCTGCAGGTTTTTTATAAAGGGAAGTCAATCGCAGATGTCCTGGAGATGACAGTTGAAGACGGAATGGAACTTTTCAAGAATATTCCGCACATATATCAGAAACTAAAGACGCTTTGCGACGTAGGACTGGGTTATGTTGAACTTGGACAGTCTGCGACAACTCTTTCAGGCGGAGAGGCGCAAAGGGTAAAGCTTGCCGCAGAGCTTAGTAAAATCGGAACAGGTAAAACTCTCTATATATTGGATGAGCCTACTACGGGGCTGCATTTCGCGGATATAGATAAGCTCCTTAAAGTGCTGCACGCGCTCGTAGAGGGCGGTAATAGCGTTCTAATAATAGAGCACAATCTGGACGTTGTAAAATCAGCAGACTACATAATAGACCTTGGGCCCGGAGGAGGAGATGAAGGCGGAGAGATAGTGGCTCAAGGCTCACCTGAAGAAATAGTAAAAGTCCAGTCATCATATACCGGTCAATACCTAAAAGAATATCTTTAATGTATATATTTCTAATTGAGCCAGGCTGGGGCCTGAGGCACTGAAATAATTTCGCCGTGCGCTGCGGTTTACCCCGTTCCAAATCTACGCGAATCTTTTAAAAGTAGACACTTAGATTTGGAACGGGGTTTACGGCTCATTTT
>Ga0315293_10000556_pt1 | contig 34984 bp, 37 predicted proteins | sample YL17G13_20_MG_FD_203071 | JGI IMG/M metagenome (GOLD analysis project Ga0315293, IMG submission 203071) | Sediment microbial communities from Yellowstone Lake, YNP, Wyoming, USA - YL17G13_20 | ecosystem: Environmental > Aquatic > Freshwater > Lake > Sediment | place: USA: Wyoming | collected... | reverse complement strand
TGCTTGTCTTTTGCGTTTTCGACCCTGTTTACGATTGCCCATTTTTCTTGAATGGTGAATATTTGATACTTTTTCATATGCTTTTAGTTTATCACTAAAAGTGTCCAGAATGTGCATGACCCGAACAGCTTGCGACAAGGAGGATATAATGTCCAAAAAACAAAAAAAGCTCTTTCGCTCTATTGTGGCTTTTTTGGGGGAAATAATGAGGGGATATTATCGAAAAGATTTTCGTATTTCCACGGACGTAAAGGTAGAGATTCACAAGAGTAAGACCCTTCAAGGCGAGCCATTTTTTTATGTAAGAACCCTCAAAATAGAGGGATTTCCGGAAGATTTAGGGCTTTTTGTTGATTCTGGCGTGATAAAGCGTGGCGATTCGGAAGTTACGTCAGACGAAAAAAAATCAAATCTCTTCACATTATTAAAATTGCTTACGATAGCAATAGAACATGCAGAGCTTATATTCCCTAAAACCATTCAAGGCGAGTTGGTTCCATAAAAATTTCCCTGCACAAAAAGCCATTAAGGGCAAGCCGCAAGCGGCTTGCCTTTCTTTTATTAAAGATTGCAAAAGAATTATAATAGAAGTATAATTAAGACATAGGGTCGTTTAATAATTAAACACAATAAACAAACAAGAATATGAAAAACATAAAATTATTATTCGTAGTACTTTTATCAATCGCGATTGTCTTTGGTTTTTCAATGGTATTTGCTAAATCGGAAAATGCCAATGAGAATGCCAAGGGTCAGAATCAGAATCAAAATCAATCCTCCATGGGCGACGAACATCGCAGTACTGTGGCTAATTTTGTTCAGAATTTATTAAAAGTTGCCAGTCGTTCAGAAGGCGGAATTGGGGAGCAGGTAAGAGTCATTGCTCAAGAACAGAATGATTCCAATGAAAATGAAGCTGATGCCATAGAAAGCATCCAAAAAAGAAATAAAATCAAGACATTTTTAATCGGCACGAATTATAAAAATCTTGGCAAATTAAGAAGCAATATGGTTCAGGTCAGAAACAGAATTGAGAAATTGATCCGATTAATGGAGCAAATAAAAAATACAGAAATTAAAACAGAACTCCAAAATCGAATCCAGGAATTAGGGCAGGAGAGAACACGAATTGAAGAATTTTTAAAAGCCAACGAAAGCAAATTCAGTTTATTCGGCTGGTTCGTAAAATTATTTAATAAATAGTATAATAAATAAAAGCAGAACTTATTAAAGGTCGGAAATTTAATAATTCAATAAAAATCATGAAAAAAATAATTTTCTCTATTTTTCTTATAATTTTATTAATTTCTGCTTTTTCTTTGAATTCGGTTTTCGCCAAAAATAATAACGATAAAGATAATAATGATACTCGAGCTTATAAAGATAATGAAATTCCGGAAAGAGAGGGGATTTATAGGGTGTGGAACCATCCAGAATTAAGAGTAGAAGTGTTTATTTATAATGTAAAAGGCAGACCCAATCCAGCACCCGCATTGATTTGTGGTTTAGATGATTTAGATTCATTGGCAGTTGTGGATTCAGCTGGTTGGAAATTACCCAGCAAATGGACTTATTATTTAAATTCAAGCAGCGTTCCCAGTTCAGTGGGTGGAAAAAATTTAATTACAATTGCTGCTAATTCTTTTAAGGCTTGGACTGACGTAGCAAGTTTAACCATTACTAATATTGGGAATACCAATATTAGTCAAAGAAAGTTAGATGGCAGAAACATTATTGCCTGGGGAAGTGCTCCTAGTTCAGCTTTGGGCGTAACCTATATTTGGTATAATTCAAACACCAAACAAGTGGTTGATGTTGACACGATTATGAATAAAAATTTTGTCTGGATGTGGTCTGGCAGTTTAAGTACCTGCGCTTACTCAAATTCTTACGATGCCCAAGATATATTAACTCACGAATTAGGACATTGGCTTGGTTTAGATGACCACTATACAAGCGCTTACGCAGAAAACACAATGTATGGCTTTGGCTCAAAAACAGAAACCAAGAAAGATACCTTAACTACTGGTGATATCAATGGTGTAAAAGCAATTTATTAAAAGCTATTGATATATAAAATTCAAATCAAAGGTCGGAAATTTAATTAACAGCTAAATTTATGAAGAAATTATTATTTGTTTCGATTATTATTGCAGCATTTGCTGTTGCAGTTCCTGTCTTTGCCTGTGGTCAGCAGCAGCCGCATAATCGTTGCTGGGATTTAAGAGGAGAGTATGTGATTGATTTTACCTGTACTTCGGGTTGCTCGGGGGTTTATACGCACACTATGGATATTGAAAGCATTACTGTTCCCAGCGGCGCTTTTTCCGGCACGGGATATTATAACGCAGACCACAGTTATATTTGGAATGTGAACGGAACTCTTACTGGTTCTAATCTCACATTTACCATTGTATATACTGGAAGCAATCCCGGCTACACAGTGAACGCAAGCGGAACAATTGCTTCTGACGGAACCATATCGGGAACAGCCACCGGACCAGGACAAACATTTACCTGGCAAAGTATAAGTGGAAAAGCAGATGCTGTCAGATGCAGCCAGGGCCATTTTATAAAATGGTGGAAAGATAAAGATTGGAAAGCGTGGTATTTGGCGCATTTTAGAAACTGGTGGCGACATTAAAAATTCAATATAATAATGAAAAACAATCCCGCGACTGCGGGGTTGTTTTTCATTAAACTTGAGTCTGCACCTTGTTTAAGAGTTAATCCAGTTTTTTGGTTATAAATAAGATTTTGCTAATAAATCAATATTTTAAAAAATATATACAAAGACAAGGTGCAGACTTGACAAGGTTTTTAATGTCTGCTAAGCTTAGGTCAGGATAAGGGGGGAGGGCTTGACCCCTCTTTTAATTTGTGAATATAATTAAAGTGGCATAATTAACTAATAATTAAAATAATAAACTTTAATATGAAAAACATATATTTCAACAACAGGTTTTCAAAACCATTTGCTGGTTTTGTAATTTTATCATTAACCTTATTCCAACTTTTTTCAGTTGGTTTTTTTATTGCTCCAAAGACGGCGTTGGCAAATACTACTAGCGCTCTTGTTCCAGTCGGTAATGGACACTATACGTCTTGGACTGGGGATTACACAGATGTAAACGAAGGTACATCGGGAAGTGCCGATTGCAGCAGTGACGATTCAATTAAGAGTACAGGAAGTGATTCTAAGGAATCGTTTACATTAAATTTAAGCTCAATTCCTAATGGAAGCACCATTACAAGTGTAAGTATCACCGTGAGAGATCGCGGCGAAGATGATCCTGAAGGAACATATCAAACCCTGATAAGACTTAATGGAGTTGACACTAATAGCGGTACTAATTTATCAGCGGGTGGTGGATCTGGAGATCCATGTAGTTCTGCAAAAACACAAATAATCAATGTTGCTGCTACCACAAAATCCGGAACGACCACACTCGAGATCGGTGTAATTAAAATTAATAGTACGGGACACGCAAATAGAACTGTTCGTATAGGTGCGATAAGTGCCATTATTAATTATACTCTTGCCCCTGCAGAAATCTGTAATGGGATAGATGATGACCAAGATGGGCAAATAGACGAAGGTGGAGTTTGTCCTACCATTAATTATTACTGCGATGGAGATCAGGATACATATTATAGTATTGCATTAAGCGGAACATGTAATTCATATAATTGCGTGCCATCTGGTTGTGTAACGCAATCGGGAAACGACTGTAATGATAGTAATTTAAATATTCATCCAAATGCTACAGAAATTTGCAACGGAGTAGATGATGACTGTGATGGAAATATTGATGAAAATTTAACCCAACCAACTACTTGCGGATTAGGAGCTTGTAGCGGTAATACAGGCATTGAAACTTGTACAGCAGGAGGCTGGGGTGGAAATACTTGTGATGCTTTTGACGGAGCAGGAGCAGAAATTTGTGATGCTCAATTTGTTGACGAAAATTGTGACGGGACTCCCAACGAAGGTTGTGAATGTGTTAATGGCGCGCAATCATCTTGCGGTAGTGATGTAGGTGAATGTGTTGCCGGAATTCAAACTTGTATTGATGGTGCATTGGGCGAATGTGATGGAGTTGTCTATCCTGCTGATGAAGTCTGTGATGGTTTAGATAATAATTGCGATGGGAATATTGATGAAGGCGGCGTTTGCCCCACAACCCCTTATTATTGCGATAATGACCAAGATACATATTTAAGTGCCACACTAAGCGATACATGTAGTACATATAATTGTGTACCATTCCTTTGTAGAGCATTAATTCCGGGCGACGATTGTAACGATGGTAGTGCAGGTATTAATCCGGGCGCTACGGAAATCTGCGGTAATGGGATTGACGAAGATTGTAATGGAAGCGATTTAACTTGTCCAGTTGAAATTTGTACTGACGGTTCAGATAATGATGGAGATCTGGCAATAGATTGCGATGACTCGGATTGTGCAAATGACCCCGCTTGTCAGGAAGTGCCGGGTTATTGTGGAGACGGAGATGTTAATTCTTATGGCGAGCAGTGCGATGGCACGGATATGGGTCAAGCAGATTCTGAAAATTATTTCTGTTCTGTAAATTGTCAGTTGGTTCCTATTTATGACGGCCAACACAGTTGTCCAGAGGGAACAATAAAAAGTTCAGAACCCATTATCACGCAACAAATTTCCTCGATTGACCCAGATGGAGAAATCATCAATATAGGAATAGGGGGCAGGCTTTTGGAAGTTATTGGTACGTTTACACCGACTACAGCTCCCGGCTATCTGTCTGATGCGGGATACACTACTATAAATGGAATTGTGGCACCGCAATATGGAATTCATGGAACTCCGCCTGACTATGCTGGCCACGCGCTTTTATCTGATTTTGGAACAGGAACCGTCGGGGTAGTTGATTGGGGTGAATATAATCCAGACCATATTTATACAAAATATTATAATGCACAAAATGAAAATGGGACGCAATTTGTGATTGGAGACCGTTATGACAACTGGTTTAATACACCTTACCAAAATCAAACCGGAATGGAAGATAATTCTGGCAGTTTGACTTTAAATATTTATGAATGTATGGCTCCTGCGACGGGAACTGTTTCCGGACACAAATATAATGACTTAGATGAAGATGGAATATTTGATGAACAAGAACCTGGTTTAGGAGGTTGGAATGTTTGGATTGATTTAAATGACAACGGGGTTTTTGATGGTAATGATTGGCAAACCACAACCGATGGAAGTAATGGTGGATTATATGCATTCCCACCTGTGCCCGTTGGAACCTACGATGTTTGCGAAATAATGGAAAATCATGATGGTTGGACTACTGAAAATCTCGTTTGCCAAGAGGTTGTAGTTACAGAAAACCAAACTTCTACTGTTGATTTCTTCAATTATCAGGTTTGTAATCCCGACATAAATTTGATTACCAATGGCGGATTTGAAGAGCCAGTGGTTGAAACTGATGCTTTATGGAATATATTCAACAGCGGTTTAACCAATTGGGTTGCCAGTTGGATGTATGAAGGTCCAACACAATGGGGTGAACAAGAAATTCCTAGACCAGAAACCGCATCTCTTCAATTATTAAGAGGATTCAGTCAATGGGGTGCTCATAGTGGACAACAATACGCAGAATTGGACTCAAGTTGGTTCAGCCCGAGCAATCCTATTGACTCGAATAATCCTATTGACGCTCCATCTGCAACTACAATTTATCAAGACATACCAACTATTCCTGGGGAAAATTATACTGTGACTTTTTGGTTCTCAGCAAGACCAGAGACCGATGCAACGGATAATGTTTTAAGATTTGATTGGAACGAGAGTACAATTGCCAATAACATTACAGCTGGGGGAGGCACAGATGGCACAGTTTGGACCGAATACACATACACATTGCCTGCGACCTCAAGCACGACCCGAATTCAGTTTTCTGATTTGGGCTTGCCGTCAGACGGATTTGGAACATTTTTAGATGGTGTGAGCGTGAGATGCAGGCCAACAGAATGTACATACGAACAAACCCAAAGCTGCGCATATGATGGTTTAGGTGTTTGCGCTGTGGGTCTTCAAACCTGTGGAGAAACTGGATTTTGGGGAAGTTGTATGCAAAATGTTTTTTCAACCACAGAAATTTGTACTGGCGGATTGGATGAAGATTGCGATGGATTAGTTGATTGTGCTGATACAGCAGATTGCAGTCAAAATGCAGCTTGCCAACCAGCTCCTACTGGTGGAGGCGGTGGTGGTGGCGGAACACCCGGACCTTATATATCTATCTGTGGAAATGGAATATCAGAGCCAGGTGAACAGTGTGATGACGGTAATTTAATAAATGGTGATGGATGTTCTTCTGTTTGTGCCATAGAACAGGTTGCAGGAGCAACAACAGAACAGCAAGGTGGTGGAGAACAGACGGGTACCGGACAGCAAGGCGAAGAGGTTTTGGGTCTTGGGACAGGAGCCCCTTCTCAACCAACAGAAGAGGGAGCAAATAATGAAGAACAAACTCCTCCAGAAGAAACTCCAGCTCCAACAGGCGAAGTAGCTGGTGAAGAAGCTGCTGTTGGCCATAATTTTCCCTGGTGGATTGTTATTCTTGCTTTATTACTTATCATAATTTTATACTTAATTTTCAGAAAGAAAAAAGGCATACCAAAACCATAAAATTTTCAGTTTATGAAATAAAAACTATCCCACGGGGTAGTTTTTATTTTTTATTTGTAGTAGAATTAAATTATGATTAATTTTCTAAAAAAACATTTTATTCCCGGTCCGCATAATGACCATCAACCTCATTTTTTAAGAAGGAAGACGGTTTTTTTTGTTTTAAAACTGGTTTTGATAATTGAATTATTATTTTTAATAGAGTTGCTTTGGCTCGCCCCTTTTACCAATTTCTTTTCCGCTATTTTGTCGAATGTTTTGGTTGATTTAACGAATATTGACCGCCAGAATAATAATTTGTCTATTCTGGCAACTAACCCATTATTGGAAAAGGCAGCTGAATTAAAAGCCAATGATATGGCGCAAAAAGAATATTTCAGTCATACCTCTCCCGACGGTAAAACCCCTTGGGAATGGCTGGATGATGTAGGTTATAAGTTTAAATATGCCGGAGAAAATTTAGCGGTTAATTTTTTTGATTCAAACGATATTGAAAAAGCGTGGATGAATTCCGCAGGGCATAAGAGAAATATTTTAAGCGAGAATTTTACTGAAATCGGCATTGCTACGGCTCGGGGGATATACAAGGGAAGGGAAGCGATATTCGTGGTCCAGTATTTCGGCAAGCCAGCAAAAGCAAAAGTAGTTGCTACAACAGCATCTTTGGCGCTTGAAAACCCCTTTGCCAAGTCATCGTTAATAGAGAGGGCTTTTGTAATGCCGAAAACCATCAGCACTTATATTTATCTTTTTATCGCTTTGATTGTTGCCATTGCCTTAATTTTAAAGTTTTTCATCAAAATCAAAGTTCAATATCCCAAACTCGTTTTCAATGGCGTGATAATTTTATTTGTGATTATTTCCGTCCTTTATCTCAATACCTTGCTTATTGGCCAGGGATATGTGTTTTAAAATTTATTGACAGATTTAAATGCCCCGATGCTTTGGCCGGGGCGTTTTTTTATTGCTTATTTTTATGTTAAAATAAGATTATAATGGATGAGTTTAAGAATACGAAACAATCTTGGCACAGTATGAGTGCCGAAACCGTGTTTCGGCACTTAAAAAGCAGCAAAGACGGTCTCTCAGAAGAAGAGGTCAATTCAAGATTGAGAATTTTTGGGCTAAACAAATTGCCCGAAGAAAAATCTATTTCAAAAATAGGCATTTTTATTCAGCAATTCAAGAGCCCGTTAATTTATATATTATTTATTGCCGGCGTTATCACCTTATTGTTAAGGGACTGGACTGATTCGGTGGTAATTTTTGCCGCTGTTTTTTTAAATTCTTTTATTGGTTATTTTCAAGAAAACAAAACTTCGCAGATTCTTTTAAAACTTAAAAAGGCCATTCACGATAAAGCAATAGTTATTCGGGGCGGTCAGGAAAAAGAAATTTTCCAACAGCAATTAGTCGCAGGCGATATTATTGTTTTAAGAGCCGGCGACAAGATTCCTGCTGATGCCAGATTAATCGAGACATCATCTTTAAAGATAAATGAATCATCATTGACTGGAGAGTGGTTGGCAGTTGATAAAACAGAAAAAGTGTTAGCCGAGGGCATTTCTTTGGCTGACAGAAAAAATATGGTTTATATGGGTACGATAGCTGAAAGCGGCCGAGGGAAGGCAGTGGTAGTCGGCACAGGAGTTAATACGGAGATAGGCAAAATCGCTGTTTCTATTAAAAAAATAGAGGAAGAGAAAACCCCTTATCAGAAAAAAATAGTTCATTTCAGTAAAATCATCGCTTTTATTGTAGGCGCCGTTAGTTTAATAATTTTTCTGACCGGGTTTTTAAGCGGTAGAAATTTATTAGAAATGTTTATTACGGGAGTGGCAGTAGCAGTTGCCGCTATTCCCGAAGGTTTGCCGATAGCAATCACTGTAATTTTAGCTATAGGGATGGAAAGAATATTGCGCAAGAGAGGATTGGTACGAAGACTTGTTGCAGCAGAGGTACTGGGCAGTACATCTGTTATTTGCACCGATAAAACAGGAACTTTAACTGAAGCGAAAATGCAGGTGACGAATGTATTTGCTGATAATAGAAAATTTCCTTATGAATTAGCGTTGAAAATAGGAATGTTATGCAGCGAGGCCTTTGTTGAGAATGTTCAAGACCCGATGCATAAATGGATAATCAGGGGTCGCGCAACGGAAAAAGCAGTGCTATTAGCTGCTCTTCAGTCGGGGTTAAGAAAAGAAAAAATAGAAAAAGAAGAACCCAGAATAGATATGTTTCCTTTTGAACCCACCTATAGATACTCGGCCAGTTTGCATAAACTTAGCAAAACGCAAGATATTATTTATATTCTGGGTGCTCCGGAGATTGTCTTAAACAAGTCGCAATATTTTGAGACGGAACAGGGGAGAAAAGAATTAACAAATACAGAAAAAGAAACACTAACCAAGAAATATGAGAATTTAAATAGTCAAGGATTAAGATTAATAGCAACCGCTTATCGCGAAATCAGCGATACATCTTTAAGTGGAGATTTAAAAAGGCAGTCAGAGCTAGATGGGGTGTCAGAAACAGAGAAAAAAAATATTTATGAAAAATATTTGGAGGAAATGGTTTTTGTGGCTTTTTTGGCGATTAAAGATCCCTTAAGAAAGGAAGTAAAGGAGGCGATAAAAACTTGCCGCGAAGCGGGTATGAGACCAATTATTATTACCGGAGACCACCCATTAACCGCAAAAGCAATAGCAGAAGAGTTGAAAATTCCCGCGGAAAGCAAGAATATTATTGAGGGTATTGAATTTGGAAAATTGAGCGATAAAGATTTTAAAAAGCGTCTTAAAGAAATAAATATTTACGCCAGAATGGAACCGCACCAAAAATTGAGAATTATAGATGCCTGGCAGAGAGAGGGCGAAATTGTAGCAATGACGGGCGATGGGATTAATGATGCTCCAGCTTTAAAAAAGGCAGACATTGGTCTGGCTCTGGGTTCTGGAACAGATGTGGCTAAAGAGGCGTCTGATTTAATTCTTTTGACCGACAACTTTTCCATTATTGTGGCTGCCGTTAAAGAAGGAAGAGGAATTATAGATAATATCAGAAAAACTATTACTTTACAGGTTTCTCAGTGTTTTTCAGAAATAATATTAATCGGAGCAAGTATTATTGGCGGTTTGCCTTTGCCAATTTTACCAGCCCAGATTTTATGGGAAAATTTGATTGAAGGCAGTCCTCAGGGCATAGCGCTTGCCTTTGAAGCAAAAGAGAAGGATGTTATGGAAAGAAAACCAGAGAATCCTCACAGTACGCTTTTAAACGCCGAAATGAAAACAATAATTTTCGGATTTGGCATAGTTACTGATTTGATTCTTTTGGGATTGTTTTTATGGCTTCTAAAAAAATCAATTCCTATTGCAGAAATTAGGACAATAATTTTTGCGGTCCTGGCAATGGATTCGATTTTTTATGCTTTTTCCTGCAAAAACTTGAAAAAAAATATTTGGCACTATAATCCATTTTCTAATTTATATTTATTGGGTGCAATGTCGTTTAGCATTATTATGTTGTTATTGGCAATTTATATTCCCTTATTCCAGAATATTTTAAAAACAGTGCCGTTGAATTTTTTTGACTGGTCGTTAATTATTGGATTGGGGATTATAAATCTTATTTTAATCGAAATGGTTAAATTATTCTTTATTAAAATTAAAAAATTAAAATAATGATTTTTTTATATCTTTTAATTTTTGTTATTCTTTGTTCAATAATGGTGAAAAGCGGGGCAGTGTTGGTGAAGATAATGACGATTTTATCCCATTATTTCAAACTGACCGAATATGTTCTGGCTTTTATTTTAATGACTTTCGCCACCACTTTGCCTGAATTATTGGTTGGAGTTGTGTCAGCATCAAGGGGAAATTCAATTATTTCTTTGGGAAATATTATTGGTTCGAATTTAATTAATCTGACTTTTATTTTGGGTTTGGTGGCGATTGTGGCTGGCGGATTAAGGGTTGAAAGCAAGATTGCCAAACGAGATTCCTGGATTATCTTTTTTATTGCCTTAATACCAATGCTCTTAATTTTAGATAAAAAGCTTTCTCGTGGAGAGGGGTTTATTCTTTTAGTTCTTTTTGGCTGGTATATTTACCATATTTTACACCAGAAAGACGCTTTTACCCATCGGGTTCATAATTTTAACCACAACATAGCTGGTTTGGAAAAATTAATTAAGAAGATTCTCTATTTTATAATAGCAGCCGCAGTTATGATTTTAAGCGCCTGGGGAGTGGTTTGGAGCGTTGATTTAATTGCCAAAGAATTATATATTCCTTTGGTGTTATTGAGTATAATTTTAGTAGCCATTGGCACGTCTCTGCCGGAATTGGTTTTTGGCATTAAGGCGGCCATTGCCAAGCACGAAGGAATGAGTTTGGGAAATTTAATCGGAGCAGTAGTGGTAAATTCTACTTTTATTTTAGGGTTGACTGCCATAATCAGTCCGATTCAAATAGAAAATTCCAGAATTATTTTGATTGGCGGCGGATTTATGCTCGGCGCAATTTTAATCGCCAATATTTTTATTGCCAGCAAAAACAAGGTCTCTTGGAAAGAAGGATGTATTCTTATCGGCTTTTACGTCCTTTTTCTGATTGCGGAATTTTTATTTAAATAGTAGAATATAAGTAATGAATTATTTTTTATACATAATCATTTTTGTTTTATTGGGGATAATGCTGTATTTGATTTTTGGAAAGAAAGAAAAGGGATTAACAGATGAGTTGAAAGAAATCAGGAAGGAGATGGCCGAGGCAAGGGAAAAAAATATTCAAATCTTACAGGGCCAGCTGCAGGAAGGACACAATATCAGGAAGGAAACTTACGGCTTGATTAAAGATGTTTCTTCGCAATTGGAAAAACTTCATTCCGACCACCAGCACGTTAAAGATGTTAAAGACCAATTGGGAAAATTAACCGATGTTTTGGCAAATCCCAAACAAAGAGGAATTTTGGGCGAATATTTTTTGGAGACCTTACTTAAAAATGTTTTTCAGCCGAATCAATATAAGCTTCAGTACAGATTTAAAAACGGAGAAATTGTTGATGCGGTTATTTTTGTCAAAGATAAAATTATTCCTATTGATTCCAAATTTTCTCTGGAAAATTACAATCGAATCGTAGAAGAGAAAGATTCAAGTAGGCGAGAGGAGTTAGAAAAAATATTGAAACAGGATTTAAAAAACAGGATTGAGGAAACCGCCAAATATATCCGTCCGGATGAGGGGACAATGGATTTTGCTTTTATGTTTATTCCGTCAGAGGGAATTTACTATGACCTCTTGATTAATCAGGTCGGAGCTGTTAAGATAAGCACTTACGATTTAATTGAGTATGCGTTTAAAGAAAAGCACGTGATTATTGTTTCGCCGACCTCTTTTTACGCTTATTTGCAGACGGTTTTACAGGGGTTAAGGGCATTGCAGATTGAGGAGTCGGCAAAGGATATTTTGAAGCGAGTTGAGGTTTTAAGGAAGCACCTCTTGAATTATAATGAATTTCTTGTTAAGCTGGGTAATCATCTGGATACAACCGTAAATACCTATAATCGCGCCTATAAAGAGTTTTCCAAATTAGATAAAGATACGGCCAAATTGACCGAAGGCAAAGAAAAAATAGAGCCAATGGAAGTGGAGGGGCCTAAAAATATTGAAGAATAAAATTTATGTTAGCAGTAATTAAAACCGGAGGTAAGCAGTACCTCGTAAAAGAAAAAAACAAAATTAAGATTGAAAAGATCGATGGCAAAGAAGGTGATCAAAAGGAGTTCACCGATGTTTTGTTATTAGAAAAAAATAAGCACGTGGAAATCGGCAAGCCAATAATAAAAAATGCCAAAGTGATTGGAAAAATTTTGAAGCAGGGGAGATATGATAAAGTGATTGTTTTTAAATATAAAGCCAAAAAACGCGAGCAAACAAAAAAAGGTCACCGTCAGACCTTTACCGAAGTTGAAATAAAAGATATTTTATTTTCTGCCCAATAGAGCATTGGCGAGGGTGTCCTCATCCATATATTCCAGTTCGGAGCCAGTGGATAATCCGCGACCGAGGCGGGTTATTTTTTTTACGGCGGGTAAATTTTTAAACATTTTAGCCGCGTATAATGCCATTGTTTCTCCCTCGGTTGTCGCGTCAGTGGCAATAATCATTTCTTCCACTTGTTTGGAAGATTTTTTTATTTTTTCAAACAGGGTTTTTAATCTTTCCAATTGTTTTTTTTCATCTTCGGTCCCGATTACATAATAAAGTCCGTTGTATCTTTTGGTCTTTTCCAAACTTTCAATATCCGTGTCTTTTTCTACAATGCAAATTGTGCTGCGGTCGCGGTTTTTATCCTTGCAAATCGGACAAAGGATTTCGGTTTCTATTGTCCGGTTGCAGAAATGGCAATATTTTATTTTTTTTAAAATAAATAATTTTTTGGCAAATTTCTCAATTTCTTCTTTTGGCTGGCTTAACAGATGGAAAACAAACCTTGCTGCCTGTCTTGGTCCGACTGACGGAAGTTTGGCAAATTCATCAATAAGTTGTTGGATAGGTCTTGGTAGCATATTATTGTTCTCTATGTTTCTCTAAATTCTGGAAACTGACCCAGTCCTGATTAAAATACAACTCAACTTGTCCAATCGGGCCGTTTCTGTGCTTGGCAATAATAATGTCGGCAAGATTTTTTCTTTCGCTTTGTTTGATATCTAAATCCTCGCGATAAATTAAAAGTACGACATCAGCATCTTGTTCCAATGAGCCCGATTCCCGGAGGTCAGCTAATCTCGGAATTCTCGGAGAGCGTTGTTCTGTGGCTCTTGATAACTGGGAAACAGCTAATAAAGGTACATCTAATTCGCGAGCAAGGGCTTTCAGAGAACGGGAAATTTCAGTAATTTGTTGGACAATATTATCTCTGTAGCCCAGAGGCGTGATTAATTGCAAATAATCAACAATAATTAAATCCAATCCGTGTTCTGCTTGTAAACGTCGGGCTTTTGTTCTGATTTCCATTACCGTTGAAGAAGGGGAGTCATCAATGAAAATAGAGCTTTCTGACAAGGCGCCGATTGCTTCTTGAAGCCGGGTAAAATCATTTTCTTCTCCTTTATCAGAAAGTTTTCCGGTTCTTAATCGCCATAAATCTATTTTTGCTTGAGCACAAAGCAAGCGGTCAACTAACTGGGCAGATGACATTTCTAAACTGAATAATCCAACGGTTTTCTTTTCCTTTACTGCCACATTTCTGGCAATATCAAGGGCTAAGCTTGTTTTACCTAAACTTGGCCTGGCTGCTAAAATAATAAAATCCGATTTTTGCAGTCCCGCCAAATAATGATCCAAATCGTGAAATCCAGTTGGTATTCCCCGAAGCATTCCGCCTTCGTGCTTATGCAGGGCATCTATCCTGTTGAATGCTTCTTCCAATGCCGGCTTTATTGGGATGAAAAATTGCTTTAATGAGCGCTGAGAAACAGCAAAAATACTTTTTTCCGCTTGGTCCAATACATTTTCTATTTCCTCGACTTCTTGATAGCTTAATTGAGTGATATCATGCGCCGCCTCAATTAAATCGCGGAGCATTTTTTTTCTCTGGACGATTTTGGCGTAATTAGCCACATTAGCCGCGGTCGGAACAAAGTTGACCAAGGTTGTGAGATAACTTGAACTACCGACTTTTTCCAGCAAATCTTTTTCTTCCAATCGATTGGAAACAGTCATTAAGTCAATGGGTTCGTTTTTTTCAAATAATTCCAGCATTGTCTCATAAATAATGCCGTGAATATCTCTGTAAAAATCCTCGGGTCTCAAAATGTCGGAAACCTTAATAATCGCCTTTTTACTTAAAAGTAAAGAGCCAAGCACCGACTGCTCGGCTTCAATACTCTGCGGCGGTAATTTATCAAATTCTTTCTCTTTTGCCATGTCCTAATTTTATCAACCAAAAAGCCCGTCGTCAAACGAGCTTTTGTTGGGAACGTGTTTATAATCTGTGGTCTAAATTTTCTTTATTTTCGGGCCGTCTTTTGTGTCTTCAACCCAGAAGCCGAGAGATTGAATTTGAATACGAAGCTGGTCTGACTTTTTCCAGTTTTTTTGTTTGCGGGCGATTTCGCGGTCTTTAATAAGTTTTTTAATTTGGGAAGGAACTTCAATTATTTCTTTCTTCAATAAATCCAATCCAAAAATCTTATCCACCTCTTTAATCGCCCTGAACTTTCCCGTTGTTTTTTTATCCCTGACTAAGTCCCATAAAATACTCAATGCTTTGGGAATATTTAAATCATCGTTTATCGCGGACTCAAATTGATTCAAATATTTTCGATTGATTTTCCTATCGTCTTTAATTCCCGTAATAATGTTTTTCAGTCTCTGATAGCTATTTTCTGATTTTTTTAAATCTTTTAAAGAAAAACTTAATTGTTTTCGGTAATGCGCATTAAAAGTAAAATAGCGGAACGCAAGCGGATTAAATCCTTTTTCTTCTAATTCTGAAATTGTAAATAAGCCTCCCTGCCTGCCTGTAGGCATGGCTGTAGACTTAGAAACTTTTTCTCCTTTAAATGTCAGAAATTCCCCGTGCAGCCAATAATTGACGAATTTTTTGCCAGTAGCTACTTCGCTTTGGGCAATTTCATTAGGATGGTGAATTGGTATATGGTCAATTCCGCCAGTATGAATATCAAAATGCTCGCCCAAGTATTTCATTGACATTGCCGAACATTCAATATGCCAGCCAGGAAAACCGATTCCCCACGGAGAGTTCCATTCTTGTTGTCGTTTGGGTTGGGAGCTTGCCCCGCCGACAGGCGGGGAGAATTTCCACAAAGCGAAATCAGTAATATTTTTCTTTTCACTCAAACTAATTCTTTTACCTGCTTGCAATCCTTCTTTTTTTAATCTGGCAAGTTGGCCGTAATTTTTAAGCTTGGCAGTGTTAAAATAAATTCCATCGCTGGTTTTATAAGTATATCCTTTTTTCTCCAGTTTTTTAATCAATTCAATTTGTTCATTAATATGGTCAGTTGCTTTGCACCAGATATTGGGTTCAATGATATTTAATTTTTTAAAATCATCTCGGAAAATTCTCCAGTAATAATCAGCGATTTCTCGGGCTGATTTTTTCTCTTTTTGGGCTGCTTTTTCCATTTTATCTTCACCCTCATCAGCATCAGAAGTCAAATGCCCGACATCAGTTACATTCATCACGTGTTTTGCCTTATAACCGCCATAAAGCAAAACCCTTTTTAAAATATCGGCAAAAATATAGCTTCTTAAATTGCCGATATGAGCGCAAGAATAAACCGTCGGGCCGCAAGTATAAATGCCCACATGCTTTTTTATAATGGGCTTAAAAATTTCTTTTTTGCGGGTTAATGTATTGTATAACCTTATAGCCATTTCTTTTTCTTAAACATAATAAGCATTGCGGTTGTCCCTATTATCATTATGCCGACTATTATCCAGAAATCATGATTGATTCCTACAATCGGCGTGTGCAGAGTGTTCATACTAAAGAGAGAAGCCAGTAATGTGAGCGGGAAAACAATTACCGCAAAAAGAGTAAGCAATTTCATAATCCGATTAGTTCGGTGAGACAATAAAGAATCATTTGCCTCTTGCAACGATTCAATTGTTTCTTTGTGGTTTTCCAGTAATTCCCATACGCGCATATGGTCGCCGATAATATCGGAAAAATATGGTTCAGTTAATTTTCCGAAAAATTCCGTTCCTCTGATTTTTAGAGATCCTAAGATTGTGTCCTGCGGCTTAATGGCTCGGCGAAAATCCAATATATCCCTTCGGATAACGGAAATATCCTCAACTAATTTTTCTTCATTTTTTAATCTGTTTTCTTCAAATACCGCTTTTTCAATTATATCTATTTTTCTGGTAATATGGTCAATCTGGCGCAAAGAGAATTTATTTAATTCCTGAAGCATACAATAAAGCAGAGAGGCAGATGAATGCTGGAATTGGGGGTCGGTTCCGTCAACTTCGCATTTTTTCCAGAATTCCTGCAATGGTTCAATTTTGCCGTATCTTACAGTGACGATGGCATATTTGGTAATTAAAAAATCCACTTCCATTGATTTACTGGTTTTTTCTTTGGGATGGTAAATCGGAAAGTGGAGAACCATATAAAGATAATTGTCGTATTGTTCAACTTTCGGTCGCAGGGTGGGGGAGAGCAGTTCATTTAGAACAATTGGGTGAAAATTAAGGTCTTTGAGATAATTTATATCTTCTTTTTGCGGGTCAACAATATCAATCCAGGTTAAATTTTTTATTTGAATCTTTTGCATATTGGTTTTTAATTATTACTTTTATATTATACCATAAATTTATTTTTAAAATAAACAACCTTAACTTGATTAGTTTGTATAATTAGCACTCTATTGACCCCGCAGTTGCGGGGCAGGCACAAGTTTTGATTAGCACTCTTGACAGGGGAGTGCTAATATAATAAACTGAGTATATGGATAAATTAACAGACCGACAGCAAAAGATATTGGAGCTTATCGTAAAAGAATATGTAGATAAATCAAAGCCCGTAAGCTCAAAAATCTTAGCCCGTAAACTCGGGTTAAGTTCTGCTACTTTGCGCAATGAAATGATGGAATTAGATAAGGCGGGATATTTAAATCAGCCACACGCATCCGCAGGCCGAATCCCCAGCGAAAAAGGATATAGGTTTTTTATTAATTTATTAGGTGGAAAACCAGAAGATACATTTGAAAAACATTTTAATTATTTATTCCAGCAAGTCGGGGCAGAGGAGACCAGGGTATTTATTAATAAAGAAATTCCGATGATTAGAACTAAAAAATATAGTTTGATTATTACCGGGTATAAAGCTCCGAATAAAAAACACGAAATTGTTGGCCTTTTGGGCCCGACAAAAATGAGATATGATTATAATATTTCATTAATTAATAAGTTAAAGGAATTAATGCAGGATTATGAATAAACCCGATAAAATTGAATATGTGTCTGATGACTCTGACGAGCCCGATAAAAAAGTTAAGAAAGTAAAGGAACAATTGAAAAAATGCGAGCAAGAGAGGAGAGAGTATTTGGCTGGATGGCAAAGAGCAAAAGCGGATTATATTAATTTACATCGCGAACACGAAAAAAAAATCGCGGATTATTTCAAATTCGCGAATGAGGGTCTGATTTTGGAATTCTTGCCAATTTTGGATAGTTTTGATGCGGCAATAAAGAATAATGACCCTAAATCGCCAGAGGCTATCGGGCTTTTGCAGATTTACAATCAGCTCAAGAGCGTTTTAAAAAATAACGGGCTTGAAGAGATTAAAGCCATTGGCGAAAAATTTAATCCTGAACTTCACGAGGTCGTAGAAACCATCAAATCCGACAAAGGCGAGGGGATTATTGTTGAAGAGGTTCAGAAAGGCTATAAACTTCACGGCAAAATAATAAGACCGAGTAAGGTTAAAATTTCTAAATCGGATAAGTAATTTTAAAAATAAATAAAAAAAGAGCGATGGTTGACCACCGCCCCCTGCGAAGAGCTCGAAAGGATCAGTTCTATGGAACGTGAAAATGAGAATGAAACCCAGAAGCGCTATAACGAATCCGATGCAGAATAAAATTCTAAAGAATTTCTTTGTGTGTCTTTTATTTACAACATAACAAAAAGCACACAGAACCGCGCCCCCGATAAATCCATAGAGCCCGTAAGTAATTTGCAAAGGAACTGTGTTCATGTGATTTCCCTCCTTCATTTTCTATCTTATCACACCCACACAATTTGTCAAGTAATTTTAAAAATAAATAAAAAAAGAAGCGCTATGATTGTTCATGGCGCCTCCTCGATTCCGGTGATTGTAGAGATAAAGAGAGATTCAGGTATGGTGTCACCGAAGTCCAACGAAATAAGGTCATCGCTTATGTCGATGATGACTCCTGTCCGCTGGTAGTTTCCGGCATAAATAGTTGCTTTCTTCTTATTTTCTTGAAACGATACCAAAAGAGCAAGAAGATTTTTCATTTCACACACCTCCTATTTAAATCTTATCACATCGTTAAATTTTTGTCAACCCCAGTACTAAATTTTAACAAAATTAGTACGGGGCAAGGTAATTTAATAAATTAATAACAATTAAGCCTGCCTGCCGGCAGGCAGGTAAAAATTAAATCGTATGTCTAAAATTATTGGTATTGATTTGGGAACATCTAATTCAGCTGCTTCGTATATGGAAGCAGGGAAGCCGAAAATGATTCCTTCTGCGGAAGGGACTACTTTGGTTGGCGGAAAAGCGTTTCCGTCTTATGTCGCTTTTACCAAGGAGGGAGAATTATTGGTGGGGGAACCCGCCCGTCGTCAGGCAGTTGCCAATCCCGAAGGCACAATTTCTGCCGCGAAAAGAAAAATGGGAACTGATTTCAAATACAAAATTTATGGCAAAGAATACACGCCCCAGCAAATATCAGCATTTATTCTGCAAAAAATTAAGAAAGACTCAGAATTGTATTTTGGCGATAAGGTGGAAAAAGCAGTAATTACTGTTCCCGCTTATTTTAGCGATGCCCAGCGTCAAGCAACAAAGGATGCAGGCACGATTGCTGGCTTGGAAGTTATCCGCTTGGTTAACGAACCCACGGCAGCTTGTTTGGCTTATGGTTTGGATAAATTTAAGGATAAAGACCAGCAGGTTTTGGTTTTTGATTTTGGCGCCGGAACTCTGGATGTGACAATTATGAATTTCGGGCAGGGAGTTTTTGAGGTGCGTGCTACTTCCGGCGATACCCAGCTCGGAGGCACGGACATGGATGAAATTTTGATTGATTATGTAATGAAAGAATTTAAAAAAGATTCTGCAATTGATTTAAAATCAGATAAATTGGCATTGCAGCGCGTAAAGGAAGGAGTGGAAAAAGCGAAAATTGAGCTTTCTTCAGTTTTGGAAACAGAAATTAATTTGCCGTTTATCACTGCTGACAGTCAAGGACCAAGGCATTTATTGATGAAAATTACCCGCGCAAAACTTGAACAATTAATTGGGCCGATTGTTGAAAAATGCCAGGAATCCATAGAAATGGCGCTAAAAGACTCCAAATTAAAACCAAACGAAATTGAAAAAGTTATTTTGGTCGGTGGACCAACGCGCATGCCGATTGTCCAGAAATTCATTGAGAATATTTTCGGGCAAAAAATTGAGCGCGGAGTTGACCCAATGGAGTGCGTGGCAATGGGCGCAGCAATTCAGGGCGCAATTTTAGCCGGAGAATCAGAAGTGAAAGATGTCTTGCTTTTAGATGTCACTCCTTTAACTTTGGGGATTGAAACATTGGGCGGAGTGAGAACGCCTTTAATTGAGCGCAACACCACTATTCCTACTTCAAAAACCCAGATATTTTCTACTGCTGGTGACAGCCAGCCATCAGTGGAAATTCATATTTTACAAGGCGAAAGGCAAATGGCAAGCGATAACCGAACTTTAGGCAGATTTATTTTAGACGGCATCCCGCCAGCTCCACGGGGAATTCCGCAGATTGAAGTTGTTTTTGACATTGACGCAAACGGAATTTTAACGGTTACCGCTAAAGACAAAGCCACTAATCGTTCGCAAAATATCACGATTAAAGATTCTTCCGCGCTTTCCAAAGAAGATATTGAGAAAATGAAAAAACAAGCGGAAAAATTTTCTGAAGAAGACAGGAAGAAAAAAGATTTGATTGATGCCAGAAACATGGCAGATACAATGGTTTATACAACCGAAAAAACAATCAAAGATTTTGAAGGTAAAATTAAATCAGAAGATAAAAAAGAAATTGAAGAAAAAATTGAGGCGCTGAAAAAAGTTCTGGCCCAAGGCCAGTCCGCCTCGGGCGGAAAAGATTCCTATATAGATGAGATCAAAGGGGCGTCTGACGCCCTGTCTCAAGCCATTCAAAAAGTCGGCACAGAACTTTATAAAGCGCAACAGCAGGAACAGAAAAAACAAGACAAAGAGCCGGATATTGAGGAAGGAAAAACAGAAAAGAAATAAAATACGGGACAAAGTGTTATCCTTGTCCCGAGGGGAAGATTTGAGAGGCTCTCTTGGAAGAGAATCTCTGGGGGTGATCCCCACACCCCCGGCCGGGCAGGCGGGTCAGACGATCTGCATCCTGGTGATGGATTTCATGAATACGCTCAAATGAACACCTCCTTGTTGGGATAGTACGCTGTTTCCAGCGTCCATTATAAGTATAACATATCTACAAATCCTGTCAAGCGGTTTAATTGTTTTTGTTAAAATTTAGTGAAAATTAAATTATGCAAAAAATTCATAAAGAAATAATACTCGGCGCAGCCGTGGTGTTATTGAGTGTTTTTTGTTGGTGGTTTTTGAAATATGTTTTTTATATTGGCGGATTAACCGCGGGTTGCTGGATTTTTGGGGGAATTTTATTTATTTTATTCGGCATTGCCCTATGTTTGGCAATGCTTTTCATTGATAACAAGGCAATTTTATTTAGTTCATTTATTTTAGCTGTTGCCTTATTTTTTATATTTTTCAACAATAAGCTGTTTTATTATTTTATTGTTCTGATTCTTTTGTTTTTGTCTTTTTGGCTTGCTGCAAATCGAATTAAGAAAGAAGAAGAAGTTCAAGTTAATTTAAATTTTTGGCGTATCTGGAAAAGGGGGTTGCCGTGGCTGATTACCGTTTTGTGTTTATTAATTGCTTTAGTCTATTATTTTTCCCCGGAACTGGTAAAAATCCATAAAAAACAATTTACTATTCCCCGAGATACATTTAATCTTGTAATTAGTCCGATTGAGGGGTTAATCAAAGAAAGATTGCCGCAAGAAGTGGTTAATTTGGACGCCGAAGCTACTAAAATTTTAACCCTTGAACAAATCAAAGAGCTGGAACAAAAATACGAAATTGAGATTAAGCAGGGAGAATCAATTAAAGACCTTTTATATAAATTGGTTAATTTTCAGATAAACAAAGAAAAAGGACCATACGAGAAATTTATTCCCATTGGTCTGGCTGTTGGTTTGTTTTTGGGATTAAGAATTATCGGCTTCTTTTATGTTGCTGTTGTTATAATGCTCAGTTGGCTGGTTTTGAAAATTTTAATTGCTTTGAAATTCGCAAAATTGGAAAAAGTGCAAAAAGAAGTAGAGACAGTTAAATTATGAGTAAAGATTATTACAAAATATTGGGCGTGGGTAAAAATGCCTCTAAGGAAGAAATCAAATTGGCTTTCAGAAAGCTCGCGCATCAGCATCACCCGGATAAAGGCGGAGATGAAAAAAAATTCAAAGAAATCAATGAAGCATATTCGGTTTTATCCAATGATGAAAAACGCCAGCAATATGACCAATTCGGCGATGTTTTTTCCGCCCAAGGCGGACAAGCTGGTTTTGGAGGCGGGATGAGCTGGGAAGATATTTTCAGAAATTATCAAGAAGGAGAATTCTCCGCCCAAGGCCCGCCTACCGGCGAGGCAGGCGGACCAGCCTCGGGCTGGGATATTGGCGATATATTCGGCGGAAGCAGTTTTTCCGATATTTTTAGTCAGTTTTTCGGAGGCAATGAAAACAGAAGAGCCAGAAGAGAAAAAGGCAAAGATATTGTCGTAGATGTTGAAATTAATTTAGAAGAAGCATTTAAAGGAATTGAAAAAGAAATTAGTTTAAGAAAGTATAATATTTGTAAACATTGCAAAGGAGCTGGTGGAGAGCCGGGAAGCGGGAAAAAGAAATGTTCGGAATGCGGAGGCAATGGTCAGATTCAGCAGACGAAAAGAACATTTTTTGGAACCTTTTCGCAAATCACAACTTGCCCGAAATGTTCTGGCGAGGGTGAAATTAATGAAAAAGAATGCAAAGAATGTAAGGGCGCGGGAAGGGTTAATGAAGTTGAAACAATTAAAATTGATTTGCCGGCAGGAGTTGATAATGGACAGACAATAAAAATTACCGGAAAAGGCGAAGCAGCGAGAAAAGGTGGAATAAACGGTGATTTATATGTTCGGGTTCATTTGAAGCCGCATAAAATTTTTATTAGAAAAAGAGACGATATTTATACTGACGCGGAAATAAAATTCTCCCAGGCGGTTCTGGGGGATAAAATTGAAATTCCCACGCTGGAAGGCGATTTAAAATTAAAAATTCCAGCAGGGACTGAAGCTGGAAAATTATTCAAATTATCCAATAAAGGAATGCCGCGATTGAATGGCTACGGCCGCGGGGACCAGTATATCCGTATCCGCATCAGTGTCCCGCAAAAATTATCCAAAAAAGAAGAAGAATTGATTAAGAGATTAAAAGAAGAGGGGATTTAGACGCTCAGATTTATTTTATATGTCGACACATGTCAGCTCCGCCAGCGCGGAGCTGCATTAATTCTCAGCCAAAATTTTGCCTTCGGCAAAAACCGTGCTTTTGGCTTCCGAAGTTGTCTCAGTATAAAATAAATCTTCGCTAATTGGGATAAAAACGAAAAACCATTGACAAATTTTTTGTTTTTGAATAAGATTAATTTATATCCCGCCATGGAGAGACTGGCCAACTCCGGGCTAAGCACCTACTCTTAGTAGGAAAAAATGCAGGGATCGGCTGCCTCGCGGTTTCAGGAGCCCCCAAGAGCTTGTACATATCGCCCTGAATCAGTGCTTAAAACGGCACACCCGCGGGGCTTTTTTTATTTCTTAAATCTGTTGTATAATTTAGATAATGAACCAATTGGCTGCTGCTAATTTAAATATTACGAGCTGGGAACTGATTATTGTTTTATTTTTAATCGGAGGAGGGTTTTTGCTTGGCTTGGCGCTTGGTCGGGATAAGATTTTTCTTTTATTAATTGGCAGTTATATTTCTTACGCCTTGATGTGCGTTTTCCCCTTTAAAATTTTTTTTACCGATTTTTTTAAGTCAGAAGAAAATTTTGTGGTTTTAATCGTAATATTTCTGGTTTTAATCGGCTTGATTTATTTTTTGCTTTCCCGTTCATTATTTAGGGGTTCGCTTCGCAAAAAAGGTAGCCAGTCTTTGTTTCAGATATTTTTCTTGGGCTTATTTTTGATTGGGGTCGTGGTCAGTGTATTATTTTCATTTTTCCCTCAAGATTTAATCAAGGCATTTAGCCCGATAGTATTAAAGGTTTTCAATACTTCAATAGCCCGTGTTCTATGGTTGGTTATTCCCTTGATTTTTATCGGAATATTTAAAGGTCGAAAAACAAGATTAAGCAACGCTTAAAAATATGAAATTAAATAAAAAAGCATTTGGATTAGCAACGGGGATTCTTACGGGTGTTATTATTTTTGTAGTCACGATTTATGTGATGATAAAGGGAGGCGGGAATACGATTGTTCTGCTTCAACAGTTTTTTTGGGGATATAATATCAGTTTTACTGGCGCAGTTTTGGGTTTGATTTACGGATTTGTATACGGATTTATTTATGGCTGGATTTTTGCGTGGCTGTATAATATTTTTATAAAGAATAAGGCAGAATAAAAAAATGAAGAAAAAAAAGCTTGCCCGCCGAAGAGGCAGGGTTATCGTCGCGATGAGCGGCGGAGTTGATAGTTCTGTTGCCGCGGCAATTTTGAAAAACCGAGGATATGATGTCATCGGTATTTTTATGTTAATGCACAAGAATAGTGATTTTCAAGATGCAAAAATTATTGCTAAAAAACTCGAAATAGATTTTAAAATTTTAGATGTGCGCAAAGAATTTAAAAAACGCGTGGTTGATTATTTTATTCAGGAATATAAAAAAGGTAGGACGCCAAATCCCTGTGTTGAATGCAATAAATGGATTAAATTCAGATTTTTAATTGAAAAAGCTTTACAATTAAAAGCGGATTATGTTGCAACCGGACATTATGTCCGCCCGAGGCGGATCGGCCTTGGGCCGACCAGACTCTTAACCGCAAAAGACACAAAAAAAGACCAAACATATTTCCTTTGGACGTTAAATCAGAAACAATTAAAGAAAAGTTTATTTCCAGTCGGAGATTATACAAAAACGCAGATTAGGGCAATGGCGAAAAAATTTGATTTATCTGTTTTTGAAAAAAAAGACAGTCAGGAAATCTGCTTCATTACAGATATTTACGAATTTTTGAGCTCGCGAATACCTACAAATAAAGGACCGATTATTACAATTGATGGCAAAAAAATGGGCGAGCATAAGGGGTTGATATTTTATACAATTGGACAGAGAAAAGGGATTGAGATTGGCGGGGTCGGACCTTTCTATGTGGTTGATAAAGATTTTAAAAAAAATGCGCTGATTGTAGCGCAGGGAGATTTTAATCAAGCGCTTTATAAAAAAGAAATGATTGTAAAAAATGTAAATTGGCTCCGTCTCGACCTGCTTGCGGGGCGGAATAAATTTCGCTGCAAAATCAAAATCCGTTATTTACACAAATCCGTTCCGGCGACAGTGTTTAAGGTTTATGGTTCAAAGTTTAAAGTGTTATTTACTAGCCCGCAGCGCGCCATCACCCCAGGGCAATCCGCAGTATTTTATTTAAAAGACGAAGCGTTGGGTGGGGGAGTAATTGAATAAATCAATGAAATTGAATTTCATTGATTTATACCACATTTTGTCCGATCGGATAAAAGATGGTATAATTAATTTTGGATTAATAAATAACGATTAATAAATGAAAATATGAAGAAAATTAAATTACCATTTACGGAAAAATTTCTTTGGGAACTATATAACCTCAGAAACAAGGCAGGCGATTTTATGGCAGATAATTTTCCCAAACGCGGATTGCCATTTTCTGATTTTAATATTTTTAGAGACGAATGGACCAATGAAAATAAAAAGAAATATGAAAAAGAAAAAAGAATTAAAAATTTTTCCAAAACAATTCAGCACCTTAAAGAAAGGGGGTATTTAAGATTTTTAAAGATAAAAGGGCAAAACGCAACAATAATTACTACAAAGGGGATTGATAAATTGTTTAATATAAAATTAAAATTAGCCGGGAATAAAAAAAGAAAAGACGACAAGTGGCAAATGGTATTGTTTGATATTCCGGAAAACAAAAGAAAAGACAGAGATTATTTCAGAAGAGGATTGCGGTATCTCGGCTATAAACGGCTTCAAAAAAGTATTTGGGTTTGCGAGTACGATGTTTTAAAGGAAACCAAAGAATTAATTAAGAGATATAAATTAAGTCCATTTGTAGAGTTATTGTTGGTTGAGAAAATAGGCTTAGGGTAGAGTATTGTAAATTCATCTATCTATACCTTATACCACGTTTTGTCCGATCGGAAGAAAGATGGTATGATAGTATATGATGTCTTATTTTTTTTAAAATGTTTTTAAAATGTTTTAAAAAAATAAAAAAGGCCGGGGCGGCGAGCCGCTCCCGGCCGGTTAAAACCCGTTCAGCCTTCGGTTAGAAAATCGCGGATTTCTTCAAAGGCATCTGCCACTATCGCAAAACATTTTGGACAAACACTTCCCGGAGAAAGGTCGGAATTCGGGTGGTCGGTCGCGATATGCCCACCCTGTTTGAAGCCGGCTCCTTTGATAATTATTGCGATCATGGTTAATTTTTCTTCATCAGTCGCAGCTGCTATAAGTTCTTTGCCGCACTCCGAACAAAATTTGCCCTCTTTTTTTGCCATGCAACGCGGGCAATACTTAGGATAAGGTCTCATTTTTCTCCTCCAAGGTTCAGATTTCTACCATTTCGGTAGATATTTATATTATCAAATATCCGATATTCTGTCAATAATGGATTTGTTTTTTTTATTATTGTATAATTTTAAGTGATATGACAACCCGTGAATTGAAAGAAAAATATCTGAAGTTTTTTGAAAGCAGGGGACATAAAATTATCTCTTCTGCTTCTTTAATTCCGGAAAATGACCCGACAGTGCTTTTTACAACTGCGGGGATGCATCCATTGGTACCGTATTTATTGGGCGAGAAACATCCCGCAGGGGATAAATTGGTAAATGTGCAAAAATGCATTAGAACCAGTGATATTGATGATGTTGGCGACGACTGGCATCTGACGTTTTTTGAAATGTTGGGAAATTGGGGACTCGGAAGCTATTGGAAAAAAGAGGCGATTGAGATGAGCTGGGAATTTTTATTTGATAAAAAATGGCTTGGTTTAGATAAAAAGAAATTATCCGTTTCAGTTTTTAAAGGCGACTCGGAAATTCCAAAAGACGAAGAATCCGCAGAAATATGGAAATCTTTGGGAGTTAAAGAAATTAAATTTTTAGGTAAGAATGATAATTTCTGGGGTCCAGCCGGCCAAACCGGTCCCTGCGGTCCGTGTACGGAGATGTTTTATGATGGTGTTGAAATTTGGAATGATGTGTTTATGGAATATAATAAAACCGAAAAAGGTTACGAGCCGTTAAAACAGAAAAATGTGGATACGGGAATGGGGGTGGAGAGAACTGTGGCAATTTTAAATGGTTATAAAAGTGTTTATGAAACTGAACCATTGAAATCGATTATTGATAAAGTAAGAACGTTATGTGGGACGTCCGACGTCCCACATAAGGCTGAAAGAATTATTGCCGATCACTTGCGTGCTGCGACTTTTATTTTAGCCGAAGGATTAGAACCATCTAATCTTGAGCGAGGTTATGTCCTGCGACGTTTAATTCGTCGAGCAATCCGTTATGGTAAAAAAATCGGCATTGAAAAACCATTCACGCACGAAATTGTTAAAATTCTAGATGTTGAAAATAAAGAGTTTGTGGTTGAACAATTAATTCAAGAAGAAGAAAGATTTAATAAAACGCTGGAAAAAGGATTGAAGGAATTTGAAAAGGGCATTGACCCATTCATCCTATTTACAACCTATGGTTTTCCGATTGAAATGACTCAAGAATTAGCCGAAGAAAGGGGCGTAAAAATTGATGAAGAGAAATTTAAAGAAGAATTTCAACAGCATCAAGAACTCTCTCGAACAGCCACTGCGGGGAAATTTAAGTCGGGATTGGCGGATAATTCGGAGCAGGTGACTAAACTGCATACGGCAACGCATTTACTTTTGGCTGCATTAAGAAAAGTTTTAGGCGAGCATGTTTTCCAAAAGGGCTCAAATATCACCGCGGAAAGATTGCGTCTGGATTTTTCGCATTCGGAAAAAGTGACCACGGAACAACTCAAAAAAGTTGAAGATATTGTTAATGAACAAATTAAAAAGGATTTGCCGGTTTGCTGCGAAGAAATGCCCTTGGAGGAGGCGAAGAAAAAAGACGCAATGGGAGTTTTTGAATCAAAATACGGAGACAGAGTAAAAGTTTACAGCGTGGGAGCCCCCGCAGGGGCGGGGCAAGTTTTCAGCTGTGAAATTTGTTCCGGCCCTCACGCACAAAAAACAGGTGAGCTGGGCCATTTTAAAATCATAAAAGAGGAAGCATCATCCGCTGGCGTGCGCAGAATAAAAGCGATTTTGGAATAGCAGAGTTTTCTGATATAATGTAATTGATGGGACTTTTTAAAAAAGATTTTAAAAATAAAAATCTAATTGTTTTGGATATTGGGACGCAATTTATAAAAGCGCTGATGATGGAAGTGGATAAAGATAAGGCAAAGGGGATTATCCACGCCTGGACAAAAGAATCTTTTTGCGATGAAAAAAACAAATCAATTATTGAATCGGAAAAAACTTTTTACGCCTGTCAAAAAGCCATAAAAAATTTACTTAAGAAAACAGGCAAAAAAACAGAAGAAGTTTTTTTGGGCATCGGGAGCGATATTTTAAAAGGCAAAACCACTTCTCTTTGTTATAGAAGGGACAACCCAGACCAAAACATAGATTTATCGGAATTAAAATATCTGATTCAAAAAATCCAATGGCGGGCTTTTGATGAAATAAGAAAAGAATTGTCTCAGCAAACGGATTTTTTGGACTCTGACGCAAGATTGGTTAATGCTCACATAGTTGATATTAAAGTTGACGGACATTCCATTTCCGACCCAATAGGTTTTCGAGGCAGTGTTCTTTGTTTAAGCGTTTTTAATACTTATACCGCCTTGCAGTATTGGAATAATTTGGGAAAATTTATTTCTGCGCTCGGCCTAAAAATAATCGGCGTCAGCCCGCTTGCCTATGCCTTGTTCCATTGCCTTGATTTGGAAAAGTCATCTAAAGGAGACGTTTTAGTTGTTGATATCGGAAGCAGAACTACAGAAGTAATCTTGATTAAAAATGGGGGAGAGATAATCGAGGCAAAGAATTTTTATCTGGGTGGATGGGTGTTTAGCAAGGTATTGGCTGACTTTTTGGGGATAAACCCAGAAGAAGCAGAAATGGTTAAAACGAAATATATAAAAGGCGAATTAAGTTTAGAGGCAAAGAAAAAAATAGAAAAATTATTTATGCCTCATGTTTCTTCATGGCTAAATGGTATAAGGATTGTAATGGATGATTTTTTAAAAGGGTATAAATCGCTGCCATCAAAGATTTTTCTCTGCGGCGGGAGTTGCAATCTGCCGCTCATAGAGTCAGAACTCAAAAGGAATAAAAATTTGAAAATACATTATATTTCGCCGTTAAATATTGTTAAAATTGAAAATAGAACTAAGTTTCAGGAAATTCCCACATTGGCTCTGGCTAATTTGTATCTGGATTTACCAGAAGAAAAAAATATTTTAGCTTTTACCTTAAAAAGAATAATGAGGTTAATTCAAAGTTGATTATGGAAAATTTTTATCTAAAACAAAACGAAGAATTTTTTTCAATTATAGACAAAATAAAAGCAAGCAGAGATGAAGACGTTGTTTTGATTATTCCCACTGGAACATCGGCTTTAAAAAGCATTGTTAATTTGAGGATTTTAAAAGAAGAATCCGATTTTTTGGGCAAGAATATTTTTATCATTACTGCGGATCCTTTAATTCAAAGATTGAGTCAGCAGGTGGGAATCAGAATTTTAGATAGGCAAGAAGAAATAGAGTTTCCAAAAAAGAAAGAAAGAACGGGAAGAGTGATTGATTTAAGGCCGAAAGGAATTATGGCAGACATTGTGAGTAAGAGAAAAATAGAAGAGGAACCAAAAGAAATTTTTGAAGAAGAACCGGTTTTTTCGGAACCACTGCCTTTTATTAAAAAAGAAAAGATAAAAAGAGAAAGAGAATTTAAAATTTTCACCCGCAAGTTCTGGATAACCGCCTTAGTGATTATTTGTATTTTAAGCTTGAGTTATGTGGTTTACTTTGTTCTGCCGAGAGCGCAGGTGGTTCTTAGCCCCAAAAAAGAAAAAGTAAATTTTGATACGGAAATTACAGTTGATAAAAACATCAATTCTGTTGATGAAAAAGAAGGCAAAATCCCCGGACAATTTTTCCAATTAGAAAGCAGTATATCCAAAGAATTTCCAACTACTGGCGAAAAAGAGGTTGAAGAAAAGGCGAAAGGCACAATCACGGTTTATAATCAATATAGTTCCAGTCCACAGACACTGGTGAAGACAACAAGATTTAAAGCTACAGACGGGAAAATATTTAGATTGGTTGATACAGTAACAATTCCCGGCGCCACAATAGATGAAGGAAAAATTATTGCCAGCAGTAAAGATGTTGAGGTAATTGCCGATGAGGCAGGAGAAGCATATAATATCGGCCCCTCAAAATTTACCATTCCTGGTTTTGAGGGCAGTCCCAAGTATGCGGCTTTTTATGGTCAGTCAAGCGCGGCAATGAGCGGCGGAGCAAAAGGGAAAATGAAAGTAGCTACCAAAGACGATATTGATGGGGCAACAAACATTGTTACAATTGAAGTTAAAGACAAGGTTAAAAAAGAATTTCAGGAAAAAATTCCCCAAGGATTAAAACTATTAGAAAGCGCTCAGAGTTTAGAGATTATTGAATCAAGTTCAAATTTAAAAGCCAATCAGCCAGGAGAAAGATTTATTGTGACCGTAAAAGCAAAGGCCTCTGGCTTGGCTTTTAAAGAGCAAGACGCCTTATTTTTAGCGGGGAAGATTATGAATGAAAAAATTTCTGGGAACAAAATCTTGCTTTTATCCACGATTAAGATTAATTATCAATCAGTTAAAAATAATTTCACTCAGGGGAAAACCGTTCTTACCTGTAAGGTGGAGGCCGATGCCGCCTGGAATTTTGACGAAGAGAAAATCAAAAATGATTTGGCGGGCAAGAACGAGGCGGATGTAAGAACATATCTTTCTTCTATTCCTGAAATTGAAAATGCCCGAGTAATCTTCTGGCCTTTCTGGGTGAAAAAAATCCCATCAAATAAAAACAAAATAAAGGTAATTAGTAATGTTCAATAGTTCCAACTGTTGACGGAAAAATATATTTTGTATATACTCAAAATACTTTTAAATTAATGAAAAACGCAGCAACAAGAAAAGAGGGAGTGGTTATTGAGGGTTTGCCGAGTGCCAGTTTTAAAGTAAAATTAGATGATGGCTCAGAAATCCTCGCCCATATTTCGGGTAAAATGAGGATGAATTTTATTAAGATTTTAGCTGGTGACAGAGTTACCGTGGAATTAAGTCCTTATGACAAGAATAGGGGAAGAATTGTTTATAGAGAAAAGTAAAAACATCAAATATGAAGGTGCGAACTTCGGTTAAAAAGATTTGCAATAAATGCAAAATAGTTCGACGTAAAGGTCGAATTTACGTTATCTGCAGCAATCCTAAACACAAACAAAGACAAGGATAGATTTTAGTATGGCGAGAATAGCGGGGATAAACATCCCAGACAATAAAAGAATAGAAATTGCTTTAGCCTATGTCTATGGCATAGGGCCGTCTTTGAGCAGAAAAATCCTGGAAAAAGCAGGGATTAATCTTGATATCAGAACAAAAGATCTTTCCGAGAGCCAAGTGAATAAATTAAGAGAATTAATTGAGAGTAGCGAATATAAAATAGAAGGAGAGTTGAGGAGGGAAAAAATGATGAATATTAAGCGACTAAAAGAAATCGGCTGTTACCGAGGTGTCCGCCACATTAAAGGACTGCCGGTCAGAGGGCAACAGACAAAAACCAATAACAGGACTGTTAGGGGCAATGTCCGAAAAACAATGGGCAGTGGACGCCGAAAATCCGCCGAAAAAACATAATTCTAAATATGGGAAAGAAAAAAGTTTTTAAAGAAACAACCGAAGAGGCCTTAAAAGAGAAAGAAGTAACAGATGCAAAGATGAAGTCGAAAAAAGAGCCTAAAAGCCGGAAATTAGAACGGGCCAATGTTTATATTCAATCAACTTATAACAATACTATTATTACTGTTACAGATTTAAAAGGCGATGTCGTGGCAATGGAAAGCGCCGGAGCTGTTGGGTTTAAAGGTCCTAAAAAAGCAACTCCTTTTGCTGCGAGCCGAGTAGTAGAATCTTTATTAAATAAAATAAGAACAGCTGATTTAAGGGAAGTGTCTGTTTTTGTAAAGGGCGTGGGTTCGGGCCGGGAAGGAGCAATTAGGGCTTTAGTTGCTAATGGTTTGGATATTGTTTCTATAAAAGATATCACGCCAATTCCGCACAATGGCTGCCGACCGCGAAAACTGCGTCGAGTATAAATAAGACCCATGTTAAGAGAATCAATTTGTAAAAAATGCAGGAGGGCTGGCCAGAAACTCTTTTTAAAAGAGGAACGTTGTTTTACCGCTAAATGCGCAATGGTGAAAAAGCCATACCCTCCGGGAATGAGAGCTAAAAAGCACCGTTCAGCTCTTTCAGAATACGGCGCTCAGTTGGCTGAAAAACAAAAAATCAGAAGAATTTACAATATTTCCGAAAAGCAATTCAGAAAATATTTTGAAGAAGCATCCAAAGCCAGAGGAGTCGTGGCAGAAGTTTTATTAACTAAATTGGAAACCAGATTAGATAATGTTATTTCCCGTTTGGGATTAACTGGTTCGCGAGCCAAGGCCCGTCAGATTGTTGGCCACGGCCACATTTTATTGAATAACCGAAGAGTAAACATTCCTTCGATTAACGTTAAAAAGGGTGATGTTATTGAAATAAGAAAAGGAAGTTTGGGCAAAGTCTTATTTAGAGATTTAGAAATAAAGCTTAAAAAATATAATCCGCCCTCCTGGCTTTCTATAGAGAAAAAAGAGAATAATGAATTTAAAGCAAGTGTTTTAGGAATGCCGTTAAGAGAAGAAATAGAGATTCCCGTTGATTTAGCAATGATTGTGGAGTTTTATTCAAGATAACAATAAACAATTAACATTTAACAATTAACTTTAAATAAAAATATGGAACACAAAATTTCCTTGCCATTAAAACCGAGAATTATTAAAAAAGGGGAAAATCACGCCATTTTTGAAATAGACAATTGCTATCCCGGATACGGAATAACTATTGGTAACGCCTTTAGAAGGGTGCTTTTATCATCTCTTCCCGGCGCAGCAGTGACTTCAGTGAAAATAAAGGGAGTCAGCCACGAATTTTCTACTATTCCCAATGTTTTAGAGGATGTTATCCAAATAATTTTAAACTTAAAACAACTTCGTTTTAGGGTCCATGCAAAAGATTTATCATCGTTGAAAGTTGAACTTAAGTCAGTTGGAGAAAAAGAGGTTAAAGCCAAAGACATTAAATTAACTTCCGAAATAGAAATAATCAATAAAGACATTCACATCGCTACCTTGACCAATAATAAAGCAAAATTGGAAATGGAAATTGAAATTGGGACTGGACTCGGCTATGTCCCAGTTGAGCAGAGAAAGAAGGAAAAATTAGAAATCGGGTCAATTGCCGTGGATGCTATTTATACGCCAATTAAGAAAGTAAATTATGAAGTGGAGAATATGCGTGTTGGCGACAGAACTGATTTTAATAGGGTTAAAATTGAGATTGAAACCGATGGCAGTATGGTTCCGGAAGATGCCTTTAAAAAAGCAGCCGAAATTTTAGTTGACCACTTTATGGTATTTATCGGCGAGAGAAAAGAAATCAAGGAAGAAAAGACAGAAGTTAAGAAGGTTAAAAAAATTAAAAAAACCGATAAGAAAAAGAAAAAGTAATGAGACACAGAAAGAAGAAGCAAAACTTAGCAAGATCACAAAGCCAGCGTAGAGCGCTTCTGCGTTCATTGGCATCCGCCTTGATTTTAAGGGAAAAAATTTTTACTACCGAAGGCAAGGCAAAAAAATTAAGGCCGTTTTTAGAAAAATCAATTTCTCGGGCCAGAAAAAATAATTTAACCACTAAAAGATTATTGCTTCGTGATTTTTCTCCGAGAATAGTTAATAAATTAATAAAAGAAATAGGTCCGCGTTATCTTGACCGCCCAGGCGGATATTTGAGAATTATAAAAATCAATCCAAGAAAAACAGATAACGCCAAGATGGTTTTATTGGAGTTGGTTAAGTAAGAAATAATCTATGGCAAAAACATACACAATTGATGCTTCAGGGAGAATACTTGGTCGATTAGCAACCGAAGTGGCTGTTCTTTTGCGCGGGAAAAATAATCCAGATTTTGCGCCTAATCTCGTTAAAGGAAATAAGGTGATAGTTTTTAATACTTCCAAAATGACTTTTAGCGGGAATAAATTAGAAAATAAAAAATACCAGCATTATTCGGGATACCCGGGAGGAATAAGCACAATTCTTTTAAAAGATTTATTTAAAAAGGATCCCAGTGAACCGTTAAAAAGGGCGGTTTATAATATGCTTCCCAAAAATAAATTAAGAGCTAAATTTATAAAAAATCTTATATTATATGCCGGAGAAATCAAGTAAAATCAAAAAGATTAAAAAGGAAGCCGCTCCCCAGAAAGAAAAAAAGGTCAAAAAAATCCAATACTATGAGGCCGTAGGAAGAAGAAAGAGGGCGGTGGCCCGAGTAAGGTTATATACTGTCAGTCCGTCTGAATCAATGGAAACAGGAAATTTTTTGGTTAATGACAAAAATTACAAAGGATATTTTCCGATGCCGATTTTACAGCAGGTGGTGGAATCGCCGTTTATTAGATTAAAATCCCAGAACCGATTCAGCGGCACAGCCAAGGTTAAGGGCGGCGGGATTTCTGGCCAGGCCGAAGCAGTGCGGCACGGAATTTCTCGGGCATTAATTATATTTGACCCTAATTTTAGAAAAAGATTGAAAAAACTCGGATTTTTAAGGCGCGATCCAAGAGAAAAAGAGAGAAGGAAATTCGGCCTTAAAAAAGCCCGCCGAGCCCCGCAGTGGTCAAAGAGATAAAAATCTGTCATGTTTTAGATACGGACATTTTGCACTTCTAATCTAAGAGCTTGATTAGGGGTTTTTCCATTTAAGCCACAATGTTTCGTGTCATTGTAGTGCATATTCCAGAGTCGTAATTTGTATTTTAATTCTTC
>Ga0315293_10000555_pt1 | contig 34988 bp, 21 predicted proteins | sample YL17G13_20_MG_FD_203071 | JGI IMG/M metagenome (GOLD analysis project Ga0315293, IMG submission 203071) | Sediment microbial communities from Yellowstone Lake, YNP, Wyoming, USA - YL17G13_20 | ecosystem: Environmental > Aquatic > Freshwater > Lake > Sediment | place: USA: Wyoming | collected... | reverse complement strand
CTCCGAGGTAAAGGCAGTCAGTGGCGACGTCAGAGCGCTCGTGAAACTGTTCGAGCATTTCATCCGCGGCGACGGCCGAGGCCCGGCGGCCATGTAGCGGCGACGCCGCTTGGCGGGGTCGCCATCAACGCCTGTTCGCTACCTTCTCTTTTTGGCTCCTCTCCCCAAAGTGTAAAGGCGGAACGTAGTTCAGAAGAGCCGCGAGGTCGCCGCGTTGGCCTCGCGGCTCTGTTGGCGTAACTCGGATTTTGCAAGTACCTCAATTGTCACCCGTGCGGTGGGGAGAGTAATGCACGCCACGATAGTGTCAAGACGGCGGCAGTGCTGCGAATGAGAATGGCGAGCACCACAACGGCAACCACCACATCTGCCCATGCCGCAAAGCGTATTCGTCAGGCTGCGTATTGGTTGGCGCCGTCGCTGTTCTGCGTGTTGCTCTACTGGCGCGCCTTCGGAACCTGGTTTCAGGCAGACGATTTCAACTGGCTGCGGATCGCCGCCGCCGTCCACTCCAACCGCGAACTGGTGCATGCCCTGTTCGCGCCGATGGCGCAAGGCACCGTACGCGTGCTGAGCGAGAACGTTTTCTACGTTGCCCTGTTCCACCTGTTCGGCATGAATCCCCTGCCCTTCCACCTGGTCACGTTCGGGACACAGTTGGCCAACCTGGTGCTGTTGGCTGCTATTACGCGCCGGATCAGCGGCTCGGAACTCGCCGGTTTCCTTGCTCCGATTCTGTGGGTTGGCAACAGCATGCTGGCGGCCGCCGTTTGCTGGATACCGGCATTCAACGAAGTGCTCTGTGGTTTCTTTCTGCTCCTGGGCTTTTACTTTTTGCTCCGCTACTTCGACACCGGCGGCGCGCGCTACTACATCCTGCAGTGGATCGCCTTCGTGCTCGGTTTTGGCGCGCTCGAGGTGATGGTTGTTTACCCGATACTGGCGCTGGGCTACGCGCTGTTCGCCGCAAGGGATCACCTGCGCCGTGTGCTGCCTCTGTTCGTTCCGTCAGTACTGTACGGCCTGCTGCACATTTTCGTGATCCCCAAGGCGGCGTCCGGCCCATACTGGCTCGACTTCAGTCCAGGCGCCCTCTTCGAAACGTTCCTGTCCTACTGGATGCGTGCGCTGGGACCGCGCTACCTGATGGCAACCGGCCTCATCGATTACTTCTGGATGCGATTGCTATCGGCCGTCATCACGGCGGGTGTGCTTGCGTTTCTGGCGTGGCAAACGGCAAAACGCGATTGGCGCGCGGCATGCTTCTTGTCATGGTTCGTGATTCTGCTGGCGCCGTTTCTCCCCCTTCGAAGCCAGGTGCTGGATTATTACCTCACGCTGCCGGCGCTGGGCCTGGCGATGTTCGGAGCGTGGGCGATTGCCCGCACCTGGCGCACGCCCGCCGCACCCGTGGCGATTGCCGTAACGCTGCTATACCTGTCAATCTCCGTGACCGGCGCTGTTCGCTCCTCCGCCTGGTATTACCAACGCGGCTCTCGCATCCTGGAGACGGTCAGGGGCGTGCTCCACGTTCATCGGCACAATCCCGGCTCGCTGATCCTCCTCCGCGGAATGCCGGATGACGTCTTCTGGGCCGGAATGTTCAATAAGGTATTCGACTTGTACAATGTCTCCGGCGTCTATCTGGTGCCCGGCGAGGAGGCACATCTGCACGGCCCACCCGAGTCGCAGCACGCCGTTCCGGAATTCGTCGTGCAGCCGGCGATGGCACTCAACGCACTCAGGCAAAAGCGGGCGCTCGTGTTTGATATTGGAAGCGGCGCTTTCACCGACATTACCGCGAGCTACACTGCCGAGGCGAGTGCCTGGGACCCCGATCAACTCGAGCGGCGCGTGGTGGTCGGGCAGCCCTATTTCCAGAACAGGCTGGGCAAGGGGTGGTTGTGGGCCGGCGGCAACTATCGGTGGATGTCGAAGGCCGCGGAACTGCGGTTGCCCGGGCCGCAGCATGCCCGGCAACGGCTCTACATCAGCGGATATTGCCCGGCGGCTCGCGTGGCTGATGGGCCGGTTAAACTTAGCGTCACACTTGATGGCATCAAGCTCGGAGCGGTCACCGTAGATGTCCGTGAGGCGCCGTTCATTTACTCCTTTGCGCTGCCACCCAATCTTCTGACCCACGCGTTGGTGCTCGTCCACCTTGAAGTGGATCGCACCTTCCGGGTCCCGCCCGATGACCACGACCTCGGCCTGGCCTTCAAGGCCTTCGAGATTCGCTAGGCTTGAATCCAATCAGGGCGTAATCCTGGTAGCCGAAATATTTCTCGTTGAAGCGGCGGGCCTCGCGGTTCCAGCTCTGGGCTGCCGGGCTGGCGTCGGACTCGGGCCACAGCGGCAAATCCGGCAGCAACGGCTGGACCGGGGAGACGTGGCGGATCGTGATCCGCGTAAAGCCTGCCTCCTCCATGAAAAAGCGCAGTTGCCCGGACGGAATCGGCTGCGCGTGCGTTGGATCGAGGAAGAAGCTTTGGCTGAGCGTGGCCAGGCACTCCGGGTTCTGGGTTTCGAGCAACAGCAGGCCCCCGGCGCGCAGCTTCCGGTGAGCCAGCCGCACCAGGCGAACGTAGCCGGGCGGCGGCAGGTGCTCGATGAACTGGGCGGAGAAGATGCCTCCCAGCGAGTCATCGGGTAGCGATTCCAGGTATTCAAAGGCATCGGCCCGGGTGACGTCGAGCTGCTGCTCGCGGCAGCGGGCCACCATGTCGGGGTCCAGGTCCACGCCGCGGGCCTCGATTCCCTTCTCTCGCAGCAAAGCCAGAAATTCGCCGCGGCCGCAGGCCACATCGAGCACCGGCGCCTGGCCTTCGAACAGCGGCAGGTACTCGGCCTGGCGCTCGCGCACCTCTTTGTCCGAGCCGCGGTACAGGTTCTCAAAGTGCGGGTAATCGAACTCGGTAGTGGGAAGTTCGGCGCCGGCGGGCGACGTAGCGGCGACCTTTAGGTCGCCATCCCGGTGATCGCGTCCGGTGGCGACCTGAAGGTCGCCGCTACGTTCCGCCGTCAGGCTACGCAGCCGCAGGCGCACCAGGTTCATCTCCTCCTCGACGCGCCCGGTCAGCTCCTCTCGATAACTCGCCAGTTCCTGCCAGAACTCCTGTTGCAGGCGGTTCACCGCGTCATTGAGCTGGTCCACGTTCAGACGCAGGTGCTTGCGCAACTCGCCCACCTCTTTCTCGATCTCGCCATCCACGCGCGCCAGGCGCGCCAGCAGATCCTCCTGCATCTTGCCGGCTGCCTCCTGGAGGTTGGCGACCGCGACGCGGATCTCGCCGGCTGCCGCGTCGAGGCGCGCGACATTGGCCATGATGCGCCCGTCGAGTGTGGCCTTGTGCTCGTCGAGCTTCTTCCGCCACTCCGCCTGAAACGCCTCCAGGTTCTGGTTGAAGCGCTCGATCTCAGCCAGCGCCGGGGCCCGCAGGCTCTCGGCCTGCGCCGCCACCTGGGCCACCACCAGCAAGTTGCGGTTATGTTCGGCCAGCAACCGCTGCGTTTCGGCCAGGGCCTCCAGCACCGCCTGGTTGAACTGGCGCTGCGGGTAGCCGTACCAGCGCAGCGAGCGGGCCACCAGCCGCTTGAAGAGCTGGATCAGGGCGTGGTGCGGGCCGGCGGGGCGCGGGTTCACCGTGTCGGCGTTGGCGGCCCAGTCGCCGGCGATGCGGCGGCAGTCCTCGAGCCGGTCGAGTTTCGGAAGCCGAAAATCAGGCGCCGCGGGGACGCGAGCTTCCACGCGCTGCTGGATGCGTTCCTTCAGAGCCGCTAATGTCGCAACCAGGTTCATGTATCTGTACGTCCGCTCCTTGCTAGAAAGCTATCAGCTTCCCTCAGCCGGAAATCCTGCATGCCGTCACGCGCGCTCGCAGGTTCGCCACCCCGGCGGTGGGGCGCGTGTCCAGCACCTGAAACGATAGCACGTCGTCCAGCCAGTCGTGGCTGGAGCCGTCGGGCTGTTGCGTGGCCACCGTGAGGGTATACTCCTGCGGCGTCAGCGAGCAGGGAAACTCGAAATTGACTTCCAGCAGGTCGCCCGGCTCGAGCGCTTCCCCGCCCCCGCAGTGGATCTGCTCCAGCATGGTGTTGGTCCCATACACTTCCATGCCGATGCGCGTGCGGATCATCACGCCGACCACGGGGTTGGGATGCCGTTCGGCAAAGCGGGCCAGCACACGCACCCGCACGTTCTCGCCGGAAGCGACCACGCGGGTGGGCCGGCCGCCCGCGCCGTACAACTCCACCTGCAAGACCTCGGCGGCGCGGTCGCCGTGCCGGAAGGAGAACTCCAAGTGCGGAGTGTGGAGTGCGGAGTGCGGAGTATCCGGCATTCCGCATTCCACATTCCGCACTCCGCGCTCAAAAACGCGTTGGCGGTCCAGCACCATGCCATTGTAGCGGTTCACCACGTCGCCGGGCTCGCCCTCGGCTTCGGTCCGCCCTCCCCAGAGCAGCATAGCGCGGTCGCAGATCATCTTCACCAGCGCCAGGTCGTGGGAGACCAGCACCACGGTGACGCCGCGCGCCTTCAGCTCGCCGAACTTGCGCACGCAGCGGTTGGCGAAGATGGCGTCGCCCACCGCCAGCGCCTCGTCCACCACCAGCACGTCCGGATCGACGTGGATAGCGGCCGCGAATGCCAGCCGCACCCACATGCCGGTGGAGTAGGTCTTCATGGGCTGCTCGATGAAGTCGCCGATCTCGGCGAACTCGGCGATGCGCGGGAAGCTGCGCTCGACTTCGGCGCGCGCGAGGCCCATGATTTCGCCGTTCATGAAGATGTTCTCGCGCCCCGTGAACTCCGGGTTGAAGCCGGCGCCCAGGTCCAGCAGCGCGGCCACCCGCCCGGTGGCGCGCGCCCGCCCGGTGGTGGGCTGCAGGATCCCGGTCAGAATCTCCAGCAGCGTGCTCTTGCCCGAGCCGTTGGGCCCGATGATGCCGTAGGTTTCGCCGCGGCCCACCTGGAAGGAGATGTCGCGCAGGGCCCAGAAATCGCGGTGGTAGACGCGCCGCCCGAACGAGGCCATCTCCTTCAGCCGGTCCGACGGCACGGCGTACATGCGGTACATCTTGGATACGTTCGTTACCACAACCTGCGCCATAACAGGTCCAAGGTCCAAGGTCCAAAGTCCAAGGTCCCACGGCCGTCTCGACCTTGGACCTTAGACCTTGGACCTTGGACCATTTAAAGAACGTCCGCGAACGACTTCCGCGACTTATAGAACCAGGCGAAGCCGAGCAGGTAGGCGGCCAGCCCGCCCGCCGCCAGCCAGCCCAGCATGCCCCAGGGCGGCGCCGTGCCGTCCAGAAAAATGGCGCGATAGCAGCGGACCATGACGTACACCGGGTTCTTCCCGAACACCGCCATGGTGCTCGCCGGCAGCGCCGTCTCCGGATAGCAGATTGGCGTGGCGAAGAACCACAGCGTCAGCAAAAAGCTCATGAACTGCCCGGTATCGCGCAGGAACACGCCCAGCGCCGCCAGGAACCAACATAGCCCGATGGTCAGCAGCACCTGCGGCAGCAGCACCAGCGGCAGGTACAGCGCCGTCACCGGGATGCCGTGGCGGAACAGCAGCAGCCCGGCCAAAAACACCAGCAGGGCGAAGAAGCCGCTGGCCAGACCCGCGCAGGCGATGTTCACCGGCAGGATCTCGACCGGGAAGAGCACGCGGGTCACCAGCGTCTTGTGCTCGAGCATCACCGAGGGGGCGCGCGCCAGCGCCTCGCTAAACGCCAGCCAGGGCAGCATCCCGCAGACGAAGTACAGCAGGAAGTTCACCGGGCCGGCGGCTTCCGGCCCTGGGCCGAAGCGCACCTTCAACACCAGCGCGAACACGAAAAAGTAGGTGAGCATCAGCAGCAGCGGGCTGATCACCGTCCAGACCAGGCCGGCGACCGAGCCGCGGTAGCGGCCGTGAATATCGCGGCGCACCATGGAAACGATCAGCGGGCGGTGCCGCGCGATAGTGATGAAGGGGGCGGTGAGCAGGCGGGCCAGCGCGCGGCGCAGGCGCTCGGCGCGGCGCGCGGCGGCGGTCAGCCGGCGCTGGCTGACGCGCACCCCGCCGCTGTCCACTCGCACCTCCAGCGCCAGGCATTCCGACCCGCGCTGGTAGAACCAGGCCACCGGTTCCTCCACCGGCGACAGCAGCACGCGGTAGGCGCCCTGCTCCGGCGGCAGCTCGATATCGAGGGTGGCCTCGGCTTCCCCGCCCGGCGGCAGGTCGGCTTCGAGCGCCGTTCGCCGGCCCTCGGCCAGCAGCGATTCCGCTTTGCCGTCCAGCACCTGGTAGGCGAGAAAGACGGGGCCGCCGGCGGGCCAGAGGCGGTCGCTGGTGTTGCGCACCCGCAGGCGTACCCGCAGCGATTTGCTATCGAGCAGCTTCAGCTCGGTGGCCTCCAGCCGGGCGCTGAATCGCGGCATCAATGGTTATTATAACGAGGCGAATTCACCACCAAGGCACAAAGAACACCAAGTACACGAAGAATCACCGCCTTGGTTTTCTTTGTGTTCCTTCTGCGGACGGAAGAACAACCGGAAGCGCACTTCCCCGCCCCGAGAGGTGTATGGAATCAGAGCGGGCTTGCCGCCCTGCACAGCCTCGGTGAGCAAGAGGAAAGCGGGCGCAGGGTGGGCCTGGTCCACGGGGAAAGGGACGCCCAGCGTCAGCACCGCCGGCAGCCATGACCGGTTGCGGTATTCATAGAGACCGCTGACCCGCACCGCCCCGCGCCCTACCTGGACCTCGATCCGCTCGCGCTCGAAGCGGACGGTGGTGAAGTATCCGCTGAAGAAGTAGACAGCGGCGGCGATCAGGCCCCCGGCCAGCCACAGGTCAGCGCTTGAACGCCTCGCCAATCGCCGCTCCCTTCTCTTGCGCCGGAGATCAAGTGTACACCCGACAGGTGCGGAGTGCGGAATGCGGAGTGCGGAGTGACACGCTTGGCATGGGATATTCCGCCCGCCGCACTTCGCGCTCCGAACGGCCCTGGAAATTTCCGCCGCGGCGTCCCGCCGCAAGCATGTAGCGCCGGCGTCCCGCCGGTAATCGTCCTCCGGTCGCCGACCGGTTACCGGCGAGACGCCGGCGCTACAACGGGCGCGCGAGACGCGCGCTGGGGCATCGCGCCAACGGAAGTGCTATTCGATGGCGGCGAAACTTTGCGGTATGCTCAAGCTCCCGGCTTTTGTGCGCCTGGGTCGTGCGACCAGACGAGGGAGGTGTCGTGCGCGTCGAATTGTATTCGATCCGGCTCTGCCTTTTTTTCCTGGCGGTGGTCGTCGCTTGTGCTTCCCTGCCCGCCCAAACCCAAACGCAGGCTCAGCCTGTCGGGATGGTGGCGGTCGGCAAGAGCCCGTTTGCCCTGGCCGTCCCGACCAATCAGCAGGCCATCGTCGTGAACCTGTTCCCCGAGGGCGAACCGAACAGCCCCAGCACCTGGACCAATACGAAGCTGGTGGACCTGGGCAGCAGGGCGGTCACCAGTCAACTGCGCGTTGGAACACGACTGGTGGCGGTGGCGGTGGTTGGCACGCGCGCCCTGGTGGTGAATGAAGACCAGGACTTCGTGATCGTTGTCGATCTGACCACGGCAAAAGAGGTGACACGGATTGCCGTGGGCAGCCGCCCGAGCAACGTGATCGTGGCCAATACCCAGCTCGCCATCGCCACCAATGGCACCAGCGGCGATCTGAGCTTCATCAACCTGCAGACCAATGCCGTCAGCGGCTCGCCGGTGAAGGTGGGCACGGACCCGCGCGCGGTGGCGGTGCATCCGGCGGGGCAGTACGCCTACGTGGCGCTGGGCGGCGACAACGCCGTCGGCGTCGTTGATCTGCGCTCCTACACCAAGGTCTACGCGGTGCATGTGGGCAAGAACCCCGCCGCCATTGCCATTACGCGCGATGGCCGGCGGGCCGTGGTCGCCAATCTGACCAACAACACCGTCTCCATTCTGAATACGGAGAACGCGGCGGCGCCGGCGGTGATTCCGACGGCGGCCGGCACCACCCAAATCCCGGTGGGCGTGCAGCCCAGCGCGGTGGAAATCAGCCCCGACGGCAAGACGGCTTACGTGGCCAACCTGGGCAGCAATTTCTTCACCGCCGTCGATATCGGGAAGCTGGCGGTGGCCGGCGTGGTGAACGTGCAGCGAACCGATCCAAGCAACCCCTCGCAGAAGATTTCATCGCCCACCTCCGGCCTGCGCATTGCGCCGGATGGGACGCGGCTGCTGGTGACGGAGTTCCGCGACGCCTCCATGCTGCTCATCTACGACATGAACAACATGCCGCTCTCCCCCGCCCCGGACATCGAAGTGCCGGGCGAGCCGCGGGCCAGCATGTACATGGATGTGGACGCGTCGCTGGCCTGCCCCGGGTTCTACATCACCGAGGTGGCGCTGGCCGATGGCGCCCGGTCGGGCTTCTGGGGCATGGAATTGGCCACCACGGCGGGAGACCGGCTGCTGCAGGGCGGGTTCAACCTGGGCGGCGGGTTCGACGCCAACGCCGGCAATCCGGGTTTCGGCGCCTTCAACATCACTAACCCTGCCAACGAGCGGCAAACGGTGAAGATCACGGTGCAGGCGCAGGCTGTTCCAACCCAAGGATACAGCGCCGGCAACCTGGGGCTGAGCGTGCAGCTTTACCAGCCGCAGGCCGACGGCAGCCGGGTGGCGGTGGGCCAGGGAGCGTCGGGTGCGCCGCCGCTTTCCGTCAGCACCACGGTCAACCCGGGTTTCTACATCGTCGAGATCAAGAGCCTGGCTGGCTCGCCGCGCGGCACCTTCCAGATGAGCCTGGAGACGCAATATACCAACCGGGCGGGCGGCGCCTTCCAGGGCGGCGTGGTGGTGGGCGGCTACCTGACCCGGGACGCAGCCGGCAAGTCGCTGACCGGTTTCGGCGCCTTCTGCATCTCCGAAAACCAGACGGTGACCGTGAAGACGTCCGGCGCCTCGACGTACGGCGATGCTGGGGCCGGAGACCTGGTGCTGACGCTGAAGGACCGCAACGGGCAAGTGCTGCGTACCATTAACAACTCGGTTCCGACGTCGGCCGGCGTGGCGCTGCCCGACCCGCCCGACATGCAGGGCGCCACCCCCACAATTTATGTGGACGCGAAAGCGGCGGCGGGCGGCGACGGCAGTTCCGCGCGGCCCCTGCGCAGCATCGCCGCGGCGGTGAGCAAGGCGCGGTCCGGAGACGTGATCCTGGTGCGGGCGGGCCGGTACTCGCCCAGCCTTACCGGGGAGGTGATCCCCATCGGCAGCGCGGGGACAAATATCAATCCGTTGCAGGCCAACGTAAAGGTTTTCGGCTCTGGAGCGGCGACTACCATCCTGGATGCCGAGCAATCGGCGGGCAGCGCGGGCAACGCCAACGCCTTTGTCATAGCCGCGCCCAATGTGCGCTTTGCCGGCTTCACCGTGCGCGGCGCACAGCAGTTCGGGGTGCTGGTCTACCAGGCCAGCGGTGTCCGCATAGACAGCAACTTCTGCACCAGCAACGGGCGCGACGGCATCGGCGCCATCCAGTCGCCGGGGTTGGTAGTCACGGGCAACGCCGCGGTCGCCAACCAGGAGAGCGGCATCGTGGTGAGCAACTCGGCGACCGGCACCCCCAGCAATCCGCCGACGGGCTGCCCCAGTTCGTTCGGCGCCTGCATCATCAACAATGTCGCCAACGATAACCGCTCCGACGGCATCCTGGGCAGCCAGGGCGGCACGCTCTACATTCTGAACAACACCACGCTGAACAACGGCTCCTCGGGCATCGAGCTGAACAACCGCGCCGACCCCGGCCAGCCGGCCAACCCCGCGCTGACCGGCTACATCCGCAACAACACGGTCAGCAACAACGGCGGCGTACAGTTCGCCTTTGCCGGAACGGGGATTCTCGTCACGGAAGGCGCCCACGCCGCCGAAATCTCGGGCAACCAGATCAACAACAACCGCCCCTATGGCATCGGCATCTTCCTGAACGGGACGGCGGGCCTGATTTCGAAGAACCGGGTTGTAGATACGCAGTTGAACGGCATCCTGGTGCGCTCGACTTCGACGGTCACCGAAATCTCCGACAACACGGTCACCACCAGCGGCCTGAGCGGCCTGTTCATCGACGACAAGTCCAGGGTCGATAGGATTCTGCGGAACTCCTCGACGACGAACGGCACCTGCACGGCCTGCACCGACTCCAAGTCCGGGCTGGCGGTGTTGAGCGGTTCGCAGGCCGGAACCGTGGACGCGAATTTCTTCGACCGCAACGCGGTGGGTTTGGAAATGGCCACGAACTCGGTCGTTTCCTCAGTCACCAACTCGACGCTCGACAGCAACGACAACGGCGGAATCTTCATCCGCTCCGGCTGCACGCTTTCATCGTTCAGCGCGAACAAAGTGCGGACCAACCGGGGCCTGGGCGCGCTGCAGGTGGAAGGCTCGACCATCACGCTGGCCAACAGCGAGTTTTCCGGGAACCAGGCGGGCATTAACCTTTACACCAACTCCACTGCCACCATTCAGAGCTGCCAGATCACATCCAACAAATCGGGCAGTGCGCTGTCGGTGACAGGGGCTTCCCAGGCAACCCTCACCGGAACGACGATCAGCGGGAACACCGGCGACCAGGCGATCCTGGCCGCGGGGGCGGGCAGCAGCGTGCGCCTGAACGGCGGCAACTCCGTCATCAACAACAAGGCCTGGGGCTTGAACGCGCAGAATGGCGGCACGATCTCCTGCAGCGGCGCCAACACGGTAAGCGGCAACACCTCGGGCAACACGTTGGGGAGCATCACCGGCTGCCAGTGATTGAAGAGTTATCAGTGACTGACAACTGAGAACTGAAAACTGAGGAATCACTCAATCATCAATGGGAAGGGCGGCGACTGGGTGCCCCCGAGCGAGACCGCCAGTTGATACTGCCCGGGCTGGATTCCGGCAGGAACGCGCGTATTGACCTGGCGCGGCCCGGGGTGCGGCGGGGCCCTTGGGTTCAACCGAAAGTGCTGTTGGACTGTAGCGGGAGTTGGGGGTATCCTTCTCGCCTATACTGTATGCGCCCGGGCAGCGCTTGATTTAAGGGTTGCCATGCACGTCACGTTCAATTCGGTCCGCTTTTGCTCTTCCCTTTTGGCTGTCGCAGTAGCCTGTGTTTCACTGCCCGCTCAAACCCAAACACAGACTCAGCCCGTGAGGATGGTGGCGGTCGGCAAGAGCCCGTTGGCGCTGGCGGTCCCGATAACCAGCAGGCTATCGTGGCGAACCTGTTTTCCGAAGGCGGTCCGAACAAAGGTCACACAACTTGAGGCACTCGGGTAACGAGGCTTCCCCAGGACGGACTATGAAACGGCAAGTGCGATGGATGGCACTCCTTGGCGTGATCGTCAGTCTGTTTTTTTGGAAAATCCTGTTCACGGATCAGTTCTCGGTATTCCTCACCTACGACTGCGCCACTCAATATGCCTGGACTCACTTCGCCGCCTCCAGTCTCCGGGAGGGGATTCTGCCGCTGTGGGACCCATACATACAGGGCGGCCGAAGCTTCATAGGTGAGCTACAAACGGGGGTTTTCTATCCGCCCAAGCTCTTGCTCTACGTCGCGCCATTGAATCGGTCCGGCCTATTTCCGCTTCGGTTGCTGGAGTATTTTTACGTGTTTGGGCACATTCTCGGCGCCTTCTTCATGTGGTTGCTGGCCGTTGAGATCGGGTTGAACCGTTTTTCGGCTTTCGTTGCCGCGATCTGCTTTTCCCTCGGTGGTTTCGTGGGAACGATGTCATGGCCGAACATACTCCACAGCGCCATCTGGCTTCCTCTGGTTCTGCTGTTCGAGATTCGCGCTTTCCGCGCCCAATCGCCCGCCAGAAGCGTACTGAACGCCGTGGTCAGCGGCCTTTTCTTAGCCATTTCCATACTTGCGGGAAGCATCCATGCGCCCATCATGGAGTTTCTTGTAGTTGTCAGCGCAGGGCTTTATTTCGCCACGTTGAGACCCGAACAGCAAGGATACAGCCGCCCCAGGCACGCAATCCGAGCGATAGCGATTATCGCAGTGATCGGGCTGGTTGGCCTGGCAGCGGCTGGGATCCAGATCCTGCCGTCGATCGAATACGGCCCGCTTGCTCTGCGCTATCGTGGCGCCGGCCTGGATCCCTTGCCGGCCACGCAGAGGCCTCCGTACGCGGAGATGACGCGCCAGGGCTTCTTCCCGCATTCCCTGCTGGCCCTCGCCCTGGGTGGAATTCCGGGCGGGGGCAAGGAGTTCAGCCCCTATTGCGGGATGTTTCCCTTGATACTGACTATCATCGGGATCTGGCAAAACTGGCGGCGTGAGTGCGTGAAGTATCTTACGGTTCTGGGCGCCTTGGCATTCCTCTACACGCTTGTAGACTTTACGCCGGTCCATGGCCTGGCGTACGCTTTGGTTCCCGGGCTCTGGATGGCGCCGCAGGCAGAGCGCTTCGTTTACCTGACCCATTTCGCCATGAGCCTGCTTGCCGCGTATGGCGTGCAGACATTGCTTTCCGGAGACGCGTCTGTGAGCCACCGGGTGGCGCCGTTGCTTCGAATCCTGAAATGGGCGGCGATTGCCGCCGGTTTGTCGCTGGCCGTCCCGGCTTTCTCCGGCAAAATGCAGGCCAACGAGTGGATGTACGTTTCCTTTTTGCTGCTCCTCTGTAGCTGTGGCTTGTTGCGTTACCTCCTTGGGCCGTATCAGGCAGCAACGGCCAGTTTCCTTATAGCAGCCCTCATTTTGTGTGATTTGGCGGCATTTGACTGGACTGTCGCTAACAAGCTGGAAGAGAGCAAGGCGGGCACGAACCGGCTGGAAGAGTTACTGGGGGCCGGCGATGTGGCGCGCTTTCTAAAGTCTCAGCCGGGCTTGTTTCGTGTCAGTGTTGCCGCAGAGTTTCCGCCAGACATAGGTGACCTGTACGGAATACAGACGACCGGTGGATTGACCGCTACGATATTGAAGGACCTGGAACGGGGCTGGCGCGCTTCAGGAACCGGCAATTTGCTCAACGTGCGCTATTTTGTGAATAAGGAGCGGGCCGAAGGGCTGCAGCTTGTCTACCAGGATTCCCCCTGGAAGGTCTATTTAAATACCGCGGCGATGCCACGGGCCTGGGTCGTGCATCACGTGGAAGCGGAGCCGCCGAGCCCCTGGCTTGAGAGGCGCATCTCCGCTGCTGATTTTGACCCGTCGCGGATGGCATTCCTGGCTGAGCCGTTGCCCGCAAGGCTGCTGCCACTTCCGGAAGGCGGCCGCGACGAGGTCACCATTGAACAATACAGAGCCGACCGTTTGGAATTGACCGTTCGTTCTCAGGCGCCCGGAGTATTGGTGCTGAGCGAAGTGTACTACCCGGGGTGGCGGGCCACCGTCAACGGGCAGCCGACCAGTATTTCGAAGGTCAACGGCCTGCTGCGGGGTGTGGTCGTTCCGGCCGGCGAAAGCAAAGTAGCATTCTGGTATGCGCCACGATCGGTGCTTATCGGCGCGATCATTTCCTCCCTTACCTTCTTCGGCGCGCTTGCTTTTGCCGTTGTGCTGAAGGTCAAAGCAGGGAGCGGCCGGGCGCGCGAAACGGCATTGCGGGTCGATCAAGCAACGCCCGGGGATTGACGATTTGGGGGCTGAATCATTGACGATTCAACCGCTTGGATCAATCCTCAATGGTTCGAATGATTCAATCGTCAATGGGACCGGCGGCGACTGGGTATCGCCGAGCGAGACCGCTAGTTGATGCTGGCCGGGCTGGATTCCGGCGGGCAGCCGGGCGTTGACCTGCCGCGGCCCAGAGCGCGGCGGGGCTAGGAACTCCACCTCGAGCTCCAGGCTGTCGACGCGGGCGCGCACGTCGGCGGCATCGGCGGCAGGCGGCAAGCCCTCCACCCAGAAGGAAACGAAACTCTCGTCGCTGGACTGGATCTTTCCGGGTGTCCAGGCCAGGCCGTCGCAGACCCCGGTGATGAGCAGGCGCTCGGCTCTTAACTCCGGCGCAACCGGCGTGAACTGGCGGCGAGGCCCTGCGGCGGCGGGCGCGGCGGGGAGGTGTCCGCCGGGCAGCGCGCCTGCGGCGGCAGCCGCTTCGGCGGTCTCCTGGCCGGGTTCGCGCCGGGGCGCCGACGCGACTTTGCCAAAAAACCGAAACCGGCACCAGTAGGTGTCGTAACTGGTCCGGAGCACGGTCAGGACCAGCACGGCCGGCAGGAACAGAAGCGCGGCCATCAGCGCTGCCGCGATTCTAAACGGCAGCCGGATCCACCACCAGAAGAAACGGCCCCAGCGGCGTAGCCGGGCCAGGCACCTATTGCGCCGCCGAAGCAGCTTCAAGCGCCGGACCTCCCAGTCCAGCCGCCGCTCGATATGGCCTCGGATGGCGTCCCAGTCTTCCTTGTTGACCCAGAAGCCCTCCCCAAATTCGTTGAAGGCGAAGAAACGCTTTGGCCGCATGGCCAGCAAGGCAAGGGCGCGGCATAGCCAAAGCTCGGGCTTGCCGGCAACGAAGAACACCACCAGCTCGTAATGCTGACGCGCCGACCACACCAGCCGCAGCCCGCCCAGCGGGCGCTTCACGCGAAACGTGCGCTGGAAAGGCATGTTTTGCCGGCTGCGCTTGCTCAATAGGTCGAAGACGATACCCGGGAAGGTGGCTGCCAGGCGGGCAAAGGCGGGCTCGGCCAGCTCGGCGGGCGCCGATTCAATCACCAGCCCCACACGGAACCATATTTCTCCGCACGGCTGCTTGAAAATTCCCGAGAGCTTCTCAAACATCAGCCATCCACAAGGATATTCTCAAATGCGCACACCGGGCACCTCCAGGCGCCGCGCGAGGCGTGAGTTTGCTTCACTCCCATCCACGCTGCTTGAGAAAACGAATTGCCGCAGTGAGAACAGACTTGGCAAATCCGCTTGAAGCCGGCGCGGTCCGTCAGGCGGAACAGCAACAGGTAGGAACCGGAGGCCAGTGGGTTGCTGCCGCTGGCCCAGCGCCAAAACCGGAAGCTCCAATACAAGAGGCGGAGCAAAACCCCGCTGAAGGGAGCATCCAGGAGCCAGGTGAAGCCGGCCGGCGCCGGCCCTAAAGCTTCCAGCTTGAAGCCGCTCTCTTCATAAACCATGCCAAGGAAGGTTTCCAGCGTGTACTTCTGGAGATGGCCGCCCCCCTTGAACGTGAACCGAAACAGGATGTCCTCGATGCTGTTGGAGCGGGGGATCGAGACGTAAAGGCAGCCGCCGAGCCGCACCACCCGGTCCAGCTCCCGCACGGCCTGGCGCGGGTCGCGGAAATGCTCAAACACGAAATTGCAGACTACGGCGTCGAAGGAGCCGTCCGCAAACGGCAATTCCCGGGCGTCGCCGAGCGTCAGCCGGGCGTTTTCCGGCCATGCGCTGGTGTCCACATGCGCGAAGCGATCCAGGCCAAAGAAACGCAAGAGGGGGAAATGGCGGTAGGCGACGGTGCCCGATCCGCAGCCCAGATCCAGAAGGCGGGCGCCGGCCGGGAGATCACCTAACGGTAGTAACTCGTCTATCTGCGGGCGCATCCCGGACCCCGATATCGCTCGATGATGATTGGAGCGTAGGCGAGATTGGCGGCCAAGTCAACGCCGGGAAGACGAGACAGCCGAGCCGCGACCGTCAGGGAGCGTCCACGATTCCGTGGTTGCGCAGAAAAGCTCGGCCTCGCGGACGCTCCCTTACGGTCGCGGCTCGGTTGGGACCGTCAGCTCACGGCGATACACGAAGGCGGCCAGCAGCACCCCGCAAAATGCCAGGAAGCTGAGGATGCCGCCGGCCAGCACCGTGAGGGGCGCGTAGCGGAACACAACGCGGCTCTCGCCGGGCGGCACCACAATGGCGCGGAACAATCCGTCGGCTTTATAGATTGGAACGCGCTTACCGTTCACCGTCGCCTGCCAGCCGGGGTAGTCGGTCTCGCTCACCACCAGCAGGCCGCGCCTGTCTGCCCTGACTGTCAATTCCAGGCGATTGGCGCCATAGAAGGTGAAGGCGATTTCGTCGCTGCCGGGCGCCACCGTCGCCGCCGGGTCCAGCAGTACGGGCAACGGCGCGGCCAGCAGCGCGGTGCGGCGCGGGTCGAAGCCCGGTTCGCCCAGCCGGGCACGCAGCTTGTCGATCGACGGCTCGACGGCTGCTTCATGCACCACCCAGGCGCGCGGATAGCAGTTCGGATTCTGGTACACCTTCCAGCCGGCGTCCTCGTACACGGCGCCGGGCTCCGGCGCCGCTTTCGGCTTCACGAAGTAACGCACGTTGAGGAAGTCCACGGAGTGCGGCACAGTGTTCAGAAAGCGCTCGTAGTCGCTCAACAGCGTGGCGCCCATGCCGCCGACCGCCTGGACGCCGTACAGGTCGCCGATGTTCGGGTGCCACTCGGCCAGCACCTGGGTGCGGAACAATCCGGGCTGCGATTTCAGGAACTGGGCCACTCCCCCGCAGCTCAACAAGACCTTCAGGTGATCCTTGCCTGTCTTCTCCAGCTCGATCTTGTCGCGCGCCGTCCAATTGAAGGCGCTCAGGTCGCACAGAATCAGGGCCACCACCAGGAAGCGCGCCAACCGGTTCCGGTTGCCGGCCAGGATGTAAAGCAGCAGGCCGTACGCGGAGAGAATGAACAGGACGGAGAGAGCGACCCACTCGCTCATCTCCGGCTTGGTGAAAAGCGCGGGAACAGAGAGGCCGGCCAGGCAGACGATGACCACCCACTTGAAGACGCGGACGAGCGGCGCCAGCGAGGCGCGATCGGTCTGGATCGAGAAAAGCGTTTCGGCGCCGAAGCCGGCCAGCACCGCCATGGCGAAGTTCGCAAGATAGATGAACCGGGCGGCCTCCCGCGCCATCCACAGAACCGGCGTGATCGAGTACAGCAGGCCGTGCAGGAAGGAGAACGAGCCCAGCGTGTAGAAGAAGGCCAGAACCGCGAGCGCGGCCAGGTAGCGCACCAGCGGCTTGCCCCAGTTCTTCCAGGTGCCGACGATGGCCAGCAGCAGCGGCACGACGCCGAAGTACGGGCCGTAGTTCTCACCGCCGCCGATGGCGCCGTCGAACGGAAAGCCGAAGAGAAACCCGGCGACCGAGCGGGGCCAAAAGCCGGAGCTCAGATTGGCATACGGGATTTTCCGCTGCGCCGGAAGCACCGACACGTCACTCAGGTAGCGGACGGCGTGCTGGCTGTACTCCAGGGAAGGCAGAAGCTGAACCGCGGCGGCGCAAAACGCCACCACTCCTACGACGGCGACAACCACTCCCGCCCAGGCCCAGCGGTTGCCGCGCGCCGGGAAATCAGCGGTTCTGGCCGGTGCATAGTGCACCAGGAAGGCGGCGGCGCTGACCACCACCAGTACATCCATAATCGCGATATGCAGGCGGCCGCCCAGGATGGCCAGCCCCAGGGCCAGCCCGGCCAGGCCGGCAAACAGCAAGCCGGGCAGCGGGCGCCGCGCATTGACCGCGCGCAGCAGGAACAAAACGATCACCGGCAGCCAGGCAGCCGAATCCAGCAGATCCGGCCAGCCCACGCGTCCCGCCATGCCGCCCAGTCCGAAGCAGGCGCCGGCCACCAGCGCCGCGTAATGGCTCAAACCCAGGGCCCGGACCAGCGCGAACATGGCGCAGGCGATCACAAAATGGAGCAACACGAAGAACAGCTCGAAGGCCCGCGGCGACAGAACACCGGCACGATTAAACGGAACCAGGGCCAGGACCGCCTTGAGCGGGTAGAAAAGGCCCGTGTCCATTTCACCGATGAAGCTGATGCCTCCGCGTGCGTACGGGTCCCATAGCGGCAAGCTGCCATGCTTCAGGCTGGCCACCGTGTAATGCGCCCAGGCATAGCCCTGGTTGGCGCCCTCGTATTCCGCGAGCACCGAGAACTGGCTGGTGAAGACAATCTTCCAGTAAAAAAGGCCCACTCCCAGCAGCAGGAGCAGCAGCCACTTTGTCGTCGGTCGGGTCATAAGAGCTTGGGCTACAGGCTGTGGGCTGTAGGCTGAAGGCCTCCTGCCCACAGCCTACAGCCTACAGTTTACAGTCGGCTTTCGGAAAACCACGACGGCGAATCCCGCAATCGCCAACAGCGAAACACATGACAGGAGCGCGCCGGCCAGCACCGAGCGCGGCGCATAACGGAACACGATGGTGCTTTCGCCGGGCGGCACGACCACGCCCCGCAACAGGCCATCCACGCGGTGGATGGCGGCCGGCGCTCCGTTTACGGTGGCCCGCCATCCCGGGTAATCCACTTCGCTCAGCACCAACAGGCCGCGCGACCGCGCGCGCACTCGCGCCTGAATGCGGTTGGCGCCGTAGTCCGTCACCTCCGCGGTGTCGGCCTGTCCGGCCGCGGCGGGCTCCAGTTGGGTCTCGAGCGGCCGCGCCAGCAGGGCCGCCTGGCGCGCGTCAAACGAGGCGGAACCAACGCGCTGCAACAATGCCCCGGCGGAAGGCTCGACCTCGGCCTGGTGCACCACCCAGGCGCGCGGATAACCACCGGCATTCTCGTAGATACTCCACGTGCCGTCCTGGAACACCAGCTTGTCGTTAGGCAGCGCCTGCTTGCGCACCAGGTAGCGCACGTTGAGCAGATCGAAGGCGCGGCGATCGAGCGCGAGAAAGCGGCCGTAATAGTCCAGTTCGGTGGCCGACATGCCGCCGGTCGTCTGGATCCCGTACAGGTCGCCGATATTAGGCTCCCCGCTGCCGGAGATGTCCACGCGGAACAGCCCGGGCTGGGCTTTCAGGAAGTCGGCCATCTTCCGGCAATTCAGGAGCAAGGCCAGATGGTTGGTACCCTTGCTCGATTCCTGCGCCTTGTTGCGAATGATCCAATGCGTGGGGCCGAAGTCGAACAGAATCAGCAGCACCGCGATGGCCTGCATTTCCCTGCCCCGGCGCCCATGCGCCGCGCAGGTGACGAAGATGAGGGCCGCCAGAAGGAAGGTCAGCGCGAAATAACTCCATTCGTTCACCGGCGGGTAGTTCAACATGGCCTGGACAGCCAGACCGGCCGCCACCAGGCCCACCACCCATCTGAGCGGCTTGAGCAGGCGCGGCAAAAACTCCGGGGCCTGTTCCGACAAGACGGCCTGCACACCGAAGCCGGCCAGCAAGGCCAACGCAAAGTGCGTCAGGTAAATGAAGCGGCCCGGTTCCCTGCCCATCCAGAGGTAGGGCACGAGCGCGTACAGCAGGCCGTGCAGCAGCGTGAAGAAGCCCAGCGAGTAAAAAAACGACAGCACCGCGAGGCCGGCCAGGTAGCGCACCCAGGGCTGCTTCCAGCCGCGCCAGATGCCGATGCCGGCCAGCAGCGACGGCAGCACGCCGAGGTAGGGGCTCACCTCTCCGTGACCGATGTTGCCGCCGAACGGATAGACCAGGAAGAAAGCGAAGATGGCGTTGGGCAGGAAACCGTCGTTCAAGTGGGCATAGGGGATCTTCTGCCGCGCGGGCATAGTCAGGTCGCCGCCCAGCGCGCGGATGGCCATCTTGCTGTATTCCATCGAGGGAAGCAATTGGACGGCGCTGACGGCAAAGGCGATGACGGCGACGATGGCCACGGCGATGGCGGCCCACATCAGTGGTCTCGACAGAGCCGTCCCGCCAAGCGGGATCAGGGAGCGGATCGCTCGCTCATCCCGCTTGGCGGGACGGCTCTGTTCGAAACATGGCGCGCAGGCAAAAAAAGCGGCGGCGCTCACCACCACCAGGCCCTCCATTAGCGGCACGTGCAGGCGGCCGCCCAGCACCGACATCCCCATGGCCGCGCCGGCCAGAGCGGCGTGCGCCGCGCCTTTCGCCGTCAACCCCGCGTTCAAGGCGCGCAGCAGGAACAGAAAAATAAGCGGCAGCCAGATGGCGCTGTCCACCATGTCGGGCCACATAGTCTTGCCCACAAAGCCGCCCAGGCCGAAACAGATGGCGGAAACAAACGCCGGGAAGCGCTCCAGGCCCAGCTCCTCGGCCAGCAGGAACATGAAGCTGGCCGCCAGCAGGTGGGCGAACACGTACAGGATGTGAAACCCGCGCTCCGAAAGCGGCTTCCCCTCTTCGAGCGGCCAGAGGTAGAGCGGCAGCTTGAGGGGATAGAACAGTCCGGTTTGCATTTCCCCGCTGAAGCTGCGGCCTGAGTGGGTATAGGGATCCCAGAGGGGCAGCACCCCCTTTTGCAGCGACGCGGCCGAGAAGTGATACCAGGAGTAGCCCTGGTTGGCTCCTTCGTACTCCAGGATCATCGAGAACTGGTCGCTGAGCACGATCTTCCAAAAAAACAGCGTGGTGACCAGGGCCAGCAACCCGAACCATTTAAGCCGCGTCTTCATGATCGCTTCCAGGTGCAACCCGAGAATCAAGTCAAATAATCGCGGCCGTGTCAAGCCCGACGAGAGCCCCGCAGTTGCACCGCCGGCGCAGCGGCCGCGGAGCCAGCGGACCGTGCGCTTGACTTTCCGCCGGAAAGCGGTTATTCACAAAGGAAAGGCCATGTTATTGGCAACCTCGAAAGGAGGCGGCAAGTCTATGAAACGGGCGATGTTTATCCTTCCCCTGGCGGCGGCCCTGGTGTTGCTGCTGGCCGGCGTGGCGTTTGCTCAATTCGAAACGGCAACGGTGTTGGGCACGGTCCAGGACCCCTCCGGAGCCGTCGTCCCGCAAAGCAAGATAACCCTGGAGAACACCAAGACCGGCATTTCGGTGACTGCGGTAACCGATGCCGTCGGCAACTACGAGTTTCTCAACGTGCGTTCCGGCAGCTACCGCATTAAAGCGGAGGCGGCCGGCTTCAAGACCGCCCTGGCCCAGGAGTTTACAGTGGCGGTCAACGCGCGCCAGAGAGTGGATTTGAGGCTGGAGGTGGGAGACACCACCCAGACCATCGAGGTCACCGGGGCCGCCGCGGTGCTGGAAACCGATTCGAGCGACCGGGGCCAGTTGATCGGGCGGCAGACCATTATCAACCTGCCGCTGAACGGCCGGGCCTATGCCGACCTGGCGCTGCTGAGCCCGGGCGCGCGGCGCTCGGCCATCCCCGATCGCGAGTCGTCCTATAACGTGAATGGCCTGCGCAGCTCGCTGAACAACTTCATGGTCGATGGCGTCGATAACAACGCCTACGGCACCAGCAACCAGGGCTACTCGAACCAGGTGGTGCAGCTCGCTCCGGACGCGGTCACGGAGTTCAAGGTGCAGACCAACAACTACAGCGCCGAGTACGGCCGTGCCGGCGGCGCGATCGTCAACGTCTCGGTCCGCGGCGGCACCAACGAGTTCCACGGCTCCGCATGGGAATATCTGCGGAACACCAAGCTGAACGCCGTCGGCTTCTTCAAGCCCACTCTCGGCAAGCCGGTGTACATCCAGAATCAGTTCGGCGGGGCGCTGGGCGGCCCCATCCGCCGCAACAAGACCTTCTTCTTCGCCGACTACGAGGGCCTGCGGCGGGTGCAGAAGCAGTTGAGCATCATCACCGTCCCCACCATGGATCAGCGGAGGGGCATTTTCGGGACGCCCATCTACAACCCGTTCACCAAGGACACGTACGCCGACGGCGTGATCCCGGCCTCGGCCATCACTCCGTTCGCGCAGAAGGTGTACAGCCAGCTTCCGGCAACCACCCGCCCGGGCACGGCCAACAACTACGACAACATGCCGCGCGTGCCGTTCGTCGATGACAAGGGCGACGGGCGCCTGGATCACTATTTCAACAGCAAGGTCAACGCCTTCCTCCGTTACAGCCACCGGGAGTTCAACCAGACCGATAACCCGGTGATTCCGCTGCCGCTGGGGGCCGACAACAGCCAGGGCAACGTGCACATCGTGAACAAGCAGTGGGCGGGCGGCCTGACCTACACCATCAGCCCCACCTCGCTGCTGGAGTTCCGGCTGGGCATCACCCGAAGCATCGCCGGAAAATGGCCGCTGCAGCTCGGCCTGCCCAATATGGAGCAGGAGTACGGGATCAAGGGGCTGCCCACCGATCCCTCCATCGCCGGCGGCCTCAACACCCAGAGCATCTCCGGCTACCAGGCCATGGGACGCCGCAGCAGCGTCCCGCAGTTCCAGAATCCACTGGCGATTGACCCCAAGGTCAACTTCTCGAAGATCCGGGGGCGACACTCCATGAAGTTCGGCTGGGAGTTCCAGACCATCCACACCGAGATCAACGACTTCGCCCCGCAATATGGCCTCGATACTTATGCCGGGCAGTTCAGCCGGCCGTCGGGGCGCTCGTCCAACAATATTTACAACATCGCCGACTTCCTGTTCGGCGCGCGCAGCTCCTACTCCTTTGCGAACTTCGTGGTGGTCAACTACCGCCAGCGGATGAACTTCTTCTATTTCCAGGACGACTTTAAGGTGTCGCCCAAGCTGACGCTGAACGTGGGCGCGCGCTACGAGTACGCGACGCCGCAGTGGGAAGCCGACAACCGCCTGAGCAATTTCGACCCGGCGGGGCTGAAGCTGATCCCGGCCGGCGGCGGCGGCATCTACGGCCGCGCGCTGGTCAAGCCCGACCGCAACAACTGGGCGCCGCGCATCGGCTTCGCTTACAGCGTGATGAGAAAGACGGTGATCCGCGGCGGCTATGGCGTCAGCTACATCCACTTCAACCGCATGGGCGGGGAGAATATGCTCTCCTACAACGGGCCGACGGTGATCAACACCATCATCGACCAGGTGCCCGCCAATCCGACCTGCGCCGCCGACCAGGCCTCGCCCACCTGCTTCCGGCCCACAGCGCTGGGGTATGTGCCCAGCATGGTTACGGCGGACCGCTTCAGCACGCTCACCTCGCGCGTCAACTACACCCCGGCCGACAACCGCACCGGCTACGTGCAGAGCTGGCACTTCACGATCCAGCACGAAATCAGGCGCGACCTGGTGTTCGATATCGCCTACGTCGGCAACCGGGGAGTGAAGCTGATGATCCTGGGCGATTACAACCAGGCGCGGCCCAACGGCCTGGGCGAGAACCTGGCGGTACAGCCCCGCCGGCCCCTCCAGACGTTCGGCCAGGTTCAGATCTCCTGGGGCGGCGGCTTCTCCAACTACAACGGCTTGCAGATGAAGATCGAGAAGAAGTTTTCCGGCGGGCTGTATGTGCTGAACTCCTTCACCTGGTCCAAGTCCATCGACAACGCCGCCGGCCACCTGGAGGTCTTCAACGGGGACAACTCGCGGGTGAACTACCGCGATCTGAAGAACGAGAAGGGTGTCGGCAGCTACAACCAGCCTTTCAACAACACCACCACGCTGGTCTACGACCTGCCTTACGGCAAGGGCCGGAAATTCGGCGCCTCGGCGCACCCGGTGCTGAACGGCATTGCCGGCGGCTGGCGCCTGACCATGATCAACACCATGACCAGCGGGCCGCCGGTCAACCTGAACTACGCCCCCACCACGCAGCTCTCGGTGGCCACGGGCGGCGCGCCGACCTACCGCCCCAATCTGCTCGGCGATTTCATGGCCCCGGAGGGCCAGCGCAACATCGACAACTACTTCGACAAGAACAACGTGGTATCGCCGACCGACCCGCGGTATCCGTTCGGCAATGCCGGGCGCAACATCGCGCGCGGCTATGCCTTCTACCAGGCCGACCTGGGCCTGCACAAAGCGTTCCCGCTGTGGAAGGAGAGCCGACAGATCGAATTCCGCAGCGAGTTTTTCAACCTGCTCAACCACACGAACTTCGGGATCCCGAACAACACCCGCACCAGCTCGGCCTTTGGCACCATCCGCTCCACGTTTCCGGCGCGGCAGGTCCAGTTCGCCCTGAAGTATGTGTTTTAACGAGGCGCAATGACCATCCGCGGATTTCGCGGATTGAGCGGATTCGGAGGCAGTCTGAATCTGCGCACGTCGGCGAAATCCGCGGATGGCCCCTCTCTCCCTGATAAGATTTGACCGCTATGAAACTCACTCGCCGCACTCTGATGCAGGGGCTGGCCGCGGCGCCGGCCCTGGCCCAATCGCGGAGCGCCGCGCCCAATCTTCTGCTGGTCCTGTCCGACGATCACAGCGTGCCGTACCTGGGCGCGTACGGGGCGACTTACATGGCCACGCCGGTGTTGGACGCCTTCGCCCGCGCCGGCATGCGCTTCGACCGCAGCTTCTGCTCGGCGCCGCAGTGCGTTCCATCACGCACGGCCTTCCTGACGGGCCGCTCGCCGGTGGCGGTGCGCATGGGGCGCTTCAACTCGCCGCTGCCTCCCGAGATCATCACGCTGCCCGAGGTCCTGCGGCCGCTGGGCTACTACACCGGCGTCTGCGGGCGCTATTTTCACCTCAACGGCGTGATCAAGGCCGGCGCCGTCACCAAGGCCGTCTATGACAAGTATGGCCTGCAGACCTGGAAAAACCGGGTGGATTACCTGGATGTCTCCGCCCAGACGCAGACGCCCGCCAAGCTCAGCGAGTTCCTGGGCAAAGTGCCGAAAGGCCGCCCGTGGTTCTTCTGGATGAACTACAGCGACCCGCATCACGTGTGGGACAAGAACGCCGGCAAGGTCGATCCGGCCAAGATCCGGTTGCCCGCGCACCTGCCCGATCTGCCCGGCGTCCGCGAGGACCTGGCCGCCTACTGCGGCGAGGTGGAGCGCATGGATGGCCTCTTCGGCGAGTCCATGGATGTGCTGCGCCGCAACGGCCTGGAGGAAAACACGCTGGTGATGTTCATCGGCGACAACGGCATGGCCTTCCCGCACGGAAAAGGCTCGCTGTACGATCCGGGACTGAACACGCCGCTGATGGTGCGCTGGCCCGGGCGCGTGAAGGCGGGCGCTACGACGCGCTCGCTGATCTCGGGCGAGGACGTCACGCCCACGTTCATCGAGGCCGGCGGAGGGAAGCCGCCCAAGGAGATGTCGGGCCGCAGCTTCCTGGGCCTGCTGACGGGCGGCTCCTACCAGCCGCGCGAGTACATCTTCGGCTTCCGCCTGCCGCACGGCAATGCGCCGTTCACGCCGCAGACCAAGTCCTCGACCTTCGACCTGTCGCGCTGCGCGCGCAGCGAGCGCTGGAAGCTCATCTACAACTGCACCCCCTCGATGGAGTACCAGCCCGTGGACAGCGCGCGCGACCCGAGCTGGCAGCAGATCCTGGCCGCGCACCGCGAAGGCAAGCTGAAGCCCGAGCACGAACGCGCCTACTTCCAGAATCCGCGCCCGGTGCTCGAATTGTTCGACCTGGAGAACGACCCCAGCGAGCTGAACAACCTGGCGGGACGCCCCGAGGTGCGCGACGTGGAGCGCCAGCACCTGATGGCGCTGCAAGAGAAGATGATCCTCGACTACGACTTCCTCCCTCCGCCCATGAGCGAGTAGCGGTGCGTGGCGCACCTGCGGATGCGCCTCTGCTTCAGCAGCGGGTTGCAGGTGAATTGCCTGCGACGAACGGCCTCGTTGTCTGGTATCCTTGGTGTTGATGAGTTGGCAGGACCGTATCAACGTTGATCCAAGGATCCTCGTGGGGAAGCCGGTGGTCAAAGGCACGCGCATAGCCGTCGAGCTTGTCGTGGACCTGATGGCCAAAGGCTGGACACAGGAGCAGATCCTTGACAGCTATCCCAATCTCACGGCCGAGGATATCCGCGCCTGCCTTGCCTATGCGAGCGAGGTGCTTCATTCGGAGAGGGTCTACCCGCTGACAACGGCATGAGGTTTCTTGCTGACGAGAACTTCCCCCGTCCGGCCGTTCGCGCGTTGCGCGCGGGCGGTTGCGCCACCCGCGCACTGCGGCGGGCTATTGCCCCTTCCGCCCTTTGCCGCGCTTGCCGCCCTTCCCCGCCTTTTCGCTCGCGGCTTTGTACTCGTCGAAGCTGATCTTGCCGTCGCCGTTCGCATCCATCCGGCCGAACGCCTTCTGCTTGCCCTTGAATTCGTCGCGGGCAATGTTTCCGTCCTTGTTCGTGTCGAGCTGTCCGAACTTCGTTTTCAGCCTGGATTCCCTCTTGGCTTTGCCCTTTTGTGCCCCCGGCGCCGCCCCCGCCAGCAACGGGGACGTCGCCGCGCACAGCGCCAGTACGAGCACGACGGCCAACATTTTCTTCATTGCTATCTCCTCCAAGGCGAGCCACTTCTGCCTCATCAGTCTGAACCCTGTGGCCGCGCCTCCGATTTTCAATGACCCTTTACTTGCTGCGCTGAGCCTCAAAGGGGCGGCTCTGCCCGCCTTCACGAGTTGACGACCCTTTCAACGTGTCGCCTTCGACCGTCCCTTCGTAAGCCATCTTGAACTCCCCGTTGGGCGTGGAAGCGACGGTCACAAAGGAGAACTTGTTGCCATCAACCTTCCCGTCCCGGATGGCGGATTTCATGGGCTCCATGTCGCCGAAAACAACGGTGACGGTACCGGTTAGTTTGCTCCCCTCCGCTTTCAGCTCGAGGGTCTGCTTTATGGTGAACGCCTGGCCGTCGCGCTCCATCTTGCGCTCGGACACCCATTTGCCGTCGATGTCAGCGGCGAAGCAGGTCCCCGCCAGCAGGAAAAAGAAAATCACAGCAGCAGCAGTCAGAAGTTTCATCGGCACATTCCTCCATTCCACACTGTCTTTCTCAAGGCCCGATATGCCGGGGAGTATACACCGGCGGACTCAGAGTTAGCGGATTAATGCGTTGAACAGCAGCTTGAAGGTGGCGTGCGTCTGGGCGCGGTGCTGCGGCCGGAGGCCAAACAGGATCACGCGGCCGCTGCCGTACCCGGCCGCCACCATGGCCGCCTTCTTGGCCAGCGTCTGTTCCCCGACCAGCCAGCCGCTCTGAAGAAGATCGCGGTCGGCGTAACGCACCACCACCTCATACCGCTCGTTGTGCTGGCTGGGAACGATCTCAAACGCCGGATTGCCGCTGAGGTAGAGCGCCAGGCCCTCTGCCGGCATCCCGTAGGCCAGCGGATGCGCATTGTCAAACTTCACTTTGAGCGTCGAGCCCGGGCACCAGAACTCCTTCGAACTCTGGCTGGCGACCACGTTGCGGACGCTCAACCCGAGCTTCTCAATGGCGAAGCTGCCGGCCCCGCCAAGCGTCACCAGGGCGCCGCCTTTCTGCACAAAAGTCTTCAGCGCGTTCACTCCTTCGTTGCCGATGCCGCTGCGGTACTCCGGCGGATAGGTCTCTTCGAGCCGGCCGAACATCTCCGAGCGTCCACCGCGGCCGCCGGGAGCCGCGGACCGCTCACCGGTGATGGTGGCGGTGGAATCGTCGGGCAGGATGATGAGGTCGTATTTCTCGTTGAGGCCGCCCTTCTCGGCCTTCTTGATCTCGGCGTCCATCAGCGAGGTGTACGGGAAGCCGAACTGCTCCAGCAGCCAGCGGGTCCATCCTTCGTCGATGTTGCCGCCGAAGTAGCGCTGGTACATGGCCACGCGCAGCCGCCTGACCTGGTGCGTGCCCTGCTGCGGATCCTGCTTGAGCGCCGTGAAATCGACGCCCGTCTCCCTGGCAATGGGGGCGAACACGGCTTCCGGCCCCGCGTCCACCAGGAAGTCGCCGGGGCGCAGGCCCTGGCCCGCCCGATCGACGCGGCGCACGGCCAGGCCTTTCTCCAGCAGCATGTTCACCGCCCGGAAGCTGTCGTTCAGCCTGCCATCGAGCGCGTAGGCCACGGCGCCCGGCGCCACCTTTCCCGCCACCTGGACCGCGCCGGTGAGTTTTGCCAGACCGGCTTTGACTTCCTCGTCGAGGGGATCGACGCGCACGCCCATGAACTCGTACATGGTGTCGGTGGCCATGTCGTAGGGCCGCATCGGGGAGCCGTCCCTGGCCCTGGTCCAGTCGTTGTCGGGATACACGGTGCGGCCGAGCAGGTAGCGGATCACGCCCATCTTGGGCTGCGCTGGCGAGACCACATAGGACCCGGCCGGGTAGGTCATGCCGCCGGCCGTGGTGAAGCCCTTGGTTGCTTGCTGGATCTCGATGCCCTGCAGCAGCAGCTTGTTGACCAGCTTCACGGCGGTCAGCGGATCATGCTGGAGCGGGGGAACCACGTAGGCCGCGGGCTTCCCGGCCACGCCCCGTTCGGTCTGCCTCCTGGCCTTCTGGTAGGCATTCCACAGCACCGTCTCCCTGTTGCGCGCCGCCAGGTCCAGCAGGGCCCAGGCGGAAATTTTCTGCCGTTCGACGATATCGCGGAGCCGCCACCAGCCGCCCGGCCAGGGATTGGGGAAGGTGGTTTGTTCCTCGTAGTCGGGCAGGCCGCGCGCGCCTCCGCGGAGCTGGTCGGGATGAATGAAAATCGGCGTGGCCAGCTTGGCGCTGGCCGACTCGGTCAGCATGCCGGCGATGTTATGGAAGGGCGTGATCCAGTGGAACCCGAAATGGCCCCAGCCGGAATACTGCGCCATGTTCAGGATCCCCGACTGGCCGGCCTCCTCTTCTTTATAAGCGATGTGCGCGCCATACCAGCTCATCTCCCGCCAGATCAGCGGGTCGGCGTGCGGCCGGATGGGCTCGGCATAGGGCGGGACATAGATGCGCGCGCCGTAGCTGCCCATGTGGTGGTGGTCGATGTAGGCCTGCGGAATCCAATCCCGGAACAGCACCTTGGACATGTACTGCGACTCGGCCATGTTGTTCTGGAAGGCATCCCGGTTGTTATCGTGGCCCACATACTTGTGGTACAGCCACGGCAGGTTCGACCCCTCGTACTCGGTGCCCAGGGTTTTCTGGTACCAGTCGGTGACCATGATCTGGCCGTCGGGGTTGAACGACGGCGCCATGAGGAAGATCACGTTGTCCAGGATGCGCTGCGTTTCCTCGTCCGCGCGCGAGACCAGGTCATAGGCCAGCTCCGGCGCCATCTGCGTCCCGCCGATCTCCGTGGCGTGGAGGCTCATGGACTGGCAGATGACCGCCTTCCCTTCCCCGATCAGTTTCCTGGCTTCCTGCTCGGTGAGCCCGCGGGGATCGCTGATCCGGGCGTTCACCTCGCGCAGCCGCTCCAGCCTGCCCATGTTGTTCGGGGAAGAGATGATCACCAGCAGGAAGGGGTTGCCCATGGTGCTCGGCCCCATGTTCACCACCTTGAGCTTGCCGCCGCCTTCCTTCTCCAGCAGCGCGCAGTACTCGACGATTTTGTCCCAGCGCGCCATTTTGCGGTCGCTGCCGAGCTGGAATCCGAAGAATTTCTCGGGGGAGGTGATCCGGGATTGCGCTTGAGCAAGCGAAGTGATCAAAACGAGTGTGAGCAGGACGGTAAGCTTTCTCATGGGTACCTCCATCGCTCGAACCGAGCCGCGAGCGTCAGCGAGCGTCCGCGGAACCATGATGAGTCGGGAACGCTCCCTCACGGTGGCGGCTCGGTTGCGGGCGCCTATTTGCGGCGCGTGAGCATCACGTAGCGGATGTCGGCGACCTGTTTGCCGGTAGTGTCGAGCGCGCGCAGAAGCAGCTCGCCGCGGCCCTTGGCGAGCGCAATCGCCCCCAGCCGCAGCGCTCGGAAATCCTTCCAATAGGACTCGCCCCCCCGCGGCACGCGGTCGAACTCCGCGCCAATCAGCGGCGGATTGTGCGCCTCGCTGATCTTGGCCTGGACGCGCGCCCCCAGAAAACTCAGCTCCACGATCGAACCCACATCCTCCGGGCGGCAGGTGTAATAAATGTCGGCGTCATATTCGCCGCCCTGGCCCACTTCGATGTCCCAGGTCATCTTGTCGTCCTTGCTGGTCCAGTTGGTGAAGTAGGAGCAGTTGGGAGCGTTGGCGCTGCGCTTGATGCCGCCGCCGGAAACGCCGTCGCGGGCCGGCAGCATAGTGGTCTTGGAGTGCCCGACCGGGTACGGACGGTCATCCGGGCCGACCATCGGCAGCACTTCCTTGCCCCATTGCGCCACCGCCTCGCGCAGTTTCGCCGCGACTTCCGGTTTCTCCTTTGAGATGTCGCGGTCCTGGCCGGGATCGGCAACCATGTCGAACAACTGGCCGCCGGCATCCAGGCGGTATTGCTGGTTGCGGACGCTGATGCGCTTGTTCTGGAGCGAGAAAATCATGCGGTCGGGCCATTCCTTTGCCGTTCCCAGCAATAACGGCTTGACACTCTTGCCGTCCAGCGGCTTGGTGCTGACGACGCGGACGCCCGCCATGTCGGCCAGCGTGGGCAGCAGGTCGATGGCTCCGGCGATCTGCGGGATCCTGGCGCCGGGCCGGATGTGGCCGGGCCAGCGGATCAGGAACGGCACCCGCAAACCCCCTTCGTCCACCGACCCCTTGCGGCCCTTCATGCCGTCGTTCCACCGCCAACTGTTGGGCCCGTTGTCGCTGAAGTACATGACGATGGTGTCGCCGGCGAGCTTCAGCTCCTCGATCCTGGCCAGCACCCGGCCCACGTTCCAGTCGATATTCTCGCTCATGGCCAGCGCCGCCCGGGTCATGGGGATCTCCTCCAGCTTCGGATCGCGGGCCCGCATCTTCGGCTCCAGGCTCGCAAACTTCTCGAAGAAGCGGTCCGGAACCTCCATCGGCGAATGCGGGGTGTTGAACGGGAGGTAGCAGAAGAACTGCCGGTCCTTGTTTTGGGTGATGAAATCGAGCGCGTGGTTGGTCAGGTCGTCGGTGATGTAGCCTTTGCCCCGGACCAGCTTCCCGTTGTGGTCCAGCTCCGGGTCGAAGTACAGCCCCCAGTGGCCGGAGGTGAAGCCGTAGTATTCGTCGAAGCCGCGCGCGTTCGGATGGTAGGGGAATTGGGAGCCGTTGTGCCACTTGCCGAAGGCGCCCGTCGCATAGCCCCCGGCCTTGAAGCTCTGAGCAATGGTTTTCTCGTCCAGGTTGAGGCGCTCGGCGCCGGTGCTGACACCGCGCACGCCGCCGCGCCCATGATAGCGCCCGGTGAGGAACTCGGCCCGCGTGGGGGCGCACACCGCGCAGACATAGAAACGCTCGAACAGCGCGCCGTCGCGCGCCAGCGAGTCGATGTGCGGCGTCGAGAGGTTGGTATTGCCGTGGATGCTCAGGTCGCCCCAGCCCTGGTCATCGGCCAGGATGACGACGATGTTGGGCCGCTTGCCCGCGGCAGCCCGCTGTGCCGCAGCCAGGCTGTTGAAGGCCCCGAGCATACCCGTAAGGCCAAAGCCGGCGGTGGCCGCCAGGAGCTGCCGTCGTGACACCGGGCCTGATTGGAGTTGGCAACGATTTTCGGAGGAATGCGATGTAGGCATGGCGCGGTCCCTTCCTGCGCCTGGAAGTGTACCACGCCATTCGAGGGCCAAGGTCCCGGGCAATCACAAAAGCCAGCGGTACACATATCGGGCGATCACACTTTCAGCTTCCAGGGGCTGCGGTACTGGACTTTCAAATACGGTTTGACCGCGTCCTGCGCCACCGTCCAGTTTTTCTCATCCCAATCCAGCCATGACTTGTAGCGCATCGACAGGTTGGCGAGCAGGCAGACTGTCGAGGAGCGGACACACGTCTCGATGTCGCTGATCGGTTTTTCGCGCGACTTGATGCAGGCGATGAAATTCTTCCAGTGCGGCACGTTCATCTCGCTCATCGCCGGATCTTTTTCCCAGGTCGAGGCCGTCAGGCTGGATTTCTCATTGGGGATCACCCAACAGCCGCGCCGAAGGACGATGATGGTGCCTTCGGTTCCATGGATAGTGGTGCCGGAACCATGCGGCCCGAACATCGGCATCGGGTTGCAAGTGCGGCTCTCGTAACTGGCTAGGAAATTCGGGTAGCGGAAAGTGGCCAGCAAGGTATCGGGAGTGTCGCGATTGTCCTGCACGTAGAACTTGCTGCCATTGGCCGAAATGGCGAGGGGCATCACGTCGCCGAAACACTGGTGCAGCGGATCAATCAGGTGTACGCCCCAGTCGGTCATTGCCCCGCCCGCATAATCCCAGAAATAGCGGAAGGTAGGGAAGTTGGCCGTCTTTACGCCCCAGCGGTTGGCGTTGAACGGGACCTTGGGCGCGGGGCCGAGCCACATGTCCCAATCCAGACCCGCGGGCGGGTCGCTGTCGGGTGGATTGCCGAAGCCCTTCCTGCTGATCAGTCCGCTCTGAAAGGCATGGCAGAAGGTGATCTCGCCGATGGCGCCGCTCTTGACGATCTCCGCGGCTTTCTGGAAATAGCCGCCGGAGCGCTGCATCGTGCCGGCCTGGACCACGCGGTTGTACTTGCGGGCCGCCTGCACCATCTTCAGCCCTTCTTCGACGCCTTTGCTGGCGGGCTTTTCGACGAACACGTCCTTGCCGGCTTTACAGGCTTCCACGGCCATGTAGGCGTGCCAGTGGTCGGGCGTGGAGATGCAGACGGCATCAATCGACCTGTCGGCGATGATTTCGCGGAAGTCTTTGACCGCTTTCACCTGGACATCGCGCTTGCGCGCCGCTTCCACGGCGCGTTCCAGGTGAGGCTGGTACACGTCGCAGACCGCGACCGGCTGCGCCCCAGGCACCTTCATCGCGTACCCGAGGTTGCCGGAGCCCATCGCTCCCAGCCCGATGAAGCCGACGGCCACGCGGTCGTTGGCGCCCTTGATCTGACCGGTGAACAGCGTGGCCGTGAGTGCCGCGCCCGCGCCCTTTAAAACATCTCTCCGCAAGATTCCATCGTTTGGATACATAGCGTTCCTCCTAAAGGTCGCCATGACACGCGTTTCTCTCAGAAAACAAGCTTAATCGAGAAGTCGAAGTAGCGGGCGCTGCCGCTTCCGCCACCCCGCCGGTGTTGGAGACCCGCTTCTGCCACAGGTCCGGATCGAGGCCCAGGCGGATTTCGCCCGCCTGCAACCCGACAGCAACCAGCGCCATGAGCGCAGCTCTCAACCACAAAGACACAAAGGTACGAAGTACCCAAAGAAAGATTGTTTTGTGGGCTTTGTGTTCTTTGTGGCTTTGTGGCGAATGCATGGCGGCCTCTCAATATACATCCAACCGTCTTTTCTTCGGCCGCCTGTTTGCCCACCGCTGCTATTCTTGTTATCGTGCCGGTAAGCGTCGAAGTCATCTTCAACCCCAACTGGTGGTTCCGGAACTACGGGATTTCGTTTGACCAGCCGTTCTATTTCGACCGCAAGGCCAGGATCGAGAACGACCTGGCCATGCGCCGGGCGCTTTGCGAGCGCTTCGGAATCGGCGAACCGAATCCCGGCCCGCGGCCCATCGTAGGCTCGCAACATGTGGCTGGCGGCTTTGTGGTGCCCGCGCTGCTGGGGGTGGAAATCCGCTTCAGCGAGCACGATGCGCCCTGGCCCGTGCCCGCCGATCTCAGCCGCGAACAGGCCCTGGCCTTGCGCGTGCCCGACATCGAGCGCACCTGGCCGATGGATCGGCTCATCGCCGATATGGACTGGCTGGAAAAGGAATTCGGCCACGTCGTGGGCGACTTCTGCATCGACGGCCTCCTAACCACCGCCTTGCATCTCCGCGGCCAGCAGTTTTTCCTCGACCTGGTCGAGGACCCGGAGCTTGCCGGACGCCTTTTCTCGGTAATCAGCGAAACCCAGGCGCGCGTGGCAGGCTATGTGCGGTCGCGGACGGGGACGGCGTCGGTGGCGGTGAATCGCTCGATTCTGCACGTGGACCCAACCATCTTTGTCCAGGGGAACTGCGCCGTTCAAATGATCTCTCCGGCGCTATTCCGAAAGACCTTGCTGCCCCACGAACGCAGCCTGGCCAATCAACTGCGCCCTTACGGCATCCACCATTGCGGCGGGAACCTGCACCTCTTCGCCGAAGCGTACGCCGAGACGGGCGCGGTCTTCTATGACGTGGGCTGGGGATCGGACGTGGCCGCCTGCAGCCGGGCGCTGCCCGGCGCTTTTCTGAACCTGCGCCTGAGCCCGGTCCGCATGCTGCAGTCGACCGCCGGCGAGATTCGCAGGGACACGGAACAACTACTGGCCGCCGCCGGGCGAAACGAGCGCGTGGGCGTCTGCTCGATCAACATGGATCACGGAACGCCTGACGGCAACGTTCTGGCCATGATCGACGCCGCGCGCTCCCGTATAATGAAACCGTGAAGCTGGCGCTGGGACAAATCAATCCGACCGTCGGCGACCTGGCGGGAAACGCCGACAAGATGATCGAGTACGCCCGCCGGGCGAAAACAGCGGGCGCCGCGCTCGTCATCTTTCCGGAGCTGGCGCTGTGCGGCTATCCTCCGCGCGACCTGATCGAAAAGCCGGCGTTCCTGCGCCGCAACGAGGACGAACTGCAGCGGCTGGCCGGCGCCGGCGGCGAGCTGGGCATCGACATCGTCTGCGGCTACGCGGGGCGGGCCGAGGCGGAGACCGGCCGCGCCGCCGCCAACTATGCCGCGCTGCTGGCCGGCGGCGGCGTCCGCTTCGTACAGCGCAAAATGCTGCTGCCCAATTACGACGTCTTCGACGAGATACGCCACTTCGCCCCCGCCGAAAGCCAGTCGGTGGTGCCCTTCTGCGGGCGAAAAATGGCGCTCACCATCTGCGAGGACATCTGGAACGACAAGGGCTTCTGGCACAAGCGCCTCTACCGCCGCGACCCGGTCGAAGAGCTGATGGCGCAGGGAGCCGACTTCATCATTAATATCTCCTCGTCGCCGTACTGGGTGGGCAAGCCCACGCTGCGCCAGCGCATGCTGGAGGCGCTGGCCCGGCGCCACCGCATCCCGGTGGTTCTGGTGAACCAGGTGGGCGGCAACGACGGCCTGGTGTTCGACGGGTCCAGCGCCGTGGTCGATGCCGAAGGGACGGTCCGCGCCCGCGCCCTCTCCTTCGACGAAGACCTGGTCTTTTACGACACCGCCACCGCGGAAGGGGATATGCACCCGTGGTTCGCCGACGAGAACGAGGCCGTCTATCGCGCCCTGCTGCTGGGCACCCGCGATTACGTGCGCAAGTGCGGTTTCCGCAAAACGCTGGTCGGCCTGAGCGGGGGCATTGACTCGTCACTGGTGGCCTGCATCGCCGTGGGCGCGCTGGGCGCTGAGAACGTCACCGGGGTGGGCATGCCCGGGCCGTATTCCTCGCCCGCCAGC
>Ga0315293_10000554_pt1 | contig 35003 bp, 33 predicted proteins | sample YL17G13_20_MG_FD_203071 | JGI IMG/M metagenome (GOLD analysis project Ga0315293, IMG submission 203071) | Sediment microbial communities from Yellowstone Lake, YNP, Wyoming, USA - YL17G13_20 | ecosystem: Environmental > Aquatic > Freshwater > Lake > Sediment | place: USA: Wyoming | collected... | reverse complement strand
CAGGCAGGTGCTGAAAACGGACCTGTCTCTTTCGAATGATTCCTGCTGTTTCACGGCGTCGGCCAATTTCCCAATATCAGCCTCGCACCTGGCAATCTTCTGCTTTTCTATCGATACGATGATTCTATTGCGCAGATAAACCCCCAGCATTACCATCGCAACAATGAGCGGCACCGCAATGGCTACGGCGCTGATAGCCACTCCTGTGGGCCTGCTTTTCATTGGAAGACCCTGTCCTTTTAATAAATCTATCGTGAACATATCAGATCGACCTCATAGCCAGACCGCAGGCCACGACCATAGCGGGGCTGTTTTTCTGGAGGATATTTCTCTGGAAAACGCCTTGATGGTTCCGGCCCACCTCACAGCGCATCTTCTCAAATGGGTTCCACAAAACAGCCTTTACGGGAAGCTGGCTGCTCAATAACTCGACAAAGCCTTTCACCAGGGCGAAACCGCCGCACACAAACAGTTTCTCAAACGCAGCCGATTTCTCCTGGGCCTTGTAATACCGCGACGTCTCAAAAACATCCACAATCAGCTTCTTGCACGCCTTCTCCAGGCTATCGTGAAGGGTCGTCTGGGGCTGGTCTGAATCGCTGAACAAAATCTCCTTGACGGCATCGGGTGACATCCCGTGTTCGGCGGCGATCAGTTTGACAATATCATCGCCGGCGAAAGTGAGGTCGCGCATGAACGGCCACCCGGCCAGATTCGGCGGCCCGCCCATAATCGCCAGTGTCGTGTAAGAGCTGCCGATGTTCAAAATCGCTATCGTCTGGCCCGGCTCGGGTTTTTCCAGTTCGCTGAAGCAATTCAAAAGAGCCATACCCTCGGCATCCATCAGAACGCAATCAAGCGAGGATTCTTTTACAATCTGGACCTTCCTTTTTACCAGCGAGTGCGTCGCTGCCACTAAAATGCCGGCGACTGCGCCGCCGTTGTTGGACATCAGCTCGTAGTCGACGGCGCCATCTTCCATATTGAACGGGCACACCTGCGCAGCCTCGAGGGAAACTGCTCCCGCGACTTCTTCCGGCGGAAGCGCAGGAAACCTGAAGTCGCGGACCGCAACTTCGGGCCCTCCCACGCCGCAGACGGCGAGCTTGTTCCTTACCCCGGTCACGGCAAGACACTCGTGAATCGCCCTTACGGTGTTTAATCGCTTGCGGCTGACGTCATCGCCGGCTGGGGCGATGCTGGAAATCCCGGCTGCGGTTACCGCATAACCGCCGCCGTTTTTGCGCAGCCGCACCAGCTTGACCGCGGATGAGCCAATATCCAGGCCTATGACCTCGCTCTGTCTGATGCCAAATGTTTCCTTCAAGCCCAAATCCGACGACCTTTCATACAGACCGACAAGCCGAAACAAAAATCATCCCGCTTCACGGGGACAAAAATGTTCCGACTTCTGAAACTATGTTTTCAGGCTTTCTTGTTACTGTTATTTTATCGGCTTAAAATGGCCGTCATCTTATCCAGAAATGCGTATCCAGATGATTTTTCCACCTGAACTGCCCCCATCTCGGATGTTGAGTCCTATAAACGACCCGCCCCTCCCTTGTTCTGAATAGGTCGTTGACGTTTGCGAAGTCTTAATTGCTTGCCCGATAATCGTGCTGGCCGGCAGGCGCGGGAATGTATTTGCCCATCAGGCATGTATTTATGGGGCAAAACGCCCTTAATGAAAATTTCGCTGGAATATTTGCTAATTACTTATTCACTCCAGCGACTGACAACAAACCGTACGCCCTCGTCATCCGTATTGACATTTCGCAGCGACCCGTCATAGAAGAGATTGCCGCCGCTTTTCATTTCAAAACTTTTCGCGGTGAACGCTCCGTAAAGATCGCCCTTTGCTTTGACAATTGCATTGGCATTAGGCGCATAAATCTGACCAAGACACGAACTTTTGGCGTTGAGCTGAAATTCCTGCTTGTCCGTGGCTAAACCCCAGAGCTTGAAATTCGCCGGTATATTCTCATTATTGAATCCGGCCCCCTCGCCCGACTTGATGTTGCCGCTGACATATAAATTCAAAGATGCGCCTGGCATTACCACAATTTCGCAACCCTGCCCTAAATCGATGTTGTCGGTAATGTGAAGGACGACCTTTCCACCGGATATTACCAGCCGGGCTGACACAGTCGCCTTTTGTTGCAAATCAATGCTCGTGTATTTTCCACTTTCAGCAGGAGTAATTAGCTGGTCTTTGCCCTTGACTTGTATCTTGCCCATAGCCGGCAGCAGCGGCGCAGTTATTACAGGAAAATCCGGCTCCTCCCACATAGCATACCTGTCGCCGGTCTTTGCACCCATGTCTTTTATAACGGCATCCACGTTGCCGCCTACGCCTACAAAGACATCACCATCTACAACCACGCCGTTATTTAGAACGACCTTGTCGTGTGAAACACTCGTGGTGCCAATCTGCACTTGCACGCTTGTGTCGGAGGGATTCGCGCAGTTAAAACCATCCACTAACGTATTCGCTTTCAATTCAATATGGTCTTGAGCCAAAACTGCATACTCACCGCATCCTCGCAGTCTTAAAGTCGCAGAGACCGTTTTCTCGGCGTAAGCCGAATTTCCAATGGACGTGATTGTATATTCTTTCCCGCCCTTGCTGCTTTTGACGGCGACCTGGTAGCTGAAGGCTGCATATACGCCCGGAACCGCCTCATCAGTCACCTGGGGAAGTGAAGAATCGCTCATCTCGCCCGTTTGTAATTTTGCGTTCATTTCGCAAATGGCCTTTGTCAGGCCGGCGTCTGCCGCACAGCGAGCCGTAATCTGCGAGCCGTCTCGTATCGCAAAGGCCCGGCTCTGGCTGCCCAGGGCCAGCATTGCCCCGCCTGTCACGACCAACACCACAATCAGAATCATCACAATGGCCAGTATAGAGCCGGCTTTTTTTGATTGTAACAGGTTTCTCATACTTACCTCCACAAACTATGCCCTCCAAAACTGTCACCCTGAGTCCCCCCGGCGCGCCGGGGTCGGGACGAAGGGTCTCCGCAGTTTTTATCCGCCATAGGCGGATTAAGTTTTTAGCTTATCCTAAGCGATGGTATTATCGGTTATTTCGGCTTGTTAATTAACGGACTAAAGGCAGGCCCAGGAATATATTTCCCCCAGGGCTAAATGACTACAATCCAGCCACGTATGGCAGGTTTTCTTCTCCCTCACCCCAGCGCTTCAAGACAAATCGCACCCCGGGGTCGTTGGGGTTCACGTTTCTAAGCGCCCCATCATAGTAAAGGTTGCCGCTGTTGTTTATTTTAAAACTGTATGCGGTAAAGGCCCCATATAAATCGCCACTGTTATTAACTTGAACCGTCGCCTCCGGCGCATAGACCTGGCCGAAGTATTCGCTCTTGGCGTTAAGCTGCCAGTCTTGCTGTGCGTCGGGCGGCAGCGGGTCCTGCGCCAGACCCCAGAGCTTCAAATCCGGCGGCGTTCCCAGGTTATTGAACCCGGAATTCGTTCCCGACTTGATATTGCCGTCCACGTATAGATTCAACGTTGCGCCCTTCTCCACGATAATATCACACCCCACCCCGAGCACAATCGAAGCCTTAGCCTCACCGGTGCCCGTGTTGGTGAGGTGCAACACGACATCGTTGCCACTTTTTACAATCAGTCGTTCTTTTCTATCTTCCTGCCCCTTGTTATTAAGGTCAATCATGGTGTAGCGCCCGTTCCAGCTCTTGTCGATATACAGGTTGGGGTCTCCTTTTTTGGGTATACTGATAGATTTGTCATAGTACTTAAATGTGTCCGACTGGAGCGGCGGCGTTACAGGCGGAAATTCCGGGTTTTCATCGAGACTACCCTTATACCCCGTTACGGTAGCGCCCTGGTCTTTGATTACCGTAGCCACATTACCGCCGAATCCCACAAGGACGTCGCCGTCTATATACACGCCATTATAGAGAATCATACTGTCAGGCGCAGTGCTGGCCGTCCCTATCTGAACCGCTACAGTCTGCTGGTAAGGGTCATCCATCGCATACCTTGAGTCGCGGCCATCGACTGTCGTGCCGGCCTTCAATTCCATATCCTCTCGCACCAGAACCCCTGTATCTCCTACCCCTCGCAATCTCAACCGGCACCAGACTGTCCTTCGGGCCACATTGCATTTTCCAATAGATACGATGCCGAATTCGTTTTTCGCCGCCAGTGCCGTCAGTGCCGTCACTGTATAGTTAAAAGTAGCCGGCGGCTCGGAATTTGGGAGCTCCGTATCGGATTCAAACAGCGGCAGTTTATCGACGGAAAAGCCGCCAGTCTCTAACATATAGCTCATTACGCGAATGGCCTTTGTAAGCCCGGCATCGGCGGCGCAGCGAGCTGAAATGTCCGCCGCAGTGCGAATCGCATAGATGCGCGAGTTGAACCCTAATGTCAGTATCGCCGCGCCTATCACGAAAAATAGGACAATCGTGATGACTACAAGCGCTAGAATTGAACCGCGCCTTTTCAGTCCAACCTTGACCTTATCCATCTTTTTCTCCCCTACCCTTTCACCACTATGCTGAGACAATTGGTAATCGATTAACAGAATCCTTCCATAATGAATATTACTGCCGCCTACGGTATTTGATAAGGCCGGCAGATTTTCGTGGGAGAAACCTATCAGGAAACGATAAATACGGGCTTCTCACCACCTTCCTTATTGGTGATAGTATATATGATTGGGGAAAAATTGTCAAAGAAATTATACTTTCCATGCCGAGGGGTTGATAAGGCCGGGATTGAATTTCTGTAAACCTTTATTATACAGGCAGATACGTTATATGAGCCACGTTAGAAAAACGATTTTCTTTTCTAACGTGGTCACGGATTGTGCAGGACCGCCGAAGTAACTATCGTCGATTTCTGCCCCTGCCCGTTATCGAGCGTAAGTATCATTTGAACCGACCGTCCATAACTCTTGAATATGCACGACTGCACATTGGAGCACACCGTTATGGTGTTTAGCACACCCGTTGTGGCATCCGCGCTGCCCTCCTCCCGCAGAAGCTGCTCGCCCGACACGTAAAACCTCACATAGCGGTCTGCGTAGGTGGAAAGGTAGTCCGCAAAGAAATAGACCTCCACCCATTCGCCGCTGCTGTCTATAGAGACCCTATACCTGCACGCCTTGCGAATCGTGGCGTCGAATGCCCTTCTCGCGGCGTAGCTTTCGGTTGTAACATCGGAATAAACTCGGTCATAAGTGGTCTGCCAGCCCCGCATAGTGCCGGCCAACGCTATACCGACGGCAAGTATAATGATAACTGCAATCGCTGATGTTACCGTCAGCTCCGTGAGCGTAAAACCCGGCCTGACCTTGTTCATAGTTTGTAGTTCGTTGTTCATAGTTCGTAGTCTTCTGTATTCTTACTTCTAATTAGATACATAAGTCGTCAGCTTGAACGTCTTTGCGTCTGCGCTGTAAGTAGTTATTTCCGAGGCCGTGCCCGCCTGTTGCCAGGCGATTACCACGTTTAACGCCCGCAGGCCGGGCGTTGCGGCATCATCCTTCCAGCAGAGCGTCGCCCAGTAATGGACGCCCTCCACGACAATCCGGTAGCTGCCTAACTTGTTGGGGAAATCGGCAGGGACGGCCGGCCCCGAGCCGCTGACGGTAATATCCAGCTTCGGGGAGTCGCCTAAGTACGTAGGGTCAGTAGGGTTATAGTCCGCGGTGTGGTCAAACCCTCTGCCCCGCCAGTTCTCACAAAGTGATAACGCGATTGCAGCGGCGGTCCTTTGCATCGACGCCTTCCTTGCATCAAGCATTGCATAATACCTGTATCCCGAGGCCCCTAACACTGCCACCGCGAGGATGGTCATTGCCACCATGGCCTCTATCAAAGTAACCGCCGCCGCAACCTTGCGTTTTTTTATTACCATATCTGCCTCCCCCCTCACTCCTTTTTCTGAATCCTTCCACACCTGACTAAACGAACCCTCACTCCCTGCGAGCATCGAGCTTTATCCGCCGCTCCGTATGGCGGAATCGAGTATCGAGTATCGAGTATCGAGCATCAAGCATCGAGATAGGCCGTCTTGTCAGCTCTAAACGAGTTAAGACAATCCTAACTTTGTCCTTAGAGACCGGTTACTAACCATGTGGAACCCGCGGGACTCGCTGTTAATGTGCCAGGTCCATGGCCGGGTGCGTCAGGTCTTGCACCAACTGTGGCGGTAATGGTGGCAGCCGGCCCGCCGGCATCGGTCCCGTTAACACTGGTGATTTCGTAATCCTCCTGAGCGAAATAGGTGCCCATCAGGTCGTTTTGGGCGAAGCCTAATTTCTCGTAAACCGCGGCTGTGTTGAGAGTGCCCGTAATGTCGGTATAATCCCAGGCAGGTCCTTTTTCAGCGATGTAGGCACGGACTGCCGTCCAGATTGTGCCGCAGGCAGCGTTGGCCTCTGACCATTTGGCCTTGTCGATGCGGCCTCTCATAAGAGGCACCATCACCGCTGCTAAGATGCCGATGATGAGAATCACGACCATCAGCTCAATCAATGTAAAACCTTTTTTGCCTTTCATTTCTACTTCTCCTTAAAAATTATTTAGTTTACCTTCCCCCAATTTACTATTTTTGCCTAAATTTACTATATTACCTAATCGTCCAAATTTGTCAAGGACTAAATCAATTTTTTGCCTTTCCGCCTCAAAATCACCGTATAAGCCGCCTTATAGGTCTTTTCACCACCTTAAGATACATTCCGTTTGGCGGACTGAAGCCCACCCTGCAATCTGGTATCCTGCTACCCCCTTCCTGATACCCTGATATCCTGCTCCCCGACCCCCGGTCCCCGACCCCTGACCCCCGCCGAAGGCGGAATCGAGTCTATTTCACTACATCGCCCATCGTAAAGATAGGCAGATACATGGCGAGCAGCATAACCAGCACAATCGCTCCGATGGTAACAATCAGAATTGGCTCAATCAAGGTCATCATTGTGCTTATGATGGAATCAATCTTGCGTTCATAATGCTCGGCAGTCTTCTCCAGCACCGCAGGAAGCGACCCGCTCTCCTCGCCTACCTGGACCATTTTGACGAGCATATTCGGGAAAAAGCCGGTGCCGGCCATACCCAGAGAGATATTTGACCCGCCGACGACGTTGTCCCGCGTTTTCACCACTGCCGCCTTTATGATGTCGTTGCTTGACATCTCGGCGAGAATATCCAGAACCTCCAGTATCGAGACGCCGGCCGACATCAGAGTCGCCGTCGTTCTGCAGAGCGTTGCGACAAATGCCTGCCTGATGAGCTTGCCGAATAAAGGCAGGACAAGGGCAATCCTGCTGAATAGATAGTGACCTCTTTTGGTCCTGGAGAGAATAACGCAAAATACAACAAATAAGAAGACCGCGCCGACAATGAAGATAATATTGTGGACAAGCCAGTCGTAGAGCGCCATAAAGCCCCGCGTAAAGGCCGGAAGCCGCCCGCCGAGCTGGTCGAATATCGTCCGGAACCGCGGGATGATAAAGGCCATTATAAATGTTACTATCAGGACGATAAACACACACACAAATATCGGATACGCCAGGGCGCCCTTGATTTTCTTGGCTAATTTGTCGCGATTGTCGAAATAATTCGCCAGCTTCGTCACGGCCTCGGCCAGGTTGCCGCCCGTCTCGCCGGCCAATATTATCGCACAGCACAGGCGGTTGAATACCCGCGGAAACGCACTCATCGCCTCCGAAACAGGCGTCCCTTTCTTGACCTTCTCCGAGATATATTCAAGGATGTATTGGAGCGGCAGGTTCTCCACGTCCTCGGCAATCGTATCCAGGGCCACCGTGATGGCGATTCCGCCCTCCAGCATTGTGGTCAACTGCCAGCAGACTGCCGCAAGGTCCGCTGATTTGACGCTTTTCCGGTGGGGTCTTCCCATTCCCTGCTGAATGGCGGCGGTCATCTCATTGACGGATACCGGCGTAAGACCCTGCTCCCGAAGCCAGGCAAGCACATCGTTGGCCGAAATGGCCTGGCTCAGGCCCTCCCGCCTTGCCCCTGCCGAATCGCGCGCAATATATTTATAACTTTTCATTACAGGACCTGCCAATCCAACTCAAAGGGCTGAAGTTAAAGCAAAAAACCGCAGGCAAGTCAACAACCTTTGCGAGTGTATATATTCATCGACCTGCGGAAAACTCAGGTTCACTAAAAAATGGTGATTAGGTCTGATAACGGCGACACCAAACCGCCCCCAAAATCGCGTAGAGTGAATCCTAACGATGGAATTGCACCCGCAGCCGAAATCAGCATTGAATTTTCGATTTTCGATTTACGATTTGAGGTGGCAATCGTAATCTGATTTTCAATTGCCGATCGTCGATTTTCGATTTGAAATCTTAAATCGCAAATCTTAAATCTAAAATCTTCTGTATCTCGACTATTAATCTTTCTCCATAAACGTTGCTTCAATGACCTCTTCGGCAGTTGTCAGACCCTGGAGTATCTTGCTGACGCCGCTCTCGAGCAGGCCGCCGTAGCCTTTTTGCCGGACGGCCGCCCTTATCTGCGCCTCCGGGGCGCCGGCAATTATCATTTCCCCCAGTTCGCCATCGACAGGCAGGAACTCAAATACAGGCAGTCTTCCGTGATACCCCGTCCCGCCGCAGGCCGCACACCCCCGGCCCTGATAGAAAACCGTGTCCATCGCCCGCTCCTGGCTTATCTTCAGACGCTTCAGAACTTCCTCGTTCAGCTTTACCGGCTCCTTGCAGTGTTTGCAAATCCGGCGGACTAATCGCTGGGCGACAATCAAGTTCAGCGTCGATGCCAGAAGGTATCGCTCAATCCCCATATACAGTAATCTGCTTATCGCGCTCGGCGCATCGTTGGTGTGGAAGGTGCTCAAAACAAGGTGGCCCGTCAAAGACGCTTTTATCGCGATTTCCACCGTCTCTTTATCTCGAATCTCGCCGATTAAAATTATGTCCGGGTCCTGTCTCAAAATCGCCCGCAGACATTTTGCAAAGTCCAGGTCTATCTCGGGCTTGACCTGTATCTGGTTAATCCCGCCAAGCCGATATTCAACGGGGTCTTCGACCGTCGTAATATTTTTCGTGGGGTCTCTGAGGTAATTCAGCGCGGAATACAGCGTTGTGCTCTTGCCGCTGCCGGTTGGCCCCGTAACGACTATAATGCCGTGCGGCTGCGACAGCATCGTCTTGAACTCTTTAAGCAGGTCATCCTCAAGCCCGAGCTGGTCCAGGTTGTGGTTGACCGCCGCCGCATCCAGGATTCGCATCACTACCTTCTCGCCGTATATCGTCGGAATCGCCGATACGCGCACGTCTATGTCCCTGCCGGACGCCTTGATTTTAAATCGCCCGTCCTGCGGCAGCCTCCGCTCGGCGATGTCCATCTGTGAAAGAATCTTTATCCTGGCGGCTATCGCAGATTGCATTTTCTTCGCCGGCGGGACCATATTCCGCAGCACGCCGTCAATACGCATCCGGATCACCACCGAGTGTTCCTGCGGCTCAATGTGAATGTCACTTGCCCTGCTCTTGACGGCCTGGCTCAATAGCAAGTCCACAAAGCGAATCACGGGCGGCTTGGTCGCCGCCGCCTCGCTGCTGATGTCCGCTTCCAGAGTGTCCTCCAGAAGCGAATCATCCAGCGGCTCTTCCTTCTCTCTGTCAGCCTCGGTTTCAATCAGCGTGCGAAGCTGCTGTTCCTCGACGTCGGTGCTGTGATAAATCGCCTCGATTGCGCGGCGAATTTCCTGCGGCGAGCTGATCGCCGGCTTAATTGCCCTTTTCATTTTCAATGTCACGGTGTCTATCGCGATGACATTGAGCGGGTCGGCCATCGCCACGATGACCCTGCCGTCCTCTTCTCGGACCGCCACAAGATAAAATCTCTTGGCGATACTCTCAGGCAGGGCCCGGGCGATGTTCATATCCACTTTGCTGATGTCGTCGAACCGGAAGTAATTGATGCCGAGATGCTCGGCCAGGGCCTGTGTAACGTCCTCGTCGTTCAGCATCTTCAGCCGGAGCATTACCTCGCCGAGCCTGCCTCCACGTTCGCGCTGCTCGGTGAGCACCTCAAGCAGCTCTTCAGGGCTTATCAGGCCCTTCGCGACAAGCAGCTCCCCAAAGAGAAGGTTGGCCTGTGTCTTTGGAATGTTTGAGAGAGGTCGTGCAGAATCCATTCGTTCTCCTCCACCTTGCATATCATCTTTTTTCAGCGTATCAATCTCCATATATATAACCGCAACCGAAAAACGAGCGTTGCGGTCTGCACACTAAAGATAGGGTCTCAAAGTGAATATAGGGACTATCACCCTTTTCTCCGAGTTACACCTAACTAAATTATACTCCATACCCTTCCGAACACAAGAGAAAAATTTTGCTTTATTAACCATTTATTTCCCGCAGTATAGAACAAATCCGCATCCCCAACATAGTTTTCCAGGCAAGCTGTAAATTCTTGCCGACAAGCCATTAAATAAAAATCGTCCCAGAAATAACCCAACTTAACCAAATCGCACATATAAACAAATCCCCTGCCCTTGGAGTAGCTTTTATAGGACGTCCTGAGGCAGTACCTGTGTTATTGGCAGGTCCACCCGCGGGTGCGGATAATCTCAAGAAAAACAGAAGTCCGTCGAATGCGCAAAAAACACCACCTTTTTGGCGGAAACCGCGTTATTTTTCGTAGTTTTGCCTAAATCCTTGACCCGAAGATAAAAAACGCTAATATTAGTTTAAACCGGGGGCACGAGCCGGCAGAAAAGCAAAAAGTCCGCCGGAAACGGCATTTTGCGGATGTGGCGGAATTGGCAGACGCGCAAGCCTCAGGAGCTTGTGGGCATTAGCCCGTGGAGGTTCGACTCCTCTCATCCGCATTGCACATTCACACTTTTTCTGCAGTTATTCTGCGCAGCATTACCCATCTAACGGAAATCGCACCAACAGGCCGATAATAAATTAGTCATAAGCGGTTGGTTATTGGCTGTCGGTATTCGGTAATGGATTATGCTTGAGCTTCTACAGAATTTCGAGCAGGCAACAGGGCGATTCAGCCCCACACTTCTAATCGTGCCGGGCGTAATCATTCTTCTGGCAGGGTTATTTATCTGGCTGGGCGGCCTGGGGCTTGGAAGACTTCTTGGCGCCGTCACAGGCGCCGCCACGGGGGCTATTTGCGGATTCTTCGTCATTCGCCGAACGGTTCTCTCGACGGCATTTCTCGCGACCGTCCTGGCTGCCGCCGCCGTGATATTTGAAAAAGCATTCTTTATCATATTGACGACGGCAATGGCGGCGGTCATCACCTTTGCCGTTTTTGCACGCCCGTATCTCGGGAATCCCAAACTGTTGTCCGCAACAAACCGCACCAAAGTAGCAGCTCAGAAACCGACTTTAAGTCCCCGCGAAACCGTCGAGGTGGTCAAGGCTTATATAGTGAACGCCGGCGGGGAGCTAAAGCAGGTTTGTTCGAAAATGCCGTCCCATTACTGGGTGCTTATATCGGCTGCGACAGCGATTTTCTTTTTTGTGGGACTTAAGTCCTGGCGATTTGTCTCGGCCATAAGCTGCGCGACCCTGGGCGCAGCGCTTATCTTTGCCGGGATGATTCTGCTGTTATTATATAAAGGCAGCGCCCCCGTCAGCGGCATTTATCGCAAAGTCCCGCTCTATTGCGGCGCCTTCATAGTTATGGTGGCCTTCGGGGCAATCGAGCAGTTGCTTCTTTGCAGACGCGAAATAAAGAAGCAGCAGATAAAGAAAAGGAAAAAAGTTATAAACCTGGACGAGTTAGAGCCTCCTGCAGCAGGGCAGGGCTGGCGCACCACCTGATTGCTGCAGGCCGACAACCAAAGTAATTGTCCGCCACGCTTGTGCGGATTATCGATAAACGACGAATCCGCTAAAGAAGTCGTGGTCCGCCATTCCGTTTGGCGGAAACTATGAACAATGAACAATGAACTAAATAAGGAGACCATATAATGGATTTTTTCGCTATCCTCGCACAAGCAGCCGAAGACACAACCCGCGAAGCCGGCAAAGGGGGAATTGTTCCGCTCGACCTTATCTGGGAGCATATCACCACGCTCGGCCTGGTTGAGGCGCTGACCTTCATATCCTTCGGCACGGTTTGTCTTTTCTACGGCTGGCGAGTCTTCAAGATATTAGTAACGATATCCTTTGCGCTGTTGGGTCTGCTTCTGGGCGTCTGGGCAAATAAACAGCTTATCGGCGGCAACGTCATCTGGCTCGGACTGATTTCCGCGGCGCTCTTCGCGTTTATGTCCATCCCGCTGATGCGATGGGGCGTGACGCTGCTCGGCGCAGCGGCAGGCGGCGTCCTCACAGGCGGCGGCTGGCTGGCGATGGGACTGCCTGAGCGATACATCTGGGCAGGGGCGCTTGTCGGTGTCGTCGCGGGCGCAATGATTTCGTTTATCGTCTTCAAAATAGCCGTTATGCTCTTCACAAGTCTCGGCGGCAGCGGCCTGGTCACGGTAGGCGTCCTCGCAGTCCTTTACAAATATATGGGCGCAGCCGAGAAACTTCATGACCTTGTATATGACAAAAAGTGGTTCCTTCCGGCTCTGCTGCTGGGACCGATGGCGATAGGCATAATCCTGCAAAACAAATTCATAAAGAGCGCCAAAGACTGGACAGTCTAAATGCGTTTTTTTGCCTCTACCGCAGTGTTACCGCAGGTCACCGTATCTGCCCGCTGCATCTTAACTTAGAGTAGATGTCCATTTGTGGGGTTTGCAATTGGGTTTGATTGGGTTTGTTTTTCACCGCGTCTGCAAAGCCGTTCATTTTCATAATGCTTTGTTGAAACAATAGGTTACGTTCATTTGAGTGTCCAGCAAATTGGCTTTGTTTTGGATAATTAACTGGTAGCCACAAAGGCACTGAGGCGCAAAGGAACATAGCGATAGAACGAATCTCAAGAACCTTTTGCATGTGTAGGCCGGTCGATTTTTGGGCGTTACGACGGTTTGCGAGGATTTGAGATTCGGAAGTCATAATAAGTTCCACTTATTAGTTTTTAGTTATTCAAGAAAAACTGGATTTGACTTGGGTTTGCTAACCCTGAAGGCCGTGCCCTGCGGGGCGGTTGAGCGTTTGCTTACTTGCAAACAGGAGGGTATTTTAACATATTTTCAAAGAAAAGTCAACAAAAATTGATGCTCGATTCTCGATACTGGATGCTGGATTCTCGATACTCGATTCTCGATGTTAGATGCTCTGCCGGAAGGGGTTTTTGAGTGAGGGTTTTGGTCGCCGAAGGCGGAGTTTTGAGTTTTTAGTGTTGAGTTTTGAGTTGGTTGCTGGTCGTTAGTCGTTAGTTGGAGGAGCCGCCGGACGGCGGATTTTTTTATTGCTGCGGATTTTGAAGATTGCGGGTTATGCTGAAGTGGCGTCGGAAAGTATATAAGTATATGCGTATATACTTATGGACTGCCTTGAAGCAAGGATTTGAGAATGAGGGGTGAGTGATGCGTTGTGCACGAATGAGGGACGACGGAGGATAGACGAGGGCTGGGGATTTTTGCGGTTTTTATGTGGATTTTTCCTCCCTTTCTGCTACACTATATCCTGAAAATTGAGGCAAGGCCGGCTGGGGCAGTTTAGTCGCTGGTCGTTAGTTGGAGGAGCCGCCGGACGGCGGATTTTTTTATTGCTGCGGATTTTGAAGATTGCGGGTTATGCTGAAGTGGCGTGAGAAAGTATATAAGTATATGCGTATATACTTATGGACTGCCTTGAGAAGCAAGGATTTGAGAATGAGGGACGACGGAGGATAGACGAGGGCTGGGGATTTTTGCGGATTTTATATTGATTTTTTCCTCCCTTTCTGATATTCTATACCCTGAAAATTAAGGCAGGGCCGGCGGAATTTCTTTGTTTTTGCGGAAATTGCAGTTGGGGGTAGAATTGGAAAACAAAAGAAAATTAGGAATTATGGCAGGATGAAAAATGGAGAAGAATTATGAATGTTCGAAATTATGCCCTTTATTATCCTACTATTGAATTTCAAGATTATGAGTGGCTATGGAGTGCTGCTCTTTTATGGGACCGGATATATAGAATCGTGCCAGACACATACATTCCAAATGACCAAGACGAAATAAGAGCATTAGTCGATACAGGAGAAATAGGTATTCCAATAAACCCCGGTGATTATGCACAGGATATAGCACAAGAGTTTATCAATAAGCTAGACACGGAACATTGGGATGCATCAGCATTAACGTATGATATTCCAGATGGTTATCGCCTACTGCATCAAGATAAGGTGGATGTAAAACTTAGAGATTTACTAATAACAAAAGGCAATGTAGAAAATAGTGGCGAATGGCTACATGTTCCGGTCGAGTTTGCAGCCCATTACATGACTTATCTTGCTAATGCTATAGCCGAGAAAAACAATTTGTCAATTCTTTCAGACTGTACACCTGCTTGGGCCAGCGCAACATATTTCAAATATAATGGCGAGGTAGAGGATTTCCCGCGTCAAGACCTATCCCAACTGCTTGCTACAATTGTTGTTCGCGATTTTATTCCCGATGATATTATGTCTATTGATCCCAAAAAAATTATTAAGTTTCGTCAAAAATATAGAGACGAACGTCAACGATTTATGCTATCAATAAAATCAGCAGCAACTCGAATCTCAGCATGTAAAGATCCTGCCGTCATTCGGGACCAAATCGAAGATATTAAGAAGGATATTGAATCGTCTTTGAAAGATTATAGGCGCAGCTTGGGAGTATTAAATATTACGGGTTTGACTGGTATTAAAAGCTTAACTTTCCCAGCTCTCACAAAAGTCGCTTGTATGATAACGGGGCAAGAACTTAACGTCCAAACTTTGGCTGTAGTTTCTACCTTAGGTTTTGCTATTGGACTTGTTTCTGGACTTTCTGAATTAAGTCATAGGAAAAAAAGACTAAGCAAGGAATCTGACTACTCCTATTTAGTGCATTTACGAAGAAATTGGAAGAAGTGCGCGAGGTATGACAACGACTACAATTATTATTTATGTCGTGAAATGGAAGAATTTATTAATGACTAGAAGAATAAGGATGGTGTATAGAACAAGGTGACTGTATCTAATTTCCAAATAGACGAGAATGGCGTACCTATTTTAACCGCTGATGCTATCGAGCTTAAAGCTGAAGAGGTAATATCTTTTTTCGACAGGAAGATTCTTAATGTCCCACAAAGAACTCCTTTGATAGATTTCATCGAAGAACTCCACAAAATATTCAATGTGGCACGTAACTATTCTCTTTCCCTAGGTGCAACCAAACATGGAAATACCATCTTGGGCAAAACTCAACTCAAACCATTAGGATTGTATGTCGATGTCAGCTTAGTAAATGATAATCGCTTCAATTTTATCCTTGGTCATGAGCTTGGACATGTAATACTTCATCGTTCTATTGATATCAAACGTACTGGCTACGAAGAAGAAGAACTTGTTGACACAGAAATCGACTTCGTTACTGGAAAGAAGAATCTTAAGACGGCACGTGATTGGTTAGAATGGCAAGCAAATTATTTCGCCTCGGCCATCCTTATTCCTAGAGCAACCGTTAGAAAAGCCGTTATCGAGAAACAGAACGAGATGGGCATTAAAAGAAACCTCGGTCAAATCATTTTGGAAGCGAAACGATATAGCGTAAATGATTATAAAGCAATCCAAAAGCACCTTGAGCTAGTTTATGTGGTTAATGCGACAAATATTGAGTGTCGTCTGAAAGATATAGGAATTTTAATTGACCGTATGAACCTAAACGTAAAACACATTTCTGAGCTTTTTACGACAGAGGGATAAGGGAGACGAGATTACATGCCGGATAGGGATGTCGAAACAATCCCCCCGACAACGACCCCTGCCTACGACGTGCAGGGGCAGGCATTCGAGGGCAGGCTGGCCCTTCGACGTTGCTCAGGGCGGGCAATGTCCGATTTGATTTACTATCAATACGCCAAGAACGACTGGACCCCAGATAAAGACGTTCTGGGGTCTTCGCTGCGCTACGAGAGGCCGAGAGAAAAAGTGCATATACTGCGGCGCGCTACGCGAGAGATTCTGGGCCCCAGATAACGACCAAGTTAACTGGGGCCCAGCTTGCGCTGGGATCTGCGCTTTGCTCCGAGGGTCTCCGCTACGCTTCGGGGATCTTCCCCATTCGACTACGCTCAGGGTTAAAAGCTGCGCTTCAAGGGGCGGTCACATATTAAAAGATTGTTTGACAAAGCCGAATAATGTGGTATAATTAACAAAAACGCAAAAGATTAGAAACTCTTTAAGCTGCAAAGGAAGATAACTAACCTTTGCAGTTTTTTTTGTTTGGCGCTCTATTTACAGGAGTAACTATGAGAAAAAAACTAAAGACCTCGGCTAATGACAGGAAATGCATATTTCCGGGCTGCACACATACCTTGAGTATCTATAACCATGAGGCATACTGTCATGTACATCGTGACCAGATGTCTGAGAGGCAAAAACTTAAGATTGCATATCATCATTTTGTACAAACCGCATAATATCGATATTATGCAGCACCTTTTTTGATAAGACTATACATGTTAGCAAAGCGCATCGCCTATTGGCGATTTGTGATTGTTGGCTTCCTGCTGCTCGGAGCAGGAACAATCGCAAGTCTGCTCAAGCACCGGATAAGAGACCGGGTAGGTCCTGAAACACACAGGGACAGCTCCTCTATAAAACTCTGACAATGAGACGTCCTTTCCGCCAAAGGCGGATTTCATTCCACGCCGGGCTACGGGCTAAATAACGCCCAAAATAAATTTGGGGGCTAACCGACTATTGTGGCAGGCCCTTCGACTCTTTCGACTATGCTCAAGACAGGTTCGCTCAGGGCAGGGAGAAGAAGGTTTTGCTTGTGGCGGTGAGGGCGGCGGCGAAGGCGGACAGGTCCATTTGTTTCAGGTCGGCGATGAAGCGGGCGGTGTGAATCATAAGGGCGGGTTCGTTCACCTTCTGCTTTCGCATCGGCTCCGGCGACATATAAGGACAATCAGTTTCGAGCATCAATCTATCAAGCGGCGTAATCTTGGCGACCTGCCGGGTTTTGGATGCGTTCTTGAAGGTAACTACGCCGGTCAGAGAAATATAGAAGCCCTTACTTAAGACAATTTCAGCCTGTTCGGGCGAACCGCTGAAGCAGTGGAAGACAATCTTTCTTACGCCGGCGCCATATTGTTCGAGGACCTCAAGGGTCTGGTCGAAGGCCTCTCTGGAATGGATGACGACAGGCAGGTTAAGCTCCGCGGCGATTTTGAGCTGTGCGGCGAAGGCGCGGATTTGCGAGGGCTGTTTGGAAAAATTATAGTGGAAATCGAGGCCCGTTTCGCCTATGGCGACGACCTTTACATTTTGCGCCAGGTCTTTCAACTCGTTCAGCGTCTGCGCCGTGACGCTGTCGGCATCGTGGGGGTGGATGCCGATAACGGCATAAAGATTTTCGAATTTAGCGGCAAGCTCGACGGCTTTCTGATTGTGCTGCGGGTCGGTGCCTATTGTTATCCAGCCGGTGACGCCGGCGGCTTTGCTGCGCTCGAGGACGGCCTCAACGTCAGCGAGCAATGGGTCGAAGGTCAAGTGACAGTGGGTATCAATCAATTCCATTTTTCTATGGCACAAAGGCGTTTTCGTAATGGCGGATTTGTTCACGGCCGGTCTGGTCGAGGACTATTGTAACAATATCGAAGCGGAATGGTCTATCTTCGATTTTGTGGATTGCGAGAAAATAGCGGGCGGCGGCGATGAGCTTAGCTTTCTTGGCGGGCGTGATGGTCGATTCGGGGGATGCGAAATCCTCGCCGCTTTTTGTTCTGACCTCGACGAAGACAATGGTCCGGTCGGGGGCGACCATAACAATATCGATTTCGCCGGTTTTGCAGGAGAAGTTGCGGACGAGCTTCTTCAGGCCTTTTTTCCGCAGGAATTTTCCGCAGCGTTTTTCGCCCCATTTGCCGAGCAGCTTTGGGTCGGACGATAATTTGCGTTTATTGAAAAACATAATCGAAACCCCCAGTGAAACTGGGGGCTAAATATTGTAATTATTTGGCGGCGGGGCGTTCGCCGAAGCGCTGGGTGAGCTTGGTGGACTTGCCGGTGCGTTTACGCAGATAATAGAGTTTTGCCCGTCTTGTCCTGCCGCTGCGGACCGTTTTGACGTCGATGACGTTAGGGGAGTGAAGCGGGAAGATTCGCTCGACGCCTTCATCGTTGACGATGCGGCGGACGGTGAAGGTTGCGCTGATGCCGCTGCCTTTGCGTGCGATGACTGTGCCGGAGAATATCTGGACCCGCTCTTTGTCGCCTTCCTTGATGCTGCAATGGACGTCAACGACGTCGCCTATTTCGAAGTGCGGGACGTTTTTCTTTATACATTTGCTTTCGACGATATCTAAGAATTTTGCTCTCACTGGTCTATCTCCTGTCGGCCATAAACGCCGTGTAAAACACGGGGCCAAATATTATCGATTCTGAACCCTGTGTAAAACACGGGGCTAAATACCGGTCGGGTCGCAGTATAACGGCCTCGAGAAAAAAAGCAAGCGATTTTCGCAAAAACCTGTATTTTCGAGCCAGGGCGATTCAGTCGCTATCGGGCCGGGTCCGGTGCGGTCCGGTCGGCGTGCTCTTTTTTGCCGTTAGTTATCTCCCTGCCGTTTATTACGTATTTGCCGTTGGCCGGCTGGACAGCGTTGACGGGGTGTTTTCCGTTTATCGCCTGAATGCTCGCGGGAACTTCGGTTTTTTTGCCGGGCGGCGAGTAGATACCGAGTCGTTCCTCGGCGGCCCGGAGGATGGCCGAGAGCATATCGGGGTAAGAGAGGCCTGCGAATTTAGCCATTTTTGCGAGGTGTCCGTCCCAGCACCAGCCCGGGTTTGGATTGACTTCGAGGATTTTTGGGTTGCCTTTTGAATCAAGCCGCCAGTCGAATCGGCAGTAGTCCCTGCACTCTAATCTTTCAAAGAGCTTGAGGCAGCATTCGACCACGAATTTTTCCATATCATCCGGCAAGTCGGCAGGGATTGACTTTAGGTTCCAGTAGGGCGAATCGGGCAGCCATTTGGCTTCGTAGCCGCATATTCTCGGCAGGTCCGGCGGCAGGCAGGAATAATCTTCCTCGATAATGGGCAGGATGATATAGGAGTCCGGCAGGTTTCCGATGATTCCGACGGTGAAGTCCTTGCCGGTCAGGAATTCCTCGACGAGGATGGGTTTTTCGTAGCCGAACTTTTCGCGTATTTCGAGAATGGCGTTGACGAGCTGCTCGCCGTCGTAGGCGACGGAGCGCTGGGTTATGCCGAAGCTGGAGTCGCCGAAGTTGGGTTTTGTGATGACGGGGAACTCGAAGGCCAGCTCGAATGTGCTGTCCTCTGGTTTTATGAAGAATCCTTCGGACACGGGGATGCCCATTTCCTTTGCGATGCCGCGGACGAGGGACTTGTCGTAACAAAATGCGAGGCACTGCGGGCCGCTGCCCGTGTATGGACAGGCGAGCATCTCCAGCAGAGACGGGATGTGCAGCTCTTTCCTGGCATCGTTGTAGTAGCCCTCATCGCAGAGGTTGACGACAAAATCCATTTTGGGTTTCAATCTTGCGAGGTCATTGACGAGGGTGTCGTGGTCGTTGAGGTACGTGACGTTGTATGCGTTAAGCTCTTTGAGGGCGTCTTTGAGCTGGTCGATGGTGTAGAAGTCATCATCGTCGAAGACCCGCAGCGGTTTAAGCGGGTCGGGTTTAGTGGGGTCGCCGAAGATTACGACTATGTCTTTGGCCGCCTCTTTTTTCTTCCTGAGAGGCGTCCAGTCTTTTCTGACCACAGCCGTTATTATGACTCGCTTTTCCATCATACCGAGGTCCTGGTTGCGCTGGGAGTCGCCGTTTATCTGTCCGTGGATAATAATGTCGGTGAAGCCGGCCGTTCGCAGCAGCTCCTCGATGCTCTTTCGCGTGTAGAGCCGCTCGGCATAGAACTGGTCCGCGATGACGCCTTTTCCGACGTGGGTGATTACCTCGCGTGAAATCAGTCGCTGCTTATCCAGCGAGAGCGAGCGTTCCCTGCAGACGAAATAATTTTTGTCCACCCACTCCCAGGACCGCGGATGGAAGTGCTTTCGGAGGTATTCGCCGTCGGCGACGTCTATGAGGATTTTTCCCCAGGGCTTGCATGCCTTGAAGACCTCTTTGAGGACGCGGATGTCGTCCTGTGGAGTCTCGAAATAGCCGAAGCTGTTTCCGAGTATCATAACGACGTCGAAGCTGTCCGACTGGTAAGGAAGTTTTCTTGCATCACCTTCTCTGAATTTGACGTTGAGGCCTTCTTTTTTATTCTGTGCCCTGGCCTTTTGAATGAGGTATCGCGAGCGGTCGAGGCCCTCGACGTCGGCAAAGCCGCGTCTTGCCAGCTCGAGAGAATCCGGGCCCTGGCCGCAGCACAGGTCGAGGATTTTGTCCTCCGGGGACAGGTTGAGGATTTTTGTGAAGGTGTCGATTTCCTTGGTAGTGACCTGAGGGTCGTCAACTACATCGCCGTCTGTTTTCAGGTAGAGTGAATTGAATATCAGCCGCCACCAATCGGGCTGGACGTGCTCTTCGAGATTGGGAACGGGGCCGAGTGATTTGAATCCCCCGAGACTGCCCCTGCCTTTCGGGGGAGGTTTAGAACCGCCTGAGTCTTCTTTGTCTTTCATAACCGCGTTGTCTCTTTCATAAAACCTTATCATTTTGCAGCAGGTCAGGCCGCCATTTTTTTGTGCGCTCGAGCGCCTGCGTGCGGCGCCACTGTTGTATTTTGGCGTGGTCGCCGCTCAGTAAAATATCCGGCACCTTCATATCGCGAAAGACCTCCGGTCTTGTGTATTGCGGATACTCCAGCAATCCTTCGCTGAAGGAGTCGTTTTTTATCGAATCCTGGTCTCCGACTGCGCCCGGCAGAAGGCGGACGACCGCATCGATGATGACCATAGCCGCCAGCTCGCCGCCGCTAAGGACGTAATCGCCGATGGAGATTTGTTCGGCGTCGAGGCCGATGCGGATACGCTCATCGAAGCCCTCGTACTTGCCTGAGATTAGTAACAGGCGTTTTTCGGCGGCAAGCTCGACTGCTTTTGCCTGGGTGAATTTTTGGCCCTGAGGCGTCAGCAGAATAACGCGGGCTTTTTCGGCGGACAGCTTCAGCGCGCGTTCAAAACAATCAAAGACGGGGCCCGGCATCATAACCATACCCGGGCCGCCGCCATAAGGTTTATCATCTACTTTTCTATATTTGTCAAGGGCAAAATCCCTGATATTGGTGATGACTATTTCCACAAGCCCGCTGTCCCGCGCCCTTTTGAGGATGGAGCCGCTCAAAGGCGAATCGAACATCTGCGGAAAAAGCGTGAGGATGTCAATTCTCATTTGTGCTGCTCTCGCTACGGTCGTGGCGCTTATTCCTTCTTGACTTCCGCGTCGGGTTTTGCTTCGGCTTTGGGCTTGGCCTCCGCGATGGGTGCAGCTTCGGGCTTTTGTTCAGCCGGCGGGGCCTGTTTCTGGGCGGCAAGTTTCTCGGCGGCAAGTTTCTCAGCGGCAAGTTTCTCAGCGGCCTGTTTCTGGGCGGCAAGTTTCTCGGCGGCCAGCTTCTGGGCGGCAAGTTTCTCGGCCTTGGTGAAGGGTAATCCTTTTTTGCGGACGAGGATTCTTGCCTTTGCGCGGCGGGCCTTTCTTTCCTTTGCCCATTTATTTTTGATGCCCTGGCGGAGCAGGATTTGGGAGACCGTGTCTGACGGGATTGCGCCCTTGTCGAGCCAGTACTGAACCCGCTCTTTGTTGAGGACGAGCTGCTTGGCCGGGTCCTTTTCAATTGGGTCGTAGTGGCCGATTTTTTCAAGTATTCTGCCGTTACGCGGCGTGCGGGATTCGATAGCGTTGATTCTGAAGAACGGCCGATTGCGCCTGCCGATTCTCGTAAGTCTAATTTTTACTGACATATCTGTCTCCTAAAGCCCACTATTATAACCAATTTTTGCGGATTGGCAAGTTTTCTTTTGGCAAATTATGAAACACGTCTGCAATATAAGGTATAGCCATTTATAAAAATTGCGAAGTTAGCGGGGTCGATTCGGGCGTCGGCGGCAATCCTCTGTATCTGGTCGTCAGCCAAGCCGGAGGCGTTTTGCTTTTCCTTTGGCGTCATTATGGCGACCGCCTTTTTTAACTGCTCCAATTCCTCGGTTGTCGGCGCGGCGAGCATAGCCAGCTCGCTGCCGCCTTCAATGTCCTCGAACTTGGTTCTTATGAGCTTGCCATATTCGCTGTCGGTGAACCGTGCGACTTTTTCGAGGTATTGCCCGATGGAAATTTTGCCTTTTATCTCCGTTCTATTTTCCCCCTTCGCTTTATGATTTTTTTTCGCCTTGAGCGCTGCTTTATTTTTCTGCCGGCCGATATAGCCGCGCCGAGCGTACCCAGATTAAGTCCTCCTGAAAACAGGGCCTTTAACCCGCCGAAGGTCCCGCCGCTGAGGGCCTTGAGCATATCCCGGCTGCGTGTAAATGTTTTTACCAGACCGGAGACATTCTCGGGCTGCACGCCTGCTCCAGCAGCGATTCGTCTTCGTCTGGACGAATCTATAACATCGGGCTGGCGTCTTTCCTGCGACGTCATCGAATAGACAATCGCTTCCATCCGTTTTAGCTCGTCCTCGTCAATATCCAGGTCCTCCATCTGGCCGCCCAGTCCCGGCATCATTTTCATCAGGTCCTTGATACCGCCCATTTTTTTGACGGCCTGCATTTGTTTGAGGAAGTCGTCGAAGCCGAAGGTGCCCTTGGCCATTTTCTGCTGGAGTTTGGCGGTTTCTTCGGCCTGGAATTGTTCCTGTGCTTTTTCGACAAGGGTCACGACGTCGCCCATACCGAGGATTCGGCCGGCCATTCGGTCGGGGTGGAATTCTTCGAGCTTATCGAGTTTTTCGCCGACGCCTATGAATTTGATGGGCTTACCCGTAACGGCCTTTACGCTGAGGGCGGCGCCGCCGCGTGCATCGCCGTCGAGTTTTGTGAGTATGACGCCGTCCAGCTCGAGGCGTTCGTTGAACTCTTTGGCGGAGTTGACGGCGTCCTGGCCGGTCATCGCATCGCAGACGAGGTAAATCTGGTGCGGGTTGACGGCCTTTGCGACGTCGGATATCTGCGTCATCATTTCTTCATCGATGTGCAGCCGGCCCGCGGTATCGAGGACCACCACATCGTAGCCTTTTTCCCGGGCGTGGTTGGCGCCATTTTTCGCGACCTGGATGGGATTGGCACTGTCCTCTCTGTAAACGTCGATATTGGACTGCCGGCCGAGGACGACCAACTGCTCGACGGCGGCGGGGCGCTGGAGGTCGCCGGCGACCAGGAGGGGCTTTTTGCCTTTTGCGACCAGGTATTGGCCGAGCTTTGCGGCGGTGGTGGTTTTGCCGCAGCCCTGCAGGCCGGCCAGCATAATTACGGTCGGGCCGGGCGAGACAAAATAGATGCCGGTATCGACCGGGCCCATCAGTTTCGTGAGCTGGTCGTTGACGATTTTTATCATCATCTGGCCGGGATGAAGACTCTTTATCACATCGGCGCCGACTGCGGCCTGGGTGACATCTTTGCAGAATTGCTTGACGACGTTGTAGCTGACATCGGCCTCCAGCAGGGCCTTGCGGACATCGTGCATAGCATCGGAGATGTTGGCTTCGGTGATTCGTCCCCGGCCTGAGAGGGCCCTGAAGACTGAATTAAATTTTTCGGTCAATGCCTCAAACACAATAATTTCCTGCGAACTATCGGGAACCCTTCGCCAGGCTCAGGGTAAATCTTTCATCGCAAAAAAGAGTACTGATAACGTGAGGATTATAAAACTATTGCGGCAATTTTGCAAGGGTAAAATGCGGAAGGCGGCATAAGTGAAAACAGGATGCGCGATGCACAGTTGAGGCGGCGGAAAACCTGGAGCGGATGTTTAGAGAATGAGCATTGCATCGCCGTATGAGTAGAAGCGATACCGCTGGCGGACGGCGTGATTGTAGGCGGCAAGGATGTTTTCCAACCCGGCAAAGGCCGCCACCAGGGCAAGGAGGGTCGATTTGGGCAGATGGAAATTTGTTATTAGTGCATCGACAATCTTAAATTTATAGCCCGGCGTTATGAAGAGGCCCGTTTCACCGCGGGCGGGCGCGACAACCGAGCCGGCGGCGACCGTTTCGAGGACCCTTGTCGCGGTTGTGCCGACCGCGATTATTCGGCCGCCCCGGCGCCGGCGGGTCTCGTTTATGATTCGGGCGTTTTCTTCGGTTATCTCGAATTGCTCCTGATGCATCCTGTGGTCCCGGAGATTTTCGACGGTTATCGGCTTGAACGTCCCCACCCCAACGTGGAGGGTAATATATGCAAAACAGATGCTGGCTTCTTTTAGCTGCTTGAGCAGCTTGTTTGTAAAATGCAGGCCGGCGGTCGGGGCCGCCACCGCCCCTATCCTGCGGGCGTATATCGTCTGGTATCTGCGATCATCCATTTTCGCGGTTTGCAGGTCGTCATCGCGTTTGATGTACGGCGGCAGGGGCGGGAAGCCTATCCGACTGAGAATGGTTTCGCAATCTGCCTGAGAGTCTATCTTCAGGCGGCATATTCCATCGGCCTTTTTTTCAAGCAGAGTCGCGGTGCAGAAGTTTTGTTTTTGTTTGTCCCTCAGATAAAGGCGGCCGCCCGGTTTTATTTTGCGGGAGCCTTTCAGCATAACATCCCACTCACCCGCCACGTCCTCGGCCAGAAACAGTCCTTCGAGCAGACCCGCTGCTTCCGAGCGTCCGGCGAAGAAACGGGCGGGCAGGACCTTTGTATCGTTGAGGACGAGACAGTCGCCAGGCATCAGGAATTCGCCGATGCTGCTGAACCGGCTGTCGATAAGCCGGGCGTTTTTGCGATGGAGAACCAGCAGCCGCGAGCTGCTTCGGGTGCGGGCGGGCTTTTGGGCAATCAACCGGGGCGGCAGGCGGTAATCAAGATGCTCTGTCTTCATAGGCAGAGGTTATCAGACGGTGAAGAAAATGACAAAAAAATTTTGTCCCCAAAACAAAGTGATTGGGGCGTTTGTGCGGCGGCGCGAAATCTATTACAGCAGTCACCCGCCTGCGGAGACGATAGTAAGGGCGGAAGTCCGGCTTATCGAAATGGTTTTTGAGAGGCAATGACGATGGCTCCGAGAGAATATTTTGAACGAACCGTGACAACGGTCGGCACTTTAGATAAAGATGAGCTTAAGAAGCGAATCAGGCATTTCAAAGGGCGGGTCAAGCTGGACTTTACGGACGATTACCTCAACACCGCCAGCGTCGATAGGTTAAGACACATCCTCTTTGCCGCACTTATAAACGCCCGAGGGCAAGGGTAAAAAGCGGTCGTTCGCCTTCGGCTGCAAGCGACACGAATAAAGTTACCGTCAGTATCCCAACCTGCCCCAGACGGCCTTTTGCATCCTTTCCAAATCCTCGAACTCGTCGGCGGTCACGGGCTGCATCTGATGCAGCGGGTTGGCCATCTTGCCTGTCGCTATCGTTTTCTTGCCTTTATACTTCCAGTAATCGCTGCGGCCATCGGCGTATGCGACGTTCGTGCCGTCACCGTGCCTGACGTGGGGCGGGTCCCACCACCTGGGGTTCTGATAATGGGTGGCGTAACTATCCGGCGTTACCCTGCCTTCGTCAAGAAAGACTATTCTATATGCCGGACCCGGGACGGAAATTTCCGTTTTCTTTTTGACCCACAATACGGTCCTGCCCACTACCACTCCAACGGTGCCGTTTATGGTCCCCGACCTCGCAAGACCGTTCATAGAATCAACTATCGAATATGTCCGCATTTCTCCGCGAATGCCGGTCGGACAGCGGTAAAGTTTTTCAGTTTTAGAGTATGGATATAGCGCTCCGAGCCTGAGAGCTGCTATTTGTATGTCTTGTGGTCGTTGTTCCCCCTGCATATAATTCTGGGCGCAATCGTTGCCTGTCCACCACTGCTCCCCTTTATGGATACCGCCTGTGGGAACAGGCGCTGCGGGAGGGCCGGCAGGATCCCAATATGCTTCGCCGTTGACAATCCTGTCGTCGTTGTCATCGGCATACATAAGCCAAACGAGAATCAAGCTCTTCATATTGTTGAGGCAGGCGGCACGTTTTCCCTGCTCTTTGGCTCTTTTGAGGGCCGGCATCAGGATGGACATCAGTATCGCAATAATGGCGATTACGACCAGAAGCTCAATGAGCGTAAAACCTCTTCGTTTTTGCATAACCAATACTCCAGCAAATTTTCCGTTATTTTACTTTTCCCGACCGCGCTCCAGTTGAAGCATACAGCGTTCGGAACTTAATGTTTTCTTCGGGAGTTTTAGTAATCCTTATAATGTCTCATCCACTGCGGCCATTTGCTCGGGATGGCGCCGCCGGCTTTGGTCCACTGGCCGCTTACATTGTAACTTTTGTGCCACTTTAAGGTCCAGAGCTCCTTCAGGCCGATTTTTCTGGCGGACCAGTCCATGAAGAGGGAATTTACAAACCCGTTGTGTCGGTCAACGCAGACACGGTTCATTTCATTTGTGCCAGGAGTGTCGCCCGGACCGGCCTCGGTGGGCGAGGGCTGGTCATTTTCCTTTGGCCAGGAATCGACCCACCACGAACCAGTAAATACGGGTATATTATTGGCGCCTTTGACCTGGCAGGTTCTCCAGTGGTCTGAAACAGGGCTTCGGCCCCAAACGTTGTTTACTCCCAGGGGCGGATTGAGTACCCAGCCATTGAGACCGTAGCTGCCTACCTCGCTGCCGACTTGCCAGGCTACGTTGGACCAGTTTCCTTGGGGAATACCGCCTGTGGACTGCGGCTTTACGGCTTGCGGGCAAAGCCACATCTTGACATTCTTGGAATACGGTCTCATGCTGTCTCTCCAGAATTGGCCACTGCCCCCCCCACGCCGCTGAAGAAATAGCCGTTGTTGTCGTCGCAGTAGAGGTTGAACATAAGGCCCCATTGTCTCAGACTCACCAGACAGGCGCTGAGCCTTGCCTGTTTTCTTACCCGCTGCAGGGAAGGCATCAGGATGGACATCAATATGGCGATAATGGCGATTACGACCAGAAGCTCAATGAGCGTAAATGCCTTTCGCTTTCTCACAACAGCGCTCCTTAAAAGTTTTATTGCCTAATCTGCCCTGCAATTTTCGGTTCGACCGTCCCGAGCTCACCGCCGAGGGGCAGTTCGGCAGGACAATGCCTTTCTTTAGTAGTCCTTAAATTTTCGCATCCAGTCTGGCCAATCGCTCGGCTGGACGCCTGGAGGCGTCCAGGCGTTAGTGGTGCTGTAGGTGCGATGCCATTTCAGGGTCCACAATTCTTTCAGACCGATTTTTCTTACGGACCAATCGAGAAAAGCGCTATTTATAAATCCATTGTGCCTGTCGATACAGGCCCGCCTCATATGCTGGATGCCCTCCCAGGCCCTATCCTCGGCTGTCGGAGGCATATCGGTCTGCAGGGGGAAGACGTTAAAACGCATGGCATCAAAAAGAAGCGGTATATAGCCGGCTCCTTTTACGAGTGGCGTCCTCCAGTCATTTTTGGTATCAAAGTTTTCATAAACAGTCGCGTATTGAGGCGGGGGATTTTCCACCCAGCCATTTATTCCATAGCTGCCCCAGTCGCCTTCCGGTGCGTAACCCTCACCTTTGAAAATGCCCCAGGCCGCGAACGTATGCCAGGGTCCGATCTGGATGCCGCTTTCATCGTATAGAGGCTTCAAAGCGGTGGGACAACAGACCATCTTGTGGTCATTGCGATAATATGAGCGCAGGGCATTAAACCAGTGGTGGGTGTGGCCGTTGCCGACGCCTTCCTGGAAGGAGCCATTGTATTCATCGGTGTACATATGGAAGTAGAGCGTCCACTGCCTCAGATTGGTCTGGCAGACGACTGTCCTTGCGTTCTTTCTGACCCGCTGCAAAGACGGCATAAGAATCGACATTAATAGCGCGATAATGGCGATCACCACCAGAAGCTCTATGAGGGTAAATGCCCTTCGGTTTTGCATAGGCGATTTCCTTATATTGAGACTACCTATTTTGCCCGTTTATCAGGATGCGCAAAAGCGTGATTCTGTTCGGCTGGGATTGCACTTTTCCGGCCCCTTTTGCTCCGCCTCCCGACGGAGTGCATAGCACCACCTCTTTGCTCCCCGTCCAATTGCGATAGTCCGACAGCCTGCCCTGACATAAGGATGTCTTCTTATATTGGCCAATTTGCCCACACAACAATAGCCATTTTATCACCCCCTGCGGCTTCTGTCAAGGCCGCAGCCGGCTTTGGAGACATATTTTTTGAAGATTTGGGCGGTAAAACACCTGATTATGAGAGGGTTATGGCGTCATCCTGTTTGTGACCAAAGGCAAAAATAGCTGGCCGGCAGGGGACACGACTGATAAAATAGGACGCACAATCGTCATTTGGAGATTTATTATGTGCGATAAATGCGGCTGCAGCGAAAACAGCAGCGAAAAGAGCTTCGAGCAAAAGGTCAAGGAAGTCATCGAAATGGTCCGGTCCGCCCTGCAAAGCCACGGCGGCGACGTGGAGCTGGTGGGGACTGAGAACGACAATACCGTCAAGGTCCGCCTGCAGGGCGCCTGCCAGGGCTGCCCGGGGGCCACGATGACTATGAAAATGGGTATCGAACGTTTCCTCAAAGAGCGAGTGCCCGAGGTCAAAAAAGTCATAGCCGTAAACTAAATCCGCGTAAGAAGCGAGGTGGTTTCGGCGGGTCTATGGCGGGACGGGAGGAGGCCTTGTAATGTTCGCCTCGCCGGGAGCGGGGCGGAGGCGGAATATATTTACATAACCTCGCTGTGAGCCAACCTGTCCGACAAACTGCCAGGATTCAGTGCTTTTCGGGTCGGCCAGGTCCTTTATGGTTTCGTGCAGGTTGAGCTGTCTGTAGCCGGTGTGGTCACTTCGCAGTCCTTCCCTTGTAGCCCAGACAACGTAGGTGATGTTCTGGTCGCGGCAGGTCTTGACAAACTGGTCGGGGCTGTCGGCCTTTGGGAGAAGCACGATGGAGTCGGCATGTTTGGGGGCGAATATTTTGACGACGCTGACCATATAAACGGCCATTTTTTCACCCGGTTTGGCATTGGCGATAAACCAGTCGGCCAGGAGCTTGAATTCCTTGTCCTGCTGCCCATCGCCGACAAGTCGAACGACAGTGGACTGGTTGGAGACAATGACCAGGCCGACAAAGGCCAGGATGGAAATCTCCCGCAGTAAATATCCGGCTTTGTAAACATAAAGCCGGGCGGCAAAAATGACCGCCGCCAGAGCGATTGCCACGTAAGGCAGCGAAACCGATTTTGGGCTGACTGCGGACTCCTTCGACATATAGGGAACAAGTGATGCGAGCCAGATGACCGCTATCAGTGCGATTGCGGCCTGGAACAAAGAGACAAGAGGCCGTGGGACGCGGCCATTTCCATCGACCAGACGCCAGGCGGCCTGCAGACCAAACAGGCACAGCAATATAGCGAGCCAGAAGATAGTGGAGTGGAACCGCTGGAGTGGGTAAGGGTAGAAGGCGTGCAGCAGAAAATACGGGACAAAGAACAACAGCAAGACCAATATTTCCCAGCGGCGTTTCAATAACCCGTAGATGGAACCGAAGAAAAAACCCGCGAGAGCAACAGTTTCATTGAGCTTCACGAGCATTTCTGCAGAGGCCTCGCCGGCGCCCGGATACGGCATCAGCAGCGGGCGGAACCCTACCATCCAAAGCAGCCGCATGTGCATTAAGATGCCGGTCCTTTCCTCGACGGATTGGGCGAACCCTTTTGCGTATTCCTTTGTGAAGAGCACCTCGAGATAATGGGTTGTGCCCGGCTTCCAGGTCAAAAAGGTGCCGAGCAGCCAGAGGGCCAGAGGTATGGTTGCCAGGGCGGCATACAAGAATGCGCGGATTCGACGGCGTCTGTCGGTGACGGTAATAAGGTCCATAATAAAGGCGGCCAGGATCAGTGCCAAGCCCTCGTAGCGGACCATTGTGGTTATTGAGGCCAGGACGTAGGACCAGTTTGAGCGTTTGAGGATAAGATAAAGCGTCGCGAGCGAGAAAAACAGCAGAGGCGTCTCTATTATAGGGTCAGTGAGCATATATATTACCCAGTGGTTTATTATCACAATGAAGGCGAACCAGAGGGCGGAGGCGCCGACGATTTTTTTGCCGACGAGCCAGAGTAAAACCAGACTAAATGGATGCAAAATAGCGTTAAGCAGCCAGCCGGCGGCAAGCTCCGGGTGCTGTCCGCCGACAAGATGAGAAAGGGCTGCCTGCAGCAGGCCGACGACGGGCGCATATTTGAAACTCGATGGAACCTGAAACGACAGAAGCTCTCGGCCGGTCCTGGCAATGACCGTAAAATCCGGGTTGGGAACGACTTTGCAGCCGAAATACAGGACCGATTGATACGCACCAAAGGCAAAGAGCGCCGCCAACAAAAAGCGCTCGACGTAGTTTTCGCGCCCGGCAATCTCCTGTGCATCCATCCGGCCGGCGGAACCAACAGGCGGGTTTTTTGCCGACGTTTCACAAGCCCTTGTTCTTATATTCCTGATTTTCGGTCTGCTCATAGTTTCTTGGCACAGGTTACTTACGCATTTTATACGCCTGCGGCTCGCCAACCTTTTCCAATTCTATCGTCTGAAACATACCGAGGAGATTATTCAGAGGGGCCAATATGTATTCTATGCCTTTAACCAGCGGGTATGTAAATGACGGAAGTAATTGGCGCAGGGTCAGGCCGCCGCTTATTAAATATCGAAAAGGTGTATGGTTGCACATTCTAACAATTTTAAGGGACGGAAACTCCTTCTCGAAGTTGCGGCGGTCGCGTGAAAAGATTATCCAGGGCAGGGCCCCATTTGCCTTTGAAAGCGGGCCGCCACCGGCGGCAAGCTGCCAGGGGGCCTGCGTATCGAAAGGCTCGTGGTGGAAATTTTTGTAGATAAATCCTGACCAGCAGGTGTTGGCCGGCTCAATCATAACTATTTTGCCGCCGATTTTCAGGCATCTGAGGGCCTCTTTGAAAAAGGATTTTGGGTCGGGGACGTGATGGAGGACATCGACCATAAAAAAAGCGTCCACGGTTGACTGTTCAAAAGGCATATCGAGTGCCGAGAAGACTCTATCGACATTCGGCAGGTTCAGGACATCAGAGGTAGTGACATTGGCGATGACATCTTTTATGAAGCCGCCGCCGCTGCCAAGCTCGACGATGGTTTTTCCCTTGGGCTGCGGCACGGCTTTTAGGAACTCTCTGTAGAAATCGACGTACAATTTCTTAAGAAAAGGTTTTTCGCGAATAATTTTTGCGTGCAGCAGCGTAGAGGCGGGGTCATCGAGGTCTATGCCCCGCGTCTGCGGAAGCCGGAGCCACTCTAATATTTTCGTGACCATTATTTGCCGCACCTGCGTTTCTAAAATAAGGCCCAAAACAGTCTCGGCTGATAGCTGAACCTGACACGATGCAAGCCGGGCGCAAGGCGAACCGACTTGAACGTTCCGAAAAGCAGCTCAATCTCAACCGACTTATCGTCTACAAAGGCCTTCCAGCTCGGGTCCCAGTTATCAATAAAACTCAGGTATCCTGCGACCGGAGCATTAACTTCCCAGTTGAGCTCATCGCCTGTATAGGACAAGAGACGGCCTGGCTGCCTGTATTTTACAGCATCCTGCAAAAATAACTGAATGGTTGGATGTTTTATCGACTCGGAAAAGAACATCTTTGTTCCGTCATTTACGCCCAAAAGAACCTTTCTCATTTGCAACTGGTTTTCAGTTTCTTTTAAGAATTTTACATATCGGCTGAAGTACCAGTTTTCCAGAATACCCACGCTGAAGTTTGGTCCCAGCGAAATCGTGCTTTTGTAGTCGGTCCTCGCGAACTGAAATGACGCTTCGTTTATTTTCGCCACGTCAAGATGAATACGGCCCTTTTGTACGTCGTCCTGGAACGCCCAGATATGCCCGCCAACAGTCCGCATCTCGATGGTCGCAATCACTGCCAGAACAGCGACTATTGCCGTCAAAGAGCGGGCGGACCTCAGCGGGACCAGTTTGCCTAAAATCAGGAGCAACAAAATGATAACGAATGCCGCTGCTCCGTAGAAAATAAACCATATACACAGCGGCGACAAATGGTCAAAATACCACAGCCAATAGGGGTCGTAAATTTTATTGCGATAAAAGTAAAGTTGTGCTCCACGAACCACCGCATAGATTGCAACGAGCTTGACAATTGCAGCCAACCCCCAGCTTTTTTGTGAAAGCAAGAAGTGGGGCCAGCGTTTTTTAACCGCCGGAATCCCCTTGTCCGAAATTGCCGACTCAAACCAGTTGTAGGCCAACGACAGCAGCCATGCCAAAATTGGCAGGAGAATGATATTGATGCGTCCCCAAACGCGCAAACTCGAAAAACCCGGCAGGCACTTCCACAGCAGGATAAAAAGATAAGAAGAGCAGCCATAACTAATGTACGTGATAAGAGCAATCCAGGCGATAAGAAATCCTTTCATCCACAGGTCAGCGGGTTCCGGCGGCAACGCGAGTTCTTTCCGGTCATCGGAATTTTCCGCTGCGACGTGAGGGGGTGTTTTGCCGCAGAGTAAATACAGAAAGATTATCAGAACGCCCGTTATGCTGAAGAAATACCAGCCTTCCGTCTGTGCCGCCGGCGGATATACCAGCGACCCGACTGTGTCCTCAAAGCTGAATACATGTTTTGTGGAATAGTCGAAATCCCTTCCTGCCCTGTCTGTTGTCTGGTCCATAAGGGCCTTCACTCCCAGCAAGTACGGCCCACACACGACTACAAGTGCAACCGCCACTACGGCCAGTGTCGCCAGGGCACGTTTCCAGCTGACTTCCAGAGGACCAAAAAATCTCCGACGAAGCGGCCTTATCACAAAGAGCAGCAGATACGGTCCAAAAAGAAACTGCGAGTAATAGAGGTAATACGGGTAGCCGCCGGTGCACATACATACGAGGAAAAAGAACAGGCCCAGGCCGGCCCAAATCGTGTTTCTAATCGAGCGGCTCAGCAAAATTTTGGTCATTGCGTAGAGCACCCAGGGATACCAGGCGGCGGTGTGGACGGCGTTGGGGAATCTGATGATTTCCGTCATCTTGAAGCTCACCGACATAACCAGGGCTGCAAAAATAACCGCCCTGATATTCGAGTTCGCCAGCCGAAGCCACATAAAAAGGCCGAGTGCGAATATGGAAATCCCCAGCACCGTAAAAACCTGGTGGTCAAGAGGGTTGTAACCGCCGGAGATTTTGTACCAGACGGCAAGCAGCAAATTGAACGGATAGAAAGCCTGGGCAAATGGATTGGTATAGAAGGGAAACCCTGCCGCTTCGGAAGGCGACCAAAAGGGAAAGCTAAAGTTCGCCAGATGCGCCAGCAAGTGGACTTTATATTTGTAGTACAGGCCAATAAAATCATTTCCTATGCCGGTGAATTTGCCGTTTATGGGAAAGACGTAGTCGAACAGATAAAGGAGCGGCCAGCAGAAAATCGCCACATGCAAAAGCGCTTTGAGCGTATTTCGCCGCCTGGGCGTATGAACAGTCTGCTCCCCGTGATGTTTGATGCTGCTGAAGCGGGCCGGAGCTTGTTTGCCACTTCTTACTTTCACAGAGTTTGCCTCTTCGCTCAGGAGTCGTCACTGAGTCTTTTTGCCCCCGCCCGGCAAGCATTATCAAGAAGGAGTTCCAGTGTCGGCAGGGGTCTGGCGACAACAGCAATCTGGTAGGCAAAAAGACTTTTGGAGAAAAATAACAGGACCTGATTTATCCGTAATAGCGTTCGGGCCAGCCATTTGTCGCCGAGCGCCAGAGGAAACGGCGCGGGCACGCCGCAAATCCTGACGATTTCGTAGCCGTTCATCTGGAGCGTTCTGCGCAGAGATGAAAAGGTGAACAGCCGCGAGTGGCCCATATCGAGTATGCCGCGACTGCCGTAATTGAAGTTGTTAAATAACAGGCTCATTCTCACGGGGAAAAAGGCGACATTTCCCGTTGTTATAATGATTTCGGGCGAGTCCCTGGAAAAGCGGCGTCTAACGGCCTTTAGAAATCTTTCCGGCGACCTTAGGTGCTCTATTACGTCCAGCGCCAGCACGTAATCCACTTTGTCGAATTCGTCGTCAAAGTCGTATCTGTCGAGGTCGGCCTCGATATATTTCCAGCTTTTCTGTTTTGTTTGTGAAGAGACCTCCATATCGATTGAAATCACCCTGACGTCTTTGGCGTTCAACTTTGAAGCCATAAAGCCCGGCCCGCACCCGATGTCCACAACCGTCGTCCCGGGTCGTATGCGGTCGAGGGCGAGCTGGTGTGAGCTCGGGTATCCGAATTTTTCGCGATACCTGGAGCCCGCCTGCGTTCCATAGTCGAACCTGGGATGATAGTAGATTCCCATTTTGATTGCTCTGGATAGTATGCAGGAGCGGATTATGCGCACGGCGTATTTTATGCCGTTCACCCGCGAGATTTCATTGCCGTAAAAGGTCGGGATGGAGATTTCTTTGATGCGCTTTTTAGTATCTATAAGCTGGATGATGATGTCAGTGTCGAAATCGAAGTAATTGGAATTGTATTCGAACGGGATGGATTTCAAGGCCTCGACGCCATACGCGCGGTAGCCGCTGTGGAACTCCGACAGGCGGGACTTAACGATGCGGTTCTGAATGGACGTGAGGATTTGATTGCCGAGCCACTTGTACAGCGGCATTTTTCCTTTCAGCGCGTCCCACTTTCGCAGCATTCTGGAGCCAAAAACCGCATCAGCCTGGCCATCGAGAAGCGGCTGAATCATCTGACCGAGGTATTCGGGGGCGTACTGGCCGTCGCCGTGCA
>Ga0315293_10000553_pt1 | contig 35075 bp, 32 predicted proteins | sample YL17G13_20_MG_FD_203071 | JGI IMG/M metagenome (GOLD analysis project Ga0315293, IMG submission 203071) | Sediment microbial communities from Yellowstone Lake, YNP, Wyoming, USA - YL17G13_20 | ecosystem: Environmental > Aquatic > Freshwater > Lake > Sediment | place: USA: Wyoming | collected... | reverse complement strand
TGGAGGATGCCAATGCCGCCGACAATGACCGACACCAGCCAGGTAGAAAACATGGGAGCGCTAAGTTTCATAAGTCCCTCCTTCCTTTTTTCATTATCATAGGCGCGCGAAATCCGAAAGTCAACCCGTTGGCCCTATTGAGTTTACTTTGCCTGGACGACTTGCTAGAATGAAAATTCATTTTCCGAGGAAAACGGAGGGGCATGTTCATACCGCTCAAGGATTACAACCCGACCAGGCGCACGGCCGTGGTCACCATCCTGCTCATCCTGCTCAATTTTTTATTGTTCATTTACCAGTCCTACCTGTCCGACGAGTACCTGCGCAACCCCCTGAGCGCCTCCGATTTACGGCCGCTGAAGTGGCCGTCCAGCCTGGAATATTTCGTGCTCAAGGACGGCCTCATTCCTCAAGAGATCCTGGGGCTGCGCCATGCGGAAATCCCGGTGGGCACGGACCGCTGGGGCAATACCGTTATTTTTCACCGCCAGGTTTCTCCCCTGCTCAGCCTGCTGCTCTCCCTTTTCATGCACGGCTCCTGGCTGCACTTGCTGGGCAACATGCTGTTCTTGTGGATTTTCGGCAACAATGTCGAGGACCGACTGGGCAGGTTCAAGTTCGCCCTATTTTACCTACTGTGCGGCATCGGTTCCAGCCTGGTGCACGTGGCCTTCAACCTCGATTCCCTGACGCCGGTGATCGGTGCCAGTGGAGCCGTTTCCGGGGTCATGGGCGCCTACTTGCTGCTCTTCCCGAACGCCCGCCTCCGCACCCTGGTGTTCATCTTCGTCCTGTTCACCTTCATGGACATTCCGGCCGCGGTCTTTCTGGTTATCTGGTTCGTCTTTCAATTCTTTTATGCCGGCGGCGGCACGGGCATCGCCTGGCTGGCCCATGTGGGCGGATTCCTCCTGGGCATGGTGCTGCTCAAGATTTTGCAGGAGCGAAAGGAACCGCCGCTGGCAGCATTACCGCAATAATTGCCTGAGGAGGTCTTCATGAAAAAACAAGCCGTCAGTTCAAGCTCGGCGCCCCGGGCCCTGGGCCCTTATTCCCAGGCCGTGCGCTGGGGAAACCTGTTGTTCTTGTCGGGCCAAGTGGGCATCGACCCGCAAACCGGGAGGCTGGTCGAAGGCGGGGTGGAAGCGCAGGCGCGCCAGGTTCTGGCGAACATGGCCGCCGTCCTGGCCGCGGCCGGGCTCGATTACGGCAGCCTGCTCAAGACCACTGTATTTTTGAAGGATATGGCCCATTTCAAGGCGGTCAATGAAATTTATGCCGCCCACGTTCCCGAACCATATCCGGCCCGCTCGGCCGTTGCGGTCAAGGATCTGCCCCTGGGGGCCGAAGTGGAAATCGAAGCCGTGGCGTTGATCGCCAAGTGAAGCGCAGCCTTTCGGATTCGTAATGGTCCTACTCGAAACCCGGGACCTTTGGGTCGAAAACCGCGACCCGGACCCGAAGCAAGCGGTTTTGCGGGGGGTCGATTTGAAGATCAGCAGCGGCCAGATCACGGTGCTGCTGGGCGAGTCAGGCGCGGGCAAAACCATGCTGGCCAAGGCTTTTTCCGGGTTGCTGCCCGCTGGCTTTTTCGTCGGTCGCGGCTCCATCGTCTATGCGGGAAAATGCGTATCCACGGCAGCCGCCTGGGCTGAGCTCCGCGGCCGCAAGATTTTTTATTCGCCGCAAAACGCCGCGGCCAGCCTCAACCCGGTCATGACTATCGGCCGACAGATCGACGAATACAGCCGCATCGCCGAATCCCAGCTGCTGGAAATGATGTCCGCGCTGCACTTCGTCCAGCCGCGGCGCATCCTGGCTTCCTATCCCTTCATGCTCAGCGGCGGTGAAAACCAGCGCTGTTTACTAGCCATGGCACTGGCCGGCCGGCCTGAGCTGCTGATCCTCGACGAGCCGACGGCCGAGCTCGATAGCGAGGCCCAAGCGGATTTCCTCCGGGTGCTGCTGGACTATCAGAGTCGCTATGCATTGACCGTCCTGCTGATCTCCCATCATTTGAATTTGATTAAGGAGTGCGCGCAAAATCTTTGCATCCTGTGCGCCGGAACGATTGCGGCCGCGGGAACGCCCGCAACCGTGCTGGCTGCTTCCGACCATCCATACGCCCGCGCGATTAGTGCTTACCTGGGGTACTGCTGATGGGGGTGCGCTTCCGGCTGGAAAATGTGAGCAAGACCTATCCGCACCGCCGCTCGAACCAGGCCGTAGCCGGGCACAAGGCCCTGGACGGCGTGAACCTGGATCTCCATGAGCAGCAGGTCTGTGCCCTGACCGGAAGGTCCGGGGCCGGGAAATCGACCCTGGCCAGGATGATCGTCGGCTGGGAGCGGCCCGACAGCGGCCGGGTCTTTTTTCAAGGACAGCTGCTGGGGCTGGTGCCGCGCGCCGATTTCAACCATCGCAACCAATTGATGTTTCAGAATCCTTACCTGGCGGTGAATCCCTGTTTTACCATCCGGGAAATCGTCAGCGAACCTCTGCGCATCGCTGCCGCCGGGCCGAAGCGGATCATTGAAAAGTTGCGCGCGTTATTCTCCTTGCTGGAGTTGCCCGGGTCTTTCCTGGCGCGCCGGCCCCATGAGTTATCGGGAGGCGAATTGCAGCGCGTCGTCCTGGCCCGGGCGCTTGCCTTGGAGCCCGAATTCTTAGTGCTCGATGAGCCTTTTTCGGCCCTGGACGACCTGACCGCCTGGCGCATCCTGCTGCAGTTTAAAAAAATATTCCAGCGTTTGCACCTGGGCGTTCTGTTCATCGGCCACCATCCGCGTCATGTCCATCTGCTGGCCGACCGGGTGGTCGTCCTGGAGAATGGGCGGCTGCTCGAATCCTGAGCCCGGTGTCACCGCTATTGCAATAGAAATTCCTTGATGAACAGCACCGTGGCGTAGAACTGGAAATCGCGGTTGCTTTTCTTGGCGAAACCGTGCCCCTCGTCCTTGGCCACGAGGTACCAGACCGGCACCCCCGCTTTTTTCAGCGCGTCGCGCATCTGCGCGGCCTCGCTCAGGGGGACGCGCGGGTCGTTGGCGCCCTGGATGATGAACAGCGGCTTGCGGATATTGTCGCTGTGGTTGAGCGGCGCGATCTTGAGCATGAACTGGCGCATTTTGGGGTCGCGTTCGTCGCCGTATTCCACCCGGCGCAGGTCCTGGCGGTAGCCGGAGGTGTTTTCCAGAAAGGTCACCAGGTTGGAAATGCCCACCACTTCCACGGCACAGCGGATGCGCTCCGGGTAAAAGGCGGCGACGGCCAGGGTCATGTGGCCGCCGTAGCTGCCGCCGGTGACCATGACGCGCTCGCTGTCCAGGCCGGGCTGGAGCTTGACCCAGTCGAGCAGGGCGGCGATGTCCTTGTAGGAATCTTCGCGCTTGAAGCCGTTGTCCAGCTTGAGGAAGGTCTTGCCGAAACCGCTAGAGCCGCGCACGTTGGGGTAGATGATGGCCACGCCGAGCTCGTTGAGGAGATAGTTGCTCTGGCCGATGAACCCCGGGCGCGCCTTTCCTTCGGGTCCGCCGTGGATGTCGATGATCAGCGGCCGCTTGCCCATGAAGCCGGCGGCCGGGCGGTACAGGAATCCGGAGATGCTTTTCTTGTCGAAGCTTTTCCACTTGATCAGTTCGGGCGCGGCGAAGGTTTCGGGGTTCAAGCCTCCGAGTTCGCTGGTTGTCCAGCGCTCGATCTTGCCGCTTTCCATGTCCAGCGCATAGGCATCGGCGTTGGCGCGTGGGTTGAGATAGGTGAAGCCGATCGTTTTACCGTTGCGGTGCCACTGCAGGCCGTAAATCAGTCCCAGCGGCAGGGCGGGAACAGGCAGTTCTTTGCCGCCGGCCAGGTCGCGCACGTGCAGGACGCTCGACCCCTCCTCGTTGCTGATGAAGGCGACGCGGCTGCGGTCGTTGGAGAGGGAGAATTCATCGATGTCCCAGGGGATGGCGGTCGTCAGGAAGGTGTGCTTGCGGCTGGCTAGGTCGATATAGGCCAGGCGCACGAATTCGCAATCCGTGTCGGTGAGGGCGTAGAACCCCTTGCCGTCGCTGCTGAAGGCGGCGTAGTTATAAGCGATCTTCTCCTTTTTGTTTTTCGGGGTCAGCAATTCCTTTTTCCCGGAGACGCAGTCGACCAGCCACAAGTAGCTCTCGTTGATCGAAATACCCTCCCCCACCAGGAGCTTGCTGTCGTCGGGAGACCAGTCGAGCACGCCCCAGGCCCCGCCCCGCACCTGCAGCAGCAAGCGGTCGCTGCCCGGGTCGCGCGGGTCCATGACGCGGATATCCATGTCGTTCTTGTCGCGGCGGTTCGATTCGTAGGCCAGGCGGTCGCCCTTATTGGACCACACCCCGCCGATATTGCGCGACTGGCCGTCGCTCAGCAGGGTGGTTTTGCCGCTGGCGAAATCGTAGCGAAAGATCTGGAAATTTTCATTGCCGCCCGTGTCCTTCAAAAACACGATGAAATCACCATTGACCGGGTCATAGCTGGCTCCCGCTATCCTTTCCTTGTAAAAGGTAAGCTGCGTCCGGGCTCCTGCTGGTAACTTGACCAGGTGCACCTGGTTGGCTTCGGCGAAGCGGGTGCTGATGATCATTTCCCGCAGCAGCGGGTGCCAGCTCTGGAAAGAGGCGGCGCGGAAGTTGTTGTATTGCGCCGCGGCGTCAACCAGGGCAATGGGAATGGCCGGGATGCCCTCGACGATCAGGTTGTCCCCGGGCTTGAGCACTTCGTCGCCGCTGCCAAGAAGGGCGAAACATAATGCGCTTAAAACAATGAACAGAACCAGGGTCTTTTTCATCGTGTGCCTCCTTTTACCAATGAAAATTAAATATAATACTTGGGAAAAGTATAAAGTACAAAGTAAAAAGTTTAAAGTAAGATAAAAAACTTTCCGATGAAAATTAAATATAATACTTGGGAAAAGTATAAAGTACAAAGTAAAAAGTTTAAAGTAAGATAAAAAACTTTCCGACTGAACTTTATTCATGAAAAGAAATTATCTTTACTCTTACTTTTTTACTTTATACTTTAAACTTTATACTTGATTTTTAAGCTTGGCGGCGATCGTTCCCGCCCATACGGTGATCGCGTCCCAATCGCGGAAATCGCCAAGCGGCGCCTTGACGTTTTTGATCATCCAGCGGCCGATGGCGCTCAGCTTCTCGGCGAACACCGCTCCCTGGAAGAGGGCGATGTCAACGGGCTGCACGCGGTCGGCGATGTGCTGCAGCGCCTTGGGGAAGCGCCAACCCTTGACCAGCTCGATCGGGTCACCCCGGCCGGTGGGCCCGCTGGAGAACAGCCAAACCTTCTTTTCGGCCAGCGCTTTCTCGTTGGCCCGCAAAAATCTGGCCGCCCCCTTTCTCCAGCCGCCGATGTAGACGGCGCTGCCCAGGACCACCGCCCCGTACGGCTCCAGGTTGGCCGCCTTGTCGACCGGGAGCACGTCGACGCTGTGACCCGCCTCCTTCAGCACCTGGCCGATCTTTTCGGCGATCTCCTTCGTCGCCCCGTACTTGCTCGCGTAAGCCACCAGGACTTTGCTGTTCATTTCAGCCTCCTTGCTGCTTTTATTCTACAATACCGCAATCGGATTTTTTTGTCTTCCTTGTCGGGTAAAGTCCGACCTGGGATCGCCCCTGCTTCCTCTTCGATCCGCAACAAGCGGGTCAGGGGTTCACGAGAAAGACTGAAGTATACTCCATGAAAGGCTGGGTCATGTCGATCTGAGCGTAAGTGCCGGTAGTTCCCAAAAGCAGAGAAGGCCGCTGCCAATTGCCACTAGCTGAACCGCTCCTGCGTAGAGAGATATATGCCGAGATTTGTGTTGCCTGCCTTGGATCACGACTGGGATCGGCGTTGAATTTGATCGTTACGGTGTTGCTGTAATTGCCTCCGGTGATGTCGAACCAAAAAGTTTCAAAATGCCCATTTATAAAAATACTGTTATTTCCGATAAACGAACCGTCTGCGGCCCAGGCGCTAACGCCCAGTGCACCCTGAATCACATCGGCCGGCAGGTTCTTCAATACGATTGGGACGATTACCGTGAAATCCTCGGCAGGGAGGAATTGAGAAAAGATCGACAGCACGATGCAGAACACCATGACACGGATAATGAATAAAAGCTTGCTTTGTTTCATTTTATTTACTCCTCTTTAATAACTAATCATTTCCTGTTTTGCCTGTGACCGTTAAGGTTTCCGTGGTCACGCTGACCGGGGTGAATGGGGCCAATGGCGTTTTCTTTCCCGTCACCGTCAGCGCCTCGGTGGTGACGGTCACCGGGGAAAAGGTGAGAACAGAGGGCGTCTTTCCCGTCACCGTGAGCGTTTCGGTGGTGATGACGAACGGCGGTTGCGGGGCAGGTGGCGGCTCGACGGGGATATCGGGAAGCTTCGACGATCTGAGACTTGCCTCGACCCGCTCCCGGTCGGGGACTTGTTTGGCTTTTGGGTGCAGCTGGGTCTCGTCGATGGTGAGCGACGCCTGGTTGTTCGCGGTCTCGCATTCGTTGTAAAGGGGCATGGCCTCGACGCTGTATGTCGTCGCGACGCCATGGGGGAAGGAATCGACGATGTCGTCGATCACGAAGCGGCTGCCGGGCGCTCCCAAACTGGTCGAGAAAATGGGATAGCCCCTGCCGTCGAGCTTCACGCCGTTCTTTTTGATGTAGAAATCCATAAGGAAATCGCTCGGCACGGCCTTGTTGCCGACGTTCTCCAGCGTCACTTGGAGTCTGACCTTGTCATGGGGGATATCGGCCGAGGGGTCGCCCAGCTGGGTGCTGAGCAGCGTGGCACTGATTTCAGTAATGGCGATATCGGGGCAGAGCAATGGTTTCGGCGTCGGGGTGGGACGATGCGGGCCCGGAAGCTCCTTGTGCGGGGAAGCGATCGTCACCTGGCCGGGGCCGCTGCTTTCGCCATATTCGTTTTTCACCGTCACCAATTTCGTACCGGCAGCCGCGGTCGGTGCCACGAACACGGTCGCCTGCGCCGCAGTCGAAGACAGGATGGTCGCTTTTTTCAGCAGCGCCAGCGGTGCCGGGAAAATGATCTCGGTGCCGGGGGTGAGCTCGGCGCCCTTCAGTTCCAGTTTGTACTCGGCGCCGGGCGCCAATGTCGCCGGCGTCACCCGGCGGATGACCGGCGCCGGGCCGCGCAACGCCACGAAATAGGTGATGACCGGGATGGAAAAATCTGTTTTCGGGTTTTGGAAACGCAGCGTCACGAGATGGCGGCCGGGGATGGCCGTGGGCAGCCCCGGGATCTTGCCCGAATCGAGGGTGAACTTGTTGCCGAAGCTGATGGCCAAGGTGTCGGCTTTGACCGCCATGCCGTCGACCAGCCATTGCCATTGCAGGATGCCGGTCCCTGCGACCTGGATGTCGGCAAAGGCCTGTAGCGGCGCAAAATCCTTGGCTACGCTGACGTCCGCCTTGCCGCCGGCGAAATAAAGGCTGACGATGGATACGGCCAGGGTGGGCTTGGTCGGCGTGACCGGCGGCGGTTCCTCATCCTTGGCAACAACGGCGATAGTTACCGCGGCTCCGTAGGTGGCGCCGCACTCCTCGTAGGCGTGCACCGTGTAGCCGCCGGCGCTGGCATAGGTGTGGCTTTCGCCAATGCTGCCGTTGACTATGGCGCCGTCGCCGAAGTCCCAGCGGATGCAGGCGGAATAAAAGTTGAGGGCGGTAAAAACGACAGCCTGCTTCGCTTTGGGCTGCGGCGGCGAAAAGGTTATTTGGCGCGGATCAGTGACCATGACCGTAGCCTGATCGACATGGGGAATGGCGGCGTTCAATGTGGTGAAATAGCTGGCCGAGACCGTGTAGCTCCCGACCGCGACATAGACATGGGTGATGGTCAACGCGGTGCCCGATTGCACCGGGCTGTTGTCGCCGAAATTCCAGCTGATCGCACCGGCAGGGAAGCTGGAGGGACTCAAGGTGAAGGTGACGGTCTCGCCGGTCCGCGGAGTTGGCGGCGAATAGGTCAGCGCTGCTGAAAGGTTGGCCGCCCCGGCCAGCATGACGAGCGAAGTTAAAAAAACAAACTTCATTTTTTTCATGTTCATCCCCCCCCAGTGAAAAGTCGCGCTTTATATAAACCCGGTAACAATCATTTGGTCTCCTGAATCCTATTCAATGGTCCGCAGTCAAGGCATCAGGGAACGAGCTGCAGATAAAAATTCTTGTGCACAAACACGTAAGGCGAGGAAGTGAAGCGCATCATGCCGTCCATGACCATATGACTGCATTCCTTGGTCAAACTCACGGTAAGCAAGCCGGTTGAACCTGCGGGCAGACTATTCAGGTGGACTTGCGCATGGTCGGTGGATACCTGCGCATTGAATAGCTCTTTGTATCCGCCTCCACCCTGAAAACCCACTCTCAAGAAAACCGGGACAATGCCGCCAGCCCCGGTCCATTGTAAATTGAGAAGCGGCGTTTCATTCAGGGAGATCGTCGCCCCGTCGGCCGGCTGGACCAGCTGCGGGAAGCTGTCGATCGGCCCGCCGCTTCCCGTATAGGTGGTCCCGTTGGTGGTAAGGGAGATCGTGGTCACATGCCCGACGGCGATGCCTGGCCACGGCCCTTCATATTTATAGCAGCCATGGCAGCCGTAATCAGGGGGAAGATTGTTCAGGTTGGGAGGAATGACTACGCCGTCCACTTTGATGACGGCGTCGGGGATCGGGCCATCTGCTTTTGAAAAATAGAAAGTACTACGGGCCGCCATGGATGAGTCAGGGTCAGTGTTAATTTCATACGTAATGTGGCCATTCAGTGTGGGGGTTGTATTCAACAGCGTCTGGAACCCCCCTGCGTGAGTTTGTGCCGCTGTCGCCTGTGCGGGAGTGGTGCCGGTCATTTTTTGCAACGGAGCTTGCTCAAGGGTGGCATCCGACAGGTAGACCACGCTCTGCGGCTGCCCGAAATTTTGATAAACCTGGACACCCGATGTGAAAGCCAGCAGGCCGTCAAACTTGATGTCGGAATACTGCCTGCTTAAAAACAGGTAGAGTTGGCCCTGGGCGCCGGGAATGGGCGCCGTGGGAACCAAAGCATGGCTCGCGGTCAGGTCTTGCTCGAAAATGCCTTTATTGCCGGGCTGGCCAATATAAAGGGCGTACAGATGAACCTGGGCGGGGCCGTTGCTGAATGTCCACTGGCAATCGAATTGGGGGAATTTCTTGAAATAGACGGTCGAACCGTGCGCCGGTTGAGTCAGATGGACAATGGTATCGATTTTTCCGCCGCTGCCGGTATAGGTCGCGCCGTCGATTTGCACCGTTACCGTGAACACGTGCCCGGGTTGAAGCGCCAGCTGCGGTTCAGCGAAGTATTGGCCCGGCGTATAGCTGCTTTCGGGGATAACGTTGCCGTCGACCTTGACAACGGCGCCAGACACGGGAGCCCCGCCTTTTTTCACAAAAATAATAACCTGCGCATAGGAGGCGGAAGAACCATAATAATAGGGATAGCAATCGATGCCGCCGGTTATAACGGGTGATTTTTTCAGCAGTTCCTCGAACCAGTCGATTGATGCCAGATCTTTCACAGGCGGATTGGGGTCGGGCTTTGGCGGTATCGCCTGCTCGGAGTCAGGGGGCGGCACCTGTTTGCGGTCGGACACGATTAGCTCAATTTGCGGTTTATTCACGCTCTGGAACACAAGCACCTTGCATTTTAAGGCGGCAAGGCCCTCGAAGACCACCGGCGCATATTCCTTCGACAGAAACACACGCAGCCTGCCGATGACGGGACCGCCGGTGTTTAAAACGGGAGAGGTTGAGACGCTGACATGGTCGGCGGCAACTGGATCAGAGAAAAGGACTTTGTCCGGCATAGGATTTTTGTACAGGACATAGAGCTGCATCGGCTCGCTGCCGCTGCTGTAGGTCCACTGGAAATCGATCTGCGCTGTTTCCAAGGGATTGATTGTCGCTCCGCTCGTTGGTTTGACCACCTGGACGATATTGTCGATCTTGCCTCCGCTTCCCTTGTAGGTAATCCCGTCGACGCTCACGGACACGGTGAATTGGTGCCCGAGGGGAACATCCAGGTTCAACTTGGCGGTGTACGTGGGGGATGTCGGCCCGCTACTGGCCAGGAGCACGCCGTCGACCTTGACTATGGCGTTGGAAATAGCCTGGTCGTCGTTCGTGATCAATTGCACCATGGCATCCGCGAAGGGAGGAGATGCGAAAGGGTAGCAATCGATAGAACCCATGATGCGGGGAATTGTTTTCAATTGATCGATGACCGGGGAAGCGGGACTATTCGCTGCCAGGGCAGTGGTCTTATCCGGAAGGTATTTTAGGCGAGCGACGATCGTCACCTGGCCGGGGCCGTTGCTCTGGCCGTATTCGTTCCGGGCGCTCACCGCTTTCGACCCGCTCCCGGCTGTGGGCGGCACGAAGACGGCTGCCCGCGCCTGGGTCGAAGACAGGATGATCGCCTTTTTTAGCAGCGCCAGGGGCGACGGGAAAGAGATCTCGGTGCCGGGGGTGAGTTCGGCCCCTTCCATCTCCAGGGTGTATTCGGCCCCGGGCGTCAGGGTCGCGGGCGTCACCCGGCGGATGACCGGCGCCGGGCCGCGCAGCGCCACGAAGTAGGCGATGGCCGGGATGGTAAAATCAGTTGCCGGCTGCTGGAAGCGCAGCGTCACCTGGTGGCGGCCGGGAACGGCCGTGGGCAATCCCGGCACCTTGCCCGAGTCGAGGCTGAACTTGTTGCCGAAGCTGACCGCCATGGTATCGGCCTTGACGACCATGCCATCGACCAGCCATTGCCACTGCAGGATGCCGCTGCCCGTGACCTGGATGTCGGCAAAAGCCTGCAAGCCGGCAAAGTCCTTGACTACGCTGGCCTCGGCCTTGCCGCCGGTAAAATAGAGGCTGATGAAAGCTACGGCCAGGGTGGGTTTGGTCGGCGTGACCGGCGGCGGTTCCTCATCCTTGGCAACAATGGCGATGGTTACCGTGGCTCCGTAGGTGCTGCCGCACTCCTCGTAGGCGTGCACGGTGTAGCCGCCGGCGGCGGCATAGGTGTGGCTTTCAGCGGCTGCGCCGTTTTTTATTGTAGCGTCGCCGAAGTCCCAGCGGATGCAGGAGGAATAGAAGTTGAGAGCGCTGAAGGCGACCGCCTGCCCCGCCTTGGGTTGTGGCGGCGAAAAGGTGACCTGGCGCGGATCGTTGACCGCGACCGTTGCCTGATCGATATGGGGAATGGCGGCGTTCAATGTGGTGAAATAGCTGGCCGAGACCGTGTAGCTCCCGACCGCGACATAGATATGGGTGACCGTCAAATTGGTGCCCGATTGCACCGGGCTGCCGTCTCCGAAGTTCCAGCTGATCGCGCCGGTAGGAGCGCCGGAGGGACTCAGGGTGAAGGTGACGGTCTCGCCGGTCCGCGGCGACGGCGGCGAATAGGTCAAGGCGGCCTGCAGGCTCGCTGCCCCGGCCAGAATAATGGTCAAGGATAAAAAAACAAAATTCATTTTTTTCATTTTCATGTTCCCCCCAGCGAAAAATCGCATTTTATGTAAAGGCGGGTGTCGTCGGTCTGGACGTTCGCCACCGTGCTTCGCAGCCAGCTCCCGCGCAGCGCCACCATGACCAGCCCGATCTTCCAGGCTGGCGGCGTCCTCAGCACGAGCCCGCCGTCGAGATTGGTCGCCTGCTGGCTGTCGCCGCTGCCGGGTTCGCTGCGGTTGTAGGCCGTTGTCAGGGCGAGCGACAGCAGCTTGGCGACGATCATCAGTTCGCCGTTGACAAAGGCGTAATAAAAACGGCTCTCTTTCTGCGTCGTCGCATAGCTGGCCTGAGTCACTCCCAGCTGGCAGCTAAGGGTAAAGCTGTCCGGACGCTGGAAATTTCCCCCGGCGTTGAGGGTCAGCGAGCGGCCGTCCAGTTCTGGATTCACGGCGCTGCTGAACACGTCCCGCTGCGCCGAAATCTGCAGGCTGGCCGAGCGGCCGGGCCGCCAACTCAGGGTGCCGGAATAGCCATCCTTGACGACGCCGCCGCCGATCGGCGACAGGGCGGTGGCCGGAAGGTTCAGGTCGCCGTGGGCGTATCCCAGCTGCAGGCTGCCCTTGCCCGAAAAATTCCAACTTGCCGCTGCTTTTACCTGGGTGTCGGTGGCGGTGGAAACGGCGCTATCGTTGCCGATGTTGTTGCGTTGGGCCAGGTAATCGGCGCTGAGGTTCAACCCGGCGAAGCGCAGCCCGATGCCGGCGTCCAGGCTGCGGCGATCGTTCACCATGAACAGCTGGCCGATTGAATTGAAGTCCGGGCCGACATTTTTCAGCGACGCGTGCAGGTCCAGAATGCCGTGCGAATAACTTCCGGCCACCCGCCAGGCGCTGTCGTTCAATGCCGGCTGGCCGTCGCTCGTGTCCGGGTCGCAATTGCTGAGCGCCAGTTCGCTCCCGAGCGTCAGGGAATTTTCCCACAGGCTGGCCCCGGCGGTCAGGGACAGCAAATCGCCCTTGCGGCTCTTAAATGTTGAGGAAAAACCGGTGTTGATGCCCAGCGCCGGGTCATCGCGGCCGGAAAGCCCGGTGGCGCTTATGGAGACGGCATGGTTCAGCAGCGAAAACCCGAGGCTGGCGCCGAAGAGGCTGGCGCCCTCCTTGGGAACGATAAACCCGTCAAAGCCCGGCAGCTGCTGGGTGGCCAGGGTGAACAGGCTCAGCTGCCAGGCTGCGCCGCTGAAGCCATAGGCCAGCCCCTGGCGCTCGAACGGCTGCAGCCCGAGCTCGGTTCCCGGCGGGGAAATTTTCCCGGCCTGGAACGAATGCCGCCCCAGGCTGACCTGCATCTTGCCGGCGGCGAAGCTGAAATCCTTCTGGATGCCGAGCGGCTGCGAGTCGTAGCGCAGCTGGGCGTCAAAGAGGACCTGGAGGTTTTCGCGGCCGCTTTGAAAAGCCAGGCGCAGGTTCTCGCTCTGCTGGAAGCGGGGATCGCCGCCCGATTCATTTTCGGCGCTCAAGCGCTGGGAAGCACTGCCGTCGAAGGCCAGGGAGAAAGCGGTTGCCCGCGGCTCGACAACGGCCGCTTCCGGCGCGGCCGCCAGCGCCGGCAGCGCCGACGCCGTGGCTGAAAAAAAACGGGCCGGGACATCCTCGGGAAGATAGCGGATCTCCCCCTGGATCTTGAACGCCAGGTAGTATTCCAGGCGGTCGGCGGCCAGTTCGTCTCCGCGCAGGGTCGCCGTATAGCCCCCCGCCTGGTCCGCTTCCATCAGCCGGGCTGTGAATTCCGCTGTTGCGGATGTCCGGAAAAAGAAGGTGATCCACTCCGGTTTTTCAGCGAGTCTGGCCGTGAAGGTCAGGGGCCGGCCCCGATCGTAGCTCTGTGCCGGTTGGAAAATGAACGAACCTGTGCTGCCGGGTGCCGGGGCGCCGTGCAAGAAGACTGCGACCAGGAATCCAACTGCCACTGCTGTGGCCAAGCGTTTACATGATCGCATCACCATCTCCCTGTCGGGCATGGATGTCTAGAATTCAATCCGGGCTATCCAGCCATCTGGTGGTAGGCCAGTCTTCCTTCTGCTGAATTCTATATAGTGGCTTAACGAAAGTCAAGCCGCTGCAGGCGTCTGGCGCGCCTCCGGCACCGGGGCTCGGCATAGTTGATTTTTCCGCAGTATTTCAGTGATCGGAAACCAGGTATTTCGGCGCGCGGCGGTGCTTCGTAGCCTGCTCGTAGGCGTAGGCGATCTCCAGCAGCAGCGGCTCGCTCCAGGCCCGGCCGAAGAAGGAGACTCCCACCGGCAGTTCCTCGATGAAGCCCATGGGCACGGTGATGCTCGGATAGCCGGCAATGGCCGCCAGCGACGAGCTGCCGCCCATGAAGTGGTCGCCGTCGATCAGGTCGGTCTTCCAAGCCGGGGCTCCGGTCGGCGCCATCAGGGCGTCCAGCTTGTTTTCGGCCAGGAGTTTGTCGATGCCGTCCTCGCGCGCGGCTTTGAGCATCGCGGCCAGCGCTTTTTTATACTCGGGCGTTTCCAGCCCCCCCTTCGCCTGCGCCTGCTCGAGGAGCGCCTGGTCGAAGTACTTCAACTCGATCGGGTCGGTTTTGTTGAATTCGATCAGCTCCTGCAGATCCTTCACCGCCCCCCCCGGGGCCAGGCTGGCGAAATACTTGTTGAGCCCGTCCTTGAACTCGTAGAGCATGACCTGGAAGGAGTCGTTCTCCATGTCGCGTTCCGGCAATGCGTCGACTTCGATCACCTCCGCCCCGAGGCGCTTCAGATCGGCCGCAGCCTGGCGCAGCAGGGCGTCCACCCGGTGGTGGTACGCCGCCGAGTTTTTTATTAAGCCGATGCGTTTGCCTTGCAAACCGTCAAGCTTCAGGAACTTCATGTAATCGTTGGGATATTTCCCTTGCCCGGCCTCCGTCTTGCTGTCGGCCGCGTCGACGCCGGTCAGTTCCCCCAGGCAGATGGCCACGTCCTCGACCGTCCGCCCCATGGGCCCGGCCGTGTCCTGGCTGAAGGAGATGGGGACGATGCCGGCGCGGCTGATCAGCCCGACGGTCGGCTTCAGGCCGACGACGCCGTTGTTGTTGGCGGGGCAGACGATCGAGCCGTTGGTCTCGGTGCCGATGGCCAGGGCGCAGAGGTTGGCGGAGACGGCGACCCCGGAACCCGAGCTCGAGCCGCAGGGGTTGCGGTCCAGCAGGTAGGGGTTGCGGGTCTGGCCCCCCTGGCCGCTCCAACCGCTGGAGGAGAAATTGGCGCGAAAATTGGCCCATTCGCTCAGGTTGGCCTTGGCCAGGATGAGCGCCCCGGCCGCGCGCAATTTTTTGGCCACTTCGCTGTCGTTTTTGACGAAGGAATTCCGCAGCGCGGTGGCGCCGGCCGTCGTCGGCATGATGTCCCTGGTGTTGATGTTGTCCTTCAATATGACGGGGATGCCGTGCAGCGGCCCGCGCGCTTTGCCGGCCTTCAGCTCGGCGTCGAGCTCGGCCGCGATCTGCAGGGCGTCGGGATTGACGCAGATGATCGAGTTGAGCCGCGGGCCGTTGCGGTCGATGGTCTCGATGCGCTGCAAATAACCGCTCGCCACGTCGCTGACCGAAAAGCGCCCCTCGCGGTATCCCTGCTGCAGCCGGCGGATGGTGATCTCCTCCAGGTCGACGCGCAGGGCCGGGTCGATGGCCGGGTTGGCGCTGGCGCAGCCGCAGCCGCAGGCGGTGAAAGCGGGCATGGAAAAAACGATCAAAAGCGCTATGTTCAAAAATTTTCTTTTCATGCCCGAATTATAGGTTGCCTGCCAGGGAAAAAGCAAATCAGCGGCCGCGCGTTCCGGCCAACGCGCCTGGGGATTGCCGGTCCTGTGTTATAATAGCCCCTCAATCCGTTGTTCATGAAAAAAGAAGAATACTTCACCAGGGAGAGCATCGCCGCCACCGCCGCCTCGATGGCCGGGGAGCTGCCGCGCAACCCCCGCGCCGCCCCTTTTGCCCCGGCCAATGCCGCCCTGCTCGTCATCGACATGCAGGACTATTTTCTGTCTCCAGCGAGCCATGCCTTCCTGCCGGCGGCGCCGGCGATCATCCCCACCATCCGGGCGCTCGTCGCGGCATTTGACCAGGCGGAGCGGCCGGTTTTCTTCACCCGCCACGCCGGCAACGCCCAGGATGCCGGGCAAATGGCCGTTTGGTGGCGGGAACTGCTGACAGCGGGCCATCGCTTCGGTGGCATCATCGCCGCGCTGCCCGCACCGGCTGATGCCATCATCGAAAAAAGCCGGTACGATGCTTTCTTCCATACCGACCTCGAACCGCGATTGCGGCAATGCGGCGCGACGCAACTCGTCGTCACCGGCGTAACGACCCATTTGTGCTGCGAAAGCACGGCCCGCTCGGCCTTTGTACGCGATTTTGCGGTCTTCATGGTCATCGACGGCACGGCGACCCTGAACCGGGAACTGCACGTCGCCAGCCTGCGCGGCCTGGCCCTGGGCTGCGCTCTTCCGGTCCTGGGCGCCGACATGGCGGCCATGATGGTGGCACCAGCATGACCATCCCGGTGGCGATCATCGGCGCCGGCCCGGCCGGCATCGCCGCGGCCGTACAGCTGCGGCGCGCCGGCATCGGCTTCCGGCTTTACGATCGGGGCCCGATCGGCGGGCTGCTCAACGAGGCGCAATGGGTGGAGAACTTCCCCGGCATCGCCGGCGGCCTGGCCGGCCGCGACCTGGCCGCGCGGTTGAGGCGCCAGTTGCGAGCGGCGAAGATTGCGGTCGAGCATGCCGGCGTGCTCCGCCTGGCTTTCCGCGACAACGCCTTCGTCGTCCAAACCGCGCATGGGACAAGCAAGGCCGCCCGCGTGCTCCTGGCCTGCGGCACAACGCCCCTCGTCGTTGGGCCGCCGCTTGACCCGGAGCGACTGCGCGGACGGCTTTTCGCCAGCGTGCTGCCGCTGTTGCGCGTCAGGGGCGAAACCATCGTTGTGATCGGCGGCGGCGACGCCGCCTGCGACTACGCCTTGAGCCTGGCGGCCAAGAACCAGGTTCACGTCCTGGTGCGCTCCTCCCGGCCCCGGGCCCTGCCGCTCCTCCTGGAGCGCTGCAGTTGCCACCGCCGCATCGTCATTCATGAGCAGTGCCGGCTGACCAAGGTTGTGAGCACGGAAAAGGGGACAATCGTCCTGAAGGTCGCCCAGGCTGCCGGCGGCAGCCTGGAAATCGCCTGCCAGCGGATACTTACCGCCATCGGCCGCGCCCCGGCCCTGGATTTCCTGGACCCCGATGTGCGGGCGTCCCTCCCCGGACGTGTCCAGGAAAAACGGATATTCCTGGCGGGGGACGTGTGCAGCGGGCGCTTTCGCCAGGCGGCCATCGCCGCCGGCGATGGCCTGCGCGCCGCCATGATGATCCAGCAGGAGGGCCGATGCGGGTAGTTGCCGTTGCCGGCCGGGACGACCTGGCGCGGGTGTACATCGCCGAAACAAACGACGGGCGCTGCATCGAATTCGTGGAATCGCTGCAGCCGCCCTGGCCGCGCGAGAAGAAATGGGTGCTGATCGTCTCCTGTCTCTCCGGCTGCCCGTTCGCCTGTCGCATCTGCGACGCCGGCGGCAATTACCGGGGCCGCCTCAGCCGCGAGGAGATCGAGTTCCAAATCGACTACCTGGTCGAGCAACGGTTTCCCGGACGCGGCATCCCCTGCGAGAAGTTCAAGATCCAGTTCGCGCGCATGGGCGAGCCGGCCCTGAACCCCGAGGTCCTGGAGGCCATAGCCTCGCTGCCCGGCCGTCTCCGCGCTCCGGGGCTGATCCTGTCGCTGTCGACCATCGCGCCGGAACGATGCGATGGTTTTTTCGATAGGCTGCTGGAGGTCAAGGAGGGCTTCAAGGCCGGGACGTTCCAGTTCCAGTTTTCCCTGCACACAAGCGACGAGGCCAGGCGGCGCGAACTCATCCCGGCCCGCACCTGGAGCTTCGGCCGCATGGCCGCTTACGGCCGCCGTTTCCTCCGTCCCGGTGACCGCAAGGTCACGCTCAACTTCGCGCTGGCCGAGGGCTACCCGCTGGAGGCCGAAAAATTGTCGGCCTGGTTCGACCCCGATGTTTTCCTGGTCAAGATCACACCGATCAATCCCACCGCCAGCGCCCGGGAAAGCGGCCTGCGCCCGGTCTTCACCCGTAACGGTGGCGGGGAAAAAATCGTCGACCGGCTGCGCCGCGCCGGATACGAGGTGATCGTCTCCTTCGGCGAGTTCGAGGAGAACGCCATCGGCAGCAACTGCGGCCAGTTCGTCCGTTCGTACGCCTCCGGGAAAGGGCGCTTCCGGCCCGAGGAAAGCTACCTCTACCCGCTCGAGAAAGTACCCGGCGGCTAGAATCGGGCCGGCCGGGAGTTGACTGATTCGCCCTTTCCTGCTACATTTCTATCGGCGCGACGCGGCACCTGAAAGCAGTACGCCGGGGAGGAACCCATGTGCGAATTTTGCACCCAGCACGGCGAGGGCAAGGCCTGGTATCTCAACGCCAAAAACTATTCCAGCGATCTTCTCAGTGACCTCAAGCGCCGCGAATTCATCGGCCATTTCTACCGCCACGTGGTGGAGGACGGCAACCGCAAGATATCGCTGCTGGAAAAAACCCTGCTGCGCGGCATGGACCTGCCCGTCATCGTCCGCAAGAAACTGACCCGCGACATGAAGAAGAGCCACTTCGGCCAGGTGGTGCCGCTGGAGGAGGTGGACGAGATCCTGGCCATGGCCAAGACCATCACCCGCGTCGCCTGCGGCTGCAAGTGGGCCAAGGAGAAGAAGGAAGGCCGGCTCTGCTACGGCGTCACCATGGGACCGCCCGCCTGGTACGACTCCCTGGACATGGACTTCTTCGGCTCGGCCGAGCTGGCGCGCTTCGAGAACCTGCAGTGCCAGGAGGCGTCGGCGGCCATCCGCGACGCTGACAGCAAGGGCTTCGTCCACAGCGTCTGGACCTTCCACACGCCGTTCATCGGCGCCATCTGCAACTGCGAGAAGAGCTACTGCCTGGCCATGCGCTCGAACCTCAACCTGAAGGCGCCGGCCATGTTCCGCGCCGAGCATGTCGCCGTTGTCGACAGCGCCGCCTGCTCGGGCTGCCGCGCCTGCCTGGACCGCTGCCCGTTCAACGCCATCGAGTACAACGTCGCGGAAAATGTCTGCCTGACCGATAAAAGCAAATGCTACGGCTGCGGCGTCTGCCGTTCATCGTGCCCGACCGACGCCATCTCGTTGTCAGCGCGCCAGCTCGACCCGGTCGCCAGCGCCATCTGGTAGGGATGGTTCGGACAACCCTTGCAATGCCCGGCCCTTTGCCATAAGATATTTTTTCAAGCGACGCGGAGGAAACATGATCGCAACCATCAAGGCCAATGAGTTGGTTTTGCCTTCGGTCGACGTCTGGTTCAAGCGCTGGTTCGTGCTGACGGCGGGGAACATGGAAAAGTTCAACTCCATGACCGTCGCCTGGGGCAGCATCGGCGGCATGTGGGAAATGCCTTTCGTCCAGGTCGTGGTCCGGCCCACGCGCTACACTTTCGGCTTCATGAACGAGTTCGACACCTTCACCCTGTGCTCGTTCCCCGCCAAGTACCGCAAGGACCTGGCCATCATCGGCAGCAAGTCGGGCCGCGACGGCGACAAGATCGCCCTGACCAAACTGACGCCGATGAAATCCACGGCTGTGGCTACTCCCTGTTTCAAGGAGGCCGACCTGGCCATCGAGTGCCGGAAAATATACTGGCAGGATCTTGACGACCGGAATTTCCTCTCCGCCAAGATCGCCGCCCAATACCCGCAGATGGATTTTCACCGCGTCTTTTTCGGCGAGATCCTGCGCATCCGCGGCAGCAGGGAGTTCAGGATAAAATAACCCGGTCGTTGTCTATTTCGCCGTGCAGAAGAGGGCGGCTTGGACGCGGCGGATGTCTATTTTCTGCCACACCTTCTCCAGGCGGTAGGGCTCCCGGCTCAGCCACTGCTTCTCCATTTCCTCGTACGAAGGAAAGTCGCAGACGATCAGCGAGCCGCACATTTTTCCCTCGTCGTTGAGGATGCCGGCGGCGTAGAGCCATTTGCCGGCATCGTGCATCTCCTTGCCCACCCTTAGATGCGCCTCGCGCGCCGCCATCCTCCTGGCCAGGGCGTCCTTGTCAACTCCATCGTAACCCAACACCATGAACTGCATGCTCTCCTCCTTATTGCCGGCGCGGATGGAGAAAGTCGTTCACAGCCGCGTTGAACAGGTCGGGCTGATCGACGAACGTCATGTGGCCACTCTCAGGGAAAATGACCAGCTTCGAACCGGGGATTTTTTCATTCATCGTCCTGGACAGCGACGGATCGCACTCGTCGCGGTCGCCGACCGTGATCAGGGTGGGTACCTTGATCGTCGGCAAGCGGTCTTCGTACTCGACCGAGGCGAGGTTGCCGTCGATGACGAACTCGCCGTGTGGGCCCCACATCTCGCGGTACAGGTCCCAGGCCATGGAGCCGTTGGCGGCCGGGTCGTAGTTGGCGTCGGGGCGTTTCTGGTACAGGTAGGGGAAATAGCCCTCGCCCCAGGCGGCGATCATGTATTCCTGGCTGTAGCGGTTCTTCTCGTACTCCTTGCCGTGGCCGTACAGCCCGGCTTTTTCCATCTTTTCGATCCGCGCCAGGAGCTCGGGCGCCATCTTCGCCTTCATGGCCCGGAACACATCGTTCAGCTTGCGGGTGCTCTGGAAGGTGCTGCACAGGATCAGGTGGGCCAGGTTCTGCTGGTACTTGAGGGCGTAGGCCTGGGCCAGGACGCCGCCATAGGAGTGGCCCAGTAGGTTGACCTGCCCCAGGTTCAATTTTTGGCGGACTATTTCGACGTCCTCGACCATGGCTTCAACGGTGTAGACTTTCGGGTTCTCGAGTTTTTGCGACTGCCCCGAGCCGCGCTCGTCGATGAACACCAGGCGGTTGCTGCGCAGCAGCGGCAGCAGGTAGGGCAGGAAGTAGTCGTGGGAGGCCCCGGGCCCGCCGTGGAGGACGAGCAGCGGCGCGCCGCTGCCGATGATCTTGTAATAGATCAAAACGCCGTTGGCGTCGACGAAACCTTGCTCAATGGCATACGTCGCGGTCGCATCTTCGCCGGGCTTGCTGACCTTTTCGGGCGCCTGCCTGCAGGCAACGGCCAGAAAAACCATGGCGGCCAATAAGGCAATCAAATTTCGTTTCATGTCAAACCTCCTTAAAATGCCGGCAGCTTGCCGGGCTCCCCCGGTCAGGGAATGATCTTGGCTTCGCCGGTCAGCTTATTGAAAAGGGCGGTAAGCTGTAATTGCCGCACCCAATCGGTTAAATATTCCATGTTCAGTTTCGGGTATTGAACTTCATATACCTTCAAAGCGTCCAGATAATGTTTGCGGCTGCCGCCGCAGAGTTCCGACCAGCGCAGCTTGGCCAGGATGGTATCCTCGGCGGATGAGATCCAGACATTTTCTCCAAGCAGTTCAAATTCCTGTTTGCGCGAAAACCGGCTGCGATCAAATTCACTGTCGGTCAGCATCCAGAAATCGACCTTGTCGCCCTCCCGCAAATCGATCACATTGAACATCCCCTGGTTTTTCAGCGCCAGGGTGATGCTTTCGCGGTCAAGATAGAATTCCTTGGCCGGGAAGGCCTGGACGATGCCGGGGACGTCGGACGGACGGATGGAAATGATGATATCGATATCATGGGTGGAACGCGGCTCGCCCTGAATGCTCGAAACCAGGGAGCCGGTCAGCATGTAAGGGATTTTCCGCGCGGACAGAATGCCGGCGATCTTTTTCAGTAAATCTGGTTGTGACACCGTTCAAGCCTCTCCTGGATCAACTTTTTAAGTTCAGCGGCATTGAGGTCGGGGAAGCGCCGGCGCATGCCCGATGTGAAAAGTTCCCGGGTCAGGGCGGATAATTCAAACGCCTTGAGCAAGTGCTGTTCCGCGGTCATGCGCCGCAGCACCTTGATGTAAATGTCGTGGTTGGGTCTGGGTTTCAGATCCGTTGATTCATCTTTGCCGATATTCATCGCAATAATTATACCATTTTTCAAGTTTGCTTTGGAAAATAATGAATTCGGCGATATCTATCGCGGAAAACGTGGTCCTCAACCACAAATGCAATCAATCGAATTATTTGCGATTTTCTTTTAGAAGCTTCAATGTGTTGTCGACCAGCTCCCAGCCGCCGGGGTCGCCGTGGCCGGGGACGATCAGGCCGTTGGCCGGCACCCGCTATTTCTCCTCCATCACCTGATAGGTCACGTGGTGCCAGATCGCGGGAGCCAGTTCCTGGACCTGGACATCCTTGCCCAATTCGATCATATCCTGGACGCGGGCTGGCAGGACCAGCATGGCCATCAGCAAAGCGAAGAGCGTGAGTTTTTTCAATTTTCCCAACAATTTCGTATTGATAATGAATGCGGCATGCTAAAAACGGGAGGGTTTAAAACCCTTCCCTACATTTTCTTCTTCACCCCTCTATTGTTCTACCCTTTTCTCAGCTCCTCCAGCACTTTCCTCGCTTCCGGCACGTTGGCCAGGAATGCGTCGAGCTTGGCGCACGAGTACTCGGGGCAAGCGGCGCAGGTCGCGGCTTTCTTTTCGGCGGCGCATTTGCGGATCTCGCAGGTGCTGCAGTAGTTGAACAGGGGCCCGGTGTCGCTCTGGCAGCCGTTGCAGTTGATGTCGGCGGCCTTGATGTCGGCCTTGAACATCTCCGACCATTTCTTGGCCGTCTCGGCGCGCAACGTGTCATCGTTCTTTTGCGTGGCGATGTACGCCGGGCATTCGCTGCAGACGATCCCGCACTTGGCGATCATCTTCTTCTCTTCTTTTTTGCCCTCTTCCTTCTTCACCTCATCCCCCTTTTTCCCAAACAACGCAATTGATCCCACTCCAGCCAGAACAATGGCAAAGCAGCTCCTGAAAAACTCTTTTCTTGTGGACATGTTTTCTCCTTTATTTATCCCAACATTTGCTCAAATAAAAAAATCGAAAAAGTGACATGGGCGAAACCACTCACGCTAGCCTAAAATATTTTCTTACTTTTACCTTTATACTTTTTCCTTTTTCCTTTTGCATTTACCTGCCTCCCAGCCCGGCCAGCGCCACGGTCAAACAGCTCTGGCAAAATTGTTTTCTTGTCGGCATGTTTTTTTCCTCTTAAAAAAAATCAATTATAGCAAAGCCGGTTTGGCAAAGGAAGCGGCTTTTCGGCTCAATTAATTTGATTATCGTAAAGTAAAGAAATCAAGCATCGAGTAAGTCGCCTTGGGCTATGTTTTGGGACAGCAAGCCAGGGCCGTATGAATTTGCGCCAGGATGCGGTCGCGGTCGCGCGGCAGCACTCCCTCCAGGGCGACGGGATTGGAGGCGTGGTTGGCGCGGAAAATGGTCCGGCGCTCGATGGCGGCGACGAACGCCGCCGCTTCGGAAAAGTAATCCGTAAGTCCAAAGTCGCGGTAATCGGGATCGGCGGCCAACGGCGTGTGGGCCAGCAGCAGGTTGAGCAGCGAGGTATGGCTGGGCCCGATCTCGTTGACCAGCCCGGCCGAGGCTTCGGCGTGGGGCCGCGAGCGCGAGCGGCCGCCCAAACCGATGATCACCATCACCGACAGGTTCAGGCCGGCTTCGACCACGCGGCGGCAGATCTCCGCCATGCGCGGCGCCGCCATGTATTTCCCCATGCGCCGCAGCGTCTCCTCGTCCCCGGACTCGATGCCCAGGTATACCGTGCGCAGTCCCGCCGCCTTCAGTTTCAGCAGATCGTCCCTGGTTTTATCGGCCAGGGAAAAGACCGACCCGTAGGTTGCGAATCGCCGCACAACGGGAAAAGCATTTCGTACCTGCTCTATGGCCGCCAGGAAGGCGTCGATCTTCATGACCAGGGCATCGCCATCGGCAAGGAAAACCCGGGGTTGGTCGGGTCCGTACACGGAGTGCAAGTTGCGGAGATGGGCGGTGATCTCTTGGGGAGAATGGATGTGGAACTTCTTGCCCTTGTACATGGGGCAGAAAAGGCAGCGGTTGTAGGCGCATCCTTCGGTGACCTGGACGATCAGCGAATTGGCTTCGGCCGGCGGCCGGAACAGCGGTTCCGAATAGAGCATGAGCCATCATAACCGCCTTTGCGACCTGATGCAATTTTATAACTTTAAGAAAGAATCTTTTTAAAATTACAAGTTCCGATTTATGTAAAATCGCAAACACTTTCCCTCAAGGTTCTAAAAAACTGTTATTTCAAGATCCGGCCCTTAAGTTCCCAGTCAGTATCGGTTGTCTCTCATCTTCTTATTCTACCTGCAAATATACAAATTAACAGTCCGTCCCCAGAGCATTCATAAAAGCGATTTCTGCAACAAAGTGAAGGGGGGGACGGACTTTTACTTTGTATGTGTGTCATCCGGAAAAATATATTCGTCATGGATCCCGTGGTTCATGCAATGAAGGTACGCCTCGGGGTAGGTGAATCTCGGTTGTCTCATGTTTTTTTATTCATCTATGCAAATACACAAATTAATAGTCCGTCCCCAGAGCTTTCCTCTAATGGACGTCCTCAAGGCTTCTATGTGAGTCAACGATACCTGCTTCAAGTAGATTTTTGATGAGGCAATACGGTGTATTGGCATAAAACAGGAAGAAGTGTTAAAATATTCTTAGTAGAATTTTTCTAATTTTTGGAGGAAACTATGATTACAAAAAACAGAGCATTATTAATCATCGGTATTTTTCTGATTGTTTTTATTTTTTGGATGCTTCAAACCGATTGCGGTAAGAAGGAAGAAAAGGTGGTAAAAATTGGGGTTGTTACTGCGCTAACTGGACCTGTGGCTCCATATGGCGATAATGTCCGTGATGGTTGTTTACTTGCAACGGATGAAATCAACCTTAAGGGTGGAATCGGGGGGCACAAGATTGAATTGTTCATTGAAGATGAGGAAGCATCACCACAAAAAGCCGTAAGTGCTGTTCAGAAGTTAATCACAACTGACAAAGTTCAGGTTATTATAGGGCCCGTCATAAGCAGCGGGTTTTTGGCAGCTGCTCCCGTTGCCGAAAAAAGGAAGGTTGTATTGTTTTCGCCAAGTGGTATGGCTGATAATATTCGTGATGCCGGAGATTTTATTTTCAGGAATAGGGCATCTGCATCACAGGAAGCCGGTGGATTAGCAAAATATATTGTGGCCAAAACTGAGCTTAGCAAAATGGTAATATTAAGATCTAATTCTGATTATGCAATCAGCTTTGCTAATGTTTGTCGGAAGGTCTTTGAGCAAGGTGAAAGGGCAGTTCTTGTTGAGGAGTCTTTTGAGCAAGGTGCAACTGACTTTAGGACGCAATTGGCAAAGATTAAGGTAACAAAACCTGACGCCATCCTAATCATCGGGATTCCGGTGGAATTGGGAAACATGCTAAAACAAATTAAGGAGCTCGGGTTCAAAGTTCCGATATTTTCCAACTCAATTGATAGTCCGCAGATTTTCCAGATTTCCCATGGCACCGAAGAAGGACTAGTTTTTTCAACTACTTTCTATGAACCTGAAATGGACAATTCTAGTCTGAAGGAATTCGATAGAAAGTTCAGGGAAAGATTTGGAAGGGAATCTCACTTTTTCGCTGCAAATGCTTATGATGCAATTTATATTTTGAAAAATGTTTTGGAAAAGAAAGGTTACACTGGAGAGAAGATAAGGGATGGACTTTATTCCTTAAAAGGCTTTAAAGGTGTGACGGGTAATATTGAATTTGATAAAAAGGGTGACCTGAAAAACCCGACTATTGTAATCAAGCAGATTTCTCATGGAAAGTTCAATATTGTGGAGCAAATCAAGTAATTCATATGCGTCAGCATGTATAAAAGGGAGATAAAAATGAATGTGGATAACAACCAAGAGGCCATTTTAATCCATGGATTCCCCGCATTAAGGATTGATGATGGGAACCGTTTGCTTTTCTTGCCTTATCAAAAAGCATTCCTAAAGATGAAACATCAAGACTTCAGTAATCGCTTGACTGTTAATTCATTAAAAAATGATGGCTTCTTTGAATTTCCGGAAACTAAAACCAACATTAATATGAAGCGAATTGTCATGACACTGACAAAACAATGCAATCTATACTGCAAATATTGCTTTGCAAAATGTGGTCCCGAAGAAAAAGAAGAAATGTCTCCAGAAACTGCTATAAAAATAATAAGGGACATAATCAAGGATAATTCGATCGAACGAGTACACTTCACAGGGGGCGAACCTACCCTAAATTTAAAAACACTAAAGGCCATAGTTGAGTTCTTCGAGAATGCCAGAACAAATCCTATGCCGGTGTTTTATATAACAACAAATGGAGTGATGCCATCAGCCATTATAAAGTGGCTTGTCTCAAAACAGTTTGCTTTTTCTGTGTCATGGGATGGATTTGACAATGATATTGATAACAAACAAAGAGCTTATTTTGGCGGAGCGAAAAGTGAAGATAAAACTAGAAATACTATTCTTCATATTGTAGATGCCGTGCTTCCCTTAAGAGTTCGAATGACGGTGTCCAAAATCAACTTACCTCATATCTTCGAATCGGTGAAATGGCTAGTTGATAATGGGGTAAAATTCATTCATATGGACCCTATTGTCCCGGATGGTCGAGGCGAGGAGTTCATTAGGAATTATGGGATATCTATGACTGAATTTTTGGATGTGTTCTTTAGCGTTTTGGAGCTTGCTGAAGAAAACGGAATTTGGCTATTGAATTCAGCGCTATCAAATCTCTATACTCCTCAAGACTATTATTGCACTTCAATAAAAGATGAAATCTGTCATTTTAATCCCGATGGTTCAATATCATATTGCTATAGGATTCAAAGTCATAAAGACAATCTCTCAGACCGTTTTATTGTCGGTGATTTTAAAGAAGGCAGAAGAGAAATCGATTCTGTTAAGTCAAGTCGTTTGTCTTCAACAAGCGTTAGCAAATTCCCTGATTGTATTAATTCTGCATTTAAACATTTTTACTCCGGCGGCTGCCCATTGCGAAATATTCTAGCGTCTGGCAATTTTAACATTGTGGACAAGGACGCGATGAAAACAAGTGAGGAATTCTATAAAAGAGCCATTTTGCATGTTTACGCGAGAGCGCTTGAGGGCAAGGGTAGTTCACTTGAAGGCTATCTGCAATTTTATAAAAATCTTGTTCCAAAGGAATACCTGCCTATCAAAACAGAATTGCACAATAAGGAAATTACTTCTAATTATATAGAGCAAATTCCAATACCAATGACTCCCATGCCACAAAATGTTGATATAGATGCATGTGATATATGTGTGTAAAGGTGAAGGAATGAAACAGAATATATCCGATCTTGGAAAAAGCTTGGAAGCAAGATTAAATTCCTTTAATAATCAGCTCCCAAAAGAAATCCGCATTTTTTTTACTTGCACAAGTAATCTTACACCTGAAGGCAGACATATCTTTTTTTTTGAAAGAAATGGAAATAATGAATTTAAAATTGATAGAAATCAATCTGCAGTGGCCAAGGTTTGGTCAACACTGTTTCCTGAAAAAAGAGAATTTTATCTCGTTGAAAGAATGTGGGAGAGAATTGATGTTGATGAACCAATAACTATAGATATAAGAAATAATAGTACCAATTTTATTGGAAATAAAACTAATCACATAACAGCAAAAAGTGAACTGCTTGAGTTACTCAATCCCCAAGGGAGATTAAACAATCGCATAAATACTGATTTAGAAGGTGATTTCGGAGATGAAAAGATATTAAGCGTTTGCAGAAGACTAAGAACAGATGCGGATTATAACAAAATGCAAATGGATGGAATTAATGAAGCATTTGGCTTTTGGGTCGAAAACTATAATTCTGAAGAATTTGAGGAATTTAATGAACTATGTCTTGAATTTGTCAACAATGGCTTGAATGATCCTTTTCGGTCTCCCACAGATGCAATAGACTATTTGACAATCTGGCAAAACTTTTCGATCAGTTTCCCAAAATTTTCGAGAGTCGTTATTCATTTTTTAAAAACAGGAAAAGATGATAACCCTTTTAAATTAGGATTGGGTATTTTCTTTTCCAAAAAAATTTCGGATACCGATTTAACTGAGATAGCAAATTCGATAGGGAGTGCTTTGGCATTGATAGCTCAAACTAATGAACAAAAAAATTTTGGAAATAATATTACTAGTTACCATACCGAACTATGGAATCAAACCAAGCAAAATCCCAATAACAAAAAAATATTTGAAAATATTATCAACACCAATCGGGAGGAAATGGGCTATCTTCTAAGTCTTGCAGGTAAACTTGCATTTACAATTCATGAAGGACATCCATGTGGTTTTACTTTTATCGCAGGAAATGAGTATATTTGGCCAGCTATTTCAGAAATTATTTGTTTTGGATATGCCGATAATTATATTTTGAGTATTGGATACGAAATCGATTATTGGTCAAAGTTATGTGAAGCCAATTATTCACTTTTTAATATGTATGGAGTAGCGGGACACTATAGTTTCAAATCAAGTCGAATAAGTAGAATAATTAATTTGCGACATCCTTCTACGGAAGACGCGCGATGCAAGGGAATCAAAATAGCAGATAATGATGACCTTTTCTGTTGGGCACTCGAAAGAATATATGAAAAAACAAAGGAAAGCAATGTGTTTATTGTCTCAACATTAGGAAATGGGAAAGTGTTGGTATATGGTCTTAGAAATGGAGAAGGGGATCTGCTGTTTATTTGGGATATAAAGGAAGGAAGCATATCTAGGCCTATTGAAAACAAAAAAAAGAAACAAATAAAATCAGGCTTAAAAAGGATTTTTGGCTCAAACAATCTAACAATAGACTTTTTAGATAAAATAATGCACATTATTAGAAAAATCTCAGCAACTCAAGGAGAAGGCGCATGTTTGGTTTTCTCAAAAGATTGTGAAAAAATAAAGGATACCTATTGTGCTACCATGGAACCTCTTTTGCCTTCTTGGTTGAAGGGATTAGAAACTCAGGACCCTCTATATATACTAAAATCTGCATTTGTAATGGATGGTGCAACCCTGTTAAAGACCGATGGAAAGGTTTTCGCGCGCCTTACTATTTATCCACATATGGATTCAAAAGCTTGGTCTAAATTGACAGAAATTGAAGCAAAAATTATAAAAGGCGAAAACCTTAAAGATGAGGATATAAAAATACTAGGCAAGCTTATAGGCAAAGGTTCAAAAACCCATACATCCTGTAATCTTAGTACACATCCAAATTTAATTGATAAGATATTGATAGTTTCAATTTCTGCTGATGGTCCTATTAAAATTTGGCCTGATGAGCTTAAAGCGAGATGATTATCCAGGTATTGATTAACTCCTTAATCGCAACATCCATCTATTCCCTCATCACCCTTGGCTTTGTCGTGATATACCGGACGGTGCGCTTTTTTCACTTTGCGCACGGGGCGGTGTATGCGATGGGGGCTTATGTAGCATATAGCCTGTTCATTGGAGCAGGCGTGCCTTTTGTTTTCGCACTGCTTTTGGCTGCGCTGTTTGCAGGATTTTTCGGAATTACGATAGACCGCATGATATATCTCCCGATGAGGCGCAAGAAATCTTCGTCGCTTGTGATGATGTTAGCATCCTTTGGCGCCTTTATCTTTATCGAGAATCTGATTGCGTTCATCTATGGCAACCAAATCCTGACGATGCGCACGGGACCGATAAGGGAAGGCTGGCATGTTCTTGGTGCGATTATCACACCGATACAGACGATGATATTGATCGTCGCCAACGTGTTGATGGTCTTGCTCTGGCTATTCATCCAGCGCACTAAACTCGGCAAAGCAATGCGAGCAGTCGCCGATGACCCGATTGCCGCAAGCGTTGTCGGAATCAACCCGGAGAAAACGATTCTCTGGTCTTTTTTTATCGGTTCTTCGCTGGCGGGAATTGCTGGAGTGCTTGTTTCGCTGGAAACCAATCTCGAACCGACAATGGGCTTTTCTGCGCTACTGAAGGGCATCATCGCTGCCATAGTTGGCGGCATCGTGAGTATACCTGGCGCGGTTTTGGGCGCATTGCTTTTGGGTTTTGCGGAAAACTTCGGCATCTGGTTCATCCCCGCAGGATGGAAGGATGCGATTGCCTTTGCGATTCTTATAATTTTCTTGCTCTTTCGACCGCAGGGAATTTTAGGCGTAAAAGAAAAATAAATGGAATACCTATTTCACATATTCATCATCGCTGGGATTTACTACATCCTGGCTCTAAGCCTGAACTTGATTGTCGGCTACACTGGCTTGCCTTCGTTGGGGCACGCGGCCTTTTATTGTATAGGCGCGTACACATCGTCGCTTTTAGCTCTACGGTTTGGCGTTTCACCTTGGATAGGGCTTTTGGCCGGGGCTATTTTTGCAGCTGTCCTCGGGTTGCTTATTGGTGCTCCTTCATTAAGACTCAAGGGGGATTACCTTGCCCTTGCGACATTCGGATTCGGGGTGATTGTCTATCAAATTGCGCTTAACTGGGTTTCATTCACCCGAGGACCAATGGGATTGCCAGGCATACCGGGATATTCCCTTTTCGGTTTCGATTTAAGCCAGTTATGGGTATTTTTGATATTGGTAGTCATTCTTTCAATCGCCTGCTTTTTTATAATAAATCGCATTGTTAATTCACCGTTCGGGCGTGTTCTTCGTGCTGTTAGGGATGATGAAATAGCCGCTAAATCCCTCGGAAAAGACACGATAAAATATAAGCTGCTCGTTTTTGTGATTGGCGCATTTTTCGCCGGGATAGCCGGTTCTCTTTATGCCCATTACATTACATTCATTGACCCGTCGAGTTTCACTGTGATGGAATCTGTTGCAATCTTGTTAATGGTCATTTTCGGCGGTATGGCAAGTCTTAGTGGTTCGCTTGTCGGAGCCGTAGTTTTGATTTTCGTTCCGGAGATTTTACGATTCATTGGGCTTCCGAGTTCAATTGCCGCTCAAGTCCGGCAAATGCTTTATGGTGCGATATTAGTCGCATTTATGCTTTGGCGCCCGCAAGGGATTTTCGGTAAATACCGATTCAAATAAGTCTATGCCGATACTCGATGTTTATAATTTATCAAAAAGTTTTGACGGGGTGAAAGCCGTAGACGGTTTTTCGTTTGCTCTTGAAAAGGGGCAGATTGTCGCCCTTGTTGGACCGAACGGTGCAGGGAAAACCACAGCGTTTAATATTATCACCGGTTATCTCGAATCTGACCAGGGCAAGGTCTCAATTAACATTCACAGAGCAAAAAGAATAATTACCGGCTGCGCTCCTTATAAAATAGCCCGTCTCGGTATAGCCCGGACATTTCAATATATGCGTCTATTCTCGCAGATGACTGTATTGGAAAATTTGCTTTTAGCATCCGCAAAGAGAAAACATGAGGAACTCAGTTCAGTTTTTTTTAGCCCGAAATCTATAAAACAGATCGAAAAAGAAAACCTCGGACGGGCAGAGCATTATCTTGATTTTGTAGGTTTGACCGAGAAGCGTGATTCCCTCGCAGAAAATCTTTCTCATGGGCAAAGAAAGCTTTTGTCTTTGGCGCGTGCGCTTTGTCTCGAGCCAAATATTTTATTGTTAGACGAACCGACCGCAGGCGTCTTCCTCGAAACTAAAGAAAAAATCGCTGGATTCTTTGAAACCCTGGGATCCCAGGGCAAAACAATCCTTTTTATTGAACACGATATGCACTTCATTATGAATATAGCCGATAGAGTAATCGTGATGAGCGAGGGCAAAAAACTGTGCGAGGGAACATCGATAGAGGTCGCTGAAAATCCCGCTGTTATCGAAGCTTATTTAGGAAAAAAACTCGATCAATCCTATGAAAAATACTCAAACTGACAATAACATTCTCGAGGTGAAGAACCTTTCCGTCGCTTACGGCGAAGTATCGGCTTTTGAAGGCGTTTCGATTTCAGTTAATAAAGGGGGTTTCGTAGCCATTATCGGACCTAACGGGGCTGGTAAATCCTCTCTATTGAAAGCGATTACCGGTATTCTCCCTGCTTTCGACGGTAAGATCATATCGGGCGAAATCTCATACCACGGTGCGAAAATAAACAATACGCCTTCTTATGAATTAGTCAATCGAGGGATCGGGTTTGTCCCCGATGGTCGTCGTATCTTCTCTTCAATGACTGTCAAAGAAAATCTCGAGATGGGTGCATTTATCCTGCCCCAAAATAATGTAGCAGAGGCGATCTTCAAAACGCTTCTCCTTTTTCCTGTTCTAAAAGAACATCTTGGGCAACAAGCTGGAACGCTTTCCGGAGGCGAACAGCAGATGCTTTCCCTTGCCCGCGCACTTGTCCTTTCGCCCGAGTTACTCATTCTCGATGAACCCTCAATCGGGCTTTCACCAAATCATGTCCTCGCCATCTTCGATAAGCTCACTGAAATCAGTTGTTCCGAAACAGCTATTCTTCTAGTCGAACAAAATACCCGGATTGCGCTCGAATATGCACATCGTGCCTATGTTTTCGGCATCGGGAGAATCGCTTTTCAAGGTGAGAGTAAGGAGTTATTGCAACTGGACGGAGTGAAAAAATTATTTCTGGGGGGATGAGGTAGTCCTGGTTTAAAAGCATGAATGTTGGAAAGTGGAGCCCGCGAAGTGGGATCCAGGAGATGGGGAGAAATTTGAAAATTAAAATTGCCAGACTATTGATGGGCCTATATATTCAAGCAGGCACTCAGAGCGGCTTCTGCTTTCCCGCATGAACACCAGAGTTCAGGTACAATATGGCAAAGTTTAGTAATTTGAGAATGTAAATTCTCCATTTCATTGCGCTGTAATGGTTGAAAAGCAAGTTCTGTCACCCACTCGCCTAAAAACTTGACCCAATCCTTTAATTCTGAGTAAGCCGCTGCCGCAATTAGACCTATCCACATAGCTTCTTCTGCAGATATATTGAGTCCAGATTCATGCCTGCATTTTCGAATTAGAATCTTTATTTCTTCGGCAAGCTCTCCGCTCCTCATTGCTGCCGCAACAGTAGATAGTCCCTTTAACATAGAAAATAACTGCCCATTATTGTTTGCTTGTTTTATGTGGTGTTTGACTGCACGTAATGCCGTAACAGCTAAATGCGCATAATGAGAATCAAAATGAAATATGAGAACTGAGTTCGCAAGCATTGCAAACGAATTTACTTGGAGAATATCAACTTTTAACTGCTCTTCAATCTTTTCTACAATTTCTGCTGGCGGTTCTGGTTGCGATTCAAGACTACCTTCCAAAGGACCAGGAAGAAATGAAAAAGGCAACTCTACAAAAGATTGAAGACTGCCAGACGCCTCTCCAAACAACAATTCTCGCAAAGTAGATGAATTAATTTTCGAATTATTTTTTTGTGTAGCATTGACTATTCGGCCTATAAATTCATATTTTAACTGCTGTGGTGACACATAATCAGGATGCCAGCGTGGTTCACATCGGAGATCAGTCATGGTTTGAAGATAGAATAGTTGTCCCCTACTTTGTATTGCCCACTCAATAAATTCAGCTTTATCCAAATGTGAGCTGATAATATTTCTTTCTATTATTGACGCTTGTGCAATTGATGCTAATCGCCGCCAGAATGGTGGCTTTCCGTTTAAAATCTTCGTCCGCGACAACTCACCTTCCACAAGTATAATCAGCGCGGATAGAAGATTAAATTGACTCCTTTTATCATTAATATCATCATCTCTTATTTGTTTGATGATATCCTCAATGTAAGATTCTATTTTAGGCTGTTTATCCAGAATTGAAAGTCCAATCTCAATAGCTCCAATTTGAGACACTCTATCTCCGTTCTTCAGAAGCCACTCAAATATTCGGATAAAATCATCTTCTTTAAGTTGATCAATACAAACCGCAAGTAAACTCGAAGAATGCGAAGACAGCAACAATGCCAATAAAAATCCTTCATAAGGTCTCCAAGAAATAAGCTGAGAAATATGTATACTTAAAACAGTCATGGAATGATCAACAATGTTTAGATGCTGATGATACTCTCCTACCAATCGATTAAAATATCGCTCAGAACGAGGGACTAAAGAAGATAAATTAATCTTACCTTTAAATATCTCCGATTTGATATTAGCTCCCATACCGATTGGTGTTTCTTTTATATCTTCATGAAGTGAATCTATTTCATCATCTGTCAATTCACGAGAGGATAATATCTCATTCCAACGGATTTGATCTTGCTGTGGCAAGTTAACCTTATCTGCTTCTCGTTTGAAGCCAATCAGACGTTCTGTCTGATCTGGAGACAAAGCAGAATAATCATGCAGATAAAGTTGTTGTTTATCATTTGATAATTGTACATAATTCTTATTGTCTTTATCTTTAAACTTGATTATCCATTCTTCTCCAATAGAATCTTTTAAAATTGAAAGCACCCCCTTATTCTTATATATTTCTCTTATGCAATCATAAAGTCCTGATCGCTGAAATGTTACACTGAAATCATTAAATGAAATTTGGACATTAATTGATAAACCATGATTTTTACGAAAATCGGGATCTGAAATCAGTGACTCACGGATTAAAGGTGGGAAAGATTGCACCCCAGCTAACTCAAGCGCTAACCGGTCATAAGGTTGAGCAACCACTATTAACTCTCCTTTGAAGGATAGTCTCAACAGCATGTGAAATCAATTCCTGCACTCTTTTAATTATCCAAGAATATAGATTCGGATTCTCCCCCTGTAGCTTCAACAAGACACCATCTTCAAGCCAATTCCAATACTTTTTAGTAATCTCAAACGGAATGATTGAAGGCATTTGAAATAATAATAGAATCTGCTCAGCAAAGCCTTGTTCTGCCATACGCAAGCCGCCATCACTATTGAAAAAGGCCGCCCATCTGCGTACATCTAGTAACCTAAGCAACCACTCTGACCGAGCGCGGGCTGTTTCTTCATTGATATCTGGACACCATTGCGCCTTTAATGTATGAGAAAACACCTGCATTAAACCGTTAAGCCAAAGAGCTTCTTTCGGAAGTTTCAGAAAATCAGTCATACGAATCCGTAAAAGATTTTCACGGATAGCTTTTAGTTCCGCTGTTTCGACAAGACACCCATTTACTACTTCAGAAGCAGATAAATAATATTGGAGTTCGTCGTATTTTACTTGTACGAAGAGATAACCGGCTCGACGTAATTTCGTTCGACAATCAAAAGTTTCATCGCGAGTGATAGTGTTTCTTAATTGAAGAGCATTTATCAAATCAAAGGTTGTTAGGATTGGGATTTTATTAGAACCGGAATCAACATTCTCATATTGGTTCATGCATCTATCATCTACAATAATCGCTTCTGCTTCTACAGCTAGATCGATTATTTCTAACGATGGATGATGTTTAAGTGTTGGATCTACTGTTTTATCAAATTGGGGCATTCTCCCAATTTTTATTTTACCATCAGAGATGCCGGTTGCAAGAAACTTTTTGATGACTTCAATTACACTACTAACTTTTGAGGCTAACTGCTCATAGCT
>Ga0315293_10000549_pt1 | contig 35223 bp, 29 predicted proteins | sample YL17G13_20_MG_FD_203071 | JGI IMG/M metagenome (GOLD analysis project Ga0315293, IMG submission 203071) | Sediment microbial communities from Yellowstone Lake, YNP, Wyoming, USA - YL17G13_20 | ecosystem: Environmental > Aquatic > Freshwater > Lake > Sediment | place: USA: Wyoming | collected... | reverse complement strand
GCCGATTTCTTCGGTGCATCAAACGCTCTAATCCATCCCGCCGGAGGGCGGTTCTATTCGTTGGATCAGGGCGGTTGTCATCATCGAGACTAATGTGTACCTTATGATATATAAATGGCTTTCCTTCTTACCTAATGAAAGCTATAATTCATGATGCTGGTTGTGAAAATATAATTTATTGAAATTGTAGGAAATAAATGATTATTCACAGAGTTATCTGAACCTCATCCTTACAAGGCAAATCCCACTCCCGGATGGTCGTTTTGTATCCATTCCCTTACTTGTCGAAAGCATCTTTCTATCTGAAGTGAATCGGCGATCAAATCCGATAGTCGGATGCCTATTCTCCATTGTTAAAATATAATATATACGAACTAGTCCGTGTCACGCAGTAGTCTTCCTCGGAGAGGGAAACCATGGACAAGAAAAGGATCGCAGTGATAGGCGTCGGGAACATGGGCGGGGCATTGCTTAAGGGCATGATGAGGAGGTCCTGGGCCAGACCCGAGAACTTCATCGTTTCCGATTCGGACAGCGCCAAGCTGGAGCTCTTCTCCAAGGAGCTGAAGGTCAGGACGACTGAGGACAACAGGAAGGCAGCCAAAGATGCCGACATTATCCTGCTTGCCGTCAAACCGCAGATCCTCGATCAGGTGCTGGAGGAGATTGGAGGAGGTCTCTCGCCCAAGCAGATCCTTTTATCGGTCGCCGCGGGGGTGAAGACCGAGCACATCTCCTCCTTCGTCAAGAAGGAGATTTCGGTCATCAGGGCGATGCCGAACATATGCGCTCTCATCGGTGAATCCGCCACTGCGATATCCGGAGGCAAACACGCCAGCAAGGAGGACATGAAGCTCGCCCGGGAGATCCTCGAATCCGTCGGGACCGTCGTGGAGGTGCAGGAGTATCTCATGGATGCCGTCACCGGCCTCAGCGGCACTGGACCGATGTATGTGTTCCTGATAGTCGAGGGGCTGTCAGACGCAGGAGTGAAGGTCGGGCTCGGCAGGGACATCGCAAACGCCCTTTCGGTGCAGACCCTGCTGGGCGCCGCGAAGATGATTAAGGAGACGAACTGGCACCCCGCGAAGCTGAAGGACCTCGTCACATCCCCTGGCGGGACGGCGATCGCCGCACTGCACTCGCTGGAGAAGAGCGGCCTCAAAGCGATGCTGATAGACGCCGTCGAGACGGCCACGAAGAGATCGCAGGAGCTGGGGAAGCACCCGCACAGCGCTAACGAGAAGGACAATTAGACTACTGCGAAGACCTTGTCGTGCTGCCTTACGCGCTCCTTCACTTTTATTCCGACGGATTGGCCGGCCTTTGCGCTCAGCACTGGCACGCGGTCGATCTGCATCGATTCGATCTTCTGCTCGAAGTTCGTCGTCGCGCCTTTGAACCGCAATGTGTCGCCGACCTTGATCTCCCCATCCGTCAGCTGGATTGCGGCAACCTCGGGCTTCGCGAAATACTGGATGACTATTCCAACACTCTTTTCCTCTGTCGTCGATATCACCGCTATAGTATCGACCTGTGCAGGTAATTACCTTTCCGTAGACTCTAAGAAAAGAGAAAGGAAATCGGGGGAAGAAGGGGTTTGGAAGGCGCGTCCGAGGCGCCTATACGCTCATGGCTCACGCCATCTTTCCATCGAGGAACTGCGCGTACCCGGCCAGGTCCAGCAGCCCGTGCCCGGACAGGTTGAAGGCGATGATCTTCTTCTCGTTCTTCTTCTTCGCCTCCAATGCCAGATCGACGGCCACCTTAATCGCGTGCGTCGACTCCGGAGCTGGGATGATCCCCTCGGTCCTCGCGAACATGATACCTGCCTCGAAGCAATCCTTCTGTTCGACGGCGACCGCTTTGACCGTCCCGTCATTGACCAGTGCGCTCAGTGACGGTGCGCAGCCGTGGTACCTGAGACCTCCGGCGTGGATGGACGGCGGGATGAACGATGCACCGAGCGTGCACATCTTGATCAGCGGCGTCATCTGCGCCGTGTCCCCGAAGTCATATTCGTACTTCCCTTCCGTCATCGAGGGAACGACCTTCGGTTCGACCGCGATGAACTCCACGTCGTTCCTGCCGTTGAGCTTCTCGCCAATCATCGGGAAAGTGAAGCCCGCGAAGTTGCTCCCTCCGCCGACGCAGCCGATCATGTAGTCCGGCGTCTCGTCGATCTTCTTGAACTGGGCCATCGTCTCCTCGCCGATGACCGTCTGGTGGAGCATGACGTGGTTCAGGACACTGCCGAGCGCGTACTTCGAATTCGTGCCCTTGACCGCGGTCTCCATCGCCTCGCTTATCGCTATCCCCAGCGAGCCGGGATGGTCCGGGCGCTCCTTGAGGAGCTTCCTGCCGAACTCCGTCTCGGTGCTTGGGGAAGGAGTGACGCTCGCGCCGTAGACATGCATCACGAACTTCCTGTAGGGCTTCTGGTCGTAGCTGATCCTGACCATGAAAACCTTGCACTTCAGGTCGAAGTAGTTGCACGCGAGAGCCAGGGCGGATCCCCACTGGCCTGCCCCGGTCTCGGTCGTCAGCTGCTCGATCCCCTCCTTCATGTTGTAGTAGGCTTGGGCGAAGGCGGTGTTCGGCTTGTGGCTGCCCGTCGGGCTCAGGTCCTCCCTCTTGAAGTAGATCTTCGCCGGGGTCTTCAGGTGCTCCTCCAGATGCACTGCTCTCTGCAGAGGAGACGGTCTCCCGAGGAGATAGTACGCCTGCTGGACCTCGTCCGGAATGTCGATGTGCTTCTCGGTCGAGACTTCCTGTCTGATGAGCTCCATCGGGAATATCGCCGCGAGGTCCTGCGGACCGATCGGCTCCTTGGTCCCGGGGTTCAACACCGGGGGCAGAGGCTTTTTCAGATCCGCCTGGATGTTGTACCATTTCCTTGGAAGCTCATCTTGCGTTAGTTCGATTTTTGTCTTTTGCATTGTTTGCACCTCGTCAATTTTGAAGATGCAGATACATGAGGCGTATATCAATTTTATGTTCATTGATGAACATTATTGTTCATTAGAACCATCATGACGAATCTCGAAGTCAGAATTTCCGAGCACCTCGTTCGACCCGACCGCCCTCGCCAAAAAATCTGATGATTCTTACGGCGGAAGAGAACCCAAATTTTCCAACACTGGTCGTATCATTTCTGATAAAGGGAAATATCGAAAGATGCTTATATCATGACGATATTAACGAAGTCTAATCGTATTTGGGAGGATCAATATGACCAATGATAGTGGCATTGTCGTGAACAGCCTGCCTGTTATTGACCGAGGCAGCGATTACAGAGCTAAAGTATCTAGGAAGAGATTCCTAGCTTTCATAATGGTCGGAATTATGATTGTGGCCGCCGTTTCGATGATTGCACCGAGCATGCTGGGAAACAATGGCCAGAATGATGACGATCACCAGATCGCTAAGATTTCTTGGAATCCGCTTGGGAAGAGAGAGGCGATATACAAAATTGACCACCTGTTCGAGTTGTATCTGAAGAACGGGGGCGGCTTTGTGGATGGCACTGGGGTCACGGTAAGCAACGGAGCCGGTCGAGGGGGACTCTTGAACAACTCGATTGCTTACCATGGTGGGGCCGGCGCGGCCAACCAGAACGCACACCCCGCACAGGAGAGGTACCTTGGTCATGCCAACCAATCTCTTATGGGGGTAAACGATTGGCTCAACTCAACTTGGGGCTTTGATACATCGCCTAGGGCATCGACTTATTTTGAATACATGTTGAGAAACACCTATCCCTACATCGGGTACTGGAACCCAGCCCCGACCGGGAAGCTGACACCGATGCTCCCGCCGGGCCTGGCGACTTGGGCGCCCTTCAGGATGACTTGCACCGTCAAGAACGACACGGCTATGAAGACCGGGTGGAGTGACTTGAATGACCAAAGCAGGAACGTACCATTCCTGCCGTACTGGAACCGCAGCAGAGGCGACACGAACAACTACAGGGGCGGATACGTCAACCTTTCATCGTACGGTACTTATCTGACCGCCAATGATATGGAACAGCTAAACGCGGGCACCCACTTCGCGAACTGGTTCTACGGCATGGCGCCCTACGCCTATGGCGGCGCTGCCGATGACGGATACTTCTATGAGTGGCACGGCACGGTCCAGCTCAGCTACTGGGCGCTCAGGACCTTTTTGAACTGGACACCTGGAGTCGCGGAATGGCAAAGTTCTGGGACACACGGAAAAGCGCCGCGAATTGTCGACAGTATGGACGCGAGGACCTGGTTCAACGACGAAATAGCCAACAGGGGAATAGTAAAGAACTGGTTGATGTGGATGGGCGAGAACTACAGCCAGACACCCGGCAAGGGAGGCGCAGGCGGAGGAGGAGCTGCTTACTGGAACAACCTGGTGAACAACGGCAACATCTACACGATCTACGAGTACGACATGCAAGCGTATATTGGCTACAACGCCGTAGGTCTGAAGCTCGACCCTGGCAACGGCACAACCGCGAACTCCCTGACGATTCGCTTCTACTATTGCGGCAACAGTGGTATTGACGCAGCCCTCATCAGGATGATGGAGGCGGGCAATGTCACCGGTTCCATCGGCAAGGTGGGCACAAGCGCTTGGAGCAACAGAGGTCCGATCATCAACTACCACGATGAACTGACCTTTAACGCCACGGTAAGGGAAAACATGGCTAACTCGTCCGCGAAGTTTACATCCGTCTACCAAATGCTCGGCTGGGAAGACGAGGACCCAGCCGTCTGGTGCGGCGGCTATGATATCGAGCTCGGCACGCACCCCGATTACATCCCGAACGTCGTCGGCTCGCAAGACACCTACCCATCGCCGTTCAACAAGTACCAATGGGTCGTCGCCGGAGGGAAGAACGACATATACACTGGCGACACAACGAAGTCAAGGGACTGGAACGCGCCCGGCTCGCTGCTGTTCAATACCAACGCATCCGTTTGTCTGCAGACGCCTGTCATAAGGAACCTGACGAAGTACGAGGCGATAGTCGCCGATCTCAACGTCCTGACGGCACAATGGCTAGTGGATAAAGGATGGACCGCCAAATTTGGCGGCGGGACGATGGCTCTGTACCCGTTCAAGTCTGCGAACGCCATAGCCGGTGTCGCAAAGGGAATTGAGTACAACAACTCTCTGTACTGGGGCACGGTGGTACTCGGCAAGGGATGCTACCCGGCCAATATGACGGCGATGTACAATGCAGCCACGAAGATATTGAACTACTCCGGAGGCACCACTGGTATTAAATTGGGTACCTTTTTCAACACGGAGTACTGGGGAGGGAATCCCGGCCAGACGTCACGGGTCTATAAGCGCGGGATGCCGTTCATCCAGCTTGATGTGTCTCCTGTCAGCTCATACAAGGTGACCGTCCAGCCGGGCTCGCCCAACCGCGTGCAACTGGTGAACTACTGGGTCCAAGTGACTCCGCTGGATTGCCTGGGTAAAACACCGAGGACCGGGGCCGGAGCGTTGATGGTCAACTCATCGGTCACGTTCTCATCTAACGACGTAGGGGTGACATGGCCAGGCAACGGAACCCCGACCACGAAGAGCTTCGCCACGACCAACGCGAGTATATGGAGTACCGTCAGATTCGCGCAAATAAACGACAACACATACGTCAACGTGACGGACGTGATGTTCGCCTACTCGGTCGGAGGGTCAGCCGTACCATCGCCGAGCCCGCCTGTGATGACGCAAGCGATGACGGGCACGTCAGGTTCAATGAACATCCTCGTGATACCCGAGTTCGCGACGGTCCTGATACCCATAGTCGGCGTGATGGCGATGTTCTTCATCTTCCGGACTAGGAAAAGGAAGCGCGAAGAATAAGCGGACTATCCAAACCCCTTAACAAACACTTTTCCTCCCTTTTCATTTTCTTAAGAACTGAGAAGGCACCCTTTCGGGAGGAGCCGACGGTCCTCGATTGGATCATACAGTTCCAATCTTTGACGGGTGACCGCCGCAGATGGAGATCACGAAGTCCCTTGCTCTGCCCGCGGCCTCTGTGAGAGTCTCCACTGAGATCCCAGGGACTCCGCAGGAAATTAGGACAGCGTCAACGGTCTCGAGACTGATATTGCTCTCTTTGGCATCCCTGTAGGGATAGACTGCGATCACATCCTCGCCGGAAGACATGATCAGGATTCCCTGCTCGAGCATCCTGCTAGAAGACATTCCGATACCGAGGAACTCCTCCCCCGGGTCGGAGAATCTCAGAGTCACATCGGCTTCGATGGTACCCAGGTCGAAAGCCGCTATCGGAACGCCGGTCCCAATCGATGCGATATTGTACGCATCGACGAAATCGTTTATTCTCGGGATGGAGGAACCTTTCAGAATCCTCCTGATCAGGGCCTCTGACGCAGGTCTCGTCTTGGTGGGGTCAACACCCAGCCGCCAGAAGAAGTCGCGGTAAGCTCTGAAATCAGGTCTATCTTTGACAGCTTCGAGGGTGATGGATTTCGAGATCCTCTCCGAAGTCTCATTGAGAAGATCGGTCACCTTGGTGCTATCGGCCCCTATCTCCATCCCGTGGATCTCCACAAAGGCGAGCCGGAGGCCGCCATAGGCCGTTCGAACCTGATCCGATATTGCGACTTCCACACCGCATAATCTGAAAGCCTGTACAAATAAGGTTTCTGGTTTTAGGGGAGGGACCTGCCAACATTGAAATCCCTTTCCGGCAATTGGTGGAGGGTGCGGAAAAGGTGTCCGGATTGAAGTCGACGGAGAAGGATCTGAAGTATCTGGCAGCTGATGCTAAGAGGCATGGCGCTACCTATGCGAGAATCATTTCGGCGAAGGACATCGTCGTTGACAGGAGAGTGCGATTGAAATGCGCGATCCCGATCTGCAGCAGCTACGGCAGGCACCTGATGTGCCCGCCTAACCTGATGTCGGTCGATGAGTTCAAGGCGATCCTGTCATCTTATGAAAAAGCGCTGATAGTTCAGATCGAGGCTGATTACAATTCCTCCGATAGGTCTAAGAACAAGAGCCTCTCAAAGGAACTGGAAGATGAGATCGTCGAGCCGAACGAACTGATGAAGGAGCTGCACGGGCTCGTCAACCACGTGGAGGCGCTCGCTTTCAAGAGGGGGTTATACTTCGCCACAGGTCTGATCGGCGGGGAGTGCATGCTCTGTCCAGAGTGCGTCTCCCCCCGGAGCGGGAAATCCTGCAGGCATCCATTCGAGGCCAGGCCGTCGATGGAGGCGATGGGGATCGATGTCCTCAGAACGTGCGAGAATGCCGGCCTGAAGGTCAGCCTATCGTCGAGGGAACCGGTACGCTGGACCGGGCTCATCCTTCTGGATTGATCAGACCTTCTTCGAGAGCACGAGCAGGCCGTATTTCTTGCTGTCCTCGATTGCGTCAAGGCTCGCTCTCAGCATGTTCGATGACACGCCAAGCGTCCCGAATGTGCGCGAGTCGCATCTCGATCTGATCCAGACTCCTACGCGCGCCTCAGTGCTCCTCTCAGTGTCGAGGTCCATCACCCTGAAGTCCTCAAGGACAATCTCCGATACGTCCGAGAATCTGCCGATGAGCGCCTTGTCGAGAGCCTTTCGCACGGCGTCGACCAGCCCCTTCCTCGACTCCGCCGTCGTGAGGATGACATCGTTGCCTATCTGCACTTCCATTCCGACCGACTGGTACTTGTTGGAGTTGTCGGTGGCAACGTAGTTGATGACGGCGAAGGGAGGGGAATAGGTTCCCAGGTGTTCCGCCATGCGCATGTAGAGGGTCGCGTCGGCGTTCTCGAACTCGTATCCCTGGCGCTCGAGCTCCTTTACCATCCTCGTGAGTGATTCCACCTGCTCTTCGTTCGCCTTCAGGCCGAATTCCCTCGTCTTGTTTAGGATCGCCGCCTTGCCGGAATGCTTCGATGCGAGCGCCCGCCTTCGGTTGCCCACCGTCTCCGGCGGGATGTGCTCGTACGCCCTCGGGTTCTTCAGGATAGCGTCGATATGGGTCCCTGCCTTGTGGGCGAAGGCCCTCTCTCCGACGTACGGCAGCCTCGGGTTGTGCCTCTCGTTCACGACCCTGGCCACATATCTTGACAGTTCTGTGAGCTTGGCCATCTTGGATGAAGGGATCGTCGAGTATCCGAGCTTGTGGAGCCCCGCTATGATCGAGATCAGGTTGGCGTTCCCGACCCTCTCCCCGTAGCCGTTTATCGTCCCCTGGGCGTGGATCGCGCCGGCATGCACCGCCGCCAGTGTGTTCGCAACCGCGCATTCCGTGTCGTTGTGAGCATGGATCCCGACGCATCTCCCGAACCTCTTGACCACGTCTGCAGTAGCGGTCTCGATATGCTTCGGGAATGAGCCTCCGTTCGTGTCGCATAGCACCAGGACCGATGCCCCGGCGTCCTTCGCGCATTCCAGGACCTCGATCGCGTACTTGCGGTCCTCCGAATATCCGTCGAAGAAATGCTCGGCGTCGAAAAAGACCTGGAGCTTGTTCTTCCTGAGGTAGCCTATGGAATCGCTGATCATCTCGAGATTCTTCTCCGGAGTCGTTCCAAGGACGCTGTCGACGTGCAGCGTCCAGGACTTGCCGAAGATCGTCGCCACTTTGACCCCCGTGTCGACTATCGCCCTGAGCCCGGCGTCGTTCTCGGCGCTGACGCCCTTCTTGCGCGTGCTTCCGAACGCGACCACCTTGGTCTTCCCCAGCGGCAGTGCAGAAAGCTTCTTGAAGACCTCCACGTCGTCCGGCGAGGATGAGGCGTATCCGGCCTCGATGTAATCGACGCCGATGTCCACCAGCGCCCTCGCTACCTTCACCTTGTCGTCGATGGAGAAGCTTATCCCCTCTCCTTGAGCACCATCCCTGAGGGTGGTGTCGTACAGCTGGCATTTTCGGGCACTTGCGCTCATCCAGAGACTCTCCAGCAGGCGTCTTCAATGAGCGGAAGGTGTATTTAATCCTGATTGGAAATCGAGCTGATTTGATATAGCCAGAGGCGAAAGTAAAAATCGCAGTCGAGCATCACTTCGGCGCATATTTATTGCACGGGTAGCAGTAGTAGCGCTCGTACTTCGCGATCCAAGTCGTCGGTTTTCCGCATTTGGCGCATAGAGGAGCCGTCTTCGGGCCGGAGACCTTTTCCTCCTCCTTCTTCGGCTGCTCCTTCGACACGTATTTCTGGCACGGATAGCAGTAGTAGCGTTCGTACTTCGCGACCCAGGTCGTCGGCTTGCCGCAGCGGGGGCATGCCGGCGCCGCAGGCTTCACCTCTTCGGCCTTCGCCGCCGGAGGGGCTGGTGAAGGTTCAGTCTGTCCTTCCGCCTTCGGGGCGTACTTCTTGCACTGGTAGCAGTAATGGCGCTCATAAGTCGGTATCCAGACGGTCGGTCTGCCGCATTGGGCGCACAGCGGACCCTGGTCCGCCCGGGGCTTGGCCGGGACGACCGTCATATCTTTGGGCAAGTACCTCTGGCAGGACCAGCAGTACCATCTCTGGTATTTTTCGATGTACTGGGAATCGTTGCCGCAGCTGGGGCACTTCTTCGCCTCCTTCGCAGCCGGTTTCGTTTGCTCCTTGGGGGCGTACTTCTTGCACTTGTAGCAGTACCATCGGTCGTATTTCGGCACATAGGTCAATTCGCATTCGCAGTAAGGGCAGGCTTTCTTCTCTTCCTCGGGGGCTTTCTCCGGTTCTTTTTCCCCCTCCGGGGGCGCGATCTTCTCGATGGCAGGTTCTACGGTTTCCGCGGGAGCTGGCGCAGGCTCCGGCCTCGGCTCTTCGACCTTGCGCGCCGCCTCCGCCTTCGGAGCCTCTGGAAGCTCCTCCTCCGCGCGCTCGGGCTTCGGTTCTGAGGGCGGAGCCTCCTCGGGCTTCTTCGGTCCCTCGATGGCCTCGCCGCTGCCGCTCACATATTGCTCGCATGCGTAACAGTAGAACTTGTCAGAGTCCTTGACCGGAGCCGTCTGGTCGCCGCAGCTGGGGCAGGGGACCGTCACCTCCTTCGCAGGTTTCTCTTCCTTTACCGATTCCACTGCTGCAGGGCCGGGGGCCTGCTCCTGGACTTCGGTACTCGTCTTCGCCTCGGCGGGGGTGACATAAGTCTCGCAAGAGAAGCAGTAATGTTGCCCGAGCTTGTCCACGAGATGGAGGTCTGACTCGCACTTCGGGCACTTCGCCGCCTCTTCGCTCCTTTTCTTGGCTCCTTTGCTCATGAGATCTCACCCGCTGACCGAATCAGGCAATAATAAGCGTTTCTGTCATCCTAATACGGACTAACGATTTCATCCTTTCCACCCGGTTCTCGGCGTCCGCCATCGTCTTAGATTGCATGTAGCGGGACTGCAGTCGCATCGCAGAATATGCCTCAGGCGGATAACCTCTGCATGTCGGAAAGCAACCGGATATCGAGGATAAAGATAAGAAATGATGAGAACGGGAGCATCGAGGGATTGCCCCTACAGCTCATGATAATGGGGATCATCGCAAGTCTGGGGACGGCTGTTATCGTTGGATGGATATCGTCCATCCAGACGCCGATCTACATAGGGAAGGTGGAGATCTCGCCCCAGGAGATACTGGTGCATGATTCGGATGAGAACGGCATATTCGACGCCGATCTCAATGAGATGACCATCAGGATCACGGACACAAGCGGCAACCCCATCGGCGATGCGCAGGTGCTGATAGAAGGTTCCGCGCTGAGCAACGAACATCATCGGCTCTTTGGAACAACCGATGCCGACGGCATACTCGCATTCAAGAGCGTATCGGTGAAGGTCATTGGGGACCATGTCTCCACGCTGAAGATGTCGGTATCAGGCCAAGGCATTGCCAGCGAGTATTGGACCGAGGTCATGGTCCTACCTGAATAGGGGTGTTCGAGTGATCTCCGAGGAAGGGGTACTATCGCTCCCGTTCAGGCTTGCGATCTCGATGCTCGTCGTCGCAATTGCGCTGCCGATATGCATGAAATCGCTCACGAACGGGAATGCTGAGATGTCCAGGAACGCCGCGGTCGACATCGCGGACGATTTGGCGAAGATGATATCCAAGGTGTCCTCCCGGCCGATCGGCGAATCAAGGGTCTTGAGGATCGAGGAGAACCTTCGATTGATCGGTCCTGGGACATCGATCGAAGTCGGCGATTTCCTCGGAGGCAGGAACTTTTCCATCATCCATTGCTCGGACGCCACGGGCTGGTCCAAGATTCTGAAGATAGCCCTTCCGAATAACATCGACGGGGTGTGTTCCTCCTGTTATCTCCCCGTGGTCATCGGCCCTGGCTCCGGTGATATTGCAGTAGCTCACAGAGGATCGCAATTCGAAGACATCATCGTGCTGGAGGGGCTATGATCGAATACATGTACTCGAGGATGATCGCGACGATCGCGAGCATCGCTCTAGTTGCGGTCGTGGTCTCCTCATCGATCGGCGCGATTCAACAGGCCGACAAGGACTGCGCGGAGAATGTCGCCTTCGACTTAAGCCAGCTGATAGATGCGGCTGGTAGGATGCAGATCCAATCCTTCGAGCAGAGGATCATCATCGACGAAGATGGGACGCATCACGACCTGACCGTCTTCCTCAATCGCACGCACGTGGTCGTCCAGAATGGGGGATTCGAATGCTCAAAGGGATTCGGGACCCCTGTGATCCTGATGTCAGCGGGAAAACCTTGCGAGAGTCTGGCCGCAACTTCCGGGTCAATTCTCAAAATCGAGGCTGCGGATAACCTCTTCGAGCGGTTCAACGAAATCACGATTGAGGTGCTTAGCCAACCCAGGATCACTTGACGAGCCCGACAACCGCCTGGGAGAACCTCTCTGCCTCGGCCATCGTGTTGTAGATGTAGAACGAAGCACGGGCCGACCCCTGGATGTTACGATAATCGAACCATGAGTGCGCACAATGCGAGCCTGATCTGATCATGATGTTGTCGGTGTGGTCGAGCATCATCGCGATGTCGTGAGGGTTCCTTCCCTCGATGTTGAACGACAGGATTCCGCCTCGTTCCCCAGGATTATCCGGGCTGATGATCTTGACCGCATGTTGTTCCCTCAATATGCCTGAAGCCAGCAAGTTCAACTCCGCCACGTGCCTCTCGATCGTCTCTCGGCCGATCGATCTGATGTAATCGGCGGCGACCCCAGCGCCAATCATCCCTGCGTAGTTCTGCAGTCCCGGCTCGAATCTCTCAGGAGGCGTCATCAATTCCGCACTGTCCTTCGTGACGGAGTTCACCCCGTGGCCGCCGTAGATCAGGGGCCGCAGCTTTGATAGCAAATCGAACTTCCCTGCCAGCACCCCGACCCCAGAAGGGCCACACATCTTGTGGCACGAAAATGCGTAGAAATCGGCCTCTATCTTCTCCAAATCAATGCCGCCGTAGGGTGCGTATTGAGCCCCATCGAGCAAGACCAGTGCCTCGTGTTCATGCGCAATCCTGCAGATTTCCCTGGCAGGAATCGTTGACCCGTTGACGTTAGAGGTATGGCACATGGCGACGAGCTTCGGCTTCTTTTCCCGGACGATCTCGCCGTAGAGATCGAGATCGAACGACTCATCTTTTTTAGAGGGGACGCGCTGGTAATCGATTCCCTTCTCATCCCTGAGCGTCAGCAGCGGAACATGAATCGAGTTGTGTTCCCTGTCGGTAGCCAGGACGGCGTCGCCCTTCTTCAGGCCGAGCCCGAAAATGACAGTGTTGAGCCCTTCTGTGCAGTTCCTCTGGAAGCAGATCTCTTCGACCCTTCCAGCGTTCACGAATCTGGCGAGGCGCTCCCTCGCCGCATCGACCTCAATCGACACGCTCGTCGCGAGCTTGTGCACGCTCCTGCCTGCGCATGCTGGGAACTCTTCATAATATCGGGAAACGGCGTCAATCACTATTGCAGGTCTCAGGGTCTGGCACGCGCTGTCGAGATATATCAGCGGCCTGCCCTCCACTGGCTTGGCCAGTATCGGGAAATCTTTCCTGATTCGTTCGACATCCATCTTGGTCGATTGGTGAAAACGCGTAGTGGGTATTATCCATTTGCCTTTCGGCGAGGTGTGGGGAGAAAAACAATAAATGCGGTGGGTGGTATAGGCACAATAGACCCACGGGAGAGAGTTCGCCCAAGCGAGGGATGATTGTGAAAATGGTCTACTTCGACAACAGCGCGACGACGCGGACCGATAAAGAGGTCCTCAATGCGATGATCCCGTTCACGATCGAGCATTACGGCAACCCATCGTCTCTCCACACCTTCGGCAGAGAGGCGAAAGCTGGGATGGACAACGCCAGGGAGAATGTGGCGAAGCTCCTCGGCGCGGATCCGAACGAAATCATTTTCACCTCTGGCGGCACGGAATCCGACAACCTGGCGATCAAAGGGTTCGCCTGGGCAAACAAATCGAAGGGGAAGCACATAATCACTACATCGATCGAGCACCACGCCGTCCTGACGACCTGCGAATACCTGCAGAAGAACGGGTACGAGGTCACCTACCTCCCGGTCGACCACGACGGCCTGGTGGATGTGAACGCCCTCGAGAAGGCGATAAGGCCGGACACGATCCTGGTCTCGATAATGTACGCCAACAACGAGATTGGGACCATCCAGCCGATCAAGGCGCTCGCCGAGGTCGCGTCGCGGAAAGGCATTGCCTTTCACACCGATGCGGTCCAGGCGGCTGGTCATCTTCCGATGGACGTAAAGGCAGATAACGTGGGGATGCTGTCGCTTTCAGCTCACAAGTTCTACGGCCCGAAAGGGGTAGGCGCCCTCTATGTGCGCAAAGGGATCAGGCTCGAACCGCTGCTCCACGGCGGCGGCCACGAGCGCGGGCTAAGGTCCTCGACGGAGAACGTCTGCGGCATCGTCGGCCTGGGCAAGGCCGCGGAAATGGCCAAGCGGGATATGGCCGAGGAATCCAAGCGCATGATCGGACTCAGGGAATTGATGATCGAGGAGGTCCTCAAGATCATCCCACACTCGCACCTCAACGGGCACCGGACCAAGAGGCTTCCCAACAACGCGAACTTCCGGTTCGATTTCATTGAGGGGGAGAGCCTGATACTGCAGCTGGACATGTACGGGTTCGAGGCCTCGACCGGCTCCGCATGCTCGACGAAATCGCTGCAGCCGTCGCACGTGCTGCTCGCAATCGGGCTGAGGCCAGAGGACGCGCACGGATCGCTGAGGATATCGATGGGGAAGGACAACACAGAGGAGGATGTCAAATCCTTCCTGGAGACTCTGCCCAAGGTCGTGTCGAACCTCAGGGCGATGTCCCCTTACAACGAGAAGAACCCGATGAGGTCGGACGAGCCATGGTGCTCGAAAGAGGATGAGCACGATCACGGTCACGGAGGAGAATGAGATGTACAGCGACAAGGTGCTAGAGCACTTCAAGAGCCCGAGGAATGTCGGAGAGATTCCTGACGCGGACGGCGTCGGCAAGGTCGGAAACCCGGTCTGCGGCGATGTGATGTTCATCTACATCAAGGTCAAGGACGACATCATCACCGACATCAAGTTCAAGACGCTGGGATGCGGCGCCGCGATCGCCACGTCCAGCATGATCACCGAGATGGCGAGAGGCAAGACGCTCGAAGAGGCCAAGAAGATCAGCAGGGGCGATGTCGCGGAGGCGCTGGACGGGCTGCCACCGCAGAAGATGCACTGTTCCAATCTCGCGTCCGACGGCTTGAAGGCGGCGATCGAGGATTACGAGAAGAGGAAGGCGGCGAAGCAATAAGGGGAACTTAGGATGCGGAAGACAGCACTGGCCGGGGCGGACATCGGTATCGAGCTGGCCGGCATCGAGCTGAGGAACCCGTTCATGCTCGCATCGGGGATCCTGGGCGAGACCGGAGACCTCCTTCTCGCCGCGCACAGGGCCGGCGCAGGCGCCGTCGTCACGAAATCCATCGGGATGGAGCCTCGCGACGGGCACAAGAACCCCTGCATCTACCAATGCGAGTCCGGGATGCTCAACGCTATGGGGCTTCCAAACCCTGGCATCGAGGAGTTCTCGAAGGAGATGAGGCTGCTGAAAGGCTCACGCGCCGTCGTGATTGGAAGCATCTTCGGGGCGAAAGCACAGGATTTTGCTACGCTTGCGAAGAAGATGCAGGGCTATGGCGCGGCAGCGGTCGAACTGAATCTGAGCTGCCCTCACGCAAAAGGATACGGCGCGGAGATCGGATCCAACCCCGCAACGGTGAAGAGCATTACAGCCAGCGTCGTCCACGCGGTGGATATTCCCGTCTTCGCGAAGCTCACTCCGAACACCAGGGACATATGCTCCCTCGGCCTGGCCGCCGAAGAGGCGGGAGCGGCGGCGGTCGTCGCGATCAACACGCTGAGGGCGATGGCGATCGACCCTTACATCAGGAAGCCCGTGCTTGCGAACAGATACGGCGGCCTGTCAGGACCTGGAATCAAGCCGGTCGGCGTGAGATGCGTCTTCGAGCTTTCCGAGGCGCTTTCGATCCCCATAATCGGGGTCGGGGGAATCTCGACAGCGGTCGATGCCGCGGAGTACATAATGGCCGGAGCGTCGGCAGTCCAGATAGGGACCGCCGTCCAGCAGAAAGGGATCGAGGTCTTTTCGAAGCTCACGGCGGAGCTGAAGGAGTTCATGTCCAGAGAGGGCTTCAGGAGCATCTCGCAGATGAGAGGTGTCGCGCATGAAGGTTGAACGTGCCTGCCTGGCCACCGCCCTCACCCAGCGGAGGCACTCCGGCGAGAACTGCTTTTCTCTATTCTTCGAGGGGACGCTCCAGGCCAAGCCCGGGCAGTTCGCGATGGTCTGGATCCCAGGGCTCGACGAGATACCCATGTCCCTTTCTCACATCCAGGGGGACGAGATCGGGATCACCGTCAAGGTCGTGGGCGAGGCCACGGAGGCGCTGTGCTCGCTCAAGAAGGGGGACCGCGTCAGGATAAGAGGGCCTTTCGGGAGAGGGTTCGATCTGAACGGGAAGAACCCCATCATAGTCGCTGGCGGCGTCGGAGCCGCCCCTCTGCTCCCGCTGGCGAAGAGACTTGCTGAGGAAACCGCCCGCCCGACAATAATAATCGGGGCGAAGACAAAGAAGGAGCTCGTGCTGATAGATGAGTTCAAGGACCTCGGGCTTGACACGCTGATTGCCTCGGACGACGGGTCGATCGGATACCATGGGACGGCCAGCGGACTGCTCTCCGAAACGCTGGAAGACAGGGCGGACTTCGATGCGATCTACTGCTGCGGACCAGAGCCGATGATCCAATCCGTTGCAAGAACAGCAGAAAAATGGAGCATTTGGGGGCAGGCGGCGCTCGAAAGGCTGATGAAATGCGGCGTGGGGATATGTGGATCGTGCGCCATCAACGAGAAGTTGGTATGCAGGGACGGACCCGTCTTCGATTTCGCCGAGCTCAAGCAGCTCCCGGAATTCGGGAGGATTAAGAGGGATGCCGCCGGACGAGCGAGACCGCGGCTCGAATGAATGCTTCATCGGGGCGATATTTAAATAGTATGCCCATATGATTGCCGGCCAAGATAGTTCTGGCCGGGTTGAAACGAGCCCCTTTTCTTCCGAAAGGATAATCATTGCAACGAATATTGACAATAATACTGACGAAATGAGGTATGCCTGTGTTTCATTTTCGACAACATATCGACTAAATCCGTAATCTTTATTAATGGATTCGACAACATGTGGGCCAAGGAGGGACAAAATGCCCCAGAAAGTCGAAGGATGGAACAAGAGATACCAACAGATCGGAAATACATGTGATGAGGCAAACTGCGCGCCCTGCACATACCCAAGTTGCCAGAGGTTCGTGAGGGAGAAGAAGGCCACGAAGAGAGTCTTCGCCAAGTAAGCCGACGTCCTGACTCTGGCGGTAGGGCCACCCTAATCATTCTGGCATTTCATTCTGTTGATCTCCCTTTCCGAAATCAACCGGTTTTCAGTACTGAATCGACAATCGTCCAGAACTCTTCCTCGGAGACCTTCCCGTTCTTCTCCCCGAGCCTCTTCACCTGGGAGAATATCTCATCGAGCTCCCCCTTCTGGGCGGAGATATTCTTCTCCTTCAGCTTCGCTGCCATCAGCGACCTGCCAGAGTGCTTCCCCATGACGATGTTCCGCCTGTTCCCGACGGTCTCCGGCGGGAGGTATTCGTATGTCCTCGGGTCGTTGAGCACCGCGGCCACGTGTATCCCGGATTCGTGCGCGAACGCGTGCGCCCCGACCCAGGGTTGAATGGGTGACATCTGTATCTTTGCGCATGCGGAGACCTTCTCGGCTATCGGGGTGAGCATTTCCGTCCTGATCCCGAGGTCCCTGCCATATAGGTGCTTCATCGCCATTGTGAACTGCTCGAGGGGCACATTTCCAGCGCGCTCTCCGAAGCCGCACACGGTAGTCGCCACGGCTCCCGCTCCCGCATCGACGGCGGCCAAGGCATTCGCCAACGCCAGCCCGAAGTCGTTGTGAAGATGCACCGACACCGGTCTCTTGGAAAAGCCCTTTATGAATCTCACCAGGTCCGAGATCATCTGCGGCGTGGCGCATCCGAGGGTATCGGTGATGCCAAGCCGGTCTGCGCCAGAATCGGAGGCTGCGGAATAAGCCCTCTTGAGAAGCGGAAGCTCGCTACGCGTCGTGTCCTCAGTGCTGAGCCCGACCTTCAGACCATGGTCCTTCGCGTACTGGACCGACGACGAGATGGCCTCGATGACCTGGTCCTCGGTCATCCTGAGCTTCTTCTTCATGTGCAGATCCGACGTGGCGATGAAGATTAGCACCATGTCGACATCGCATCTCATCGCCGCATCGATGTCCTCCTTCTTCGCTCTGGCGAGCGATAGTATCTCCGCTCCCCCCTTCGCCGACGCAATCGAGCGGATGGCCTGGCATTCCTCGGCCGATACGGCGGCGAATCCAGCTTCGATTTGCGGGACGCCGGCCTCGATAAGCATCTTCGCGATCTCGAGCTTCTGCTCAGGGGTGAATCTAACGCCGGGCATCTGCTCGCCTTCGCGCAGCGTTGAGTCGTAGATCGTGACCTTGCCTCTGGGAATTTCGCTCAAACCCGGCCCCCCTGCTCGGTCATGAAACAACGAACTCCATTTTCAACCTTGTTAGTGCTTTTTGGGAAATATCTGGCTCGCGCCAGGCGACGGACAAAGGCATAAATACGCTCTCATTGATTGACAGCATCGAGGCCGGGGTGACAGAGTGGCCATGTGGCGGACTGCAGCCACGCACCAATATGGCGGAAATCCGCATACAGGGGTTCAAATCCCCTCCCTGGCTCCAATGGTTTCCGACTTCGGTTCTTTCAAGGGGGAGGCAGATGGCCGCTGTGCCCCCATCCTCAGGGTTCGTCACTGGGAGTCTCATGGTGGTAGGAGCAGTAGGATCCCTCGACCACCGTCCCGCTAAGATTCGTGAACCTCCCGTTGACATAGATATTAGATTGGAGCGTGATTGTCGCCTGGCATGACAATTAGGTTGTGTACGCCTCCAGCCTAAGTGCCGTCGGTCTTCTGCACTCCGACGGAGTTCAAGATCGGTGTACTGTTGCCGACGAGGAAGGTCCCATTTGCAGGTTCCAGCCCTAGTGTCAAAGAGGAGGTTCTCGCCATCCACAGGATGTCCGAGATCCCAGTTCGCCGGATCGGATGCGGATGCGCCCAGCAGTGTCCGCCTGAGCCGAGACGGGGGTTCGTATGGCTGACCGCGCTATCGGCGGAAGCAGTCCTGGCAGCTTCTCCCGATTGATTCATTTGATATAAGTGGTACGCACCCTCGACCACAGTTCCGCCGAGATTCGAATATCTGCCCTTCACGTAGACATCGGACAGGAGGGTGACAGTCACGTTCGGCATGATCACAAGATCGTTCAACCCTCCAGCAATCGTTCCATCCGTCCCGAGGGTCCCTGTCGAATTCAATACGAGGGTGCTGTTGCCAGCCAAGAAGATTCCTGCCGATGTATCGAAGTTGGACGCCATGATGTTCCCATTCTGAGCAAAGAGCACCCCACTGTTCATTATGTTCCGGACATTGAGACGACTCTCGTTCAAATAGAACACCCCGCTGTCATAGATGCTCAGGTAATCCGCGTAGATCCACCCGGACCCTCCGTGGAACGTCGCGTTGACACCGATGACTCCAGGGTTCCCTGTGATGCCGTTGACCACATCCAGGAAGTATGAGCCATTCACTCTGTATGTGCCGTTGTTTATGTTGAGCAGGCCGACCGGAACAAGTGTCATCGAACCGTATTGAACGTTGTAAGACTGATTCACCGTTCCATGTCCGTTGATGTTGAGGACGTTAATGAAGTCGGTCATCCACCCGTCCCAGATGGCTAATCCAAGTTCCCCCTCGTACTCGATGTTGAAATTCGGCGTGTCACCGCATGTCGAACATTTCGTTATGTTGATGAACAGTGGCCTCTTGGCAAATGTGAAGCCAGTACCGGGTATCCGGTTATCAATCAACAGGTAGTCGGTGATGTTCCTGAATGTTATGTTCTCATGGGCATGTCCGCCGCCGGCATATATTCTGTGGATGCCATCGAAGGTCACATCCTTCTTGAAATCGAAATAGGTGTAATCATCCCAAACCACCATTACATTGTGACTGATGAAATCCAAGGGCATAACTGTTCCATCCACATCAAAAGTGGAATTGCATACGACGTTGCTGTGGCTGAAGGAAAGTAGGCCTATGTTGCGCCATTCGATGTTGACGCTACCGTTGAAATAGAAGGAATTTCCATAATTGGAACCGATCGCCGAGATTAATCTGGAGTTGTTCCCCGCGATGCGAGTCCATCCCTCTATCACGACATTGTCATCTATGTATCCGACTAAGCTAAATGAGCCTGCGAGCAAGGTGAAATTTCCGCTGATATGAAAGTGACTCCTCAGTATGGTTATTACCGAGTCGCCACTTCTGCCAGTGAAGTTTGAAAGAACCGTGAAGTCGTGGACTCTGACATCTATGTCCCATTTGCACATTCCGCTTCGTCCATCGAAGAGGACATCCTCTCCTGCTACAGGAACATGTCCGAGGTTCCAGTTCGCCGGATCACAGGCAAGAGATCCGAATTTCCCGGTTCCTAACCCGATGAACACGTTCGTATCGTCAATTTCCTGAGAAAGCGCTCGGACTGTCCTTTCAGATGGAACAAAAGAGAGCGCAGTCGCCAGGAGCATCAAGGATAGGGTTCCGATTACGATCAACCTTCTCATGTGGCGACCCCCCTCGATGAAACAAGCTCAGCCAGTGCAGTCGAAAAATTTCGAATATTGATGCAAATGCTCCGAAGAAAATCACTGAGATTTGTAGCTCCATCGATTGCCCCAGAGTCCCCACGGTCATCCTTGAAAATTAGATACCTGATATCCTTAACGATCATCTCATTAACACCAAGCCTTATGTTTGGCTAAGGTTTGGTATATAGGTTATTTATTTAGAAAACATATAATATAAACCTATTAAGGAAACCTTTATTGTTTGACAGAATGCATGAAAATATTACTCGCATTGAAGTTTCACGGCCAGAAGGTCTTTCTTATTGACCGAAACCCTGTCACTTTCGGTTCAGACTTCCGTAATTACTATTACTTTAATGTATCCTTTTTTCAAGGGTCGTCCCGACCATGCTATTAATAAATCCTACGATCCAAAAAGGGTTAACAGTCAATACTGGGAGACTCGACTTAAATAGCAGGTTCTCAATTCTTACATCGCAAGCATCTAAAGGGAGGGCAAGATGGCACTATTGAGCAAGCCGCAGCTGGAGAGATACAGCAGGAACCTTAAGCTGAAGGACTTCTCCAGTGGAGACCAGGAAAGACTCCTACGGTCGAGAGTCCTCATCATCGGGGCGGGCGGCCTGGGGAGCCCGATATCCCTCTATCTCGCCGCGAACGGCGTCGGGAACATCACGATCGTCGAATCTGACAAGGTCGAGCTGAGCAATCTGCAGCGCCAGATCGTGCTTGATTCCGTCTCGCTCGGTAGGCCCAAGGGGGAGACGGCGAAGAAGAGGCTGGAGGCGCTCAACCCAGATGTCAAGGTCAAGGTCATCGACGGCCGGTTCCAGAAGAGCAACGCCAGAAAGATCGTGGCTGAGCACGACATGGTCGTCGATGCGAGCGACAACTTCGCGACGAAGTTCCTCGTGAACGACGCATGCGTCCTGGAGGGCAGACCCTTCAGCATCGGCAGCTGCCTGTCGTACCATGGCCAAGTCTCGACCTATCTGCCGGGGAAGGGACCCTGCTACAGATGCCTTTTCAAGGACGTAAAGGACGGAGCGGTCCCGACGACGGCCGAAGCCGGCATCCTCGGGTCGGTCCCGGGCATAATCGGAACGATCCAGGCGACGGAGACGATTAAGGTCCTGCTCAAGAAAGGGGTAACCCTCTCAGGGAGGCTTCTGCTCGTCGATGCACTCGAGATGGACTTCCAGACGGTCTGCTTCAGCAGGAACGAGGGCTGCCCCGCATGCGGGACGAGCCCGACCGTCAAGCTTCCGAAATGATCGCCCCATCTTCCGATGGGACGATATTTGTTTATCTATGAGGAAGGAAGTTACACTATCGAACATACACAGAGGTCTTCGAATTGGCTGGGAACAAGGTGAAAGACAGCATACTCGACCTCATCGGGAACACCCCGATGGTCAGACTGTCAAGGATGACCGATGGATCGAGCGCAGAGATAATCGCGAAGCTGGAATCGTTCAACCCGATGTCCTCCGTCAAGGACAGGATATCGCTGGCGATGATCGAGGAGGCTGAACGGAGCGGAAAGCTCCTCGAAGGGATGACGATCGTCGAGCCCACCTCCGGCAACACCGGCATCGGCCTCGCCATGGTCTGCGCGGTGAAGGGGTACAAGCTCGTCCTTACGATGCCAGAGACCATGAGCATCGAGAGGAGGAAGCTGCTTTCGGCACTCGGGGCACGACTGGTACTGACCGAAGGCAAGAAGGGGATGAGGGGCGCCCTCGAAGAGGCCACGAGGATTGCCGGGAAGGAGGGCGGCTGCTTCATGCCCAACCAGTTCGAGAACCTCGCGAACCCCGAGGTCCACAGGAGGACGACCGCGCAGGAGATCATCTCCGCCCTCCCGAAAGTCGATGCTTTCGTCGCGGGGGTCGGGACCGGCGGAACAATCACGGGTGTCGGGGAAGTGCTGAAGGCCAGAGATCCGAAGACACTCATAATCGCCGTGGAGCCCGAGGCATCGCCGGTGCTTTCCGGAGGGCTGCCAGGGCCCCACAGGATACAGGGCATCGGTGCCGGTTTCGTGCCGAAGATACTCAACAGAGGGGTCATCGACCGGATCATCAAGGTCAAGGAGAACGACGCGATAATCACGACAAGGCTGCTGGCTCAAAGAGAGGGGATCCTCATGGGGATTTCTTCCGGCGCAGCCGCCTGGGCGGCGCTGCAAGTCGCGCGAGAGCTCGGTGCCGGGAAGACAGTCGTGGTCATCCTGCCGGATACTGGCGAAAGATATTTGAGCACAGATTTGTTTGCTGTCGAAGACTGACACCCATGACCGAGAAAAGTGATCTGGACGTGGTCCTTGAAAGAGACCCGGCGCCGAAGAGCAGGGCCGAGGCGATGCTGTTCAGCCCAGGCCTTCACGCTCTCAAGTTCTATAAGATCTCACACAAGCTCTACGAGCACGATCAGTTCTTCTTCGCAAGGATGGTCAATTTCATCGCTAGATGGTGCACCGGAGCCGACATCCACCCCGGGGCCAAGATCGGAAAGAGGTTCTTCATCGACCACGCGTCCGGCGTGGTCATCGGGGAGACGGCAGAGATCGGAGACGACGTCTCCATCTACCAGGGCGTGACGCTCGGCGGAGTGAGCATGAGCAAAGGGAAGCGACACCCGACGCTTGGCAACAACGTCGTGGTCGGAACTGGCGCGTCGATACTCGGGCCAGTCAACGTGGGGGACAACGTCAAGGTCGGCGCTGGCTCGGTCGTCGTCAAGGACATCCCTCCTAACAGCACTGTCGTCGGAATACCGGCGAAGATAGTCCACAGGGAGGGAGGCCCGCTGATTGACCTTCAGCATGATGACCTGCCCGACCCCATCATGAAGGTCTTCATAGACTTCTGCCACAACGTCTCGATGCTGGAGTACAGGATCTCCAATGTCGAGGAGAAGGTCGGCGTCAAGACGAACGAGAAAGGGGAGACTTGCCCCAAGCTCCCGAAATGATGGTAGGCAGTCGGATCCCATGGCACTCACAATCTACAACACCGCGACCAGGCGGAAGGAGGAATTCAAACCAATCACCCCTGGCAAGATCGGGATGTACGTCTGCGGCGTGACTGTGTACGACGACGCCCACCTCGGTCATGCGAGATGGGCCCTCACCTTCGACGCGATAGTCAGGTACCTCCGCTACCGGGGGTTCGACGTAAACCACGTGACGAACTTCACCGACGTCGACGATAAGATTATCGCTCGGGCTGAGGAGCTCGGCTGGAAGCCTCTGGACCTCTCTAAGAGGTATATAGAAAAGTTCTTCGAGGACATGGACTGCCTCAGGGTCAAGAGAGCGACCTGCTATCCAAAGGCGAGCGAGACGATTCCGGAGATCGTCGAGATGATCCAGAAGCTCGTGGACAAGGGGTGCGCCTATGTCTCCGGCGGCGATGTCAACTTCGACATAACGAAGGCGAAGGACTACGGCAGCCTCTCGGGGCAGTCGCCAGACCAGATGCTCGCGGGAGCGCGCATCGAGGTCGACGAGAAGAAGCGCAACCCGGCGGACTTCGCACTCTGGAAGGCGGCCAAGCCCGGCGAGATATCCTGGGAAAGCCCGTGGGGCAACGGCAGGCCTGGCTGGCACATTGAGTGCTCCGCCATGTCTCTCAAGCACATCGGGCCGACGGTCGACATCCACGGCGGAGGATCCGAGCTGACATTCCCCCACCACGAGAACGAGATCCAGCAGTCGGAGGCGGCCAACGGGCAGAAGTTCGTGAACTACTGGATACACAACGGCCTCCTCATGGTGAACGAGGAGAAGATGTCCAAGTCTCTCAAGAATTTCTTCACGATCAAGGACATGCTGAAGGAGTACGACCCGTCGACCCTGCGTTTCTTCCTGCTGAACACACACTACCGCCAGCCCCTGAACTACGACCTCGACGTGCTCAACGAATCGAGGAAGAGCCTCGAGCGACTGCACAACACTTACTACGAGCTCATCGAGCTGAAGGGGAAGGGCCACGGTGCCGAGGATGCGAAGGGCCTTTCGAAGAAGGCACTTGAGGAATTCGAGCAGAAGATGGATGACGATTTTAACACGAGGGACGCGCTGGCCGTCATGTTCTCGCTCGCAAGGGAAGCGAACAGGCTGATGGCGGAGAAGAAGCTCAGCAACGAGGGAATCGAGAATATCCTCGACATCATGGAGGACTTCGATTCAGTCTTCGACATACTGAAGAGAGAGACGGCCTGGGACGACGAGCTGCAGTCCGGGCTGATCGAACTTGCCCTCCAGATGAGGGAGCAGGCCAGGAAGAAGAAGGACTTCGAAATGGCGGACAAGATCCGGGACGAGCTCAACAGGCTCGGGATCGAGATACAGGATTCCGCGGACGGACCGAAATGGAAGATAAAGCAGTAGCCCTGGATCTGAAAGCCGAACTCCTTTGCCACGGTTTGCTGCATGTCCCTGACGATATCAGGATCCCCTTCCCTACGAGCAAGAGCAGCTCCGGGCCAGGCGCCGGGAGCGAGTCGGTCGTCGTCTGCTTCTCAGGCAAGCGAGTCAAGGTTCCGATATCGAAGCACGGGGGGGATCTCGAGCTCCGGCAAATCGGAGAGGGGGATTACGAGATACTCAAAGACGGCAAGGTGTTCATCAAGAACGTCGGACTCATACCTACGCTCTGCCATGCTCCAGGCCAGGCGTTCGTTAGCCTTGGCCGTTCATGCATCATGAAATGTGCGTTCTGCACGATCAACGAGGCGGGGACGAAGGAGGAAGTCACTGTCGATTCCGCCGTGGAAATGATCATCGCAGCGTCGAAGAAGAAAGGGTTCAAAGCTGTCGCGGTGACATCGGGGGTGCCGAGAAACGTTGACGACCAGATTGACAAACTGGCATCGGTGATCGCTGCCGTGAGGAAAGAGCTGCCGGAGATACCGATCGGCGTTGAACCGCTCGCTATAAAGAAGAGCGACATTGTGAAGCTCAAGAAGGCAGGGGCGACGGAAATTAAGATCAACCTGGAGGCGGCGACGAGGGAGATCTTCGAGAAGGTCTGTCCGAACCGCGATTGCCAGACGACCATCAAAGCAATAGGATGGGCGGTCGAAGAATTCGGGAAGGGAGCTGTCACCTCTAACATAATTGTCGGATTGGGAGAGACCGACGAAGAGGTGCGGAACGCCCTCGGGATGCTTGCCGACATCGGGTCGGTCGCCAACATCCGGGCGGTGAGGATTAACGATTTCAATCGAGAGAGGCTTCAGATCGCCCTGGGAGGCCTCAGACCATTGGACAAAGAAAGGATGATCAAGCTGGCTAGGTTGCAGAAGGATATCCTCGCTAAGCGCGGGCTCTCTACGAAGACTTTCAAAACGATGTGCTTCCCCTGCTCGTGCTGCGACCTCGTCCCGGAAATCGACTTCTGATTCACCGCTGCGAGAAGACCGCCACGATCTCCGCACCGACCGACTCTATCCTTACGAACCCGAACCGCTCGAGCTGGACGACGTTCCCCTTCTCATTGAGGATCGCTTTCTCCCCGAACCCCTTCGCCCTGGTCCCGTCGGGCATGAGGACGGTCATCGGCACCGAATCCTTCGAGACCCAGTGTATGATCTTGTAGCCCTGTTTGATGGCGGCTTTGTCGTTCCCCATGTAGACCGCCTGCTCGTCCCTCATCTCGATGTTGCAGAGGTCCTTGAGGCGGATCTTCGTCGCGGCCTCGGAGTCGGCCAGCGAGATGAGGACATTTATCGGTTTGTCCAGCGAATATGTCCTGAACCCGGCGGATTTGTCTCCCGGGTGCAGGGGCGCTTTCCCGTCGAGGTGGTCTATGCCGGTGACGGTGATCGGCACAGGGTTGGCGACGAAGAAGTACCTCCTCGAGACCGGATCGATGATATCCTTGTTCAGCGAGTAGAAGGTATCCCAGGAGAACTCGACATCGACCTCGTTGAGCCCCGCGCGTATCCAATACTCCCTCAGGGCCTCGGGGCTGAACCCGCGCCTGGCGAGCGCTCTCAGCGATCCGAGCTGCGGGTCGTCCCAGCCGGAGTAGGTTCCCTCCTTGATCCCCTTGGACATCTTCGAAGTGCTCAGTTCCGGACCGACGACTCTCACCCTGCCGTAGTGGATGTATTCCGGCTTGGGCCAGCCGAAGTAATCGAAGATGTACACCTGGCGGTATGTGTTGTTGAGATGGTCCTTCCCCCTGAGGACGTGCGTGAGCCCCAGGAGGTGGTCATCGACGGCGACAGAGAAGTTCATCAGCGGGTAGACGCGGTACTTGGTCCCGGTCCTCGGGTGAGGCGTGTCCTCTATCCTCAGGGCCGGATAGTCCCTCAGCGCCGGGTTCGGATCCTTGAGGTTCGTCTTGATGATCAGGGAAGCCTGTTCCGGAGCGAGCGACCCGTCGAACATCTTGTCCCAGAGGCTCATCTGGTCCTCGGTCGGAGCCTCCCTGTGCGGGCATGCGACCCCTTTCTGCTTGAGTTCACGCCAACTCTCCATCTCGCAAGTGCAAACGTATGCGTGGCGCTTCTCGAGCAACTCCTTTGCGAGTTTGTGGTAAGTCTCGAACCGGTCTGACTGGTAATATGTGTCCGTGACATTGACGCCGGACCACTTGAGGTCCTCGATGATCTGATCGTAGGCTTCAGGGTCGACCCTCGCCGGGTCGGTGTCCTCGAACCTGTTGATGTACTTGCCCCCGTACCGCTTTACGTATTCGTCCGTGAGAAAGACCAATCGGGAGTGTCCGATGTGGAGGGGTCCCGAAGGGTTCGGCGCGAACCTCATCACGACCGGGCCGTTGACGTTCGACAGCTCCGGGAGCTTGAAATCGCGCTCCTTCTTCTCCTTCACGAGCAGCTCCGGCGCCATCTTTTCCAGCTTCTCCCTCTGCTGCTCTAGTGAGAGCGAGTTGACCTCCTGGACGATCCTCATTGTCGCCTGGTTAACTTCTTTCGCCTGGGATTTGAGATCCGGTCTTTCCGCCAAAACCTTGCCAATGACTGAACCGGGGCTGGCCTTGCCGTTGTAGCCCACCGCGTTCTGGAGTGCGTACTTGAGAATGATGTCGTCCAGGCTGTCCATCGCGAGCCAATCTGATTCCTCGATAAAAAAGTTATCCATCGCTCCGGCCAGAATCAGACGATCGTTCAATCAAACGAGTCGAGGCTGGAGTTCCTGCCGGGGCCGTACTTGTCAGTCGCGGTCCTCTTGATGCCGTCAGCGATGACCTTTCCGACCCCGTCGACCGACATCAGCTCTTCAGCGCTCGCAGCGAGCACTTTCTGAACGCTGCCGAACTTCTCAAGAAGCCTCTCCGCAAGGACCGATGTCACATTCGGCAGGCCCTGGATCATGCGCTTCTGGTATTCGGATATCTCCTCGGATGCGCCTCCGGAGGAAGCGTTCTTCCTCCGCCCCATCTCGATCTTCACGAGGGATGCGATGAACGCGGAGGTGTCCTCGACGCCTGCGGTGGGCATCACAGGGATCATGAGCTTGTGGATGAGGGAGTTCATCACGTCGTATATCGGCAGCTTGTCGGCCATGTCGCTCTTCTGGACTGCGCCCCCTTCCACGATGATGATGGGGCGCTTGTACCGATCCCTGAGGACCGCTATCTTGGAGGTCAGCTCCGGCCTTTCGATGTCGTGGAGGAATTTATCGATCGACTCGCGGACGACGGCGACCTCATCCCCTATGACGAAATCCTCGAGCTGCGTCTTGCTCTCGTCGAACCTGATCCCGAGCTCCTTCAGCTTGTTCAGGACGTCCTTGTTGCGTTCCTTGCTGGCGACCAGCCTCAGCCCGGAGGAGGACAGGGCGCCGAAATCTGTGAGGAGGGTCTGCGATTTGGAGACCGAAGCGGCCTTCCTCTCTGCCGCCTTGTCATCCTCCGATTCCTCGAATATGCCCTCAACATCTACAGCCTCTCCTGTGTCCGCACCGACCTTCTTCGCGACTTTGAGTCTCCGCCTGAGGGAGTCAAGCTGCAAGTGCATCTTCGCTTCCTTGCGCTTGCTCGAATAGAGATAAGCCTCGTCCTTCGTATCCCTAGCCAGCAGCATAACGACCCTGCCGGGGCTATGCCGACCTGTTCTTCCGCGCCTCTGGATCGTCCTGATCTCGGACGGGACGGGCTCGTAGAAGACTACAAGGTCCGTCGAAGGGAGGTCGAGTCCCTCCTCCGCGACGGAGGTGGCCACGAGGACGTTCGAACCTCCGCTCTTGAACTGCTCAATGATCTCCTTCTGCTCCTTCTGCTTCATGCCGGTGTCCGTTCCCTTACTGGCCTGGCCGACGAACCTCACAGGCCTGGCGTTGGCGACCTCGCAAAGGATCCCGGTAACGTTGTCGCAGGTGTCCCTGTAATGGGTGAAGACTATGATCTTTGACTCTGGTTTCTTCGACAGCTGCTCGGAGACGATCTCCTTGAGCTTGTCGAGCTTGGGATGGTCCTCCCCTCCGGTATCCAGGAGCCTCCTGACCATCTCGAACCGCGCGTCCTTCATCAGCTCCTTGGAGGCGCGCGAACCTTTCTTGTCCTCCGCGTCGTTGACTATCTTCTGAAGGTAGTTCCGGAGCGATTCCCGCCCCTGGGTGCGCACGAGGTCTATTGCGTGGTTGACCTTGATCGCCGAGGCCTGGATCGTGATCGCCTTCCACAGGTGGTAGTTCTTCCTGTTCGCGTTCACCTGGACCCTGAGAACGGCTCCGGCGGTGAGCAGGTCCCGCGTCCCCGGCCTCCGCTTCGGGTCGAGGACGTGGTACTTCCTCAGAGCGTCTATCTTCTCGTCCAGAATCTTCTGGAGGAGCACGGTCATCTCGTCGACCCCTTCCGGGACGTCTACCCTGATCCATTCGATCTTTATCCCGAAGACGTAAGGTGAGACATCTTCGTCCAGCTCCGACCGCACCGCGATGTTCGTTATCGCCAGATTCCTGCAGACATCACCGATCTTCTCGAGATCATATCCGGGCGACGCGGTCATGCCGAGCGCGAGCCCGCCCTCCCTATCTATCGAATATTTCGCGCCTATGCGCACGTACGCGTAGTCGCCTACGGCGCGGTGAGCCTCATCGAATACTACGAGCGAGAAATCCTTCAAATTCAAACGGCCGGCATCGACGTCGTTCTCGACCACCTGTGGCGTCGAAACGACGATTCTCGAGGATTTCCAGATGTCCCCCCTCGTTTCTGGAGGCACCTCACCCGTGAACGAAGAAATGGATTCTACCAGGAGGTTCTTCCTCAGGAAGGCGACGTGCTGGTCCACGAGCGGCTTCGTCGGCGCCATGAAGAGGATCTTTCCATCCTTCTTCGACAGCACATTCGCGATGACGATGAGGGCGATGACGGTCTTCCCGAGCCCCGTCGGAAGAACCACTAGGGTCGACTCGGCGAGGCATTCCTTTGCGATATTGGTCTGGAAGTCCCTCTGCTCGACCGTGTCTTTCCTGATTAGCGGGTGCTCTATGAACACATCATCAGGACTCGTACCGTGAGTAATCAACATTTCTATGGGTTGAGTGAATGATAACGTGCTCCTTTCTAGCTCTAAGGAACCATCGTGGAATCCGGCTTGTTTTTTTGCTTCTTGATCTGCCGTGCAGATGCGCCATGACCATCAACGCCTCGATAGCAATCGGAAAAGCCTTATCTCCTGACGAGGGGATGACTAGATGGGAAGCATGACTAAGAAATTGTATGCACTCATCTTTGTTGCGCTTCTATTTTCCCCCTATCTGCTCTTCACGGCGACATTCTTCACGATTGACCATTCTTCATCCCCAGCGCATTCAATGACCATAGGTGATACAAATGTGTACATCGGTGGAACGCTTAGTTATGCATCCGATCCAGCGAGTTGGAGTATCGGAATGGTTCCAACAGACGGAGAGAATATACTCTTTGATGCAAGAGGCGGCACCGGCAGCATATACTGGGACATAGACCTAAAACCAAATGACTTTACCATGTTGAATAATTCGACTTCAATAGTAATCATGAGTGTGCATAGTAAGACTATCAACTTTGACGGTTATCTTCACATTACCGGCAATCTGAGCGTTTTGGGTCTCGGATACATCAACTTAATTTATGATTCCGCAGGTTCCATGTCCCCAAAGAACTTCGTAGTAGATGGCTGGGCCCATCTGAGAGGAAACGAAAGCGGTGGCATTTATCCGCAATTCCCATGTGCTGGGTATCGCGTCTATTTCAACGGTGTCTTCGACGTCTCATGGCCAACCTTTGGAACGATGACACTTACTGACTGTGAAGCTGTCTTCAATTCTAGTTTGACAATAAACGATAACGCAACGATGGAATTTGATTCCTGCACAGGATACGTGGAGTCGATATTTCTAAAAAACGGCACACTTACCGCATCGAGGAGCCAATTAGAATTCATCAATTGGGACAGTTATTACGGGGAGTTCGCTCCAGAGGCGGACAGTGGAATATTGTTAAACTCCACAGGAACACTGAAGACAAACGGAACGATTCGTGGCGGTTTCGATATCTTGACCATCGGATCAGGTGCATCGATTACTCTCTTATCTGACGTTTATGTGAATTATAGACTCGTCAATCTCGGAGGAACGCTCATGCTCAACGGCTATCATTTATTTCTACCGATCGCGGGGAAAACTAACGAATTCATAGGCACAGGTTATGCTTCTGTAAGTGCACACTGGAGCTTAGGACATGTTCCGCAGAATGGAGAAAATATTCAATTCGATGGTCGATCTGGAGACGTCATCTGGGATATTTTCGTCGAAGCTCATGATTTCACAGTGCTGGCTAATGCAACTGTGAGTATCACTGTTGAAACTTCCACGCTTCATATCACTGGCAATCTCAGCCTCATCGGTCCGTGTGTTCTCAGTACAACTGGATACCTTGCCGATTGTAATTCAAACCTGCCGACTAATTTCTTTGTTATTGGCTGGATTAAGATAAGGGGGAACGAGAGTGATGGGGCAGGACCAGGTATATTCCTCTGGGCAATAGGAAATTATTATTTCAACGGAACTTTCGATGTTCATTGGCCGACCGTTGGTTATTTGGTTCTCGGTGGCTACTGCTTTTTTAATGACACGGTGACTGTAAACGGCACATGGATGAACGCTGATGCCACGCACTTTGTGTGCCTGAATTTTATTACGGGGTATTTGACTTTCAAGAAAGACGCTCTTTTTCAAGGAATCCATATTTTCTATTTAGGTTCTGGAGAAGCGCATGAGAATATCACTTTTAAGGACATCGCTGCTGGAGCAGATACAACTGGTACAAACGCTAGTGATGGTTTTCTTCTTATGACAAACTATCCTACTGGAATACCATTCACTTTCTATAGATTGCCAGTATACAAGAATATCACAAAATGTTCAACCTGTGGTTATTCTCCTTACATTGTAGTTAGATACAATGGGGAGTTAAATCAAGGTTACTGGGATGGCTGGATGGCAGATGAGTTCGGAAGAGTCGACATTAACATTACAGGAATCGTAAACCAATCATACTCAGCAAATTATGTGTCCTCTTATTTTCCGGACATTTGGACTCCCCGGAAAGGCGTACTCAATGTCTTCTCTGGCACTTACAGGATAAACGGATCTTGGCATCTCATTGTTATGCAAATGTCAAGCGTTGTTGTTGTCCCTGAAGGTGGGGATGTGAACGTCTATGATACGTTCGAACTTGATTCCGGTCATCTCTATACGGGACATCTCAATCTCTTTAACGGTAGCATTTTTGACGCCGGAAACGGCATGATGGAAATAACTCATTTTGATAGTTCAAACGGTACTTTCTTCTCAGGACATAGTGACCTCTACATGAACGCCACTTTTAATTATACGTCATTCATGTGGCGCCCAGAAATCATCCCGATAATACCAGTTACAGGAATCAACGGAGTCCAGACGCTGAAGACCAACGGGACGCGTTCTGGCGGTCTATGGGATCTTCACATCACAGGCACTGTCGATTTACTTTCAGATGTCTGGGTCAATGGTAATTACAGTAACAAAGGCACCGTCAATTTCAACGACTTCAAAATCTACAACAACGGGACTATACTTGATGACTCGAACTCTCCTGATGACAATCTGGTTTCGACCTTACTCGATGTCTTTCCTTATATCGTTATCTTAATCGCGATAACGTTCATTCTTGTGCTATTGATGAAAAAGAAAGGCAAAAGAACCGGCGAGGTAAGAGCGGTTACTAAGCATAAGAGTCCTCCTTCATCTAATCATAATGAAGATCCAAAAAAAGATTTTAAGAGAGGCTTGTAGCCCCTTCTTTTCCGTCCCTTCCTGAGATGCCTGAGAGCAATCAAGAAAAAGCCGTGAAAGGGGTTTGAGGGCAAGACGGGGCGGGATTGCTTCAAGCCGATTACTAGCCATCCTCAGTTATCATCGCCTCAAACGCAAGTAATCAACATTTCTATGGGTTGAGTGAAAGATAACGCGGACCTTCCTGGTTCCACAAAATCATCGTGGTATCCGGCTCGGTCTCAGGTTTCTTGATCCGCCTGATCAGAAAAAGTCTTATCTCCTGACGAAGGCGGAAAGGCCCGATCGGTCATCGGTATTTTGCAGGTATCTTGTCCACAACCAATGTGAGCAGACCGAAGATAACCAGAAGATACCCAATCACACGGAGAACCAGCAAAGCATCAGATAGGCCGCTGTCGACGTCGATGACCGTTGCGAAGTGCGATATTCCAAACAGGCCGAAGCCGCCTCCGATGTATAGGGGCAGTTTGGTCTTCTTCTTCATGTACGCCCATATCGCCACCAGAACAATGATGACACACAGGGTCAGATTTGCGAGCGGAATAGCTTCCATATTCTCATCATTGTGGGGGAATGCATCATCCAAATAATAGTTTCTCTCGTCCAGACCTCTTGTTTATTATTTGGAATTGCCCTTTAAAACGGTTCGAGGAGCTCAAAATCCCTCTTTTTCCGTACTATTCGTAAGAATCCGAGAATTCGTAAGAATCCGAGAGAATAATCAGAAAGAGTCTTATCCTAGTTACTCCTCGGCCGTCTGAGTATATACCATGTCAGAGATAGACCGCGGGACATCCAAATCGAGAGGGCACAAGAAACCGAAGCTTCTGAGAATCACACAATGGCGACATTGATCGTCGCCGTCCTATTCGCCTCATCCCTATTGCTCCTGCCAACTCCTTCATCTGTCATTCCCCCCGCCCCTGTAGGGGTCTCATATACCTTGCATGATCCGATCCTAATTACAAGCGATGCGCATTTCGCTGACCCTGGAAATCCTGGCACCTACGGGGTTACCGGGGGGAGCGGCATTGCGGCGGATCCGTACATCATCTCCGGATGGGATGTCAACGCTTCGACCGCTCATGGGATCGTGATACAGAACACGAACGCGTATTTCGAAGTCAGGGATTGCTTTGTGCATAACGGCAGAGCAACAAGTAATCTCGGCATAATTGTGAACAACGCAGCGAATGGCACTCTCAGCAACAACAACTGCTCGATGGATCGGTTTGGCATAACTGTCTTTTTATCGGACGGCATCATCGTCCGGAACAACACCTGCATTTCGAATGAGTATTATGGCATATTTCTCAGATTATCGAATAACAGCAATACTCTGATCAACAACACATGCTCGAACAATCAGCAAGGCATCCTCATCAGATCTTCGAACAACAGCAACATTCTGAGCGACAACAACTGCAGCTCGAACAGTCAGTATGGCATATGGCTCGACTATTCGAGCAACGATACGCTGATCAACAACACCTGCTCGAACAATGGTTATGGCATATGGCTCGGCTCATCGAGCTACAACACCCTGAACAACAACACCTGCAGCTCGAACGATTGGTATGGCATATCCCTCCTCTCATCGAGCAACAACACTCTGAACAACGACACCTGCTCGAACAATAAGTTTGGCATACTTCTCGAATCATCGAGCAGCAACACTCTGAACAACGACACCTGCAGCTCGAGCAATTATGACGGCATATATCTCAAATCATCGAGCAATAAAAACACTCTGAACAACAACACCTGCAGCTCGAACAATCGGTTTGGCATATCCCTCGTCTCATCGAGCAACAACACCCTGAACAACAACACCTGCTCGAACAATGATTATGGCATATCCCTCGTCTCATCGAGCAACAACACCATCAGCGACAACAACTGCAGCTCGAACAGTAATGATGGCATATATCTCGACTCATCGAACAACAACACCCTCAGCAACAACAACTGCTCGAACAGTAATGATGGCATATATCTCGAAACATCGAGCTACAACACTCTGAACAACAACAACTGCAGCTCGAACAGTAATTATGGCATATGGCTCGACTCATCGAGCAACAACACTCTGAACAACACCTGCTCGAACAGTAATGATGGCGATGGCATAGGGCTCTACTCATCGAGCAGCAACACCCTGAGCAACAACACCTGCTCGAACAGAAATGATGGCGATGGCATAGGGCTCTACTCATCGAGCAGCAACACCCTGAGCAACAACAACTGCTCGAACAATTACTATGGCATATATCTCGACTATTCGAGCGACAACGCTCTGAGCGGCAATGTCATGATCAATGATGGGATAATTATCGACGGCGACTCTCTCTTGTATTGGAACACGCACGACATCGACGCGTCCAACACCGTCAACGGGAAACCGGTCTATTACTACAAGAATCAGAGCGGGATAACCGTGCCAGCGGGCGCCGGACAGGTGATACTCGCCAACTGCACGGGCTTCGTCATCGATAATCAGAACCTGAGCGACGCAAGCATCAGCATCGAGATCGGATTCTCAGACAATATCCTCATCAGCAACAACACCTGCAGCTCGAACAGTGAGTATGGCATATCTCTCTACTCATCGAACAACAACACCCTGAGCAACAACACCTGCAGCTCGAAC